>JAEAMG010001009.1_pt1 | contig 25240 bp, 26 predicted proteins | sample 8958741 | NCBI WGS metagenome assembly JAEAMG01 (sample SAMN16933256, study PRJNA681125) | bioreactor sludge metagenome | isolation source: anaerobic bioreactor treating anionic surfactant - SDBS | place: India: Bengaluru | collected 2019-02-28 | reverse complement strand
TGCGAAACGGCTCCTTGGGTTTGGTTATAAAAGGTACGCAAAAATGATAAGTCAGATCGCGTCTTCATGAGCCTCATAGCCGCATCTATGTCTGCATACTTACTGTCGGCATTAGTGTCACTGGTTGATATCAACAACGCAATCTGGTTAATTAGATTGCGAGTATTATTCAGTATATTCACAGACATAAGACCCCTATCGCCCGATAGGGCAGCGATGTTGTTCGCGATAGCGCTATCGCATCTGCGTATTTCTTCTGATACAGTGGCCATTATGTCTTCAATCTGCTAGCCGCCTACGCGCGACTATCTCTTACCGATCTCCCCGAGGGTAAAAGCCTCGATCGACGAGTATTTGATTCGGATATACGCGCCCTCGAGCTTGTGACCGTTATTGACGCCAGCAATGGAGTAATCTTTAAGATGTAAAAATCCAGGAGCACTCCCCTCTTTCGTGTCCTCAAGATCCTTTACATACTTATCTACCACTTCATGAATTGGGTCGTTACCGTCCTTGCTCTTCGGCAACGCATTTTTCAATTTATCACGGAAATCGTGTAAATACTGTTTCCTAGTGACCATTTGCCCGCTGATAACCTGCCCACCGGCGACGACAGTAACGCCTGCTGATGCGTTATCTCCCGCCGCTTCTATAAAGATACTCAGAAAACCTAGCGTACCGTCAGCCATCACGACGTCGTCAACTAATATTTCGCTACGAGGTACGAACCAAGCCTTCCCCTTTTTTATCGCCCCACGAATGCGACCCTCCTGGCACTGCTTTTTCAACGCCTCCACCTCTTTACCTGAAAGCTCACTTGCTTCTTTGAGTGTAATATAACTATTCATCATATTACTATTATATATTCCCGTTATCGGGAAGTCAATAATGATTTATCGTTTACTTTTTGCTTAACTCGCTTTTTGTCACCCATAATCGCGGCATGCATAATGGTAAATTCCTTTGATTCTGTATAGTCACCCATATTCAGTACCAAAACCTCATTTAGTGCACCGAGGCTTATTTTCCGTAGCTCTTTTTTAAATGGTCGGCTATCTACTTTTACTTTCCACTTATATAAATTTGGCAAATAGACGTCTACTAGATTTATCCCGTCGAGCCGATTCGTTACGGGATTGAGCACGTGCATGCCCCATGTCGTACGCTCTTCGGGTAATGTAAACCTTGATATAACTACGGAATAGTCGTCAACATTGCCAGCATCACTATTGCGTAACATGTCGGCAATCTTGCTTTCGTGCCTCTCTCCTAGACTAACACCGTCATACTCACTCAGCGAAGTTATAGACGCACGCCAGATGTACGACATAGCAAAAAGCTTAAGTTTCGTATGGTCTACATCCGACAATGTACTCGCTACCCCAGACGGATGAGGTTTAAAATCAGCTCTTTGACAAAATTCAATTGCTGCCAAGTCATATTCACCTAGTTTATTATCGCAGGTGCTACAAAGTATAGTTCTGTCGTATGATCCAGTTGGGCGACGGACTGGCTTTTTAAGCTCCTTGCCGACCATGATGAATCGGCCATCATATTTTGGCTGTCCGTGAATTAACTTCATCAATCCTTCTGCCATAATATGCGCTTTGATATTAGGTTGATTTATTTGGCATAGCCTGCACAATGCTCGATCAGATACTTGCTCCATTATTCGTTAACCCTAGTGATCGTAGAGTATACACTCTTTGTAGTACGAGTGGCGGCGGTGTACATGAATCGCTTATTCATGGTGTCGCCTATTATAACCACGTCCTGTTCGATAGTTGCACCCTTGGCATTCTGAATTGTACGCTTTGGGCCATTCCATGCCAGTAGCACCGCCTTGATTTTACTGCCGTTCGCTTTGCTATATAATAACACCCTGTTACCGTCGTCCAAGCTCTGTAGGTGCTCGTACTTGATAGCGTTATATGACGATTCTTTATCGTCACCTTCAATATCAATGTCTAGGATATCTCTTATCCACTTACACACCCCGTCACCGCACCTACGAGAAATTATCTGACTTTTTGTTGTTCTCAACCCACTGAACCACTCGCTGCCGCCGTTTATATTCTGGTTCTCATCTCCTAATATAATAGTCGGCACACTAGAAGTACGAAGCATTTCAACAAGTGGCTCTTTTGGTGCTTTCACGTCTTGAGCTTCATCTATGATGATATATGCAAATCTTTGACTAATCATCTCTAATATGTAGTCTTTGTAATTTGCGATTATAAAATTAGCGAGCCCGTCTCTTTGTTCGTGACTAATGTACAGCTTGTCATGTTGGAAAACCATACTTAAAAATGACTTGTTCGGAAAATTAGACATGGAAACAAAATCGTTATATTGAGAGCGTAAAGTCACACTATTTATGATCCGGGACTGGTTGGATAGTGGCCGAGCGTCTCGTAGTGATATATTTTTACTCCCACCCCTGTGACCTGTCGCCTCATTGAGGCTTATCATTGCTCCGTCAGGTATTAGCGGTATTTTTGAAATAGCCTTGGGTATAATGAATCCCGTTAAGAACGAGTCCAAGGTCATCGCAAGGTATCCCTCGCCTAGTATTTCGTCTTTCACCGCATTATTATATGTGAGATACAGGCCCCGAGTATTATCCCTTAATAGACCCCTTGAGTAAGTTGTCTTTCCACCGCCCGCAACATATTTAATTACTTCCGAATTCACTCTCTATACTCTGGATTGCGTGCCAATTAGACAAATCCGTATTATCTTCAATCAGCTTTAGTGCCACCATGGTTTTACATTTATCTTTAGCAACCGTATAGTCTTTAGTTTCTGACTTCTTTTTTAGTAGCCCATCAAACTCCTGTAAAAATTCGTTATTATACAGATCAGTTTCAAGAGTATTAGTAATTTGCACTAATTTTACACTAAGTTCATCACATACGTTTTTTAGGTTGTTAAACCTAGGTGTAGGGTCTCCAGTTTCAGTATTGGATTGATCATCATCACTAATAACTATAACTCTCTTGCCTAGTAGATGGGCTAGTCGTACGTACGGCTCGAACATAACTCCTGCCACATTTACTACGGTCCAATTCTTGCTGTTCTTTATGACATAATTCTTTAGGATTAATTCCTCCGTATACCCCTCTACCAGCACTACGTTTTCAGATACAATAAGCTCACCTCGCCCAGGGTGTAGGAATAAGTTTAGTTTTCTTATAGTCTCAATGTCTAGGTTGCCCAGCGAACCATGGCCTATTTCTATCAATGACTCGATTTTGGTCTCGTTAACAACCACTGGTGAATGAGTCGTAGCAATAACAAATAGCCCATCCATACTGCTCAGTTTTCTGATTAGAGACCGCAATAACGACGGATGAACATGATTTTCAATTTCATCTATCAACAGAATATTTGTCTTGCTATCTAGCACACACAAGAACATATTGGCGATGCTACGATAGCCAGAGCCTATATTTACACCGTGCTCCTTGTCTCCATCGACTATAAAAAGCCTCTCCTCTGATATCAAAGGGTTCGTAACATCTATACGCAAGTTGTCGACAAAAGCCGATGTAAGCTCTATGAATCTCTCTTCCTTGGTCATAATCTCCTGCTTAATAGCTTCTTTTGATTTATCCCTAATTTCTTTGTAGGCTTCTTCGGAATCCAGAAACGACGAAAGACCAACGCTTAGGCCGGGCGTATGCAAGTCCTCTATTCTATAGAGTGGCACCGAGTAGACATTAGGTAGCGAATCTGTGTCATCCAAAACAATATCTCGGTTTATTGCATTGCCGTTATACTGGGCAAGTTCTCTGATGTACTTACCGCTTTTTGTCTTTCGGATTTTTACCCTAAACCCGCACCATTTTTTATTATCAGCATCTTCATAATTCAGGCTCGGAATTGAATTGTATTCTAGTTCAACGAATATTTCTATAGGCCTACTGTCATCACTATCGCAAAAGTCGCTCTTGCGTATCCTGAAATATCCTCCATCAACAGCACTAAATGCGAGCCTAACGCCCTCTAAGAAGTTAGTCTTACCACCGTTATTAAGTCCAGTAATTACATTAAAGTTTTCTTTGAATTCATATGTCCGATTTAGATTCCTAAAATTGACAAACTGAATGCTCTTAATCATACTTCTACCTTTCCACTTATCAATTTCGGCAGGAGGGTGTCGCGGAGGGTGGTGAGGGTTTGGGTTTGTTCGTCATTTGCGCGCATTTGATCAACAAGTGATTTGGCTTTCGCGGTGAAGCTACTGACCAAGCCTTTGGGTGGAATTGGAATCTGACACTTCGAGAGTGAATCAACTGTAATTTGTGGCTGAGCAGAGCCAGAGACGAACTCACGATAACCATTTTTTCTGCTATACGAGTAGAAGCGTAGGTACTCAAACGTAAAATTTGAACTGGATTTTATCTCAAGAGCAAGAGAGTTATTTGTTACAAATGATTTATGTTTTGAAATATTTATATCGCCTGATGCTGCGCCACGACATGCAACCAAAATCATAGGTTTCTCATAAATATACTTTTCGTAATAACCAATCTGACCGTTCCCGCCGAACACTGGATATCCGGTCTTTTGTAAATTCTTAGTCGGTAGGTTTTTGCCGTACTTAATGTCCACTTGACTATTTAGGTGGCCAGACTCCCACTTCTCCGCCTCAGGATTATCAATAAAATAATGACGGAAGAGCGCCTGCCCCATCTGCTCGAGGGTTTTGTTCATTCGTCGATTTAGTTCAATTTTTTCATCAATCGTCCCGACTATGTCTGCGACTCGTTCTTGCTCTTCTAAACTCGGCAAGACGATTTCTGAATTCCTAATTGCAGACGTGCTTAAATTTACCTGAACTCCACTATTTGCTGTTGCTCGTAGTCTATATATATAGTCTGGCGAATTCATATAATAGTATAAGAACTGCGGGCTCACTGCTTCTGCTTTCGGGCGGATTATGCCTACCCGTTGGTTGACCGCGTATAGCTCATCTCTTATTTGGCCAGAATACCCGAGCAGGTTCATGGACGACTTCATATCGGTCATACACATTAGAATATCGTTTGGTTGTGTAATTTGTCTTTGCAGTTTGACCAATTTATCTTTGGGTATGTAGTCATCTTTACCCTGTCGTAGCCCGCCACCAATGGATAAGTTGCCCATCTTAAATACTGGCAAATCTCCAGCTTTCGCGTGATCAACACTAATAAAATCGCGGCTCGAAAATGCCGCACCATTTAGCACGTCTGCAATATCTCCAAGTAAAACAGTCTGGGTCATTTTTTTACTCCTTTTATGTTATTAATGACGTCAGCGTACCCGAGCTCATCATCAGGGCTAAGCCACTTTATAAGCTTTTGTTGGCTCGCAAGATATGGTGTCATGAGCACATTCATCGCATTATTCATATCATCTTTTACGTAATGCATTAGCGTGGAGTCATCTATGTCGTAGTCATCATTTTTGTATGTAACCCTTAATGGGTTAAGAGAGTGAGCAACTTGGTTTCTTACTTGAAGTATGTTTGACCTGAGGTTATTTATGTACTTCTTGCCGGTCTTGTCTGTGTATTCGTCTGCAATCAGAGCCAATCTGTCACCCAGAGATATTTTGATGTAATGACGCTGTAGCGATATGTACTGATCTAGGGTGCTAGCCTCGGTCAGACTAAGAATATGTAGCGATACAGCCTCAAAAAAAGTGAACATGTGTAAGAAATTGTCTAAATCAATCTTTGTTAGGTCTTTTGATGTAAATAATGTATGTGGTGGTGTATAAATTCTAAACATGGCAGTTCGAGAAACTTTTGTAGGTATCGTCTCTAGTCGCATAATTTTAAATATGTATACAGGGTGAGAGTAGCCTCGGTGCTCAATCATGTAAGCACTAGCGAGTATATCAAAATCTTTTTCACGGATTTTCGAAGAGCCTTTGTATTTATCGACAAACTTTTTGATTGCAGAATCAAATATATTCTCTAGCGCATCCGATATATCGCCTGATTCACCAAAAGGACTGGAGTCGTCTTTCGAATTTCCGCCCTTAAGTGAAGTAGTCTGGGTCATTTTACTTCTGTCCTTTTGATATACTGTACAATCCACTGGACAAGCTTAATTCCAGTGATAGTTTTTAATACAAGTAAAAAACTGAGCACTACTACCGCAATCAATGAAATAATTCGCAGCATTGGACTCAGTACTGAGTAGTACTCGCTAGTAGTTACAAGTGCCAGAATGGGCGATAAAAACAGTGCAAGAAAGGCAAGCAAATAGTTAACGGTCATGTCTCCGGGGTTCTGGATTGGTTTAACAGAACCTCCTATCTTTAACGTACCCCCAGCTTTCGCATGATGGGTTTTATGCTCATGAAAAAGATCATGAATTTTTAAATTTATATCCTTTTTCATCACTCACCCCTCCTCATCACCTCATCCATCGTCTGCCCTGCTTCGTTTTTCCAGAGCATCCAGCCGTTAACGCTGCGACCGGTGACAATGTGGCCGGCGTAGCTGGGGCTTTTGAAAGATATATTCTCGGTAAGTTCTACGTAATCCCCGTGGTCGATAGATTTGTTTGCAAAAATGTCCTGCCGTTCGGAAACCTGCCATGGCCAGCGTTTTTCGAAGTTTGTCGTGTGCGATTTATCAATCAGCGAGCCGGCGAGTAGCACAAACTGGTCGGCACGAAACATGGCTTTCGCGTTTGAAAGTTTGCTTTTGCAGTACCAAATTTGATCCTGCTGCTCTTGCTTACTGGCCGACAGTACATCATACCCAAGCGAAGCGAGCACAAGCTGCGTATCATCGAGTATTTTATCGAGCTTGTGGACTTTAAACCGCTGGATATTATTGCGAGGTGGAACGGTGCCATTCTCTATACGAACGCTACCGCCACGAGCACGCTCTACGGCAAGTGATTCAAGATATTTAACATCACCTTTCTCAAGATTATTGGTCTTCGATACAATCGCAACGGCCAGTGTCCACCAATCTTTTGATTTAAGGTGCTGCGTAGCTCTTACAAGAAAGCTCTCGCTTTCGCCAATGTATGCACGGTTATCTTCGGCGTTGAGTAAAATATACAAAGCTGGTTGTATGAGCTTTTCTTCGTTTTTCGCCTCGGCGAGTTTGAGGCGTGGAATAACATAGGCTTCGATATCACCCTCGGGGTCGATAATTCGAATGCCCTCGAGCGTACCATCGGTGAGGTAGGTTTGGATGAGGCGGGGTTGCTTATTCATCGCCCGCCCTTTCTAATTTTTTTACCTCCCGCTCAAAATCGCCAATATACTCCTTGTCTTGTCGGATGCGGAAATCTTCATACTCGGCCAATGCTTTTTTGTCGGCTTGTTTTTTACTAATTTTGCCAGCGTTTTGGAGTTTTGGATACTCATTGAGGTCAAGGTAGCCGTTCATGACATCAATCCACTTCGCCATAGTGGTCGGCACGCCACGGCGTGCACGAGCCTCGGCAATGTCAAGAAATGCCGAAACGACGAACTGCAATTGCTCCAGCTCAGATTTATTGAGATAGTTCTTTGCGACCGTAACATCCATACGGAGGATTTTGCCGTTTGGAGCTTGCTTCCACGTCTCGAGTCCCATATGATCTTTTGCTTTATCTGCTCGTGAATGAATCAGCTCGGCGGCTGTGCCACCGGCGACAGCATAGTGAAGTTTATTTTGAATAAAAGCAAAGAACTCTGTAACTATTTCACTGCTACGGTCATAGTCGCTCGCCAGTGCGAAGATGTCGGTGACTTTCAAGTAGATACGGCGTTCGCTAAGCCGGATCTCGCGAATACGTTCGAGTAGCTCGTCGAAGTAGTCTTTGCCAAAGTGAGTGCCGTTTTTGAGCCGCTCGTCGTCAAGTGCAAAGCCTTTAATCATGTACTCGCGGAGTACTGAGGTTGCCCATTTGCGGAATGCCGTTGCTTGCACAGAATTAACGCGATACCCCACAGAAATAATGACATCTAAACTATAGTAAGATACTGGTTTTGCGGAATGAGCAACGTGCATTTTTTGCACATTGCTATGCTCATTCAATTCACCCGATTCAAAAATATTCTTAATATGTTTGCCGATTACCGTACGGTCAACATCAAAAAGCTCAGCCATTTTGGACTGTGTGAGCCAGACCGTTTCGCCAGCAAAGTACACTTCAATTTGTAGCCGACCATCTGGCCCAGAATAAAATAAAAAATCGGCCTCATGTGGAGCTGGCAAGCCTTCAGCTACCATGATATCTTCTCCAGATTTTCTTTGATTTTTTTCTCGAGCTCATGACTCTGCGTGAACTGCTTATCAAGTTCAGCCGTAAGCCTCTGCATCTTCTCCGCAAAGGCCTCGTCATCTTCCTCTACCACTTCACTACCAACATAGCGACCGGGCGTGAGAACGTAATCGTGTTCCTTAATCTCGTCGAGCGTGGCAACTTTAGTGAAGCCTGGCGCATCTTCGTATTCGCCGTTTTGAGTCTTGAAACCGTGATAGGTTTTAGCAACTTGAGCGATCTCTTCTGGTGATAGCTCGCGGTTGCGACGGGTAACCATCTTGCCGAGGTTACGCCCGTCAATAAAAAGTGTCTTACCACTACGGTTGCCACGATCACGTGAAATAAACCACAGACATGCGGGAATGCCAGTGTTAAAGAAGAGCTGACTCGGTAGCGTAACGATAGCGTCAACCAAGTCGGCCTCAAGTAGCTTCTTGCGAATCTCTCCCTCCCCCGAGCTCTGACTACTCATGCTGCCGTTTGCGAGAACAAACCCAGCCGTACCCGCGGGCGCGAGGTGGTGAATGAAGTGCTGAATCCATGCGTAGTTGGCGTTTCCTCTTGGTGGTAGACCATATTCCCAGCGGATGTCATTTTGCAGCTGCTCTTGCCCCCAGTCACTGATATTAAACGGTGGGTTAGCAATAATGTAATCTGCTTTGAGGTCTGGGAACTTGTCGTCGTGAAGGGTATCGCCACGACGAAGGTCGGCATCGATTCCTCGGATGGCCATGTTCATTTTCGCAAGACGCCAGGTGGTCTAGTTGATCTCCTGTCCTTATATAGCGATGTCTCCTTAGCGTGGCGTGTGCTCTTGTTCATACTTTTCACTCCATACGATCTTACCACCACTGCCACAGGCCGGGTCATAAATGCGCCCCCTGTAAGGCTCAAGCATTTCTACGAGTAGTTTCACGATAGAGCGCGGCGTGTAAAACTCGCCACCGTGCTTACCTTCGCTATCGGCAAATTGCCCCATAAAGTACTCGTAGACCTGACCGAGGAGATCTTTGGCATTGTCTGAGGTAAACATAGTGTTAGTGAATAGATCGATAAGTTCACCAAGACGGCGCTTATCGAGTGCCTCACGAGCATAATTTTTTGGTAAGACACCCTTGAGCGATGAATTATCACGCTCCACGGCATCCATAGCATCATCGATAAGCACGCCAATCGTTGGTTGCTTGGCGTTGGCGACGAGATATTCCCAACGCGCCTCTTTTGGCACCCAAAAGACGTTATCGGCCAGGTAATAATCGCGATCTTCGGGATTGTAATTTTCTGCCACAGCTTTTTGATACTGTGTTTCAAATGCATCAGAAATATACTTCAGGAAGATCAGGCCCAGAACCACATATTTGTAGTCCGATGAGCTAATATTTCCCCGTAATTTATCTGCCGCAGCCCATAGTTTGGACTGTATATCCTGTATTTCCATGTCTATAGTATACGCCAACAGGGGCGATTAGTCGATGGTAGTATGGTCAATTTTGGTAACAATGATATGATCAAGCATGGTGACACCCAGAAGTTTTGCAGAGTCTTTGAGCCGCTTCGTCACCTCTCGATCGGCATCACTTGCCTCCAAACTTCCGCTCGGATGATTATGCGCCACGATGATGCTGGCGGCGCGGTCGGTGATGGCGTCGGCGAAGACTTCGCGGGGGTGGACGAGGGAGCTGGTGAGCGTACCAATAGTGATGATGCGCTTGGCGATAAGGCGATTGGCGCCGTCAAGCGTCAGGCAGACGAAGTATTCTTGCTTTTTGTCGCGGATATCGGCAAGTTGTTCGACTGCTTTTTCTGGACTGTCGATGATGGGGCGATCCGGCACTTCAAATTGCCTACGCCAGAGCTCAAAACCAGCCATAATTTGCGTGGCTTTAGCTGGGCCGAGACTCCGAATGCCCAACAAATCGTCATACGTTAGCCCGCTTCCCTTTTCTTTCAGTAATTTCTGCACGTCTCGCGCAATTTTCGTTACATCCGCCTGAGCGGTGCCACTGCCAATAATTGCCATCAGTAGTTCATAATCGCTCAAAGCCGTCGCGCCCCGGGCCTGCAATTTCTCGCGAGGCCTGAGATCTTTTCGGCGATCAGATATCCTGGTCATAATTTTATTATAAACTATGGCTATAATTTATGATCAAGAAAACGCACTGCCAGGACGGCCGCCGTTGCACCAAGTGCAACTTTGGTTGCATCTTTTGCAATATCAAACAGATTTGCCTTAAGCTCGGCTCGCCTCTCACGACGCAAGTCGTTTTCATTATACGGTGCACAGCTAAGCATTTCGTTGATAATATCCTGGTGAATAGCGCCATATGTTTCTTCAAACATTTTGGATAATTCTTCTGGCAACTCCTCGTCCTCCGCTTCCTCCTTAAATGCTTCAGCTATATCATCAACATTGCTCGTTTCAATTGGAATATCACATTGATGATTATTAACTAGATCTTGGATATCTAGTAAGGAGTGATGCAGTAGCACTGCAGCAAATTGATATATCTCTTCCTGGCCTTTAACAGTCATAACGGAACGTGCATATCCCCGTGAAGTCTCAATCAACATCAGATTGATATATCCTATCATCTCTTCAGCAGACTCACCTTTGCCCAACATTGCTTCGTTAATCATCCCATGGAGCGTACGCTCAGCGACCAGGTAGGTATCTATGTCGTCTATACCCTCTGACCCTTTGCCCGTACACATGCTTAGGCAGAGTTCTTCTATTGACGAGTTATGATTTGGGTTATTTTCAGTCATCGTATGTTTAAATATACCGTATTGATCGCAAAATAAAAATCATAAGCATAGTTATATTGTCATATCACGGTCAGATACTGTAAAATTAAAGCATTATTTAATCGGAGATGTGTCATGACCAGTAGGTCCAAGTCAAACACCCCAAACAAGGAACCAGAGCGTCGGCGTCAAATTATTAAGCGGGTTATCATCACTAGCATTGTCCTCGTCGCGGTGTTTGGTGTGTATGAACTGGGGCGGCAGTATCATTATTGGGGTGAACCAGACGAATTGCGTATAATGAAGTCCGAGAATATCGCTAAAACAGACCTACTGAACCTAAAGCTCATTGAGTCAATGCAGCACGGAGAAGGTGACCTCGTCAAGAAAACCGTCTCGCCAAGCGTTACAAGAACGTTTCAAGCTACAAATAATGATGTTGAGAGGACTAAAGAGAAGATTATTCAGTACGCCGAGAGTGACGGATGGAGACATGATCCAACCCTCGAGGTTAATGACGAGTGGTGGGGGCGTAAGACGGTCGGAAGATTTGAATTAACATTAACTATAGAAACCTCTCTTAGGTTTAATGATGCTATAAAGATTGAGGTCTTCTGATGAACAAATCTCCACTATCATGTATATTCGTTGCTCTTTCATTATTCACTCTGGCGCTTTTACTGTCCGTCAGTAACATCCAACAGGCCTCAGCCAACAGCACGGACCAGAAGACATTATCAATTGTACTAATCGGCGATTCTTACACTGCCGGGAACGGTGCTGGATCATACAACGGTGAGCGTGGATCATATCAGAGCAGTAAGAATTGGGGCCATCGATATGCCTCATGGTTAAATACCCAAGGGGTAAAAACGACCGTAACCAATCTCGCCTTTAGCGGCAAGACGACAAAACCTATATTAGATGAGCAAGTGGAGAAAGTTGCCACCAACACTGACCTCGTTATGCTCACCGCAGGTGGTAATAATGCCAATTTCGGCGATGTAGTGAAACAATGCTTTGCCGTAGGCATGCGTGATCCGGCAGGCTGTCGCACACAGGCTGAATATGCCGTCTCTACCTTTCCCGAGATTATTACTGGAACCAAAGGGATTTTCCAGGGTTTAGAGCAACGGCTACCGGCATCATCACAAATTGTCCTAGTTGGATACCCCTTGCTCAGCACCGATACCACCTACATCCTTGAGCAATGTCTGAAAATTGATACTCACACGGGCCACTGCATACAATACGATCGCTACGATGCAGCCAAAGCTGTGCGCGAGGCGGGCAAGGAGCTCAATCGACGGCAAGCAGCGCTAGTGCGAGAGTGGAACGCGTCGCACGCGCTCAAAGTTACGTTTGTCGACACTATTCAAGCATCATTCGCCACTCACGAACCAGCACCACATGCCACTAGCAAAAACCCAAAACGCTGGCTGAACGAATTTTTCGAAACCAATGGATTTAGTGATGGAAACAGTGACACTAATGCAATCCTAAGCCGTGACCCAAACCACTGGTACCACCCAAATGTCACTGGCCACCAGAAAATAGCCCTCGATATCATCAACCAGATTGGTATTCCCTCCTCGGCCAAACAAATTACGCGAACATCCAGTGACACGGACATTGTATTTGTTATTGATACAACCGGATCAATGAGCGGCGCCATAGACTCCGTCAAGCGAGATGCCAGTCAGATTGCCCAAACTATACAAATGATGTCCCGCTCTGCACGATTCAGCCTCATTAGCTATCAAGACCACCCAATACAAGGCGACAACCCAGCCGACTATCCCGCCAAAACACACCTCAGCTTCACCTCGAATATCGACCAATTTATGACAGCGGTCAACGGGCTGGAACTCGGCTATGGTGGCGACTGGCCAGAGTCAGTGTATAGCGGCGCCATGGCCGGACTCGACCAAGCATGGCGACCGGGCGTACGCAAACTGATGATAATCATCGGCGATGCGCCGGCTCACGACCCCGAGCCTATTACCAACTACACCTGGCAGCAGGTTGCCCAAAGAGCCTATGATATTGACCCGGTCGAGATTTACGCCATCGATGCCGGACGTGGCGCGCTTGCGGATTCCACTATCACACTCCTGACGACTCAGTCGGGCGGCACCGTCATACCGGCTACAAGTAGCGACATCCCTCAGGCGGTTATCAATTCCGTCAGTTCATCACTCGCCAAGCCGTTCGGCTGGATTCAAGGACCGTACATTATCAAGATTGGCGACACACTTGAGTTAGACGCACGCGGCTCATACTCGGTCGACGGCACGATTGAAGCAATCGACTGGGACCTCGATGGCGATGGAGTGTTCGAGACACCGTCTGGCGGTTTGCTCTATAACCATCATTTCTTAGCCCTATTTAACGGCACTATTGGGGTGCGTATCACCGACTCAAACGGACTGGTCGGCTACGGCTCGACACAGCTCAGTGTCACTGATGATGGCGACAATATCCCCTATGCCGTAGACAATTGCCCTACCATCGCCAATCAAAACCAGGCCGACGTTGATGGCGATGGGATTGGTGATGATTGCGATGATGACATCGGTTGGCCGACGACAGACAAACCTGGTGTGACCGTACTTACGAGCGTTAAGTCAACAGAAGATCCTCAAAATGAGAAAGAATCAACCGTCAAGCAGACGATCACTACGTCAACTGCCGAACAGACACCAGAGGCTCTTCCGCAATCCAACCCGACTAAGCTTGTCTTCCAAACCACCATACCCAATATCCCCGGGGTGACGTTAACACCATCACCGACTGTCCTCTCTGACACAGACCAGACAACCCAAACAGATTCATCTAACAAAAATGTTGTTTTATTTACAACAATAGCTTTTGGGATACTGTTTCTAATAAGTTACATCTCGTATATACGCAAGCAAAAGAAGTCATAGTTTCGCGGGTTTTCAATAAGAACCCAGGCCAACAAACGCTTATATCTCGTACACTTTCGGTAGAAGGGAACCCATGGTATACTATACACATAGGCAGAAGGAGATTTTAGTACTATCATGAAAATTTAGCATCATCCTTACAAGATATCGTTTAACCTTAGACGAAAGGATGGTTCTGATGGCCAAAGGAAAAAATCGCCCGAAGCGTGAAGTCAAAAAACCAAAGAAAAACTAATCTCGAAGATATAATTAGGCTTGCCTATGCCTATTATCTACCAATACACCTCTAATGCTGAGGTGTATTTTAAGGATATCACCCTAAAATGATATAATATGGTCATGGAACCGTACGTTATAGAGCAGAACAGAACAAGTCTTATCAATCAGATTGTAATCACGGGGCTGCTCGTTTTTTTAGCATCAGTCATACTGACACTGTTTTTTAGTCGTATCGGCGACATCGCGCCCATAACTCACCAGTTCCTCGTCATGACCACTTGGATAATACTGCCACTCATCTGGGCTGTATTGTCTATACGCGAACTCGTAAACTGGTCCAAAGCAAGCTATACTCTTCTTGATGACTCATTGCATGTTTATAAAAAGGGATTTTTCGGTAGCAGTCTGGAAGATTTATACCGCTATGATTCAATTTTATCGGTCAGCAACTCTGGCCGTCGACACGGTGCGTACGGCACTATTACGCTACGCATTGCCCATCATGACGACGTTATATTGCAACATGTTGCTCGTCCGGCAAAACAGGCAGCGAAAATCAAACAATTGGTCAACAAGAATCGTCGCAGCACCAACTTTATCTAAATATAAATGCCCCCTCTTAAAGAAGGAGCATTATTAAAGGCGTTGAGATTATTTAAGTTTCTTGATATCCTGGCGGATTTGCACAGCAAATGCCACGGTAGATACACCGTGAATGAGCGTATACAGTCCAAGTACCCATACAAAGGCTACGGACGCGCCAACTGGATAGAACACAATCACACCAGCAGCAATAATACCCAAAACGCCTGTTAAGACCCATATCCAACGGCCTTCTTGTTTCTCCATGTATGAAGCAACGACGAGATCGAAGATTGCACGTAGTAAGATGATAGTTGCTAGTAAAATAACAAAGAGTGCCGCGGTTACAAGCGGATTGCGTACCAAGAACACGCCGATACCAATATTTACCAAGGCAAATAGGAGTGCAAGCCACCACAAGCGATCTTTCTTAATGCTTATTAATGCCTCAAACAGTGCCACTGCACCGCCCACAATCGTAAATATTGCCACGAGATATACTAATGTCACTAGTGTTAACTGAGGCCAGAACAGCGCAATGAGCCCAAACACTATACCCGCGATGCCCGTTAGCAGGATGATCCACCAAATTTCTTTGGTTAACTTTTTTGATTTGTTGAACATATATTACCTCCTTTAGATAATACCCGTAGTATAGCATTCACCCATAAACTTTAAAAGGCTACGTGGTTACGCTTATACGAGATTTGCTCTCAAGATACATATCGACAGTAGTTTTTAGCAAGATCATGATCACTGGTCCATAAATGACTCCCAAGATGCCAAAATAGGCGATACCGCAAAAGGTCGCGATCATTGTTATTGCCACCGACAGTTGAATCTGCTTTGGAATGAGTCGGGTGCGCAAAAGCGGGTCAAGATTTCCAGCTGCATAATATAGTGCAATAACGACCAACGATAACCAAAACTGCCCCGTGAACATACTATAAAGCGCTAGGGGCAGCACAATAATCCCCGAACCGAGCGGAATAAAATTGAGGAGCGTAAACAGCACAAAGAAGAGGAAGAAATATTGCCCATAACCCAGTACAGACAGCAACGCTGCGGCAATGAATGAGATTGCCATGGCGATAATTAACTGCCCTTTCACCATCGCATTCGTCATCATGCCCACACGCTCAAAATAATGCTTCGTCGCCTCGACACCGAGCGGACTGAGTTCGGTCAACCTCTTCACAATTGTCGGACCGCGACGCAGTAGCTCAACGAACAGAAAGATATAGATTAGCAGGGCAATACCCATTTGAGGCAGCCCACCAAGGACGTTCATGGTTACTTGCACGCTTGAACGTGAGATGAACACAAATGAGGTCCGCAGAAACTCCATAACCCCTTCGTTTGTCACGGTATCGCGACTCCCTGTAACTGGCTCGATGATAGAATTGGCTGCGTCAACCACGCCATCGAGCGTTCCCGGAAAAGATTGCCACTGTTCGCTTTTACCCACCGCATCGGCCAGCTGAGTTAGCTGGCTAACAGAGGCGAAAACGACGAATGACAACGGAATAATGACCACAAGGAACGACAAGACTAGCGTTAGAACAGCGGCCATTGTTCCCTTTTTACGCTTTAGCTTTTGATATAGCGGATAGAAAGTAAATGCCATTACGGCGGTAAGTGCGATTGTTCCAAGCTGAGGCCAGAAAAACCATGCCGCTACAACACAGGTTATGAGTAAAGCCCATGACCACACCGATAGAGTTTTCACGGGTTTCATGCGTCTTCTTTCTCATCTTTTTGAAGAATATCTTTAAACAATACCATCGGTAAAACCGTACCCACAATAACCACGGTCAGCCATACAATCATTGAGGCAAGTAGCCAGGTTGACACCCCCTGGATTTCCAGTCCCGACGTCCACATGTTCGTGAGCAGGAGACTAACGAACGTTGTCACGAGTGCAATACCGCCATGAAGCGCCGGTACGTATCGCAAAGCTACTTTTACAGCGAATCTTTCAAACATCAATTCTACTGTTGTAAATAATACAACACTTGTTATAAAACCAATCGCATTAATCGTAAATCCTGGGAGCACTACTGTTGCAATAATAATACCCGCCGCATTGGCAAGTAATATAAGGGACATTCGAGCTAAAAAGCGAATCATTCTGGCGTTTCCTCTTCGTGCCCTACGTGACTTTCGTCCTGAAGGAGCGCCGCTATATGACGAACAAAGATTACGAGCCAAATGAAGATAATTGCCGCAGCGACTAGCTCGAAAACAGTCAGGTTAAAATAACCAATACCCCAAAACAGCCATGCGCTAGCAAGCAGAGCCGCGATCAGTCCATACGAAGCGAGGAAAAAAGCTGCCGTAAATCCTGGTACGAGCCATGGTAAGAGTAAGATTATAACCCCAAACAGAAATGCCATACCAAACGCGGCAGTATTGTGGATAAGCGGAAAGGCGTCATAGACAAATAACCCAACAAACGCCAAGGCAACACCGATCCCCGCAAGAAGAATTTGTATAATATTGGCTTTAACTTTTTTGACAATCCGACCCGTCTGTTGAAGCTTTCGAAAGTCATCCGTAATATACTTCGAGAGAGCGATAATGACAAGGCCGGCCACGATTAATGTGGCATTAAACGCGTAACCGGACACACCACCACCCGCACCGAGGGAGCTAAAATGATCGTTCCACCAATGAGGGTTTGAGGCAGTCATCATACTAATAAACGTGCCGCTGAGCAGAAATAGCGCTAAAATAGTCGCCACCCGCACGGTGTTCATTTTGACCGCCATAAGATAGGCGACGTACGCGGCAAACCCAGTTGACATAGCTAGAACGCTTGACGCACCCCAGACATCAATATGCGCATCGCGAAATGATTGACTAATTACATAAAAGATTAATGCATACGACAAGAACACGAGTAATGCCTGTACAAATGCGAGTGAGACGATGTCGGTATTGCGCCGAACCTTCGCCCATCTAGATGTAGCTGGCGTTTCCTGGTGTCTAAATGCCGTGAAAATATACACGAGAAGTGAAACTACGCCGCCGAGAATTGATGCGACAAAACCTAGCGATATACCACGCTCAAACAATGACACTTGACTACCGAAGAACAAAACAACACCGACACCGAACCCTCCCACAGCACCCGCAAGGGCCATATAGATTGCACGTGATTCAATGTTAGCGTTGCTTGTATCTTTGTTCATTGTATCTTCACTATAGCAAACCACTTCGTAAAATACTACGTATCAAGTTTCTTGTTTAACGTCGCTTGCTACCACTTAGCGACATATTATTTTTACGCCTGCGACGGTATAGTACTAATCCAACAATTGCGCCAATGATGAGGATGAGGATCGCAATAGCGCTAATGATAATTGGTAATGGGATGACCCAGAACGATTTTGTCACCTCGATTGTTTGGTTGTTTGAGCCGTAAGTAAAGACGGCGCTAACGGTGTATTTACCAAATCCGCTTATATTCTCAATGGATTCGCTCCAGCGTCGTGCGCTATCAGGTAGAACCATGCCGCGCGGGTCACTGTTATTGAATTCTGTCTGATAGAGAACTTCTCCACCTTTGGTGACAGAGATATTACCAAATGGACCAGCCTGGAGACTTCCTTCATTCTTGAACCGAATAGAAATTGACATATTGTCACCCGTAGTAAAGAACGTCGCTGAACGTCCCTGCTGTTGGACAGTGAAATCTGTCAGGGTTAGTTTTTCCGGTGCATCACCGTTAACTGTCAGAAGGATGAGCGAAGCGACGCTCGCACTTAGGTTAACCTGTCCGCCTTCATCCGGTGAGGTTGGCATAAAACGGACTGCGCCAAAGTACCCGCCCGCCTCGGCGTTTTCCGGCACGACAATCGTCGCCTCTATTGTCTTTGATTCCCCACCCTCTAGCGTAAAGCTATCGAGTGGCTGAAGAAATTGTTTCAAACTATGCGACGAAGCATATTCTGATTCTTCTAGAATCAACGCTGGCGTACCATCTTCCCCATCCGCCACAAAATCATTTTGGACTGGGCGCACCGACACGGCACTACTGGTTGGGTTACCAATAGTTATTTTCACTACTTTAGTTTCGCCTGGATCTGCGGATATATCAGTACGAAGTGGAGATACCTTGAGGCTATTTGCCGTCGTAGCATCACCATCCGTCTGGGCGAATGAAGTTGTCGTCATAGCCACGCCAACAAGTGAAACCGCCACCAATAAACCAAACCCTGCTATATATTTTCGCATTTTACTTAGTTGAATATTCATAGCTATTTCCTAAAATTTACCAGTAGCAATTAAACTAAGGTCGGTCGAGTATGCCCCTGCTGGTGTATCGTTGGTTACCTTTACGCCAAACGTTAACATCATATTCTTATTGTTGACTGGTAACCCAGCTGTATCGAGAAATTTATCACCAAAAGTACTTGTGATGCCATCCGTATTATCGACATACCTTAATGCGTAACCATCGTTGTTGTAATCAGAGTCTGCTGCAGGTTGAAAGGTTCCTGTTGTACTTGTCGCACCAACAGCATCGGTGGCCGTAGCAGTCTTAACACCAAATCGTGCATCAGCTGTCTCTTCAGTAATATCGTTTGAACCAGCTGGTTGTATATAGCAATTACCTGCCGGAGCACCAGCGAGAAGAAGACCACCACACTGGGTTGCGGTGCTTTTTAGCCACACGATAGCTCCACCAGCTGCGTTAGTTGTAATTTGAGTATAAAGATTGCCTTCGCTAATTTCTCCTGGTACAAGCGCCGTAACACCCCCTACTTCTTCGCCAAGAACTAGCACGGGGTCCGTGACGGTACTTTCTTTACAATTTGCTTCAATTGACATCCCCGAGACACAAAACAACATTGTCTCAAGTACCGTACCAGACACACCAACTGTTTTGGTAATCGCCAGTGCGACGCTACCTCGGTCCAATGCCCCTATTCCTAGTACGGTTGCAGAGCCAGCAGCTGCATTAGTTGGAGTGTCATAGGTTACAATTCGTGCATAGAATTGTCCTACTTCGCTCGGGTTAGTGATACCTGAGATATCCACCGAGACAGGCTGTCCAGCCGTTATCGTACCACCGACAACTATTCGGCTACCAGTCCCTGTCACATTCGTAAATCCTGAAGTTGTAGATGCGGCGCCAGTGACAACAAGGTCTGCCGGTGCGATACATTCTTGCCCAATAAGCGGGCTATTTTTACAAAAGTACACCGCAAACGCCTCTGCATCCACCGCTGGCTTAAAGTTCACCGTATAGTGCGTATTCGGCATCAGCGGCGAAGAGCTTGACATCGCAATAGAGCGCTCAGTCGCCTGTTGCTGCGCCGATGCAACTGTCGGCAGAAAAGTCGCCCCCGCTATTAAAACCGCCATTGCCGCAAACGTTATGCGCTGGCCTAAATCTACTACTCCCATATTCCCCCTTTTAATCCTTTTATTTCCTACCTTGGTACCATAAGTGTATCATAAACGTGCTTATGGTTTCAATTATTTTTCTTGGTACCTGTCGCGCTCTTTAAGCATTTTATTGCGTATCGAGACCAAGTGACTACGCCGACCTAACCAAAATGCGGGAAAAAGCAATACCGTCGCGGCCGCCGCCGGAATCCACAAAATAACGACTCGTTCCCCGTTATCATTACTCGCTGCCTCCTCACTCTCCGCTTCAACCTGCCCGCTTGACACCGCGATGACTTGCAGGAAAGCACTAACGCCGTTTGTATCCGTAACTCTAATATTTACTTGATAAATACCAGCCTTCTTGTATATATGAGCAATGTCGAGCGCCCCGGCAAACGAATGACTTAGGAGTTGAGCCTCCGAGCCGTCGCCCCAATCAACACTAAACGCATAGGGGCCCGTACCACCCGATAGCTGCAAAGGCCAGGCCAGCTGAGTACCTGCGGCCGCAGAGCGTCGACCATATGCACTTGTAAGTGTAATAAGCTGTCCAAACGCCGTGAAGCGCGTGTCGTTGTAGGTGACAGTTGCAATATTTGACTCTGGGCCCGCTTGCTCCAAATCGTCATAGACAATGGCCTTCAATTCATTCGTACCAGCAAACAGACTAACTTCCACGCTGAAGCTGCCGTCTTGGCACATGACCGCACCAACCATGACATTATTGTTATATATCTGCACAAGAAGACTGGTTGGACAAATGCCCCTCACCGTAATTGGTGAATCAGAGAACACGGAGCCATTACCTGGAGTAGTAATTGTCGCACCCTGAGTTGGCGGTGCTTGCGTTTTCACCGCTTCTAGGCCGAAGCCGCCTGGTTGTGGATCTGGGGTGGGTAGCGGCGTAATTGCCTCCGCTCCCTGTATATTGCTCAAGGAGATGACACATGCAGTAATCAATGCGAACACACTTCGTAGGATACTGTTCTTTCTGGCGTGAACGATATGTGTCATACGTTTCCTTTATTTGGTGAGGTTTATTTTTTCTTGAGCGACGTTTTCTTCTTCAATTGTACGCCGCCTCGTTTTTGGCGAATATAGCGAACGATCCTCCAGACGTGGTAGCCGACAAACGCCAACACAAGCGTGACGATAAGGATAAACCACCATGGCAAGTACCAGAAACCACCCGTACCAACCAAATCCTGCGTACGGTTACCGTTTTGTCCGTAATATGCAGCTATGGAAACTTTGTAGTACCCCGGCCATAAGTTTGGTTCGGCGCAAGAAGCGGCTTCTGCGCGTGTACCCTCAAAATTCGGGTCCTCATTTTTGAGTTTTATACATGTCGTAAATGTACGAGTCTGTTCAAGCAGGGCTAAGGACCCCGCAGGGTTAATATTTTGAATAGGTATTTCTTCGCCAAATAGAGGCTTTAGGGTGATTGTCCCAACAGGACTCTCAGCAACATTTCCCTCGTTTTTGATTCTATACGCAATTGTCTCTGGCATTACAGTGTGGAAGTAGGCAAATTCACCGCCAGTTGGGGTATTGGCCTTGCGATAAGCTCCAATTTTTTCAAGGATTAGGTTTTCGTTTACCTCTCCTGGGATTGTTGTGAATACTAATGTCACACCAGACGCGCTTAATCCAACGTTACCGCCGTCGGCGGTACCAGATGAATACACGATCGCACTATAATAACTGCCAGCCCCCTGATTTGCCGGTATTTCAATACTCATGTCAAGGGTTCTACTCTCACCTGGCTCAATTGAAACTGATTCGGGCACAGACATAAATGGCTTAAGCGACCATGTAGTCTGAGGCGCATCTTCGGCCATCATAAGTTTTGGTGCGCCACTATCGTCCGTGTAACTAAAGTCAACAACCCTTAGTGTTAGATCTAGCGCATCTTCTTTGTCATTGTTTCGAATAACCAGCGTGTCATTAATTGACTTACCAGGCTCGATCGTATAATTCTTCTTCGTCGTCAAGGTTAGCGACGCAGATTGCGCGGACAATCCAGGTGAAAAATAAATGACAGACGTGACGGCTAGTACCGTGGCACATGCAATCAGCGCAACTGCTTTTAAGCGATTCATTTGTCTATAACTCCTCCATTTGTTACTTTTCATATAAGTATAACCAATATTGTAGCACTAAAATCGCCCGCTGGCTATAAAATTAACGGTTGTTGTGTATATTCCGGCACGCAAGCTCGGGCTGACATTGACAATATAACTAACGGTGAACTTTTTCATCAAGCTAACGTTTGGCGATGAAGCAACAATGTCTCCTGAACGAAACATATAGACGTTTGGTTGATTATAGCCTGCTGCTGCCACCGCGTTTGCCCATTCTCCCTCAGGATCATTGCCCACGACCGGCTCGTCATTTGCCACTAGATTAATACCGAACTGATTCTGCCCAGGGCGACTTGCGGTAGGCTGGCTCAGCGACGTAATTGTGTTTGTGCCAGCACTCAGTGGTGCACCAACAGCTGTAATAGCGAACCCCCCACTCGCATTTGTACCAACCGCCATTTGTGATTGCGCTGTTATAGTTTCAGTTGGGCTGAGTGTTCCCATATCGGAGTAATGGATGTTGTTCGTGCCCGTGCAGTTATATTCTACCTCCTCCGCCAGGCAGAAAATCAACATTGGAGGAACTTGGGTCTCTATCTCTATCGAATCCGTCACCTGCCCGCGAATTGTACCGAAATCTATCTGCGGACCCGTTCCATCCGTTGAACCGAGTGTTTTCAGGCGAATGGAAAATGCTTGAGACGTGTCAACCGGGTTAATAATATTATCAAATGTATACACCGACCTTACGCCAGCTGGTACTTGAGGTGGAGTCCGCGTCAAAACGATGCGATTCGTTGACTGCGCGCCAATACTAAACCCTGTCTCGCCCGTTTGCTCCGTTAAGGCCGCATCAGAGACGTCTAACCCTGCAGGCACCTCGCATGGATGGTACGGAATCGGGTCGTTGCAGAACAACAGCTCGACCGAGCCAACCGGATCGGGACTCATATATCGAAACGACACCCGATAAAACGTCTCTGCTCCTGCGCTTGCATTGTTCATATATAGACTGCGATCTTGCAAACGCATCGCTGCCGAAGCTGGCAGTTGAAACATCGCGAGTAAAATAATCATCGCGATCGCCTCAAGAACAAGGTGATTCCATTTCACCACGTGATGCCCTAAGGGCATAATTCTCGCTCTTGTACTCATACCTACATTGTAGCATAAGAGTGTTACGCAGAAATTAAACCGACCCCCTGTGGAGCCGGTTTAATTTGCCTAGAATACCTATCTTAGTACTGTGGAGCAGCCAAGTAGTTAATCTTTGTGGTATATATACCAGCTGGCGTGTCAGCCGCGATGTTTGCAACATAGCGCATCTTAGCCGTCGCACAACTGATAACCGTGTTTGAGTTTTGTGCGATAATAACAGGTGTTTGTGAACTTGAAGATTGGAAGGCAAACTTCGCGTTCCCACTACTGTTACTAATGTTGTTGTCATTCTGAGCACCGCCCTCATTATAGTTCTCTCTAGTGACAAGCGGGGCTATATTTGGAGTTATGTGATTTGATGGGAATGTTCCTCCATCTAGGGTATCCTCACCCGCGTCAATAACTGCAAGACCAAATTGCTCGGTTCCCGGATGGCTCTCTTTCTTTGTTTCACCAATCTCGTCAATCTGGTCGCCCACGGTGTTGGTGAGCGTATTACCCGAATAGTACACTGTTGCACCACCAGATGAGTTTGAGCTTAACCGCCAATAGGAGAATACATCGTATGCTTCGTCCGTCTCTAGAGAGAATTCAGCATCAGAGTTACCAAGATTTAGGCGGTTATTATCAATTTTTTCGATTGGATCACAGCTACCATGCGACAGTGCCAGTGTGTCCCGGTTTTTTGTACCGACGGAGAATGCCATCGTTTCCAAAACCTTAGTAGTGATATGGATTGAATCAGTCATCACGTTCGCGACCGTCACGCCGCCGTCAATCACCGTGTGATCTGGAGTATCAGTGTTATCTGTCCTGGTAGTATCGTTATGACTACCAACAAGACTCGTGTTGCTGTTATATGTATTAATCTTTACAAAGAAAGCGTCTGCGCCTGGGTTAGTAATATGAACTGTTTCTGAAGGAGTAAAGATAATTTGCACTATATCGCCCGCCTCAAGCGCGACGCCAGCCTCTTTTGTTAGAGTAACGTAGTTATTCTTACCAGTGCTTGCCTTGAGCGGATCGAGTTGATCTACTTCGTCGTCTTCAAGGGTATCTTTTGCGAAGGTCCATCCAGAATCAGATGTACCGCCAGTGATGACCCCATCCGACTTCGACCCTTTAACCCGCACTTCAAACGTTCCAGGCACACCACTTACGCCATTTGCATCGGCGAATGCCCCCTCGAAATCAAGGTCGCTTGTCTTAGTGTTGCCTGTCTTCTGACGGCCCACTTCGTTTGTCTCGCGACTGTCGTCTCGGGCGTCACCAGCATTGTTACCTGGAGCTTGGCACCAGCCAGCAGCAGACGTACAATATTGAAGAGAGAAACCCTTGACCGTCGCAGAACTACTTACCTTAAATGTAAATACCTCACCGGTTTTACGGCCGTTTGGACCCGAACCTGCAGGTGCATAGGTGCGGGGAATATTGTCCGTGCCCTCTATGACGGTCCCGTCATTGTGCCCTGAATTTGGGCTGTCGTATGAGTTTCCCGAACCGTCGGTGTCTTGCCACCCCGGCGCGGAACTTGATAGGCGCAGCGAGCGTTCTGTGAGCGGATTCAGCGCGTCCGCAAATACAGAGGCAGCCGGAATGATTGCAGCCGCTACAAGCGCTGCTGTCGCTCCGAACAATGTGCCACGCTGCACAATTGACTTGAGTGTATACATAATTGTATATATCTCCTTTTTTAGCTTTTTTATTTTTCTTGTCCCCTAAAATCCGGGGCTTCACCTCGAATAATACCACAACCAAAAGCATAAAGGCAATAGGATTTTTCCACATTTTTTATGAAATCTGGGCTTAATACCCAAATAGTGTTGCCATAACCACCATAAAACAGACAGCGCCAAGC
>JAEAMG010000999.1_pt1 | contig 25313 bp, 23 predicted proteins | sample 8958741 | NCBI WGS metagenome assembly JAEAMG01 (sample SAMN16933256, study PRJNA681125) | bioreactor sludge metagenome | isolation source: anaerobic bioreactor treating anionic surfactant - SDBS | place: India: Bengaluru | collected 2019-02-28 | reverse complement strand
AATGATGCAGAAAAAAGTCATCTTGGGTTTAATTGTTGCGATTCTAGCTATCTCGCTGTTAACTGGCTTCATTTTTGCTGAACCTAATCCGCCTAGTCAGTTGTCACTACAGAGTATATTCATACAACAGGACGGCAGTGTATATCCCTCAAACGTTCCGATTCAAAGAAACGGCGAAGTTTACACTTTTACCGAAAATATTTACGGCACAATCAAGATTCAAAAAAGTAATATTGTGCTAAATGGAGCGGGCTACACCCTCTCAGGACCATACAATGGTTCTCAAGCAAACGTATGGGTAGTCGGTGATGGACCCAACCAATCACCTGACTTAGTTGCACAATACATAATAGGCATTGACTTGGGCGCCGAAACCGTTGAAGGAGTTACCATCCAGAACTTAAACGTCAAGAATTTCAGCATCGGCATGTACATGTGGACAAAAAATAATACGGTAACATATAGTTCTGTTTCAGAGAGTATTTTGGGGATAATGCTTTCCGGCACTAATACGACAATTACAAACAACTATCTGGCCGATAACAAGCAAGGCTTATTCTTTGGTTTCAACGGAGAAGATGCACTCATACCAAGTGATATAATGATCAGCCATAACTGCTTCGAGGAGAACGAGGTGCAAATTAACGGTTGCTTCTGTGAAGATTACCCTGAGGACGAAGAACCACATTCATGGGATGATGGCAGAGAAGGCAATTACTGGAGTGACTACAACGGCACTGACGCAAACAAAGATGGAATCGGTGACACTCCATACGTTGTTGACGTACAAAATATGGACCGCTATCCGTTGATGGTAAATCCTGTGAAAATACAGGTGCCTATCCCAAAAATCTCGGTTGATCTAATCTCGATTGCTTTGGCAGTTGCCATCCTAACACTTATCACATTGCTAACCGTCAAATTCCTCAAAAACCGGAAGCCGTGATATGCGCTATTCTTTTATCTTGTTTTTGAATTAAAAAGGTTAAAGGTTACTTGTTATGAAAGTTGTTGCGTTCAATGGAAGTCCAAGAAAAGACGGAAACACCGCCATCCTAATTCGTCGTGTCCTAAAAGAACTCGAAGCTGAAGGCATAGAAACAGAGTTCATCCAGCTGGGAGGTCAGCAAATTCACGGTTGCATGGCTTGCGGAACCTGTAAGAAAGTGCTTAACAGAGAGTGCAAAATTGTAAACGACAATGTCAACCTCTATATTCAAAAAATGGCTGATGCAGACGGGATAATCCTTGGGTCACCCACATATTTCTCAATGATGTCTCCTGAAATGAAAGCACTTATTGACCGAGCGGGATATGTTGCTATGGCAAACGACCACATGTTTAAACGAAAAGTTGGTGCAGCAGTGGTTGCAGTGCGCCGGGCAGGAGCCATAGCAACGTTTGACGGGATAAACCATTTCTTCCTCATAAGCGAGATGATAGTTCCAGGATCCTCTTACTGGAACATTGGCATAGGAAGATGTAAAGGTGAAGTAGAGAAAGATGAAGAAGGACTCGAAACTATGGAGACCCTTGGAAAGAACATGACCTGGCTGCTCAAGAAAGTGTCGTCTTAAGATTGCATGTCTAATTCGATGCCCGGTATCTTCTTTTTGTCATAAACTGTATCCATTATTTTAGAAAACACTGTAATCCAAATTAAATACATTATTCCAATAACGATCCACACTGGAATGATCTCAAAAGTCCTCATCCGGATAGTTAATCCAGCGCTGACTAAATCCGAGATGCCAACGAAAGCTAAAGTTGCAGTGCTTTTAGTTAAAGAACAGAACTCGTTAGTCCATGATGGGATAACAATACGGTAGGATTGAGGAAGAATAACGTGACGGAGCGTCTGGATTTTTGACATACCCACAGATAGGCCTGCCGCCATCTGATCGTCTAGGACGGTTTGCATTGAACCTTTCATGTATCCTTTCTGATAGGCGGCACTGTTTAATCCAAAAACCAGGAAAGCAAGAAAATAATGGTCTATCTGAAGGTTGAGTATCGCTGGAACAGTATATACTGCGATGAATAATTGCACAAACAGAGGGCTTCCCCTGAAAAATTCAACATAGACGGGGGGACCTGTTTCGACGATTCGTCCTTCGTCGTAAAATATCATTTCTTCTGCTACTTCTTTAGCAAACGGCATCTCGTGACTCACAATTAGCATAGTAGTACCTTCTTTAGCTAAATCTCGCAGTGTATCAATGACTTCACCTGTGAGCTCTGGATCCAATGCTGATGTAGGCTCGTCAAGCAATATGATATCGGGGTTTCGGGCTATGGCGCGTGCTATGCCGACCCGCTGTGCTTGTCCACCCGACATTTGAGAGGGGTATTTGTCAGCGCAATTACATACCTTGACCTCTGTTAGGGCATCCAACGCCCGTTTTCGAGCTTCTTCTTTTGGAAGTTTTAGTACTTGCCGAAGCGCTAACTCAACATTACCTAAAGCAGTGAGATGACGGAAAAGGTAAATATGCTGAAAAACAAAGCCGATGCGTGCGCGAGCTTTGTTTAGGTCAACGCCTGGTTTTGTTAAGCATTCTTCACCGAGGTAAATCTCCCCATGATCTGGTTTGTCAAGCATTGCCATACACCGTAGAAATGTGCTTTTTCCGGACCCGCTGGGTCCGAAAATTAGTTTGATATCTCCTTTTCGAATCTGAAGAGAAACATCTTTGGCCGCGTCTACTAAGCACATTTCGCCTTTTTTTTCACCCTTTATTTTATAGGTTTTGTAGACATGTTTTGCTTCCATTACATTATCAGTCATTTTTTTACAGTCCTATTTTATTCTTCATTCTATTTCCCCATCGATCCAAGAAGAAGGCAATAGGGAAGGTTATTATGATATAGAGTATAGCGGCGAGAACAAACGGTGTAATGACGTCATATGGGGGTATGCTTTTTAGGCGTATTGCCAAGGTCATAATTTCCGCCAAGCTGCCGATAACATAGACGTAAGCTGAGTCTTTAATGAGCAATGCATACTCGCTTCCTAAGCCTGGAGTGGAGTATGTGAAAACTTGAGGAACCATGATATGCCAGATTGATCGCCACTTTGAGAAACCAACGGACATACCAGCGATCATCTGTTCGTCTCCAACGCCGCGAATTGCGCCTCGATAAATCTGCGATTGGTTTGCGCCGCTCCTAAGGCCCAGAACAAATGCCGCTACGAAGAAAGCATTGCTAAAGGGAATTGGAAAGAAGGGCCCAACACCAAAATAAAACATTAACATTAAGACAATCTCAGGGACTCCCCTGAAGATCTTTTCATATGCTTCGATTACAAAACTAATTTCCTTCTCATATACTCTTATGAATGCAAGGGGTAAACCTACCGCTATACCAATTAAAAAAGAAATCAGAGAAATGGAAAGAGTTAATGGTACTCCTTCCAGGAGGAATATTAGTTGTTGCCAAACGTCCACTATAGATCACGGATGTCTATGCATGCCACTTAGCTTTAAGTTGGTCTACTGTTCCATCGAAGATTAGGTCTACCAATGCGCCATTCATTTGTTCTAGAAGGGTGCTTGATCCTTTGGCAGTTAGGAAGGCAACTGGATAGTAGGGATGCGAGTAAACAACTACAAGTTCATGTCCTTGCGCTCCGAGTTCGGCGATCCATGATGTAGTGATTGGGGTTTCGGCATAAGCTGCTTGTACACTTGGGTTTGCGCTGACCAAGTCTAAGAAGGCTGATGCAGAGTCGCTCCATGTTGCAATGTCTACATTTGCGTCTTGTAGCTCTTCTTGTTGCACATTTCCTGATTGGACGCCAACCTTAATGCCCGCGGTCTTAAAGTCTGCAAGGGTGTTCAACGTGGTTATGCCTTTGGATTCAGCGACGCTTTTTAACATAATTATTTGTCCTTCAGTGGTGCTGTGGGGTACCGTGAAAGATACTTGTTCAAGTCGATCGGAAGTTATTGAAAATCCACTTACACCCATATCGAGCTGGCCGTTTTGTACTGAAAGAATAATGTTGTCAAAACTGACGCTTTGCCATTCGATTGTTAAGCCCAGTTTTTCTGCGCATTTGTCTGCTAATTCAACTTCGAAGCCTTCGATCTCTTGTGTTACATTGTTGAGCATTTGGTATGGAGGCCACGTTGGATCTGTGCCAACCCTTATAGTTTTCGTCGATTGTATATTTGCCCATACAGTGTCTGTGCTTGTCGTATTCTGGGGTAGAATAAAGGGACCCGCTACGAGACCCACGATAAACCCTACAACGAGCATTATTACAACTAATGCTACTGTTAATATTTTAGCCATTTTTACTTCTCCCTTGTCTCCCTATTTAATTGCTTTTTGTATTTAAGCTTAAGCACTATGAAATGATCTGTTTAAAATCCTTCAGGCTGAAATGTTTTTCTTATCTTGGATTGATACGAGCGCTATGGCGATGACTATCAATAGGGCACCAGTTGTTGAAATGATAGTAAGTGGTTCCCTTAGAAAAACAATGGACAAGAATACTGCTATAACAATTTCTGACAACAGCAGTATTGTAGAAACTGACGTTGAAAGAAACTTCAATCCTTCAAGCCATAAGTAGTAAGGTAAAACCCAACATACAATAGCTGTCCATAAAATCGCCATCCACCCCCAACTCGATAACGCGAAGAACCCTGGTCCAGCAAAAACAGTGAAGGGCACAATCGATAAGAACGTGAAAAGCAGCACCCAAGTCATAGATTGAAAAGTCCCAGAGGTAGAAGTCATGATAAGTTTCTTGTTATAAATCATAAAAATTGCCCAAGTCAAGCCTGAAATAATCAAAATCAAATCAGCAAGCAACTGTCCACCAGTTAAAGATCCGAAGTCAAGGTTGGTGCTAACAAAAACAATGCCGACTAAACCGAATAGAACACCTAAAACCTTCTTGGAAGAAAAATGTTCACCTAACAATCTTGGGCTCATAATTGCAACCCACATAGCACTCAGGTTGATGAAAAGTGCAGCTTTCGCAGCAGTAGTATACGGCATGCCAACATATTGAAGCAAGTAACCTGCCGCATTGGCAATTCCAAGAAAAATTAGCAATTTCTTGTTAGGCATCTTGAACTCTAGTTTTCTTAGCACTAACATTACGACAAATAAAGTAACAGAAGATACCAAGAAGCGCCAAAACACAAAAGTGAAAGGATCGATAGTTTCCAACCCAACTTTTATAATGGGAAAAGAGGTACCCCAAAGTGCGCCAGCTAGCAAAGTGTAAAATATGGCTTTATTTTTTTGCGTAATTAAGCTTTCGGGCACCCTTGCGTCTCCTGTTTGCTTTCATCATACGCAGGGGTTTGAAATAAAATGTTTTTGCTGATATAATTTGAAAAAAATAGGGAGGAAGAAAAAGTTGATTATTTCATGATTGCCGCGAGGTCTTCGTCTGCTGTTTTGATGGGCATGATGTTGAATTTATCTACTAGCACATTAAGGATGTTTGGAGTTATGAATGCGGGCAGACTGGGTCCGAGACGGATATTTTTTATCCCCAAGTACAGCAGTGATAACAGGATGGCACAAGCTTTTTGTTCATACCACGAAATAACCATCGAGAGAGGCAGATCGTTTACTCCGACTTTAAAGGCATCTGCTAATGCCATAGCGATTTTGACTGCGCTGTAGGCGTCGTTGCATTGACCTATGTCAAGTAACCGTGGGATGTCATCAATTGTTCCTAGTTCTTTATCAAAGAAGCGGAATTTACCACATGCCAACGTTAGAATGATTGTGTTTTTAGGTGCTTTCTCGACAAGTTCGGTGTAGTAGCTACGTCCGGGTTTTGCCCCATCACATCCGCCGACTAGGATGAAGCGTTTGATGTGCCCGTTTTTAACTGATTCTATGACTTTGCCTGCTACGTTTAGTACTGCGTTTCTGCCAAAGCCGACCATTACTGATTTACCTTCGACATCATCTGGGAAACCGGGCAATTCGAGTGCTTTGTTGATGACGGGTGTGAAATCTTTGCCTTCTATGTGGGTGACTCCTGGGTAACCTACTGGTCCAGAGGTGAAGATGTTACCCTTGTAGTTATCTACTGGTCGCTGGATGCAGTTGGTTGTCATTAGGATAGCGCCTGGAAATTGGGCAAATTCTTTTTGTTGGTTTTGCCATGCGGTGCCGAAGTGACCGTAGAAATGCGGGTATGCTTTAAGTTTGGGGTAACCATGTGTTGGAAGCATTTCGCCATGGGTGTATACAGTGATGCCTTTACCTTGAGATTGTTGAAGTATGTGTTCTAAGTCAATGAGGTCATGACCTGAGACGAGGATAGCTTTACCTTTCTTGTGACCAAGAGGAACTTTAGTTGGAACAGGGTGGCCATAAGTTTCAGTGTTGCCTGCGTCGAGGAGCTCCATCGCGCGAATGTTGATTTCTCCGCACTTAAAAACTAAACCAACGAAAGCATTTGTGTCAAGAGCTTTGTTGAGTGGTGCTGCGAGGCCTTCGTAGATAAAGTCGAACACTTTTGTGTCTTTTTTGCCTAGTAAGTATGCATGGTATGCGTATGCAGCGACTCCTTTTAGACCGAAGGTAAGTAGCCACTGCAGCGAATGTAGGTCTGCATCCATGGTGGGTTCTGAATTTATACCGTGTTGTTTGCCTTGCGCGACTAGTCCCTCTGTAGTGGCTTCGAGTTTTAAGTAAGGGTTTTTGTTATGTAGCTTATCTTGAATTTGAAGTTGGAACTGCTCAGCTTTCTTGAGGTAGGCTACAATGTCTTTGGGGTCAAAATTAACGTTTGTTAATGTAGCAAAGAGGGCTTCAGAGGTAAATACATCGATTTTTTCATCTCGAATTCCCGCGTTATTAGCTATAAGGGCAAGTTGACCAAGTTCTCTTAGTTTGTATACTAGTAGGTCTTGGAGAGCTGCGACTTCGGGTGTTTTGCCGCAGACACCCGCAATGGTGCAACCGGTTCCTTTGGCTGTTTGTTCACATTGGTAACAGAACATTTGGTTTTGACTCATCTTCAATCACTAATCTACTATAGTTCTTTTTTTGTAAATAGCCATTGTCCCGAATAAGTTAGGGATTTAAAGAAGAATTCTAAGCTTGCTTCAGGGCAACAGCTATTTTATACAAACACAAAGAATTATTTAACAATTTTCTATTATAGCTCAAGCACACTTTGCGTTACCTAACTGAGCGAAGGAAAACTGATGGAAAAAATAGAAAGCGACTTAAATCAACAATTTCGCGTTGCATGTGTAGGGGACAGCATTACTGAGATTAGCGGATATCCCACTTATGCTTCTGAACTGCTCGGTTCAAAGTATTTGATTGGCAACTTTGGTGTCTGCGGTTCTCACGTATTGCTTGGCTCCTATTGTTCTTACATGCATAGCTTTGCTTATAAGAGCGCAAAAGAGTTTCAGCCACACCTTATAGTTATTATGTTGGGAACAAATGACTCCTGTCCAAGTCTCGAGGAGCATCAAGGCAATTTTATTGAGGACTATCTCACGCTATTGCAAGGGTTCGAAGCGTTAATAAGCAAACCTAAAATTTGGATTGTTAAACCACCGCCCATTTTCAATGAAGACTTATGGTTGAGCGGGAAAGTTATGGACAAAATTGTTATCCCCGCTATAGAGAAAATCTCAAAGAGAGCTAAATTGCCCTTAATTGATATATACTCCGCATTGGCTCATGAAGGATATTTTGTTGATGGCGTGCACCCTAATGAAGAAGGCGCTAGAAAAATCGCTACTGCGGTCTGCAAGGCTATATCATTGAAGTGAATAAACAAGATAAACTTGCATTATCATCATTTTTACGTAATTTGAGATTATAAAAATACAATATTACACCGTAAAGTAAAATAAGAAATGCATGTTTTTTGTGAGGAAAACATTGAGACGCTTTACATGCAAGAGAGGACCAAAAAAACGGCATTCGCATTAGGATTAGTTGCAATAATTGCCCTATCAGGGGCAGCCGCAACGACCTTTGCCATGAACTATATGCCTAGAATTATTCGCATTGCTTGCGTAGGTGATAGCATCACTGAAGGAAGCGGATACACTAGCAACTTACAGATGCTATTAGGCTATAGTTATTCAGTACGTAATTTTGGAGTATCAGGATCAACTGCATCAACGGATTCAAAGATACCTTATGTGAATCAAACAAAATTTCAAAATGCTCTTGAGTTTAAGCCCGATATAGTTGTAATAATGCTTGGAACAAATGATGCTAACTCAGAAATTACCTACAACATAGAGGGCTTCGAACAGGATTATGCTCAATTGGTTAATGCTTTTGCACAGCTTGAGAGTGAGCCTAATATTGTAGTTGTAAAGTCACCACCTATCTTTGCGACTAATACAGCTTGGAACAACACAGAACTTATTGATACCGTTATTCCATCAATAGAGCACTTTGCGAATCAAATGAATCTCGAAACCATTGATGTATATAGCGCTTTGGAAGGTCATTCAGATTATTTCTTTGATGGAATTCACCCTAATGAGCACGGAGCAGAAATTATTGCATCAACGGTTTTTGATGGCTTGACTTCAATGTAAACAGAGGCCATCATATTTTACCTTGTATGAGTATTTTGTTTGAACTCCAGTTATAGTTATAGCTTTGAAATCAGGGCGCGGTTTAAAATTACAAAGCATTATTAGTAGCCAATAGCTTAACAGACAATCAGAGGATAAGGGAGACCGACAATTGGACCCAAAAACTGGGGACGCCTCTCTACCCGTTGATCTGATCCGAACTGTTGCTATAGTTTTGGTAATTCTCCTCCACGCTTCAATCGAGGGAGACCCCAATCTGGATATCATGTCACCCGACGGAATCCAACTCTGGTGGACATCCAACATCTACGATGCAATGGCACGATCAGCAGTACCCTTATTTGTAATGTTAACGGGCGCCCTTTTGCTCCAACCCAGCAAACTAGACGAACCAATTGGAGCATTCTTTAAGAAACGTTGGAACAGAGTGGGAATACCTGTAATGTTCTGGGGAACAATATTTTTTCTATGGGACTTCGCCGTAAAAGGGCAACCGTTTACCCCCCTGTATGTAGTTCAAGGTATTCTCGCTGGACCATATGTCCATTTCTGGTTCGTCTACGCATTGCTCGGGTTATATCTAATCACCCCGATTCTTCGAGTAGTGGTCGCCCATGCTGATTGGAGGATAATAAAATACTTCTTAGCTGTCTGGTTTGTCGGCACAGGAATAATCTCACTTCTAACCCTTTATTCGAGTGTCAGCTCACAGGCAACATGGTTTAAAGATAATGTATTCTTATTCACTGGACTTGTTGGATACTTCACCTTAGGTGCTTACAAAGATAAGCTACGGATGAGGCGATCAATTTTATTCATAGGTTTGAGCCTAAGCACCCTATGGACAATAATAGGAACCTATCTTTTAGTAGGCAATCTGGGGGAGTTTTATGGACCATTTTTCCTTGATGCATCAAGTTTCAGCACGATAATTGCGTCAGTCTCTCTGTTCCTTATCTTAGCAACCATCTCTAACAAAAAAATCCAAAACAATTTCCCAAAAGTCAATCGAATAATAAGAATCATTAGCGAAAACACCCTGCCGATATACATGTTTCACTTCATTATTATAGAGACCCTACAGTATGGGTACTTAGGCTTTAGTTTAAGTGTAACAACACTCAATCCAATAATCGAAATACCGCTACTGACAGCTATAACTCTGCTAATTTGTTTAGCCATAATTGTTCCAATAAAAAAATTTCCCTATGCAAAAAGAATAGTCGGTTAAGCTCAAAATATGCAAAAATTTATTTCCTTTAGCCAACAATTGAGCATTACTAAAGATACAAAACGCTTCGGTAACTAAAGAGTCAACGGACCCTATGTGCCAAGCCAGTAACCAAGGTCTTAGGCTAATTAACCTAAGAAAATTTCTAGTTTCCTACTATCCACTATTTAGCATCTTAATCGGATTTTTACTAGTTTCCCTTTCTGTTGGACCCTACAATAACGGGGATACAATAAAAGAATATGATGCAGTATCAGGAATACTGAAGAGCGGTTTACCCATAATAAGCGGTGGTTACTTAATGGATGAACCACCAGTAGGGTTTTATATCCATGCCTTTGTTTTCAAGTTTTTTGGCGCATCCTTCAACAATGGCTTGTTAATGGTTTTGTTGCTTTCGCTTGGATGCATTGCTTTGATTTATGCAATTGGTACAGCACTTTATAACAAGACGACAGGTTTCTTTGCTGCCTTACTTTTTGCTTTCACACCGTGGCACCTTATCCTATCTAAGAGTTTTCTAATCGATGTGCCATGCCTTTTCTTCAGTTTACTTAGCTTATTAGTAGGCTTACTTGCATTTCGCAAGAGCTCATTTAGACTTCTAATTGCCTCAGGCATTCTTTTTGCAACGGCTTTTCACACAAAGCTTTATGCCATTTTTGTACTAATACCATTATTAGTTTTCTTTTTCCACTACCAACCCAAAAATATTAAACACATAGTAACTTGGTGTGTTGCTTTTTCGATCCCAGTAATAATCACCACGTTCCTGTGGTACCAAACAATAACAGGCGTTGGATTACCTGCAATATACATTCACCCTGATCTATACAGTCAAAACCCAAACCTCGTTCCCCCTACGCCATTCTTTGCAATAAACTTCCTTACAAGTTACGGGATAGGTTGGTTCTTCGTCGATGCGGCAATCGTATCATTACTTGTTGTTTTATGGCAGAGACAAAATCTTCGGGAATTTCTATTTTTAGACACAACTTGCTTGTTAACTGTGATAATTGTTGTAGGGGTTAACACCATCTTGGGGGCGGCCTTAGATCTTAAGGCACCTTACTATAATGCTATTAAGTATGATTACCAGGCGTTGCCGTTCCTTAGCTTTTTAGCAGCGTCACTAGTTACGAAAAGCGTCTCTTTGCTAAAGCTTAGCAGATTTAACAAAAGAAACGTAACTTTGGTGGCTGTTGCTTTGTTTGGGTTTATTCTGGTTGCGGCAGCGATATTTTATAACATGAGGTTTGCACACATGTTTTCTAGTTGGGATTTCTTGATTTTCAGAGTGGCTCCAGCTATTGACGAAGGATATTCTCTTTTTAACCCTGATCCAATCGGTGCAAGTAGCCTTATGACTGGAATTCAATTTTTAGGGTTCGCAATCGCAATTTCAGGAATACTCTGGATAGCCAGAGATAAACTGGTGTACCTGAGAAAATTAAAAAGTAAAAATGCTTTAGAAAAGAAGTCTTATTTACTTGAGTAACCCATACTGGCAAGTGATGCAGAATGCAAGACGACGCAGAGATAAAGATTAAACAAGACCTCCTAGCGGAAATACAAACCCTAGAACAAAACTATAGAGTTTTAGTCGGATTTATTTCAGGAACCGATTATGACCCAATGACTATCGGCACTAGCCTACAAGCCTTCAAAGACAGCCTAAGCCGCGCCAGCGCTTTTGTACTTGCCCTGTACAACCTAAAAGGCAGGCGAGTAAACATTCCATGGGACCCCCTGTTTACAAACCTTGATTATGCTTTAGCTACTCTTTCAGTATCTGCATCAACCAAACAAAGAGACGCAGTCCGAGTGATCCTCTCAATGGCACAAGAGCAGATGGCGCAGGTGCTATCGTACTTTTCAGCTTTAAGAGAATCACTCAAATAGTCAACGACAGGTTACTGAGAGACTGCCAAAAGATAGGTATTCTTTAATGCTACTGATAATTTAGTATATTTGGTGCGGTTTTGGCTAGAGTCAGTACTTTTCTAAGATTTGGAAATTTAATTGCTTTAGTAGTTACGCTAATAATTAATGGGTTGGCGGGTACAACATTATTAAATGGTAGGACAACAGCTCAAGTCTCGGATACTTACCTAACCCTCATTACACCAGCTGGGTATGTTTTTGGCATTTGGGGGATAATATACTTCCTGCTTTTTGCCTTCGTTATCTACCAAGCTCTACCTAGCCAAAAAGAGAAACTCTACCAAAGACAAATCGGCGTATTATTCATTATTAGTAGCGTTTTAAATTGTGTTTGGCTTTTTCTTTGGCAGTACGATTTCATTACATTATCAGTTGTTGTTATGTTTGGTTTGCTTGGCACCTTAATTGCTATTTATAAACGTGTCAATATTGGAAAAGCAAAGGCACCTTTTAGAGAAAAACTGTTAGTGCACGTTCCCTTTAGTGTCTACATAGGTTGGATCACTATTGCTACAATAGCTAATGTATCGGCAGCTTTGGTCTCGGTTAATTGGGATGGCTTGGGGATAAACCCACAAACGTTGGCTTTAATTGTGCTAATGGTAGCTTTGATAATTGCTTCGGCTGTTATTATTACACGAAGAGACATTGCGTATAGTTTGGTGATTGTCTGGGCGCTTGCAGGCATAGCAATAAAACAAAGTATGCATGAAGATATAGTTACTTTGGCTGAAATCGGGATTGCTCTTATCGTAGTTGTGTTGATGTTGACGATAATTGTCTACCGGCTCAAAAATAAGAGCATAGTTAAGAAATAATCCCCCCCCGAGAAAACTACTTTTCCCTTTCCATAGGCCCTTAGCATTTAATAAAAGCAAAGCAGAATGTACACCAGTGGCTAAAATATGGCTTATCTACGTGACGAAAAAGAAAAATTTGAAATCGATTATCAGCTCGAAAAGATCTGGGCAGCCATACCCGAGGTAGTAAAAACGCTACAATGGACAATCGAAGAAAAAGATGACAACAAACACACAGCGAAACTAAAGACCAAAGCTGGCTTTCTGTCATATAGCACAAAACTTTTCGTAGAAGCAGCAGCCGTTGACGAGAAGAAAAGTCGTATGGCCATAAATGCTGAGACCCCTGTAACCATTATTACTTCGATGGCGGATTTTGGTAGAACAAGAGATCGAATAGACCAATTCGTTGAAGCCTTAGCTAAGCAGATGGAAAAGAAAAAGAAATCGACTTAAGAGCTACTCGACGATTTCCCAGCGTTCAAAAACAAACAAAATAACCAGCAGGAAAACTTTGCGGATAAAGGAAAGATTAGAACTTGCCGTTATCAACGGGATCGATTCAATATGACCTCTCTATTTCCCCATGCTGTTGGCTTCAAAAAACGCAATAAAACTCCCCTAAGATTCTGGTACATACCTAAACCATGCCTTCGCCTTTTCCGTTATTTTGATATTTAGATTCAAATAGACCCATTTTTCTGCGGATAACTGCTTTATACAAGATAAATGTACATTCAGAAGGCATCAAAGGAGCGCATGTAGTTGCATTTGGAAGAGATGAAAAAAGAAATAGAAGCATTAGTAATAGCTAAAGGATTCTACAACAAACCAGAAGATATACCCAAAAAGTTACTTTTCGCTTTCATCGAACTAGGCGAAGCCAGCGATGCTTGGAAGAAGGGGTTGCCTGAAGAAAAAATCGCCGAAGAACTAATCGATGTTATTTTCTATATTATTGATTCTAGTCGCTTGGCATGCCCAAACATGAATATGGATAAAGTATTTAAAAAGAAACTTGAAAAGAACCTGGGAAGACCTTTTCAGTACGGAGAAGGACACCGAAACAAAACAGCCCAAGAATAGAAAGTTTAGCAGCTAATGTTTTTATGATTAAGCATCGATAATCTGTTGAGCCAAAGTGGACTTCACTTATCCTGTTAATGTTCATTTCGAATGCAACCAATGTGGTTTATGTTGCGGAGATACTAAAGAGAAAAAAAGGCATATACTTCTGATAGAGAGCGAAGCCGAAGATATTTCAGTGAAAACGAGACTACCTATTGAGGATTTTGCCGAGGAAATAACTAGAAGCAGCCCATATGTTTATGAATTAAGAAAAACGAGACAAGGCAAATGTTTCTTTTTGAAAAATAACCAATGTACCATTTACAAGTATAGACCGTTGATCTGTAGATTTTACCCTTTTGAATTGAAATTCAACGAAAATAAAGAAACTCATGTTTTTAGTTATACACTTGAATGCCCAACAATAGGAATGGGCAAAACATTGAGCATAAAGGACTTTGAAGAACTTTTTTTACTGGCTAAACAACGATTAGTTTAGAGTTGCTCCATAACGTCAGTTTGCTCTAGCGTTACTCCACAGTAGTGACATTTAAGCAAAAGTGGTTCTTCACCTTTGACATGAAATTTGGAAACGACTGGTTCGCCGCTGCTGCTAACACAGCAAGGGTTAGCACATTTGAGAATACCTTCTATTGTTTTGGGCAATTTAACCTCTAACTTCTTTACCACTTTGTAATCCTGAATTATGTTAATTGAAGCATGAGGCGCAACAAGCGCAATTCGGTTTACTTCTTGGGTGTTTAGAGCTTTTCCCTCGATTTTTAGCACATCTTTAACCCCAAATCGCTTGCTTGGAACATTGATAGCTATGGTCACTACACGCTTTTCCTTGCCGGTTATCCCCAAAATGTTAACAACATCTAAAGCGTAGCCGCCACGGATATGATCGATGACTGTGCCATCCTTGATCTTAGTAACCCTCAATTCTCTATCGCTCATAAATCTACCTACTTAGAAGGCTGTGCAAAGAGACAGATAAAATTTTACTTGAGACTATGACAAATCAGAGCGCAGGGTTATTACTGTTGTTCCAGCGAATTTGTCGAAGTACCGTTTGAATACAGGGTTTGGTATTCGCCATCCAATCAGCATATCAAAGGGTAGCAAAGGCAAGACCTTGCCAAAGTTCCTCACAGCGGCATGATCATAAGACATTTTCTTTCCATCCGTTCTAACGACTTTTAATCCTATCATACGTTTGCCTATGGTTTGACCGTTAAATCCTTCGAGTAGTGTTGAATAGAGCCAAAGAAGCCCAACGGTAATAAAGAGTAATGTGCTCACTGAACCTGTTAAGAAGCCTATCACACTAAAAGACAGAAGCTCTGGAAGAATAGTAATGCCCAAGGTAATGCCAAAAATTAAAGCCATATCTATCAGGAATGCGAAAGCCCTCTTTTTAAACGAGGCAAGAGGTAACGAAGTTGCTTTACCTTCGACATCTGCAACTTCTGCCCAGCCTTCAACGTCATGAATTACCCGAACAGCGCTTTCTCCAGCTCTACTCAATTTATATTTGCCGCTAGAAGTCTGTTCTATGAACGGTGAGAGCGAGCGCAAGTGGAAACTAAGCTTGCCAGTATCGACCTTAAGCAGGTTTAGCAGGTCAGTGAAAGATGACTCACCGTTGTTGCTTAGGTCTAACAGTATTTCCCTTCGCAATGAATGCGAAAGTACTGAAAGTACCTTGGAAACGTTTTCTTGGTTTACTGCCATGTCATTTAACCAGATATTTGCTAATTCGTGGGTCCATCTAGCGTGTATTTGCCGTTATTGAACGAACTATTTGTTTTATCTACAATATAAGTAACACTCACAAAACTCTATTAATTCTTGAGTCTACTTTTAAGGCAGATAAAACGTTCTCTCTGAGGATTTCAAATGTCTAGTGCTGAAGTAGCTGTAAATATATTTCGTGAATTGGAAAGCGAAGACTTCAGAATACTCCATATCATTGAAGCAGCCATGGCAAAAAGGGAATTTGTGCCTACTGAACAAATCCAGAAATATTCAAAGTTACCACTCGACAGAATCACTTTCACATTGGGGAGGCTTAACAAGTTAGGCTTAATCTATCAGGCAAAAGGAGCCTATGTGGGACATACTCTAAATTATGCAGGTTATGATTGCCTATCTATTAATGCCCTCGTAAAAGCAGGGGTAATTTCGTCTTTTGGGCGAAGCTTGGGTGTAGGTAAAGAAGCTGATGTCTATGATGCTCTGAACCCAAATGGAAGACGAATAGCTGTTAAATTTCACAGATTAGGGAGAATAAGTTTTCGTCAGACTAGACGAAAAAGAGGTTACATACGTGAACATTCCACGTGGCTTTTTCAGTCGCATTTGGCAGCGGAAAAAGAGTACGAAGCCATGAAACTGGTTTACAAAAATGGCGTTTCAGTTCCGGAGCCTATCAGTCATAATAGGCATGTAATAGCAATGGGCATGATCGAAGGGGGGGAACTTTCTAGATACAAGGACATAGGTAAAGGGGAAAAGGTCCTCAGAGAGATTTTACGTAATGTCAAAAAAGGTTACGTAAAAGCGCATGTTATACACGCTGACCTAAGCGAATACAACATAATCCTGCAACCCGATGGACATATCCTGATCATCGATTGGCCTCAAGCAGTAAAAACTGATCATCCAAATGCTGCTGAGTTGCTAGAACGTGACCTTAAAAATTTGCTCACTTTCTTCAGCCGGAAATTCAGGATAGAGTTGCCTCTGAAAGAAGCATGCGAGTATGTAATTGGGGGAGCCAGACGCTTGCCGCTTTAATGCTTGTTGGCGTCTAAAACTATGTAGAGAATATTATTTCCGCGAAGGAGCACATTACCATAGTTAGTCATCAATTGATCATCTTTACATTCATTTGCGCCCTCAAGAAGGATGTTCATGTGCCCATCCACCTTTATCATTTTTCCCTTGTATTCATAGCCGTTTTTTAGTACAACTTCGATGTTGCCGTGTAACTGTTTTATGAGAACGTTTAGTGGTTTTTTACTTGGTTCCATCATCGTCATTTATGGTCCCTGTCCATTCCTATTAATATGCAAGAACCTCTTACCGAATATAAAAGGCTTATGAAAAACATCACATTAGAAAATCAACAAACCAAGCTCTATCTTGACAAACACGGTTTTTCTCGAACTTAGAAGTATCATTACAGGGAAAGAAAAGAGGAGTGTTGAACTATAGTTTAGTTATTAATGACAGCGCCGCAACCACCAAGAAAGCAATCCCTGTCCAGAATAAATCGCCGCCTGTCAAGAAATACACGATGATAGCAACAAGAATCGCGGGAATCAACACAAGGAAGAGTTTGATCAGTACTATGATCACTAAGCCGATGATAACAAGAATTATAAGAAAAGTCAAATCGAAACCAGGAAGACCTAGACTTTCAAGCACCGAGTAAACTACGGCCATTAGAAGAGCAAAATTCATTATTAATCCTCAAAATAAAATCTAGAAAAAGGTAGTATTATATTTTTCTACAAAAAATAAGACAGGAATTTTATCCCATTTTTCCTCGGAGTTTAGTCAGGACTTCTTGCTCAAGCCATTTCTCACCCTGGATTGTTAATTTAAACTCTGGCTTGTTAGGGTCAGGTTTAAACACTTGTCCTCGTTTAGTCATTTCGTTGAGTCTTGCGGGAACCATGCTTTTGATGCCACTTGATTCAAGGAGCTTCTGAACCTGTGCCGCTGTATTTTTTCTGTCATCCGAGGCATATAGAACTAAACCTACGGCTTCGTAGTGTGTGAGGTTTTCTCGGGTGACAATAACTGGTCCTTCGGTCGTGGGTTCTACTATGCCCTTAAGTTGAGCCCCTGAAGGTGTTAAACGATTAGAAACGAAATCTGAGAGTTTTTCAGTAAAGTTTTCAGGAATGTTACTTAACATGTCAAGGATTTCCTGTGGGTTTTCGCCTTGGATCACAACTTCTCCGAAGGGTGTTTTTATGCGCGCTTCAATATGCTTCAAAGGCTTCTCCTCTTAAGGCTATATGCTGTGTTTTAGCTTTTTAGGGTTTGTGATAGGTTTACGGCAAAGTTCAGGGTTAAAAGAGAAAAAGAGGGTTATTTTAGCCGTTCACTCAAGAGTTTACTTACAAGGTCGGGGTTGGCTTTTCCTCTGACTTCCTTCATTGTGGCGCCCATCAATATGCCAAATGCGGTCTTACCTAACTTTTCGATTTGTTGTTTGTTAGCTGCAATTATGCGATCGATGACTGGCATCAGGTCTGTTTCAGTGAACATTTTCAAACTCAGAGTTGTAATGGCGTCCTGTACGGTTTTACCTTCGTTTTTTGAGATCCAGCTGAAAACGTCTGGTATTGCTTCTTTTGCAAGCTCTCCTAAACCTACAGCTCCAAAGATACCCTTAATTTGACTGTCTTGGACGTTTTCAGTTTGGATACCGTCACGTTTGAGCGCCTTTATGGTCTCAGTCAAGAATGCCGCCACTGTAGAAGCCGCAACTCCACTGCCTTTTGCGATATCCTCGAAGAGAGTGTTATATTCAGAGTCAACGAGTTGCTTCGCTAACTTCTCGTTTAAGTTATACTGTTTTAGGAGGCGTGCGAGTTTCTTATTGGCTGGCTCAGGCAAGTGTGCTCGAACCTTCTCCACTAACGCTTCGGTTATGACTTGGGGCGGAATGTCAGTTTCAGGATACATCCTTGCAGCCCCTGGACGTGGACGCATATACCGAGTGGTTCCGTCGTCTTTGGCAGTTCGGGTCTCAGCGGGGATACATATGCAGGCTTCTTGTGCACGCTCCACAACAGCCTTGAGTGCATCCAAAACGTTCTCAGCGTTATCAGCAACAAAGACCACTGCATCGCCATCTACAGCTTCAACAGATTTACGTACTGCTTTGACTTCATCGTTTGTAATGCCGTAGTTTGATAATGTTTCGTCAGTGTGGAATATGCCGCCGACTCTGCCCCAGAACTTCGCGCGATCAGACAATTCTGAGCCCAAACGGAAGTTAGGCATCAATTCGCGACCAGTTAAACCAGCGAACCCAGTGAGTTTGACAGCTAGGACTTTCTGTTTTTTATCTAATGCTTTGCGGATGACTTTGCTCTTGGTGTCTTTGAAGACACCTGTGACGTCGATGAAATCAGCCGCGAGTCTCTCTGGTGTGATGCCGCGTTTGGCGAGTTCTTGTTTGATTACAATTAAACCGAGTTGCCTTTGAACTTCATATTCTACCACCGTAGAGATTAATTCGAGTTCCTGAACACCCTTGATTTCAATTAAAGCACCGTCTGGCAGTGAAACGTTGAGGTCTTGGCGAATTGTACCCAAGCCACGCATGACCCTGCCTGTATCTCTCAGTATTCTACCTATGGCAAATGCGACTTCCTGAGCCTCCTGAGGCGAATAAATCACAGGCGCAGTAGCGACCTCGATCAATGGAATACCCAGTCGATCGATACGGTAACGGATAGTTTTGCCCTCATCCTGTGTTCCAGTCTTGCGAGCTGCGTCCTCTTCTAGACTTGCCGCTTGCATCGGGATGGTTTTATCGCCTACTTTTATCCAGCCGTCCAGTGCTATAATTGTGGTGCGTTGAAAGCCTGTAGTGTTTGAGCCATCGATGACGGTTTTACGCATAACGTGAACTTCATCGACTGGCTGCATGTTCATCATTAACGAAGCTGTTAAAACCACTTCAACAGCATCCATGTTGATAGGGTGAGGGGGTTCCTCATCCATCTCGACAAGGCAGCTACTGTTGTGATTGGCTTCGTAGAGGATTTTAACACCCTTCTGAAATTCAAAGAATGCTGCGGGATCAACCTGGCCCAACTCACTTTGTGTTGGTCTCAAGCGTCGCAGGAAAGTGATTTCTGGTTCTTCCTTAAACAGTTCCGGTGGGCAACTACAGAACAGTTTGCTGTTAACGTTTAATTGCTGGTGAATTTCTAANGTGTGGCATTTACGAACCTTTGTGCCTCTATGAACAACTATTGTATTGTCGGAGACGGTTTCGTGCATTGCTAAGCCTACCTCTGCGAAGGGCGCTTCACCTGCAGCTTTAACTGCTCCAATCAAGTTTGTCGCGGCATCACTACTTGGCCGATCAGAAGATCTTTGGGCTCCAACCAATATGACAGGAACAGGCAAATTCTGTAAAGCGAAACTCAACGCTGCAGAAGTGTATGCCATTGTGTCTGTGCCATGAGCGATTACTATACCATCCACGCCTTGGCTGATACGATTGGCTACTGTTTGTGCTAACTCCGTCCAATGTTTTGGAGTTATATTTTCACTGTATAAGCTGAAAACGATTTCGGTATCTACTTGAGCTATATCTGAAAGTTCTGGCACAACGCCGTATAGGTCACTTGCTGATAATGCAGAACGTACTGCTCCTGTGCGGTAGTCTACACGACTAGCAATGGTTCCTCCTGTACTCATGATAACTACGTGTGGAAGGGCTGAGTTTTGCTTGGGCAACGGTTGCGTCGCAAACGTGGGTTTGGTGCCTTTGCCGATTTTCTCAACTTTCACATCCTCTTCGGGGCGGATGCCTATGTTGTAGCCGCTCTTCATTTTGATTATAATTGCTGTGCCCTCACCAAAGCGGGGGATCAAAATGCCCTCGTAGGTTTTGCCTTTGCTTGTAACTTTAAGGATATCACCGACGTTACAGTCGGCTTGCTTTAGCAATAGTAGTACTTTGCCCCTATAACCTGAACCTTCAAGCTCGCTCATTTCACATTAGCCTCTTTGAAACGTAAACTCCATCGCGCTCGTAACCCAAGCGCATATAGTACCTTCTTGTTCCTAATGCACTTATAACTAAAAGCTTTTTCAAATCAAATTCAGTCTTTGCCAAGCGTTCAGCTTCTTTTAGCAGGTCAGCGCCGAAGCCTCTGTGTTGCCATGCACCATCAGAATGTTTTCCTACTGGAACAAGTTGGCCGTAAATGTGCAGTTCCCTAACTATTGCAGAGGGGGCAACTGTGATTTCGGGTCGATGAGCTTTAGCGGATGGAACGCGCATACGCAGATAGCCCAACAAAACGTTGTTTTCTGGGTCTTCGGCTGAAATAAAAAGTTCTTGACCTTCTGAGGCCTCGTAACGCCGCGTTAAAATCTTTACTTTATCCAAATCAGGCTTCACGTGGTCAACTGCTAACCGGTGCCCAACTTCTCGGCAACGAATACATTGGCATTGGTTACCCTGCTCTTTGAGTTTTTTCTGGACAAACTCGCGTATGTCACTCTTCTTTACTCCAGCCAAGATGAGTCTTGCTGGTATATCTCGTTGCACACGCATTACTCGAACCCATGGCGGGATAGTTTTTTTGATTTCTACGATTAGGTTTGCGGCTTCTTCGGTGGTGTAGGGTTTGTAGGTGCCTTGCTGGTACCATTCGTAGGCTTTTGTACCAGCTACTGCTAAGCAGGGGTAAATTTTTATCATATCAGGTTTGAAGTGTGAGTCAGCAAAAATTCTCTTATATGCTGCGAGGTCTTTTTGTGGGCTGGAACCAGGAATCCCTGGCATCATGTGATAAACAATCTTCAGACCAGAATCTTTGGAGATACGTGTTGCCTCAACAACATCTACAACGGTATGGGTTCTACCTACTAAGCGGTAAATTTCGTCATCAGGATTCTGTACACCAAGCTCAACACGTGTCACACCCATCCCAAGCATTGCATCGACATGGAATTGCTTTGCCCAATCAGGACGCGTTTCGACTGTTATTCCGACATTGCGGATTTTGCTAACTTCGGCGTTTGCCTTTGCATCTTCAAGGTTGACTGATTCTTTCTGGGTAACTCCATCTAAACAACGCTGGATAAACCATGTTTGGTACTCCATGGGGGTGGCAGGGAATGTTCCTCCCATAACGATTAATTCGACTTTATCGACTTTGTGCCCTATTGCGGTGAGTTGGCGTATGCGGCTCTGAACCTGCTCGTATGGATCGAAACTGTTTTGGGTTCCACGTAATGCTGCGGGTTCGTATCCTGTGTAGCTTTGAGGACTACCTTGAGTTGGTCCCCCAGGACAATAAGCGCAAGGTTCAGGTTGTGGGCATGGATAGGGTTTGGTCATAACAGCGATAACTGTTACACCGCTTATAGTTCGAGTTGCCTTACGTTTGAGGATAGACAAGAGCTGTTTTTCTTCTTGTGGTGCTAAAACTTCGATTAAGTCAGCGTTTGATGGTACTGCTTCTAAGTGGTATTTTGCCGCGGTTTTGATTTTTAGGCGGTTGACATCCTCATGCGTAGGCATTTGCATAGAAAGAAGTATGGTGATGATTTCGCGCAGGGCAACTTCTTTTATCAAGATTAATGTACCGAGATAGAGTTTACTTTACAAATAAATAAACTGAACTAGCAATATACGAGAAAATGGGGAGACTTACATCCAGTTTTGCCCAGCTTTCCTCTGCAGAATTACGCGTTTTTCATAGTTGCGTCTGCTTCGGATTTTTGGGCTTGGAGCAGTCCTTTCTTGAGCTTGGACTTTTGGGGTTTGGGACCTTACTTTTCCAGCTTTAGATAGTGATCCGTGAGTTGGCATATTTTACACCTTTGACGGATAAATCATGAACGTTGCACTTAAACCTTTAGCCTCACAAGGATATTTGAAATGCTTAGAATTTTCTGCAACCAGTTCATTATAGGTACAGTAATTCAAACCCTCTGTTCCCCATTTTGCCTTCTTTAAAGTTCTAGGGTTTATTATTCTGTGCGATCTAATTGGGAAGAAAGCGGAAACATCTCTTTGTCTAAAGGAATAAAACTTGACGTATCAGTACCATTGTAATTATTCTATAAAAGAAGATTTAGAACAAAAAACATCAACAAAAAAAAGTGGAATAGAATTTATTCGGTTTTTCCTATCAATTTTTCTTCCACTAATTTTTCGGCAGGTCAAGTCTGAGCCTTATTGTTGAATCGGCTCACCTAAGCAATGTCTTGTTCGCAGCAGACTCTTTGCGCCGTTTGGAGACCGCCACTTCAAGGCTTAGATGCTTCAACATTATGCATGTTCAGCCCATAGAGACAAAGTCTTGACCGCACATCAATTTTTTAGCTGTTTTAAGTGATGTGCTTCTTTATCTCGATGCATTGCGTCTAAAGCTTGCTCCTTGACCTGCAAAAAACAATAGGTGCTTAGAAAATAATAAATATTGCGACAGATCTGCAACAAAATACATAAAATATGTCCCAAAAGGTACATTTAAAACGCACCATTTTTAAGCCCAATTACTAAAAGACGCATTAATTAATCGAATAATAAAAAAATAAAGGGCAAAGCACGACATTATTCTACGTAAATTGCCGGCTGATATGGCAACGCCATTGATGCACGCTGTTTGGGATCAAAGCGTTCCTTGTCGGATTCAGTGTAGACTACGATTTCTGCTGTAAAACGATCTTTGAAGAAACTTTTTGCACTATCAAGCGCCATTTTTTCGTTTACTTCGCCGATTTTTTGCATGTTTACTTTCCGTTCGCGTGAAACTTTGGTTAGTGCTTTAATAATACGGGGTACCATTGGCGCGATTTCTTTAATATTGGCTTTCAAATTTGGGTTGGCAGCAAATTCACGCATCAACTCGTTTATTTTAGCATCGCCCGAGATTGTCTTCTCTACGATTTTAAGGTAAACTTGCCATTTCCAAGGTGCCGCTGTATAGTATACTATACGTGTTGGGGTAATCTTCATTGCTTTTAGAATGTTATTTGTGTCAGTCATAACATCAGTTACTAGATTTTCGTGCTCTTCGGCGGTTATGTCAATTTTGGCTGGGTCATAAACGGGCCACTTTGCCACGCTAATAAAGCCATCTTCGCCTGATTGGCTCCAGAGTTCCTCACACATAAATGGTGCATAAGGCGCAAGCATCTTGATCCAGTCTTTAACAGCATCGCGCAATACCTTGGCTTCTGTGTTGCCTTTACGTTGGATGTACCAGCGCAGATCATTCCAGGTCTCAAAGAGTGCTGTCTGCAGGGCAGTACGTGTCTTTAGCTCATCAAGTGCAGTGGTGACTTCTTTAATTCTGCGTTGTAACCTACTCTGTAACCAATTCTCAAGTTGCGTGTTTTCATCGTTTTTAGCAGAAGCGAATATTGATCCTGCAAAGCTCATTATTGCTTCAAATTTGGTTTTGAGGTCATTAACGTTATCTGCTCTCCAATCGGGGTCATCCATGCCCTCGGCTCCCAAGAGCAACGCGCAACGCGTAGCGTCTGCACCATACTTTTCGACTGCGCCCTTCATTGTAATGAAGTTACCTTTACTTTTGTGCATACCTTGACCTTCGATCATGAGCATTCCGTTCACGCCTATGGCTTTGGGCCAATGTTTTGGTGGGAATAAAGCCGCATGGTGGAATATACAAAATGAAAGGTGATTGGGTACGAGCTCTTTGGCTGAGTTACGTAAGTCAAAGGGGTACCAATATAGAAATTCGGAGCGCATTGAGTCAAGGAGACTATCTTCGATTCCTACTGCTTTTGAAAGATCCGCGATGTTTCCTTTGCCAAAGAAAATGTAATCAAACACTTCTGGTGTTAGAGCTTCGGGTTTAATGTTATTTTGTTTAATGTGTTTATTTATTGTGTAGAATGCCATGTAGACTGTGGAGTCACTTAGGGTTTCGATGATCCAACCCCCTCCCCAGGGGAGTGGTGTACCGAAACCAGTGGTTCTTGCGCAAGCCCATTCTCGAAGCCAATCAATAACAGTGTTGAACCAGGGTTTAGCTGAGTCGGGGTATATTGTCATTTGAGCGATAACTTGTTTTGCTAGTTCTTTCCATTGTGGATCAGAGTAGTTAAGAAACCATTGATCAGAAAGAATCTTAACAATACATTGCGTCATACAGCGGCAAACCACTTGCTCAGATAAATCATACATACTGTCTGCAACGTTGAGTTTTTGGAAATCAGCTATCAGGAAATCTTTGGCTTCCCGGATGGTTTTTCCCGCGTACTGTCCACAGTTGGGTTTTAGGGTTCCACCATGGAATTCTTTTTTATATAGTTCTTTTGTTGCTTGGTCGGCTTTGGAGTCGTTTTGATCTTTGATGCCCATTTGATCAACGATTTCAACTGCTGGAAACTCGCCGAACCCTTCAACTTTGATAATCGAGATGGGCTTAATTGCTTTAACCATTTCCGGTTCAATACCGAATTGAACTAGCACCTCAGGTTTTTGTTGAAGATCTCTTAGTGCCAGATAGTCGTAGGGTGCATGAGCAGGGACGCTATAGACGACTCCTGTAGCGGTTTTTGGATCTACAAACCATCCGGGTAATATTGGAAACTTTAGTTTTGTAATTGGGTTTTCGATGGTTTTTCCAATTATTTCTTTACCTTTGAAGTCGCGTTTTACCTCTATTTTTCTTTCTTGTTCTTTGAGTTTTTCAGCTGCTTCTTTGCTTATTATCCAGTTTTCGCCGTCTACTGTTGCTTCAACATAGGTGGCGTCTGGGTTAATCCACATGTTAGTAATGCCATAGATTGTTTCTGGGCGGAAAGTAGCGGCTGGCAAGAAGGTTTTCTCGTCAAGCCTGTATTTGATAAGGGTGTATTCTTCGGGTGTGACGCCTTCGCCGCTCTGGCGATCGTGATCACCAGTGGGACTTTGGTCTTTTGGGCACCACACAACAGGATGAGTCCCACGGGTTA
>JAEAMG010001001.1_pt1 | contig 25348 bp, 20 predicted proteins | sample 8958741 | NCBI WGS metagenome assembly JAEAMG01 (sample SAMN16933256, study PRJNA681125) | bioreactor sludge metagenome | isolation source: anaerobic bioreactor treating anionic surfactant - SDBS | place: India: Bengaluru | collected 2019-02-28 | reverse complement strand
AACAGCGCTTGCGTCCTTTGCCTTACCAGCAATGGCTCACATTGCAAGAGACCAGTCAGCTCGTGGCGCGTATACGGTTACAGCGCGCCGGCTACGTACTTGGCTCTGCTTGCATCGACATAGACCTTACATATCCGGCTACCGGCGAGCACAAATGCATCATTTTTTCCGGAGAGCTCGACGCGCCCCGCGCGCCACTGGTCATGCCACCGAGATCACCCGAACGAGCCGAAATCCTAAATTTGACGCTTACTACTTGCTTCACTGAGGTTTACCACAGCCTGAAGCCTCTCAGGAATCAGGAGGCCCGCGAAAGCGAAGAGGGCGGCCACAAGCCGTTCTTGCTCGCGCTCGCGATCGTCATCGCAGGCAACAGAATGTGTTCTGGTGGGTGCATCGTCAATTACCTTAAGGCCAAGCGGCACGACCCCCCAGGCATGACGTTCTCTTTGTTCGCTACCAGGCTTCAAGCACACCAGGGCGCTCAGTCCAGACCCGTGACCCTAGAAACGGTTACGTTGGTCCAGCTCGTAAGCGCATTGATATACGCGTCGATGTCAGCAGCATCGAGGTTGCCGGTGATACGGATCACCATGGGTTAGTGGAGTTTATGACTCGGAGGCGCGAGGTGCCGACTGAGATACGAGTAGTCCAAGGCGAGGATAGAGCAAAGCGAGAGCGGGCTATCGGGCTGAAGGGATTACTGCCCCGAAATTGCTACTGTGTTCTTCGGGAAACGGTTGAAGGGCCTACTCATGGGAAAAGGACGCTCGTTGCCTGTCGAGCTGCTTAGGGGAAGGCAAAATCAGTGAGGTGCGATCTTTGACCCGGTTAAATGCAGGTCTACATTTTGGTTTGACGATCTTTATTAAGATAATGGCAGGTCTGCTTGTAATCAAAGTTCTCGCATGGAGCTTAGGTCCCGCGGGGTTCGGCCTCCTTGGACAGTTTATGACGCTTGTGGCGATTGCAGGGATGCTGGCGGGGGGGGGGGTCAGTAATGGACTAATCAGAGTATTGGCGAGCGCACCTGTTACCGAGCCTGACGGTAGAACGTGGTTCGCCTCGGCTGTTTCTTTGTCTGTGCTTATCTCTGGTGCGGTAGCTGTTCTATTCTGTGCGTTCTCCAGCGTGCTCTCCGATTACTTCATGCCAAGCGTGGGGGGGCTGCTTTTTGTAACTCTAGGGCTTAGTCAAATGTTAGTTGCCCTAGGTAATCTACCGCTAGCCGAAGCAAGCAGTCGTGGCGACACGCGAACATATGCCTTGATTAATATTATTGGTACGGTTGTCGGGTCTGGCTTGGTCGTTCTGACAACCTTAGCGGTTGGCTTCGACGGCGCGGCTTACGCAGTTACCATAATGCCGGCAATGGTCGGTGTGGCCGCGCTTGTTTACGTAATGGCACGTCGCCGAGAACTTTTCGCTTGTAGCTACTGGCTGTTAGATCCTGCACGGACGAAGCATCTGATGATGTTTTCCTTGGTTACGTTAATTGGTGCGCTTTCCGTGCCGCTTGCGCAGGTATTCATTCGAGATGTGTTAGGTCGAGCGCTGGGTTGGGAGCAGGTGGGGTTATGGCAAGGAGTTGTTAAGCTTTCTGACGTATATATGCAATTCGTTGGTATTGTGCTGCTTAATTTTCTAATGCCTCGGTACGCGGTCGCAACAGGCAGGTGGAAAGTGTTCAGGGAATGGTTGGTTGGTGTTTCGATGCTTGTCGTTGTTTTACTTTTGGGTTTCTTGGTTTTTTATTTTTTGCGTGATTTTATTATTACGTTAATATTTTCAAATGCATTTCTTCCGATGAAGCAGCTGCTGGTGCCGCAAATGGCTGGCGACCTGGCTCGCACTGTGGCAGCTTCCATTTCTTATATATTTATGGCTCGCGGAATGATCTCTGTGTCGATCGCCTTTGAGCTTCTACAAGGCATAGTGTTGATCTGCGTTTTTAACCTTCTTATAGACGGAGAAGGTCTAATGGCTCCCGTTTATGCCCATCTTGTTGCCTACTCATCGTTATCTTTACTATTGGCTTTCGGTTTGTTTTTCTGGATGTTGAGAAAAGCCTCGTGAATATTATTATGCTTTGCACGAAATTCTCGTTAGCGGAAGACGATCGTTGGTTGACCAACGAACTGGCAGATGCGTTGCAATGTATGGGGCATTCGGTTACTGTGATAAATCTCGATTGGGTCGCGAAACCTGGCGAGCATGAGAGTTCTCTCATTACATCTAGTGGGGTCCGGGTTATATCCGTTGCGCCGTTGCACTTGCGCTCGCGGTTGCCACTAGTTTCGAAGATTGTTAAGTGGGGTGGGTCCTCGTTACGAGTGATCAAGATTTTGAGGCAGCAGCTAAGATTGAAGTCGGTAGACTTGTTGATCGGATTCTCACCTGCTGTGACCATGGCCCTGCCGCTCCTGTGGCAGCGCTTCATGGCGAATGTTAATTCATACATGGTGCAATGGGATTTTTTTCCGCACCACCAACAGCAGATAGGGCTAATTCCTTCGGATACAATTTTCTGCATTGCCAAGTGGATTGAGAACAGCCTGATTCGATGCTTCGATCACATTGGCTGCATGTCCGCAGCAAATGTTGCGTATCTAAAAAGAAACTATCGCTTAAATGCTCAGCAACAAATACACATTTTGCCGATCTGGGGGGCGAACTCGCCCGTCGCGACGGTCGATCACGAAAGTATGCGGCTGCGTGCCGGTCTTCCAATAGATCGCCCAGTGGTGGTTTTCGGTGGGCAGCTGGTCCATGGCCGTGGTCTGGAAGACCTTTTGGAAGTAGGAAGGATTGCGTCGAGAAGCGGTTCGCGCTGCTATTTTTTAATAATGGGCAGTGGATTATTGGAAAGCTTAGTGATGGATTACCTGCGAGAGGGTCACGATAATCTAACGTGGGTTGCTCGCGTGCCGCGTAACGACTATTTAAGTATTGCTCAAACTTGCGATGCCGCACTGGTTTGCACTGTACGTAATGTCGATGTGCCCAGTTTTCCTTCGAAGACAATTGACTACCTGCGCTTAGGGTTACCAATCATCGCTTCGGTGGAAAAGAGCACGGACTACGGTGATTTTATAGTAAAGGAGGGCGTGGGGGTAAGCGTCGAAGCCGGACACCCGTTGCGGTTGTATGCCTGTATTGAGCAGCTGCTGGCAGACAAGGTGCGGCTTGCCAAAATGAGTAGTCGAGGTGCCCGTTGCATGTCGGAGTACTTTGCTGTCGAGCGTGTTGCAACCCAGCTCATTGCGCAAGTACAACGATGGGAGCGATAGCTTGTACAGAATGCCTACCACTCTCCGATTCCTCCCGCTTCAGCTGGGGTTGGCTTATCTAATATTTACTATTTTAGTATTTTTCTTCGGTCCATTCGATTGGCCTATCAATAATATTGATATATTGTTGATTTTCATCCTCGCGACGCTGGTGGCGTTTTCCGTTGGATACCTTTTGGGCTGCTACGCGCGATCACCCGGCCGGCCAATGATTCAGTGGCGACGCTTCTATCGGTTGGGTGCGGTTTTAAGTATTGCTCTGCTGTTTCCATCTACCTATGCATACACTGGAAAATGGCCGTGGGAGGTGATGGGTGTCCTAGGTAACCAAGGCATGGCTTATCATGAAATGCTTAAGGCTTTGGAAGTCAATGAATCTGGTATTCGCAACTATGTTGCGCTCGGGCGGGCCATGGCGGCGCCGTTCATCTACTGTGTAATCCCTTTTGCAATCCTCAATTGGCGTTCGTTGTGTTTTGTTGATGTTCTGTTTTTGGTCGGTCACATTGGGGCGCTCTTGTTATTTTCGTTTATGAGGGGTACTGATCGCGAGACGGGTGAGTTGTTGGTCGTTTTGCTGGCATCACTCTTAATTCTGGGTGGCCAAGCGACCACTCGAAGCGGGCGCTTTCCATTCAGCATTGGTAAGGTTCTAGCTTCGTCATTGTTTCTACTTGTGGTGTTGTTTTTTACTATAGGGATATTCATCGAGCGCAAGGAGTCGCGAATGGGGGGGGGCGAGGAGTTCTGCATCGCAGAAGGGGTTGTCTGCTCTCAGCGTACGCCAACACGGGATCCGTTTATTAATAAGTTGAGCTTTTCAGTGGAGATGCTTTCTGCTTATTTGGCCCAAGGCTACTATGGGTTGTCTCTTGCTCTCAATGAAGAATTCACCTCGACTCTTGGCTTGGGTCATTCGTCTTTCTTGATTTCGAATTATTCGAAGGCAGTTGATGAGGGTTTATATGAACGCAGCTTCCTCCATAAAACGGGTCAGGCAGGTTGGAGTGAAAAGTCTCAATGGTCGACTATGTTTACTTGGATTGCGAATGATGTGGGTTTTCCGATGGTGCCTCTGATAATCGCTGTGCTGGGTTTTCTATGGGGGAATTCGTGGAAGAGCGCAGTTATAAATAGAAATGCTTCCGGTGCGTTAGTGTTCGTATTTCTGTCGCTCTCGGTGTTATACATGCCGGCGAATAATCAGTTGGCCCAGTCGCTTGACTCCTATTTTGCATTTTTGTTTTGGTTGGTGTTGTGGGTAGGCCAAAGGCGAAACGCAGACGGTGCCCGTAGTTAAGTTCCGAAAAGTGAGGTTCTAATGTTTAGTGGGAAAAAATTGCTTATTACCGGCGGTACTGGTTCTTTCGGCAACGCAGTCCTCAAGCGCTTTCTCGATACCGACATCGCTGAAATCCGCATCTTCAGCCGTGACGAGAAAAAGCAGGATGACATGCGCAAGCGCTATGCCAATTCCAAGCTGAAGTTCTATATCGGCGACGTGCGCGACTACCAGAGCGTGCTGAACGCTACCCGTGGTGTGGACTACATTTTCCATGCGGCGGCGTTAAAGCAGGTTCCTTCCTGCGAATTCCACCCAATGGAAGCCGTCAAGACCAACGTAATCGGTACCGAGTCCGTGTTGGAGGCGGCGATCCAGAACGAGGTCAAGCGCGTGGTTTGTCTAAGCACTGACAAGGCTGTATATCCGATCAACGCAATGGGTATTTCCAAAGCGATGATGGAAAAAGTGATGGTGGCTAAGTCACGTAATATCGATGAGAGTAAGACGGTCATCTGTGGTACGCGTTACGGCAACGTCATGGCGTCACGTGGCTCGGTTATTCCCCTCTTTATCGATCAGATTCGTGCTGGCAAAGCGTTGACCTTGACCGATCCGAATATGACACGTTTCATGATGACGCTGGCCGATGCGGTAGATCTGGTGCTGTATGCCTTCGAACATGGCAACAATGGTGACATCTTTGTGCAGAAGGCCCCCGCCGCTACGGTGGATACGCTGGCGCGTGCGTTAACGGACTTGGTTGGTAAGTCTGACCACCCGATCAATGTGATTGGTACACGCCATGGTGAGAAGCTGTATGAAGCCCTAATGAGCCGTGAGGAGATGTCATGCGCAGAGGACATGGGCGATTACTTCCGCGTCCCGCCGGATCTGCGTGACCTCAACTACGCAAAGTATGTTGAGCAAGGTGAAACCAAAATATCTCGCGGCGAAGACTACAACTCGCACAACACCGAGCGTCTGGATGTAGAAGGGATGCAGCGGCTGCTGCTGAAGCTGGACTTTATGCGCGCAATCCAGCGTGGCGAGCACGCAATGCCTGAGGAGTAAGCCATGAAGGTTTTGATTACCGGGGCTAATGGATTTGTTGGCCAGAATCTCATTGCACATTTAAACGAGCGCGCCGATATTGAGGTGCTGCGTTTTGGTCGCGGAAATTCGCTAGCGAGCTTGCAAGAGCTGGTTGAACAGGTGGAGTTTATTTTCCATCTGGCTGGTGTCAACCGCCCGCAGGACCCGCAGGAGTTTCAGACCGGCAATACCGATTTGACTCGTGAACTGTGCAAGGCAATCAAGGCCTGTGGCCGCCAGATTCCGGTGATTTACACCTCTTCCAGCCAGGCGGAGCTGGATAACCTCTATGGCAGCAGCAAGCGGGGCGCTGAGCAGGCGTTACTGGAGCTGCAGTCCATCCAGGGCTCTCCGGTTCATCTATTTCGCCTGCCTAATGTCTTCGGAAAATGGGCGCGACCAAATTACAACTCGGCAGTGGCGACCTTCTGTCATAACATCGCGCGTGACCTGCCAATCCAGATCAATGATTCCGCCGCGCGTATCAATCTCGTCTACATCGATGATGTGATCAGTCAGTTCGTTGCGATCATGGATGGCAAGTTGACCGGGAAGCCTTTCGTCGGTGTTGAACCGCAATACAGCATTTCGGTTGGCGAGCTGGCCGAGCAGTTGTATGCCTTCCGTGATAGCCGCAAGTCCATGGTCACCGAGCCTGTAGGTGGCGGTTTGATCAGAGCGTTGTATTCCACTTATCTGAGCTACCTGCCACCCGAGCGCTTCACTTACGAGGTGCCCAGGTATGGTGATCCACGCGGCGTCTTCGTGGAAATGCTCAAAACCAGGGATTCGGGGCAGTTCTCCTTTTTTACGGCTCATCCCGGTATTACTCGTGGTGGGCATTACCATCATTCCAAGACGGAAAAATTCCTGGTCATCAAGGGCAAGGCCTGTTTCCGTTTTCGGCATATCCTGACTGGTCAGTTCTACGAACTGTTCACCACCGGAGAGCGGTCGGAAATTGTCGAAACTGTCCCGGGTTGGACGCATGACATCACCAACGTAGGCGAGGACGAGATGATCGTGATGCTGTGGGCCAACGAAATCTTCGATCGTGAACACCCCGATACCTATGCTCGGCCAGTCGGCACCGAAGCCTGAGTACGAACAGGAAACCGCAATGAAGAAGCTGAGAGTCGTAACCGTAGTAGGTACTCGCCCCGAAATCATTCGCCTGTCGAGGGTGATGGCCAAGCTGGATGAGTACTGTGACCATGTGCTGGTGCATACCGGCCAGAACTACGATTACGAACTGAACGAAATCTTTTTTCAGGATCTGGGCATTCGCAAGCCGGATCATTTCCTCAATGCTGCCGGTGCCAGCGGTGCGGAAACCATCGGTAATGTGATCATCGCTGTGGACCGCGTGCTGGCTGAAGTACAGCCCGAAGCGCTTCTGGTACTGGGTGATACGAACAGCTGTATGGCTGTGATCCCGGCCAAGCGCCGCAAGATTCCCACCTTCCATATGGAGGCGGGTAACCGTTGCTTCGACATGCGCGTGCCGGAAGAGATCAATCGCCGCATCGTTGATCACACAGCCGATATCAATCTGACCTACAGCACCATTGCACGCGATTATCTGCTGCGCGAAGGGTTGTCGCCGGACATGGTGATCAAGACCGGCAGCCCGATGTTCGAGGTGCTGAATTATTACCGCGAGGGTATCGAGGCTTCCGATGTGCTGGAACGGCTGGGCCTTGAGGCCGGCAAGTTTTTCGTGGTCAGTGCGCATCGTGAAGAGAATGTCGACTCCGACAAAAACTTCCTCAAGCTGGTTGAGGTGCTGAATACCGTCGCTGCGCACTATGGCTTCCCGGTAATCGTCTCTACCCATCCGCGCACCCAGAAGCGCGTGGATGCGATGGGCGTACAGTTCCACGCCAATGTTCGCCTGCTCAAGCCGCTGGGCTTCAAGGATTACAACAAGCTGCAACTCACTGCCAAGGCAGTGTTGTCTGATAGCGGCACGATCAACGAAGAGTCTTCAATCCTGAATTTCCCGGCTTTGAACATGCGCGAGGCGCATGAACGTCCCGAGGGCATGGAGGAAGCCGCGGCGATGATGGTCGGTCTTGAAGCCGAGCGTGTCATGCAGGCGTTGCAGATTCTCGAAAGCCAGGCCCGTGGCGATGAGCGCACCCTGCGCCTGGTTGGTGATTACAGCATGCCCAACGTGGCGGACAAGGTTGTACGGATCATCCACAGCTACCGCGACTACGTGATGCGTACAGTCTGGAAGAGGTACTAAGTCGCATGACTACCCGCGTTCTGCTGCTGACACAGTGGTTCGATCCCGAACCGACCTTCAAGGGGTTAGTGTTTGCTCGTGAGCTGGTCAGGCAAGGCTTCGAGGTGGAAGTCCTGACCGGCTTTCCGAACTACCCGGGTGGCAAAATCTATCCCGGCTACAAGGTCAGGTTGATACAGCGGGAAGTCATCGATGGGGTGCAGGTGACGCGTGTGCCGCTTTATCCCAGTCATGACCAGGGTGCCGTGGGTCGAGTGCTCAACTATGTCAGCTTTGCAACAGCCTCGCTGTTTTACGGACTTTTTGCTGCCAAGCGACCAGATGTGATTTACGCCTATCATCCTCCACTTACCGTAGGTATTGCTGCTGCATTGATTCGCATGTTCCGCCGTGTACCGGTGGTCTACGACATTCAGGATATGTGGCCAGACACCCTGCGGGCGACGGGCATGTTCTCCAACTCAATCGCCTTGAAGGTCGTCTCCAAAGTGTGCGACTGGCTATATCGGCAAGTCGATCAGATTGTGGTGCTGTCGCCCGGTTTCAAGCGCCTACTGATCGAGCGCGGCGTACCGAAAGACAAGATCGAGGTGATTTACAACTGGTGCGCGGAAGATGCCTTGGGCGCTCCCCGGGGCGTGGTTCCTACCAGCTTCCCCGACCGACAGCAGTTCCGCATCCTGTTCGCCGGCAATATGGGAAAGGCTCAGGCGCTGGATGCCGTGCTGCAGGCGGCAGAGCTGTTGCAGCAGCAAGCGGCAAATATCGCCTTCGTCTTCCTAGGCGGCGGCGTGGAGGAGCAACGCCTGCAGCAACTGGCAGTGCAGAAGCAACTGACGAACGTGACTTTCCTGCCAGCCGTGCCCATGGTGGAGGTTGGCAGCTACCTGGATGCCGCCGACGCGCTGCTGGTGCACCTGCGCAAGGATCCGCTGTTCAGCATCACCATTCCCTCCAAGACCCAGGCCTATATGGCGGTGGGCAAGCCGATCCTGATGGCCGTAGACGGAGATGCCGCCGATCTGGTGCGCGAGAGTGGCTGCGGACGGGGCGCCGAATCGGAGAACCCAGAAGCGATCGCCGAGGCAGCGCTGGCGCTGCATGATTCCAGCCCGCAGCAGCGCCGGACGATGGCCGAGAACAGCCGAGCGTTCTACCAACAGCGATTGTCACTGACTGTAGGCGCCAGCCGCTTTGGCGAGCTGTTCACTCAGATGGCGTGCCGCCCGAAGACCCGCTCACTACCGGCGCTCAAGCGTCTGTTCGATATATCCGCCTCCGCCCTCGGCCTGCTGCTGCTTTCTCCGGTGATCACCATCGTCGCCTGGCAGATCCGCCGTAAGCTCGGCTCGCCAGTGCTGTTCCGCCAGATGCGTCCGGGCCTGGATGGCAAGCCGTTCGAGATGATCAAGTTCCGTACCATGCGCGACGCCATGGATGCCCAAGGCAATCCGCTGCCGGACTCAGAGCGGATGACGCCGTTCGGCCAGTTCCTGCGTTCGACCAGCCTCGACGAGTTACCGGAGCTCTGGAATGTGCTCAAGGGCGATATGAGTCTGGTCGGTCCTCGCCCGCTGTTAATGGAGTACCTGCCGCTCTACAGTCCCGAGCAGTATCGCCGCCACGAGACCCGCCCTGGCGTGACTGGCTGGGCTCAAGTCAATGGCCGTAATGCGTTGAGCTGGGAAGATAAGTTCAAGCTAGACATCTGGTACGTGGACAATCAATCGATCTGGCTAGACATTAAAATAATCTTCCTTACTGTTAAGAAGGTACTAATTCGCGATGGCATCAGCGCTGACGGTGAGATGACCATGCCAAAATTTCAAGGGACCAATCTCAAATGACTGTCGCACAGAAAGATTTGATCGTTGTCGGCTTTAGTGGCTTCGGAAAGGAAGTCTTCTGGCTAGCGAATCGTTTAGGACTAACTGTTCGCGGCTTTCTTGACGATAACCCTGATGTTTCCAAAAAAAGCTTTGGTCGAACTCCCGTGCTGGGTGGGGTGATGCAATGGCAGAACCATGCAGACTGTGATTTTGTCATTGCTATTGGCAACCCACGCATTCGCAAAAAAGTTCTCGAGAAAATGTGTTCTGTCGGCACACCTAGCTTCGCAACTCTCATAGACCCTGCGGCGGTAGTCATGGCTGACCATGTTTCGGTTGGTTCAGGTAGTGTGATCTGTGCTGGGTCGATTTGCACAGTAGAGGTAGATATCGGCGCTCATGTCATCATCAACCTCAATTGCACGGTGGGCCACGAAACTCGTATAGATGACTTCGTTACGATCGCACCGATGGTTGCTATCTCTGGAAATGTCTTTATTGGAGCCTGTGCCGAGATCGGGACAGGAGCTGCGATTCGTCAAGGATTGACAGTCAATGCCGGTGCGATGATCGGCATGGGCAGCGTCCTAACCAAAAATGTGGCTGAAAATACGGTCGTATTTGGAAGTCCGGCAAAACCGATAAAGACAATTGCCGAATAAAGAGAGACTTATGCAAGCCTTAATTGAAGAATTGAAGATTTCTGTTGTCGGTACAGGGACCATGGGAAAGGGCATCGTTCAGATTCTCGCTCAATCCGATGACGTTTCCTCGATTATTTGGAAAGGGAAGTCTCCAGAGAATTTGCAAGGCGCCTTGGTCGAACTAGAGGTTCTTTGGGGTCGAATGGTGGCTAAGAAGCGCCTTGATGCCGAATCGGCGGCCTCTTTTATCCGCAAGATAAAGCTGACAGATGACTATGGTGCCCTAGCCGGATCGCGCTGCATCATCGAAGCTGTTTCTGAAAATATGGGTGTCAAACGTGAGCAGTTTGCTCAAATGGCAAGGGTTGCGAATGCCGAAACCATACTGGCTTCTAATACGTCATCTCTGTCTATTACCGAACTGGCCAGCCTGACCGCCTATCCCGACAATGTCGTAGGGTTGCACTTCTTCAATCCAGCTTCGGTCATGAAACTGACAGAGGTGATTGCGGGGCTTACCACATCTCGGGCCACTCTAAATTGGGCGCTGGAGTTTGCGCGTAAGTTGGGTAAAGACCCGGTGCTGGTTAATGAAGCTCCAGGATTCATCGTAAACCGTATGCTGATCCCCATGATTAATGAGGCCATTGGCATTCTCGCGGAGGGCGTAGCCAGCGCGGAGGAAATCGATAAGGCCATGCGACTTGGTGCCAACCACCCGATTGGCCCGCTGGCATTGGCTGATCTGATCGGCAATGACGTAAACCTGTCTATCATGGAAACCTTGCATAACGAGACAGGCGACCCGAAATATCGCGCTCATCCTCTGCTACGTAAGATGGTCCGTGCTAATCGCCTCGGTCGTAAAACCGGGTGTGGTTTTTTCAAGTACTAATTGCGAACTCCTCAAATGCTCAACTCCCCCTTATCCCCTTGGCCATCCTTCACCGAGGAAGAGGCCGATGCCGTGCGCGACGTAATCCTCTCCAACAAGGTCAATTACTGGACCGGCCAAGAGTGTCGCGAATTCGAAAAGGAATTTGCGACATGGACCGAAACGAATTATGCGATTGCATTGGCCAACGGCACGGTAGCGCTGGATGTGGCGCTGCTGGCGTTGGGCATCGGGAAGGGGGATGAGGTCGTCGTGACGCCTCGTACCTTCCTGGCTTCGGTATCGAGCATCGTGAATGCCGGAGCTATACCGGTATTTGCCGAGGTGGACAGGGATTCCCAGAACATTACTGCCGAAACTGTTCGCGCAGTGCTGACTCCACGGACGCGCGCGGTGATTTGTGTGCATCTGGCCGGTTGGCCCTGCGATATGGATCCGATCATGGCGCTGGCCGCTGAGCATGGCTTGAAAATCATAGAAGACTGCGCTCAGGCCCATGGCGCGCGCTACAAAGGGCGCTCGGTCGGCTCGATTGGTCACGTAGGAGCCTGGTCGTTCTGTCAGGACAAGATCATGACTACCGGCGGTGAGGGTGGGATGGTCACCACCAACGACCGCGAGTTGTGGTCGAAGATGTGGTCGATCAAGGATCACGGCAAGAGCTGGGAGGCAGTCTACGAGCGCGAACATGCACCGGGCTTCCGCTGGCTGCATGAGAGCTTCGGCACCAACTGGCGGATGTTGGAAGTGCAGGCTGTGATTGGCCGGATACAGCTTCGCCGTATGCCTGATTGGCATGCGACGCGTCTGGCCAATTGCGAGCGTATCTGGGCCGCTGCCAAGGCCTTGAAAGGGCTGTGCGTTCCTGAGCTACCTCAGGGCATCACACATGCGGGCTACAAGTGCTATGTCTTCGTGGAGCCGGCGGATCTTGCAGCGGGTTGGAGCCGGGATCGCATCCTTGGCGAGATATCTGCCCGAGGGGTGCCCTGTTTTTCTGGCTCCTGCTCCGAGGTCTATCTGGAAAAGGCTTTTGACGGTACCGGTTGGCGCCCCGCAGAGCGTTTGCCGGTCGCGCGGGAGCTGGGTGAGACAAGCTTGATGTTCCTCGTGCATCCGACGCTGACAGCCGCCGAAATCGAAAAGACCTGTGCTGTGCTCGCCGAAGTGATGACGGCCGCCGTCGAACGATAAGGATATGGAGCGTGTTGAGACTTGCTGAAAAACTCCGTGCCCGTCTGGTAACGCTACCGCGGCGCTACAAGCGCCTTATCCAGGTGGCTACGGATATCGTGCTGGTATGGGTGGCGCTCTGGCTGGCGTTTGTGGTGCGGCTGGGTGACTCGAAGAATATCGAGCCGCTTGACGGCCATGCCTGGCTGTTCGGTATCGCCCCGCTGATTGCCATTCCCTTCTTCATCCGCTTCGGCATGTACCGCGCGGTGATGCGCTATTTCGGCAATGACGCGCTGATGGCTATCGCCAAGGCGGTGACGCTCTCGGCGCTGCTGCTGTCGCTTGCGGTCTACTGGCGCACCGATGCGCCCAAGCTGATTCCGCGTTCGATGGTGTTCAACTACTGGTGGCTCAGCCTGGTCTTGATTGGTGGCCTACGATTGGTCATGCGTCAGTACTTCATGGGGGATTGGTTTTCTCCCGTGTCGCTTACGAAGTTCAAAGGCAAGGATGCCGGGTTGCCCAAGGTTGCGGTGTACGGTGCAGGTGCGGCGGGCAATCAGTTGGTGGCGGCCTTGCGTATGGGCCGGGCGATGCGGCCGGTGGCGTTCATCGACGATGACCCGAACCTGCATAACCGTTCCATCGCCGGGCTGCGTGTCTATTCGGCCAAGCACATTCCGCAGATGGTGGACGAGACCGGAGCCGGCCAGATTCTGCTGGCGATTCCTTCTGCCTCGCGCGCACGGCGGCGCGAGATTCTGGAGATGCTTGAACATTTGCCATTGCACGTGCGCAGCGTGCCGGGCTTCATGGATCTGGCGAGCGGTAAAGTGCAGGTCGAGGACATTCAGGAGGTGGATATCGCCGACCTCCTGGGTCGTGATGCCGTGCCGCCACAGCAGGCGTTGTTCGAGCGCTGTATTCGTGGCCAGATCGTGATGGTGACGGGGGCGGGTGGGTCGATCGGCTCCGAGCTGTGCCGGCAGATCTTGGCGAACGCGCCGGAAACGCTGCTGCTGTTCGAGCATAGCGAGTTCAACCTGTACAGCATTCATATGGAGCTGGAGCGGCGAATCGAGCGGGAGGCGCTTTCCACCCGGCTGGTGCCGATTCTCGGGTCGATCCGCAATGCTGATCGCCTACTGGATGTGCTGCAGACCTGGAAGGTCCAGACGATCTATCACGCGGCCGCCTACAAACATGTGCCGATGGTTGAGCACAACGTCGCCGAGGGCGTGCTGAACAATGTGCTGGGTACCCTGAATACTGCCCAGGCAGCCGTGCAGGCTGGCGTGGCGAACTTCGTGCTGATCTCCACCGATAAGGCGGTGCGGCCGACGAATGTCATGGGCAGCACCAAGCGCGTGGCGGAGATGATTCTGCAGGCGCTGAGTCGCGAAGCGGCGCCGGTGTTGTTCGGCTCCGACGATGCGGTGCATCACGTCAACAAGACGCGCTTTACGATGGTGCGCTTCGGGAATGTGTTGGGCTCGTCGGGTTCGGTGATTCCGCGTTTCTACCAGCAGATTCGCTCTGGCGGCCCGGTGACGGTCACGCATCCCAAGATCACGCGCTACTTCATGACCATTCCCGAGGCCGCGCAGCTGGTGATTCAGGCCGGCTCTATGGGGCAGGGCGGCGATGTGTTCGTGCTGGACATGGGTCAGCCAGTGCGCATCGCCGAATTGGCCGAGAAGCTGATCCACCTTTCCGGCATGAGCATTCGCTCGGAGAAATGCCCGCATGGCGATATCGCCATCGAATACACGGGGCTGCGCCCTGGCGAGAAGCTTTATGAGGAGCTGCTGATCGGCGACAACGTCAGCCCCACGGAGCATCCGATGATCATGACCGCGAACGAGGAGTACCTCTCGTGGGATCAGCTAAAAGTGTTGCTCAGCCGCTTGATGGCGGCTGTCGATGAAGATGACTACCCGCAGGTGCGTCAGCTGCTGCGTGAAGTGGTGAGTGGCTACAAGCCGGAGGGGGAGATCGTCGACTGGATATATCAGCAGCGACGAGCGGAACCGGGGGAGTGAAGGGCGTTCTTTTCGGTTGAGGTACTTCCGGGTGCAGTGTGTAGGGTGGGCTAAAGCCCATCGCTGCGTGTCTCGGCCATGCGCCCTGGCTTTGGCGGCGGCCCCTTGGTGGGCTGAAGCCCACCCTACAAGCGTACTTGTCCTGCCCGGGTGGAAAATCGCGCAGCGTTTTCACCATCACTCGTCCGCAAACCGCAAGCGCTGGTCGGGCTTCCCGTTACAAGGCATGGTGGACAAGCTTCGCGTTGTCCACCCTACCGGGGGCGGCGGGCATATGCGTAGGGTGGAAAACCGCGCAGCGGTTTCCACCACCACCACCACGCAACCGCAAGCGGCCGGCGTTGCCCGAATGATCAATGCCGCGGGCTTTCTTCCGGCAGGCTGAGCAGCTGCTTTTCATGGTTCCAGTCGAACGGCTCGTCGTTCTGCTCGGCTTCGTAGCGGCGTTCTTCGAGTTGCTGGAATATCGCGATTTCTTCGTCAGGCATGAAGTGCAGGCAATCGCCGCCGAAGAACCACAGCAGGTCGCGCGGGACGAGATGGGCGATCTGCGGGTAGCGGTGGAAGACCTGGCAGATCAGATCCTGGCCCAGGTGACGCTCTTCCGGCACGTTCTGCAGGTTCATGATCAGTTCATCGAAGCGTTCGAGGAACAGCGCGTGGCTTTCTTCCGAAACCTGCTCGGCTTCGCCCATCGCGAGCAGGATGCCGCGCAGATGGGCCAGCAGGGCAAGGTTGTGATCGTGATAAGGGTTGGCCATGTGTGCACCTGTGTCGGGTTTCTGGGGGCGCGATTATAGACAGGCGCGCCGTCGGGCGGGCCTGTTCGATTGACTCGCGGGCGTGCCGAGGGTTCGGCACGCGGCGCCAGTCGAGATGCAGCGTCGTCAGGTGCCGCTAACGCACGCATCCGGGCGGCAGCCGCAGTTCCTCCTGGCTGAAGTCGTCCACATCGATAACACGTCGGCGGGCGGCTTCGGCGGCGTACAGGCTGTTTGCCTCGTTTTCGTCGAGAATCCCCGCCTCCTGCGCGGCCGCGAGCGGATCGCTGCCCGGTGCCGGTTTGAGCGAGCCGCTCTTGAGCGCCTGGTGCAGTTTCTTCGCCGCCGGCTGGCTGGCTGTCAGGTTATGCAGGGCGTGGTGCAGGCTGCCCAGCGGCTCGTCCGCGCTCTGCGGTCGATAGAAACCATCGAGCACGCGTTCCAGCGCGGGATCGCCTTCGGGGCGACCGAGGATGGCGGCGACCTCGGCATCCAACGCATCCGACGGGCCCGGATGGCGCGCGCCGAAAGGGAAGACCAGTGCGTGCAACAGACAGCCCAGGACGCGATTGGGGAAGTTGCGCAGGATGTCGCGCAGAGCGGTTTCGCATGTGTGCAGGCAGTCTTCCAGCGCCCATTGCAGCAGCGCCTCCTGATCGGCGGGCTGGCCCAGATCGTGGTAGCGCTTGAGCGCCGCCGAGGCGAGGTAGAGATGGCTGAGTACATCGCCCAGGCGCGCCGACAGGCGTTCGCGACGCTTGAGTTCGCCGCCCAGCAGCAACATCGAGAGGTCGGCGAGCAGCGCGAAGGCGGCGGCGATACGATTCAGCGCCAGGAAGTACGGGCGGCTCAGGTCGTTGCCTGGCGCCTTGCCGAAACGCCCGAACGTCAGGCCGAGCACCAGGGTGCTGGCGGCGTTGCCGACGGCGAAGCCGATGTGTTGCATCAGCAGTCCGTCGAACTTGCTGACGGCGGCATCGCGATCCGGTTCGTGGACCAGCGCCATTTCCTTGAGCACGAACGGATGGCAGCGAATCGCACCCTGACCGAAGATCATCAGATTGCGCGAGAGGATGTTGGCGCCCTCGACGGTGATGGAGATCGGTGCGGCCTGCCACAGGCGGCCGAGGTAGTTGTTCGGCCCGAGGATGATGCCCTTGCCGCCGTGGATGTCCATCGCATCGCGCACGCACTGGCGGCCGCGCTCGGTGAGGTGGTACTTGAGGATGGCCGAGAGCACCGATGGCTTCTCGCCCAGGTCCACGGCGCTGGCGGTCAGGGTGCGCGCGGCGTCCATCAGCCAGGCGTTGCCGCCGATGCGTGCCAGCGGCTCCTGGATGCCTTCGAACGCCGCCAGTGGCACGCCGAACTGCTCGCGGATCTGCGCGTAGCGACCGCTGGCATAGCTGCACACCTTCGCCGCGCTGACGCCGGTGGCCGGCAGCGAGATCGAGCGGCCGACCGACAGGCAGTTCATCAGCATCATCCAGCCCTTGCCGATCATGTCGCGTCCGCCGATCAGCGCATCGAGCGGGACGAAGACGTCCTTGCCCCGGTTCGGGCCGTTCATGAATGCCGCGCCGAGCGGCAGGTGGCGACGTCCGATCTCGACCCCGGGGGTGTCGGTGGGGATCAACGCCAGGCTGATACCCAGTTCTTCCTCCTCGCCGAGCAGATGCTCGGGGTCGTAGGCCTTGAAGGCGACACCGAGCAGGGTCGCGACCGGGCCGAGGGTGATGTAGCGCTTCTCCCAGTTCAGCCGCAGGCCGAGCACTTCCTCACCCTGCCACTGGCCGCGGCAGATCACGCCGCTGTCGGGCATCGCGCCGGCGTCGGAGCCGGCATAGGGGCCGGTGAGCGCGAAGCAGGGCACGTCGGTGCCGCTGGCCAGGCGCGGCAGGTAATGGCTGCGCTGCTCGTCGGTGCCGTAGTGCAGCAGCAGTTCGGCCGGGCCGAGCGAGTTGGGCACCATCACGGTGCTGGCCAGATCGCCGCTGCGCGTGGCGAGCTTCATCACGATCTGCGAATGGGCGTAGGCGGAAAACCCCTTGCCGCCATATTCCTTGGGGATGATCAGGCCGAAGAAGCCTTGCGTCTTGATGTAGTCCCAGGCTTCGGGCGGCAGGTCGAGGCGCTGGGCGATGTCCCAGTCGCTGACCATCGCGCAGAGCGTTTCGGTTGGGCCGTCGAGGAACGCCTGTTCCTCGTCCGTCAGGCGGGCCGGCGGATAACCGAGCAGGACGTTCCAGTCCGGCCTGCCGCTGAACAGTTCGCCATCCCACCACACGGTGCCGGCCTCGATGGCGTCGCGCTCGGTATCGGAGATCGGCGGCAGCACGCGCTTGAACCAGTCGAACAGCGGTTCGCTCACGTAGCGACGGCGGATATCGGTAATCAACAGCGGCACCGCGACGGCGGCCAGCAGCAGCCAGAGCAGGGCGACCAGCCAGCCGGACACCTCATCGGCGGCGCTCATCGCCAGCAGATAGAGCGTAACCAGGGCCAGACTCGGGACGAGCGCCAAGCGCAGATGTGCGATGACGACGAGGCCAAGCAACAGGACCAGCAACCAGATCAACGTCATGGAGAGCGTTCCTTTATCGACGTGGGTGTGCTGACAGCATAGGCGTCCTCGCCGCATGCCGGTGCGATGCGTGCCCGGCGGTGATCTCGCCCGAACTCTTGCGCGGGGCTATCGTCCCAGTTCAGACAGTTCAGTTGGCGGGGAGCGGTATGGCATTTCTGGATACGCGTGGCATCGGCTTCGGCACGTTGCTCAAGCGCACGATCAAGGAGTTCAGCAACGACGACATGTCCACCTACGCCTCGGCGCTGGCGTACCGGGCGTTGTTCTCGCTGTTTCCGTTCCTGCTGTTTCTCATGGCCCTGCTGGGCTTTCTCAACCTCTCGGAGTTCTTCGCCTGGCTGCGCGAACAGGCGGCGCTGGCGCTGCCCGCGGTGGCGATGGAGCAGGTCAATCCGGTGATCGACCAGCTGCAGCAACAGAAAAGCGGGCTGTTGTCGGTCGGTATCCTCGTGGCGCTGTGGACGGCATCGGCGGGCTTCCGTTCGCTGATGAACGCGATGAACCGGGCCTACGACGTCGATGAGGGGCGGCCCAGCTGGAAGCTCATGCTGTTGTCGCTGCTCTACACGATCGGCACCGCCGTGATTCTGCTTGCCAGCGCCGGGCTGATGATCGTCGGTCCGCAGGTGATGGAATGGCTGGCCGATCTCGTCGGCCTGAAGGAGACGATAGTGCTGCTCTGGGCGTGGCTGCGCTGGCCGGTGGTGGTGTTCCTGATGATGCTGCTGGTGGCCGTGCTGTACTACGTCACGCCGGATGTGGAGCAGGAGTTCCGCTTCATCACGCCCGGCTCGGTGCTGGCGGTGATCGTCTGGATCGCCGCATCGGTAGGTTTCGGCATCTACGTGCAGAACTTCGCCGACTACAACGCCACCTACGGCAGCATCGGCGCAATCATCGTGCTGCTGCTGTACTTCTACATTTCCGCGGCGGTGCTGCTGCTGGGCGCCGAGCTGAATGCGGTGATCGAGCACCACTCGGTCGAGGGCAAGGACCCGGGCGAGAAGGCCGCCGATTCCTGACCGGTCCGCCCGGCGAGCGGTACGGCGAACGTCTATTCTGCAGAAGGGTCCATACCGTTCATTACAGAATTCCTGCGGGCTGCAGCGGCATGGCGGGGCGGCCGACCAGCGGCGCCGAGGCAATTCCGGGGTTCTGGGCCGAAACCGGATGGAGACGTTGCATCTTGCACATCGCCGATATGACCATGTTTTACGCGCCGGCCAGTGGCGGCGTGCGTACCTACCTCGAGGCCAAACACCGCCGCCTGCAGCTTTATTCCGGCGTTCGCCACAGCATTCTTGTCCCTGGCAGCAGCTATCAGCAGCATGCTGGCATCTACGAGGTGCCAGCCCCGGCCCTGCCGTTCGGCAAGGGTTATCGCTTTCCGATCCGTCGCGGTCCCTGGCGTAACCTGCTGCGGTCACTGCGCCCCGATCTGATCGAAGTGGGCGATCCGTACATGACCGCCTGGGCGGCGCTGGATGCCGGGCGCCGGCTGGATATTCCGGTGATCGGCTTCTACCACTCCGATCTGCCCTTGCTGGTCAGCAACCGCATCGGTGGCTGGCTGGGTACCAACATGAACGGCTATGTCTCGCGGCTGTACGGCAGTTTCGACCGCGTGCTGGCGCCCAGTCAGGTCATGGCGGACAAGCTGACGGCGCTGCGGGTGCGCAACGTGTATGTGCAGCCGCTGGGCGTCGATCTGGAAACGTTCAGCCCGACGCGTCGCGACGCACATCTGCGAAGCGAGCTGGGGCTGGAGGAAGATTGCCGCCTGCTGATCTTCGCCGGACGCGGCTCGCGCGAGAAGAACCTGCCTGTCCTGCTGGAGACCGCGCGCATCCTCGGCCGGCCGTATCACCTGTTGCTGGTAGGATCGAGCATGCCGCACCGGGTGCCGGGCAACGTCACGGTGATCGACCAGTTCTGTCCGGCCAGCGAGGTCGCGCGGTTGCTCGCCAGTAGCGACATGCTGCTGCATGCCGGCAATCAGGAGACGTTCGGCCTGGTGGCTTTGGAGGCGATGGCCAGCGGCATTCCGGTGGTGGCCGCGCGCGCCGGTGCGTTGCCGGAGCTGGTGCCGCCACACACCGGCCGTCTGTGCCGGCCGCTGGATGCGCGCTCGATGGCGCTGACCGTGCAGGAGCTGTTCGAGGACGATCCGCAGCGGCTCGGCAGGCAGGCGCGCCAGCACGTCGAAGCCCATCACGCGTGGGATGCGGTGGTCGCCGGCCTGCTCGCGCACTACCACGCCGTGCTCGGTACGGCCGATCTGCCGGTGGCGGTACATGGCTGAACCGGTGCTGATGCTGGTGCTGCACGATGTGGCGCCGCAAACCTGGCCGGACTACCGGCCATTCGTCGAGGCCGTCGATGCGCTCGGCACGATCCCCATCACCTGGCTGGTGGTGCCGGACTTCCACCGGCGCAATCCGCTGCAGGCGCACCCGTGGTTTCTCGACCTGCTCGGTGAGCGCCTGGCGCGCGGCGACGAGCTGGTGCTGCACGGCTACTACCATGCCGACGACGCGCCGGCACCGCGCACGCCGCGCGACTGGTTCATGCGCCGCATCTACACCCATGAAGGGGAGTTCTACGCGTTGGCCGAAGCCGAGGCGCGCCGACGGCTGGAGCAGGGCATGCAGCTGTTTGCCGAGCAGGGCTGGCCGCTGCATGGCTTTGTCGCGCCGGCCTGGCTAATGAGCGTCGGTACCCGAGAGGCCCTGCGGGGCAGCGGTCTGAGCTATACCAGCGATCCGCAACGGTTCTACCGCCTGCCGGACTTTGCGCCGATCACCGCGCCAGGGCTGGTTTGGAGCGCGCGCAGCGCCTGGCGTCGCGGGCTGTCGCGACTGGTCTGCGAGCGCCAGCTGCGCATGCACAAGGCGGCGCCACTGCTGCGTCTGGGCCTGCACCCGGTGGATATGCGTCACGAGTTCTCCCGTCACTACTGGCTGCAGCTGTTGCAACGCCTGCTGGAGGAGGGGCGGCGCCCGGTCAGCAAGATCGAATGGCTGCGCCAGCAGCCGCTGATGAGCCAACCGGCATGAACCGCAGCGCCTGGCTGTTGCTCGGTGCGTTGCTCGCCGCGGCGCTGGTGCCGCTGCTGCTGGGTGGCACCGGCCTGTTCGAGCGACTGCTGCGCTTTCCGCCCGGGTTGCTGCTGGGCATGCTCGGCATGGTGCTCGCCGGCTGGTATCTGAATGCCTGGCGCCTGCGCTTGCTGGTCGGCCGGCGCACGCTTGGCCAGCGGCGTGCGCTGGGCATCGTGGTGGCCACCGAGTTCGCCATTTGCGCGACGCCCGGCGGCGCTGGCGGGCCGCTGACCGCAATGGCGCTGCTGATGCGCCAGGGCATCACCCCGGCAAGAGGCACGGCGACCTATGCGGTCGAGCAGCTCAGCGACCTGCTGTTCTTCGCCTGCGCGCTGGTCGGCGTGCTGATCTATGCCATGACCCATGCCTTCAATGCCTATGTTGGCAGTCTGCTGGGCTTCAGCGCGGCGCTGCTGCTCGGCGTGCTGATACTGCTGGGGCTGCTCGGGCGCTTCCATCGTCAGGTGTTCCGCTTCAACGGCTGGCTGGTCAGGCACCTGGGAATGCGGGCCAAGCGCCGGCGACGCTGGGCGCGCAAGGTTCTGGGGTTTCGCAATGCGCTGCTCGATTGCTTCCGCCTGCCACGGCGGGTGCTGCTCGGTGTGTTCGTGCTGACCACGCTGCACTGGCTGCTGCGCTTCAGCGTGCTGTATCTGACGCTGCGCGGGCTGCAGAGCGAGATCGCCTGGGCCTGGACCTTCGTGGTGCAGATCCTCGCGCTGACGGCTGGTCAGCTCAGCCTGCTGCCCGGTGGCGCCGGTAGCGCCGAGCTGGCCTCGGCCGCGTTGCTCACACCCATGGTGGGCAAATCCAGCACGGCGGCGGCGATCCTGATCTGGCGCTTCGTCACCTATTACTTCTACCTGATCGTGGGTGCCCCGGTATTCCTGCAACTGGCCGGGCGACCGCTGCTCAATCGACTGATGCGCAGCCGGCGGGCGACTAGCTGACGCGCCGTTCCGATGGCCGGGAGGAAACTATCGGCGCGCGCACCCGGTCCACTCTTTGTAACCAATGACTAGCAGTAAAGGGGAAGCCGCCATGAGCAGCACCGAAGACAAGATCAAGGGCAACACCAACGAAGCGGTCGGCAAGATCAAACAGGGTATTGGCGAGGCCACCGACAATCCGCGGCTGAAGGAGGAGGGGCAGCGCCAAGAGATCAAGGGCGACGCCCAGCAGGTCAAGGGTGACGTCAAGGATACGCTGAAGAAGGGCATCGACCGGGCCTGATCGGTGCGCTGCACACATGAAAATGCCCGCGAATGCGGGCATTTTTTCGTCGCGCCGAGCGATCAGCGCTCGAGGTACTGCAGCTTGTCCTTGACCCCGTCCCACTCTTCGGCGTCCGGCAGCGAGTCTTTCTTCTCGGTGATGTTCGGCCAGACTTCGGCCAGATCGGCGTTCAGCGCGATGTACTCCTGCTGATCGTCCGGCACTTCGTCTTCGGAGAAGATCGCCTGGGCCGGGCACTCCGGCTCGCACAGGGCGCAATCGATACACTCGTCCGGGTGAATCACCAGGAAGTTCGGGCCTTCGTAGAAGCAGTCCACCGGGCAGACTTCCACGCAATCGGTGTATTTGCACTTGATGCAGTTGTCGGTGACGACGAAGGTCATTTCTAGCTATCTCCTCAGGCGGGTCAGGCAGCGTTGGCAGACGCTCCTGTGCGGCAGCAGACAGGGTGGCACCAGGCAAACGCCACCGTATCCAAAAAAATTGCGCGCGATTCTACCAGTTTATTGGCGTATCAGGCTTGTGATTTAAGGCTGTATAGCAGGTCCAGCGCCTGTCGCGGAGACAGATCATCGGGATTGATTCGACGCAATTGCTCGATCACAGGATGCGGCAAACTGGCGAAAAGATCGCTCTGCACCGGAGGTGCGGACTGGCCAGCTGCCATTCTCGGCGCTTCGTGGGGCAGGCTGGTGGTTTCCAGGCGCGACAGATGGTCGCGGGCGCGCTGGATGACCTCGCCCGGAACGCCTGCCAGCTGCGCCACCGCCAGGCCGTAGCTCTGGCTTGCCGGCCCGGGCAGCACGTGGTGCAGGAAGACGATGCGCTCGTTGTGCTCGGTGGCCGACAGGTGCACGTTGGCCACCACGGGCTCGCTTTCTGGCAGCACGGTCAGCTCGAAGTAGTGAGTGGCGAACAGCGTGAAGGCGCGCAGCTTCGCCAGCTGCTCGGCGGCTGCCCAGGCCAGCGACAAGCCATCGAAGGTGCTGGTGCCACGGCCCACTTCGTCCATCAGCACCAGGCTCTTGTCACTGGCGTTGTGCAGGATGTTGGCGGTTTCGCTCATCTCCACCATGAAGGTCGAGCGCCCGCCGGCGAGATCGTCCGAGGAGCCGATGCGGGTGAAGATGCGGTCCACCAGCGACAGCTCGCACGCCGCCGCCGGCACGAAGCTGCCAATCTGCGCCAGCAGCACGATCAGCGCGGTCTGGCGCATGTAGGTGGACTTACCGCCCATGTTCGGCCCGGTGATGACCAGCATGCGGGTGGCTGTAGGTGGACTTACCGCCCATGTTCGGCCCGGTGATGACCAGCATGCGGGTGGCGTCGTCGAGGGCGAGATCGTTGGCGACGAAGGGCGTCTCCAGCACCTGCTCGACCACCGGATGGCGGCCCTGCTCGATGCGCAGGCAGGGCTGCTCGACGAAGCGCGGACGATTCAGATCGAGGTTCAGCGCCCGCTCGGCAAGGTTGCTCAGCACGTCCAGCTCGGCCAGCGCGGCGGCGCTTTCCTGCAGGGGCGGCAGATGGCCGATGAGCAGTTCCAGCAGCTCGTCGTAGAGCAGCTTCTCGCGTGCCAGGGCGCGGCTCTTGGCCGACAGCGCCTTGTCCTCGAACTCCTTCAGCTCAGGGGTGATGAAGCGCTCGGCGCCCTTGAGCGTCTGCCGGCGGATGTAGTCGGCCGGCGCCGATTCGGCCTGCTTGCTCGGCAGCTCGATGAAATAGCCGTGCACGCGGTTGTAGCCGACCTTGAGGTTGGCCAGCCCGGTACGGGCCTTCTCGCGGGTTTCCAGGTCCATCAGGTACTGGCCGGCGTTCTCGGAGAGCGACTGCAGCTCGTCCAGCTCGGCGTCGTAGCCGGTCTTCAGCACACCGCCGTCGCGGATCACCGCCGGCGGGTTGTCGATGATGGCGCGGGCCAGCAGCTCGGCCAGCTCCGGGTAGGTGCTGATGCTGTTCGCCAGTTGGAGCAGATGCGGTGCCACCAGGTCCCGCATGCCGGCCTGCAGCTGCGGCAGCGCCGCAAGGGCGTCGCGCAGGCGCGCCAGGTCGCGCGGACGGGCGTTGCGCAGGCCGATACGGGCGAGGATGCGTTCCAGGTCGCCGATGTCCTTGAGCTGCGGCTGCAGCTGCTCGAAGCGGTAGTGCTCGAGCAGGCAGGTGATCGAGTCCTGGCGCGCTTCGAGGATTTCGCGGTTGCGCAGCGGGCGGTTCAGCCAGCGGGTCAGCAGGCGCGAGCCCATGGCGGTCTGGCAGCGGTCCATGACCGATTGCAGTGTGTTCTCGCGGCCGCCGGCCAGGTTCACGTCCAGCTCCAGGTTGCGCCGGCTGGCACCGTCGAGGATCACCGTGTCGTCGAGGCGCTCGTGGCGCAGGCTGCGCAGGTGGGGCAGGGCGGTGCGCTGGGTTTCCTTGGCATAGGCCAGCAGGCAGCCGGCGGCGCCGATGGCCAGGGTCAGGTTCTCGCAGCCGAAGCCCTTGAGGTCCTGGGTGGAGAACTGCTGGCAGAGGCTCTTGAACGCCGAGTCGCGATCGAAATCCCAGGGCGCGCGACGGCGCACGCCGCGGCGTTTCTCCAGCGGCAGGCCCTGCGGCCAGTCGTCGGGAATCAGCAATTCTGCCGGGCTCAGGCGCTCCAGTTCTGCGAGCAGGGTTTCCCAGCCCTTGAGTTCCTGCACGCTGAAGCGGCCGCTGGCGATGTCCAGCACCGACAGGCCGAACAGCTTCTCGTCACCGACCACCGCCGCCAGCAGGTTGTCGCGGCGCTCGTCGAGCAGCGCTTCGTCGCTCACCGTACCGGGGGTGATGATGCGCACCACCTGGCGTTCCACCGGCCCCTTGCTGGTGGCCGGGTCGCCGATCTGCTCGCAGATCACCACCGATTCGCCCAGCTTGACCAGTCGCGCCAGGTAGCCCTCGGCGGAGTGGAACGGAATGCCGGCCATGGGGATCGCCGTGCCCGCCGACTGACCGCGCGCGGTGAGGGTGATGTCGAGCAGCGCCGCGGCCTTCTTGGCGTCGTCGTAGAACAGCTCGTAGAAGTCGCCCATGCGGTAGAACATCAGCTGATCCGGATGCTCGCGCTTGAGCTTCCAGTATTGCTGCATCATCGGGGTGTGCTGCGAAAGATCGGAGATTGCCTTGTTCATCAGGTGCTTA
>JAEAMG010000991.1_pt1 | contig 25405 bp, 24 predicted proteins | sample 8958741 | NCBI WGS metagenome assembly JAEAMG01 (sample SAMN16933256, study PRJNA681125) | bioreactor sludge metagenome | isolation source: anaerobic bioreactor treating anionic surfactant - SDBS | place: India: Bengaluru | collected 2019-02-28 | reverse complement strand
TCGCTGGAGACGATGCTGCGCGGCGTCTGCGACCCGGCGCGGTTCCTGGATCTGGTGGAGAACTTTTGCCTCTTTCAGGAGGTCCCGGGCGGCCTGATCAAGCTCACGGCCAAGAACCATCAGTATTTGGGCGTCAACAATGCGCTTGCGGCCCTTACCGACATCTGCCGGCGGGAAGGAAAGCTGGGGGTGTTCTGGCATACCCAGGGGAGCGGCAAGAGCGTGGCCATGATGTTCTTCGCCCAGAAGGTGCTGCGCAAAATGCCGGGCAACTGGACCTTCGTGGTCGTCACCGACCGGCAGGAACTGGACGGCCAGATCTACAAGCACTTCGCCTCCGCCGGGGTGGTTACGGAAAACCACGCCCAGGCGGAAAGCAGCAAACACCTGCGGCAACTCCTCACCGAGGACCACCGCTACGTCTTCACCCTGATCCACAAATTTCGCACCGAACCGGGCGAGACACATCCGGTGCTCTCGGAACGGTCCGACATAGTCGTCATCACCGACGAGGCGCACCGCAGCCAGTACGACACCCTGGCGCTCAACATGCGCACGGCCCTGCCCAACGCCGCCTTTCTGGCCTTCACCGGCACGCCGCTGATCGTGGGCGAGGAGAAGACCCGTCAGGTCTTCGGCGACTATGTGAGCATCTACGACTTCCGGCAGTCCGTGGCCGACGGGGCGACCGTGCCGCTCTACTACGAAAACCGCATCCCGGAACTGCAACTGGTCAACGAGAACCTCAACGAAGACATGGAGAATCTTCTGGAGGCCGCCGCACTGGACGAGGAGCAGGAAAAGAAGCTGGAGCGGGAGTTTGCCCGGGAGTATCACCTGATCACCCGGGACGACCGTCTGGAGGCGGTGGCCAAGGATCTGGTGGCCCATTTCACGGGACGGGGCTTCCAGGGCAAGGGCATGATGATCTGCATCGACAAGGCCACGGCCGCCCGTATGTACGACAAGGTGAAGCGATATTGGAGCGAAAAGATCGCGGCGTTGCAGGCCGAGGCGGCCGAGACAAAAGACGATGCCAGGCAGGAGATCGAGGCGCGGATCGTCTGGATGCGGGCAACGGACATGGCGGTGGTCGTCTCCCAGGGACAGAACGAGATCGCCGAGATGAGCGAAAAGGGGCTGGACATCCGCCCACACCGCAAGCGCATGGTCGAGGAGGATCTGGAGACGAAGTTCAAGAATCCCGACGATCCCTTCCGGCTGGTCTTTGTCTGCGCCATGTGGATGACCGGCTTCGACGTGCCGAGCTGCTCGACCCTCTACCTCGACAAACCGATGCGCAACCACACACTGATGCAGACCATCGCCCGGGCCAACCGGGTCTATCCCGGCAAGGTGAGCGGCCTGATCGTGGACTATGCCGGGGTGTTCCGGAACCTGGAGAGGGCGCTGGCCATCTATGGAACCGGCAGGGGCGTGGAAGACGGCAGGAGGCCGGTGGAGGACAAGGCCGCCCTGGTGGCGGCGCTGCGGCAGGCCCTGGCGGAAGCCGGCGGTCTCTGCCGCGAACAGGGCATCGACCTTGCGGCTATCCGGTCTGCCGATGGATTTGCCCGTTCTCGATCGGTCGATCGCCACGGAGGGCTATGTGATCCGCGAGCTGAACGCGCCCTTTGACGCCGAGCACGGGATTGACCTGAGCAAGATCGATTTCGAAAAGCTGGCCGAGAAATTCAAGAGGAGTCGCAAACGCACCCTGAACGAACAGCTCAAGGGAACGGTGGCCCGAAAGCTCATGGTCCTGGTGCGGCTCAACCACACGCGGATGGATTACCTGGAGCAATTCCAGGCCATGATCGACGCCTACAACGCCGGGAGCCTGAACGCCGAAGAGTTCTTCCGGCAACTGGTGGTCTTTGCCCAAAGCCTGAACGAGGAAGAGAAGCGGGCCGTGGGCGAGCAACTGAGCGAAGAGGAACTGGCCCTCTTCGACCTACTGACCAAACCACAGATCGAGATGAGCGATGCGGACCGGGAGAAGGTCAAGGCCACGGCCCGGGAGCTGCTGACCACGCTCAAGGCGGGCAAGCTGGTGCTCGATTGGCGCAAACGGCAACAGGCCCGGGCCGAGGTGCGCGTCACCATCGAAAAGCTTCTGGACAAGGGCCTGCCAAAGGTCTATACGCCGGAGCTCTTCGAGCAGAAGACCGCGGCCGTGTTCCAGCACGTCTATGATGCTTACTACGGCGCCGGTCGCAGCATCTATGCGGCGGCGTAAGGGCCTGTATGGAGCAGTGTAACCTGGAGACCTTTACCGAGCTGGCCAAAGATTTTTATTATTCCACCAGTCCGGACGGCTACGAAGCCTATCAAGCCCTGCGGGAATTGTTCGGACCGGAGACCGCCAAGCGCAAGATCATCGATTCCCTGATCGCCGCTGAAGCTGAAGAGGATGGCATCGAGGATTCTACCCGGCCGCTCGACTCATAGTGCGTCCGATAACAATGAGAACCTTCGCCCCGAAGTTGGGAACCGAAAGGGAGATATCCTTACTGTGAAAGAAGCAACAAACAGCAGAGACGGCAAGACGGGACTCTTTTGGGGCTGGTATGTGGTAACCGGCGCACTTCTCATTCTGGGCATCAATTACGGGGCGCGTTACAGTTTTGGAGTCTTTGTCAAACCGATGGTCGCGGAATACCACTGGTCGCGGACGGTCATCTCCGCGGGCATGTCCATCATGGTTCTGGCCTACGGAATCGGAGGAATATTCGCCGGCAGGATCGTCGATCGTATCGCTCCCCGCTGGATCATCACTACAGGGGCAAGTCTTCTGGCTGCCGGCCTGTTTCTGACGGCGTTGGTGCGCGAGCCTTGGCAATTTTACATGACATACGGAATCCTTGGAGGACTCGGCTCCGCCTGCATGGGCGTTGTGGTCTGCAGCTCTTCCGTGGGAAAATGGTTTGCCCGGCAGCGGGGTCTCGCCCTCGGCATTGCTTCCATCGGCATCGGTATTGGGACGATGGCGATGGTCCCTCTGGCCGGTTATATCGTGACAGTCCATGGTTGGCAAACGGGGTTCGCCTGCATCGGGGTGCTCGTGCTGATCATCGGGGCAGGTCTTTCGCAATGGCTCATGGGAAAGACAAAACCGGAAGATTACGGACTCCGGCCCGACGGGGAAAACAGGGAAGAAAAGGGCCTTTGGCCTAATTCGACCGCCTTCGGTGTTCGTCATGAGAGTCCCTCCATCCGGCCGGTTATCGGAAATTCCCAGTTTTGGATGATTGTTCTCTGTTACAGCCTTGCCGTGATGGCGGAGATGTCGGTTATGGTCCACCAGGTCCCCTATGCCCTCGATCGGCAGATCGACAAGATTGCCGCGGCGTCTTCTCTGGGGATCATCGGCATGACCAGCACCCTCGGACGGTTCTTCTTCGGGTGGCTGTGCGACCGCATCGGAGATGCCAAGTATGCCGCGGCTCTTGGGTTTTTCTTGATGGCGGCCGGAATGTTTCTGCTGCTGAAAACGACCTCCGTGACCACACTGTTTGTTTATGCATGCATGTTCGGTTTTGGCTACGGTTCGATGAGCGCGCTGATGCCTTATCTGTTGGCGGACCGTTTTGGTCACCATGTCCTGGGAACTTCATACGGTATGCTGATTTTTTTCGCAACGGGCATAGGCGGCGCCTGTGGACCCATGATGGCCGGGTATGTCTACGACCTGTCCGGCTCTTACACCAACGCATGGCTCCTGAATCTCGCCGTTTTGGTGATCGTCACCTTTCTGATCCTCACCCTGAAAAAACCGGACGATCATCCCCATATTCCGTCAATCCGTGAATCGTCAGGAGTATAGAAATGTTTTCATTGGCATTCGATATCAACGCCCTTCAGAAAATCCCTCTCTTCGACACGATCATCAATTCCCTGCATGATGGAATCCTAATCACCGATGAGAAGGGCTATATCAAATACGTGAACAGCTCATATCTTCGGCTGACGGGGGTGAACAGCAACGACGTGCTGAATCGCAAGGTTCAGAATGTGCGCAAGGGAGCCCGTTTGCCGGAGGTTCTTCAGACAGGCAAGGCATTGCTGGGCGTGCGGCGGAAGGTCAATAACATCGAATATATCGCCGATATCAGCCCCATCATATTCAAAGACAAGGTTGTAGGCGCCATTTCCGTTGTCCGTGACGTTACCGAAGTGGTGGCCTTGAGCAACGAACTGCGAACCTATACCCATCGGGTTCTGGAATTGAGAAACAAGGTTCGTGAAATCCATCGGGCACACTACCACTTTGAGGATATTATCTGCCAAAGCAGAGAGATGGAAAAGGTCAAGGAGATGGCCAGGCGCATGGCCGCCAGCGATATGCCCGTTTTGATCCTGGGCGAAAGCGGATCCGGGAAGGAACTTTTTGCCCATTCCATCCATAACGCCAGCCCGCGTTTCAGCAGCCCCTTCGTCCCCATTAACTGCGCCGCTTTTACCCCCCAGCTTCTTTCCAGTGAATTGTTCGGTTACGAGGAAGGGGCTTTTACCGGCGCCCTGAAGGGCGGCAAGATAGGATTATTTGAAATTGCCCATGGCGGAACCCTATTCCTTGATGAAATCGGGGACATGGAATACGATCTTCAATCCAAGCTTCTAAGGGTTCTTGAAACGGGCGAATTCATGCGAATCGGCAGCACCAAACCCATCAAGGTGGATGTCCGGATTATCTCCGCCACGAATCGGGAAATCGGCCAGTTGATCGGCGAGCTCAAGTTCAGAGAGGATCTTTTTTACCGGCTCAATGTCATCTCCCTCGAAATCCCGCCGCTGCGGGCAAGGTTTGAAGACCTGCTGCCTCTGGTCAAACATTTCCTGGACCGTCACGCCCGGCGGATAAAGAAACGATATACCATTTCCTCTTCGACGCTGGATATTCTTCGACGGTATCATTACCCCGGTAACGTCCGGGAGCTGTTCAACATCCTTGAGTTCGCGGCAAGCATGAGCGAAACAAACGAGATCCTACCGCGGGATCTGCCGATTTTTTCCAAAATCGCTCCCCGACCGGCCCCCGGCCGGACCATCTCTCATACGACCCGGTCTTCGGAAAAAGAGTTGATCGTGGAAGCATTGAAGAGTTTCGGAACATCCGTCGAAAGCAAAAAGAAAGCGGCAAAGCACCTGGGAATTTCATTGGCTACCCTGTACAACAAGATCCGTCAGCACAATATCTGAAGCGACTTTCGCACGTTATCATCCGCTTTCTATTCAGGAGCCTGCTTGTTGCGCAAGAGCGGTACGGCACCTTTTTCTTGCGAAATACAGGCAGATGGTCATCACACCTGCGGCAATGGTGCTTGTCAATCCCGGCATGACGGCGAGGCCGGCAACAATCAGCCACACAACGGCATTGATGAAACGATATCGAAAAATTCTCATTCCCCCGAAAAGATTGGCAAAGGCAAGAACGAAGACAACGCCGGAAAAAAGCGCGCGCGCAAAGGCTTCAAGGCCCTCCTGCGCCAGCATACCGGGATAGATGATAAAGAGAAACGGTATGACGTATGTGACCGCACCCAGCTTTAGGGCGTACTTCGCCGTATCCCCCCAGCGCGCATCGGCAATCCCCGCCCCTACGAACACCGCGATGCAGACCGGCGGTGTTACAACCGAGAGAGTGGCATAATAGAATACAAACATGTGCGATACGAGGGGCACGATACCGATCTTGATCATCGCCGGGGCCAAAACAGCGGCAACCAGAACATAGGCGGCAGTTGTCGGAATCCCCATTCCCATGATCATGCACACGACCGCCACGATCAATGTGATCAGGAAGATATTCTCGCCTCCCACACTGACGATGAGAGTGGAGAGGGTTACGCCCAATCCCGTCATGTTGATGGCCGACACCATGACTTGCGCGCCGGCCAGCAGTATACCGATGATCAGAAGGCCTTTTGAGGAATCGATGGCCGCTTTTTTCAGCTCCCTCAATGTGGAGAACAGATCTGAGAGTTTCCGGATGGATGTCAAGGGGAAGGTGATCAGCGCCCCCACCGTGCCGTAAAAAGCCGCCGTGGTGATCGAATTACCGTTGAGGATCCCGAAGAACAAAGCAGCGAGCGCCGTGGTGATCGGAGTGATTCTCCGCCAGTGCAAAATATTTTTCCAAACCGGCACCTCTTCATCGGGCACACTGCCAAGACTTCCCTCGATCGCCAGAACATGGATGGTCATGAATACGGCCATATAGAACAGGAAAGCCGGAAGGGCCGCGGCGACCATGATGCGGACATAATCCACGCCGATGATTTCCGCCATGATGAATGCCGCGGCTCCCATGATCGGAGGCGCCAGTTGGCCTCCCGTTGACGCAATCGCCTCCGTGCCTCCGGCCATGGCCGGAGGATACCCCAGTCGCTTCATCAACGGAATGGTAAAGTTCCCGGTGGTCGCAACATTGGCGACGGCGCTGCCGCTGACCATACCGAAAAGCCCCGAGGCAATCGTTGCTATCTTGGCGCCCCCTCCGGGAGCCCGTCCGCCGAGGCGCATGGCGATGTCGATGAAAGTCTGTCCGCCTCCGGTATTCAGTAGGACCGCGCCGAACATGGTGAAGGCGGCGATGACCGTCGCCGCGACCCCCGTCAGCATGCCCCAAATCCCGAGATCGCTGAGAAACAGCGTTTCCGTCAGAAAATTTATGTCGAATCCGCGATGGCCGAGACGGCCGGGAATATGTTCCCCCAAGAGGGCATAGAGGATGATCAACAAAACGATCGAGGGGAAAATCAAGCCGATCGCTCGACGCGAGATCTCCAGGATGATGACCACGAGGCAGACCGTCATGATGATGTCCCACGTATGGGCTAACGGCAACTCCCCCAAACTGCCCATGATCAGCTCGTAGTTGGCAATTACATAGACGCAGGAAATAACGGCGACCACTCCCATGCATGCATCGATCAGAATACCGAGAGGACGCAGGCGGCTTTCGCTCCACAGCGGATACGAGAACAAACCAAGCACAATGAGAATGGCGACAAAAATGGCCCGGTGGATAATGCCTTCAAAAGGCCCCGTGGCACAGGTGTAGAGCACAAAAAGAAAGAGCAGGATAGACAGTGCATTGATTCCCCTTTGACGCAATCCCGGACCTCGGCTTTTCTGTGCCATGCCACTTCCCCCGAATCATTACAGATTCTGTAACATTCGTATTTCCCATTGGCTTTGCCATGGGAAATACGAGCGTATGACAGAACAAACGGCTTCCTTGAGAATCGAAAGCCAGCCGGTGCGAGCTTCGATCATCCCGTATATCCCCAAGTTGTTTCCCGCTTACTGAAAATATCCGATTCTCTTTTATTTCTCGATCAGCCGTTCCGGAATAACGGCGCCCTTCTCCTTGAAGTATTTGATTGCCCCGGGGTGCAGAGGTGAGGAAGAGTATTTCAGCGTCATATCCATAAAGTCTGCTCCCTTGACATCGGCAAATGAAGCGGCCTGTTGGGTCTTGTCTTCACAGATGGCCTTGGTGATCTTGTATGCGGTTTCCTCGTCCATGTCGAGTCCGGCAGCACAACCTACGGCGAATCCCCAGGTTTTATAAGCGCCGATTCCTTTGGATGCAACATCCGCGGGCACGTCAATAACCACGAGGTCCGGGAATTCCTTGCCGATGGTTGCCGCCTGATTCGCATCCAACGAAATGAGGTCGATCGGGGTCAGTGTTGCAATATCCCGTGACGAGGCGTCGAGCGCCAGCCCCGCTCCCGATTTGACGTATCCGATAACGCGATTGTCCTTGACGGCAGTAACAATGTCTCCGGTCGAACCGGGAACATAGTCCGGGGTAATCTTCAAGGCCTTCAGGACGGCATGGGTGGTCTGTTCCGTGGCCGATCCCTTGATCCCGGCGTTGAACTTTTTCCCATTCAGGTCAGATAGTTTTGTGATGCGCGCATCTTTTCGAACGACGACGTTCTGCGGTGCAACGACATAGACCCACAGGATTTTTGTCTTCACCGGATTCTTCTGATAAAGCGCCCGTGCGTAGTAGGCCTCGGACTGGGTGTTCGTCGTGATCATACCGATGTCGATCTGGCGTCTCGAAAACCGCCGTAAATTGTCCGCGGTCGCTCCCGTCTCGACAACGGATGCCTCCATACCCGGCACATTCTTGTTGATGACCTGCGCAACGGCAACAAAGTAACCGTAATGACTTGAAGATGCGGAAGTGGCTCCCACCAGCATCTTTTTGGCCCCGAGAGAAACCTGCGGAGATAGGACCAGGCCGGTAACGAAAAGACCCATCCAAAAGGTACTGACCCATTTGTTTTTTATCATGATTCCGTCTCCTTTCCTTCTGTTGTTTTGTTTAACGTAACCATGCCATCGATCCCGTAACGACGATATCGTACTTCTTTTTACAACTTCAAGCTCGTGTCCCTGACGGTTCCGGCCGCCGAAACCGTCTCCGTGAAAGTCATGCTGCTCAGCCCAGGGCACCGCAGGCTTTCAGGCGTTCGTACCCTTCTTCCGACAACCCCAGGATTTCCTGTAAGACCTCACACGTATGTTCGCCGTGCATCGGCGCGCTGGACCGGATGGTCGGCTTCATCCGTCCGAATTTGATAGGACAGGAAACGACCTTGATTTTCCCCTCCATGGGATGGTCCATCTCGACGATCATTTCTCTGGCCTCGGCGATATGTGGATCCCGGCAAATCTGATCCACACTGAGGATCGGTGAGCAGGGAACACTGGCCTTCATGAGCAGGGATACGACCTCGTCAACCTTTCGACACGAGGTCCAGTCCGTCACGATCTTGTCAAGACGTTCCACATTTGTTACCCGACTCCGGTTTGAAGAAAAATCCGGGTCTTCAGTCAAGTCTTCTCTACCGATAACCCGACAGAACCGTTTCCACACTTCCTGACCGCCCACTCCAATGACGACCCAGCCATCGGCGGCGGCAAAGGAGTTGTAAGGAGCAATGAACTCGTAGCGGTTGCCGACCCGCTGAGGGATACGCCCCTCCACGAGATAAATCTGGATGACCGTCTCCATGGCGCTGACCATCGAATCCACCAGCGACACATCAATCCGTTCTCCCAAGCCGGTGCGCTCTCTTCCCCGGAGGGAGGCCAGGATTCCGATGCAGGCATTCAATCCGGCGACAATGTCAGCCATCGCCGTTCCCGTGCGGGTCGGCGGAGAGTCCGGCCAGCCGGACACGCTCATCAAACCGCCCATTGCCTGGCCAATGATGTCGTATCCGGGTCGATCCTTATAGGGACCGTACTGGCCAAAGCCGGAAATGGACGCATAGATGATGCCCGGATTGACATCTCTGACGCGATCATAACTGAATCCGAGCTTATCCATCGTTCCCGGTTTGAAATTTTCGAGCAAAACGTCCGATTTTTTCAACAGATTCAGCAGGATTTCTTTGGCTTCCTCTCTTTTCAAATTCAAGACGATGCTTCTTTTGTTCCGGTTCAAATTGGTGAAGTAGGCGCTTGCTCCCCTCAGGAAGGGAGGGTATCCCCGGGCATCATCCCCTTTGCCCGGCTCCTCCACTTTGATGACCTCTGCCCCCATGTCGGCCAACAGCATGGAACAAAAGGGGCCGGCAAGGACCCGGGTCATATCCACCACCCTCAAGCCTTTTAAGGCCCCGTCGGAATCAGCTCGAATATGAACCGCCATGGCACGGACGCTCCTTGCTCTGTATTACCTGTTTTCTAACAAAAGGTATGCCAAATATATTGGTATATATTTCAATATCTTGTAATGTGATAACCTCGCAAGCCTTATAGAATTCTAAAAACATAGAAATGCTTTTTTGTTTCGGCTGGCGATATTCGTTGTCGATATTCGCTTGACATGCAAATTGCCCGTGTGTTAGCGCTCTAAGACAGGATTTCCCTTAAGAAAAAATGCTTAGCGTGAAGAAGGGGGGAGCGAAATATCCGTCTGAGGGTTGGTATGACTGGCTGATTTGGATTGATATTAGCGATAAAAGGCTGCGCCGCTTGGCACACCATTCCATGATTCTCGTCCATTAAAATGGAGTCTAGGGTTTTCTGCCGTTTACTTGTCCATCGCTGAAGTCGTCCCAAAAAGCATCGGGTCCATCCCTTTTTCACACACGCAACTCATTCATAAGACTATTTTCTTGTTTTCGGAGGCAATTCTATGGGAGCAACAACGGTTCATACCGGAAAAGACTGGGCACGTCACAAAAAGGAATATGAAACACGCACAGCCAACGCCAAACCTCTGACCGAGGGGGGAAACAGCAAGATTGTCGATCCCTCCCGGGCGGTGGCCCTCCTTGAGACCATCATCCGTCCGGGGGATCGGGTAGGTTTGGAGGGAAACAATCAGAAGCAGGCCGATTTCCTCGCCGACTGTCTCTGCAAGGTCGACCCGGCAAAAGTCAACAGACTGCATATGGTCCAGTCGGCAATCGCCCTTTCTTCCCACTGTGAGCTCTTTGAACGCGGAATCGCGGCAAAAGTCGATTTTTCGTTCTCCGGACCCCAGGCCAGGGAGGTGGCGCGTCTGGTCAACGTCGGGAAGTTGAAGATAATACGGCTTAAAGTCTCTCAATCACGGAATCGGCTACGCCATGTCGGCCATCGAACTGCTGCTGCCCACCTATGCCGAGCGGCTCGGTCTCAAGGGCAAGATCTGCACGCACTGGGCGCTCAATCCCCACCCGACGATGATCCCGGCGATCGAGTCCGGTTTCGTGGAGTCGATCCATTCATTCGGCTCCGAGGTTGGAACGGAGGATTATGTCTCGGCCCGCCCCGACATCTTCTTCGTCGGCCCTGAAGGGCAACTGAGATCGAACCGCGCCTTCTGCCAGTGCGCCGGCCATTACGCCATCGATGCCTTCGTCGGGGCGACACTGCAGATCGACCGCTACGGCAACAGCTCCACCGCCGTGGTCGACCGGATCGGAGGCTTCGGCGGGGCGCCCAACATGGGATGCGACCCCCCCGGTCGGCGTCACTCGAGCGAGGTCTGGCTCAAGGCGGGGCAGGAGAGCGGAATGCGGGCAAGCCTGATCGGCGACATGCCCCGAGGGCGCAGGCTGGTAATCCAATTGCTGGAGACGAAGGGGCCGAAAGGGAATGACTGTTTCGTGGACAGGCTCGACGCCTGGGAACTGATGAAACGGGCCGGCCTCAGCCTTCCGCCGGTGATGATCTACGGCGACGCGGTGACCCATATCGTATCGGAGACCGGCATCGCCCACCTGATCCGCTGTGCCGACCTGGAGGAGCGACAGGAGGCGATCAAGGCCGTGGCCGGCGAAACGGATCTCGGCAGGGAGATAACGCCACAGCGAAAGGATGAATTGAGACGAAAAAAAATCTTCCAAACACCGGAGGACTTGGGAATCGACCCATCCACGGCAAACGCATCACTGCTTGCGGCCCGTTCCATGGCCGATCTGGTGGAATGGTCGGGCGGCCTCTACAAGGTGCCCGAACAGTTTAAATAGCGACATGCGGGATCTTGTCAAAACAAAACCATAAAGAGCGGGGGCGACACGTGGAAACAACCCTGTCCTCGTTGACTTTTCCCTGAACCGGCATTACATTGACACTAAAGCAGTCCGCCGGATAGCCGCCCATGAGGGAGGCCGGAAACAGTTTCATCGGCAATTGCGGCCGGACCGGCAGAACATCAACATCAATATCATCACGAGGGGTTCATTATGTGGGAATACACGGACAAGGTCAGGGAACATTTTCTCAATCCCCGCAATGTCGGGGAGGTCGAAAATCCGGACGGGGTCGCCGAAGTCGGTTCCATTGCCTGCGGCGACGCCCTGAAGCTTTCCTTCAAGCTCGATGAAAACAAACGGATTCAGGATGCAAAATTCAAGACCTTCGGCTGCGCCAGCGCGATCGCATCTTCTTCCGCGCTGACCGAAATGATCAAGGGAATGACGCTGGAGGAGGCGATGAAGGTCACCAACCAGGATATCGCCGCCTTTCTCGGCGGCCTTCCCGACGAGAAGATGCACTGCTCCGTCATGGGCAAGGAGGCGCTCGAGAAGGCCATCGAAAACTACCGGGGCGCGCCGGCAGAGGAAAAGGGCGCCAAAATCGTCTGCGAGTGCTTCGGGGTGACGGACCGGGAAATCGAGCGGGCCGTCCGGGAGAACAACCTCGCGACCGTCGAGGATGTGACGAATTACACCAAGGCGGGCGGCGGCTGCGGGAAATGCCACGACGCGATCCGGCAGATCATCGACCGGGTGCGGGCGGAGATGCGGACCGAGCCCAAACCGACAGCGGCAGCCAGGATGACCAACATCCAAAAGATCCGCAAGATTGAGGAGACCCTCGATCGAGAGATCCGCCCTTCGCTGAGGCATGACGGCGGAGANTTGAGGAGACCCTCGATCGAGAGATCCGCCCTTCGCTGAGGCATGACGGCGGAGACATCGAACTGATCGACGTGATCGGCAATCGCGTCATCGTCGCCGTGCGGGGGGCATGCGCCGTCTGCAAGGCCTCGGAAAGCACCTTGAAACAATTCGTGGAGGTCAAACTCCGGGAACTGGTCTCTCCCGATCTGACCGTCGAGGAAGAGGAGGCGCCCCAATGAAAACCGTCTATCTGGACAACAACGCGACCACCAGGGTCGCGCCCGAGGTCCTGGAGGCCATGCTCCCCTATTTCAGCGACCTCTACGGAAACCCGTCGAGCATGCACGCCTTCGGCGGCCAGGTCGCCAAGCGGCTCCGAGAGGCCCGGGAGCAGGCCGCGGCGCTGATCGGCGCCTCTCCGGAGGAGATCATTTTCACGAGCTGCGGAACGGAAAGCGACAATGCGGCCCTCCGTTCCGCCTTGGCCGCCCATCCGGAAAAACGCCATATCGTCACCAGCCGCGTGGAGCACCCTGCCGTCAAGGCCCTGGCGGCCCATCTCGCCGAAAGGGGTTACCGGATCACGGAGCTGCCGGTGGACAAAAACGGCCTTCTGGATTTGTCCCTCTATGAGGAGAGTCTCGCGCCGGATACGGCCGTGGTCAGCCTCATGTGGGCCAACAACGAGACGGGGGTCATCTTTCCGGTGGAGAAGGCGGCGGAGCTGGCCCGCGAACGGGGCATCCCGTTCCATACCGACGCCGTACAGGCAACCGGCAAGATCCCCATCGACATGCGGAAAACCGCGATCGACATGCTTTCCTTCTCCGGCCACAAGCTCCACGCCCCAAAGGGGATCGGCGTTTTATACGTCCGCAAGGGAACCCGTTTTTCGCCGCTTCTGATCGGGGGACACCAGGAGAAGGGGCGCCGGGGCGGCACGGAAAACACGCCGAGCATCATCGGTCTGGGAAAGGCCTGCGAATTGGCGTCCGGCCACCTGGATACCGAAAACAAAACCGTCCGGCGGTTGCGGGACAGGCTGGAGACGACGTTATTGGCAAAAATCCCGAACGCACGGGTCAACGGGGATCGGGATCAGCGACTGCCGAACACGACGAACATCAGCTTCGAGTTTGTCGAGGGAGAGGGGATTCTGTTGCTGATGAACGAATACGGGATTTGCGCCTCATCGGGGTCGGCCTGTACCTCGGGATCCCTGCAGCCCTCCCACGTATTGCGTGCGATGGGCGTTCCGTTTACGATGGCCCACGGCTCAATCCGTTTCAGCCTGAGCATCTACACCACCGACGAGGAGATCGATTTCACGATAGAAAAACTCCCCCCGATCATCGAGCGGCTGCGCGGCATGTCCCCCTACTGGGCCACCGCGCCGCAGACCTGCACAGGCAAATCAGGGACATGAACCTGCAGGGCATTGCCGGAATCCTTTTTCTGACGGGCCTCGCCTGGCTGATCAGCGAGAACCGGCGTGCCGTCCGTTACCCCATCATCATCACGGGTCTTGTGGTTCAATTCGTCTTGGCGCTGGCCCTGCTCAAAATTCCGCTCTTCGGCGATTTCTTTGAGCTGCTGAACCGGGGAGTCGCCGTCCTCGAAAAATCCACAGCCGCGGGCACCTCCTTCGCCTTCGGCTATCTGGGAGGCGGGAAGCTTCCCTTTGCGGAGACCTATCCGGGATCGTCTTTCATTTTTGCCTTCCAGGCGTTGCCGCTGATCCTGGTCGTCAGCGCCCTCTCCTCGCTCCTTTTCTACTGGAAAATCCTGCCGCTCGTGGTCCGGGCCTTTGCCTGGATGCTGCAGAAAACCATGCGCGTCGGCGGCGCCGTCGGATTCGGCGCGGCGGCCAATGTTTTTTTGGGCATGCTGGAAGCGCCGCTGCTGATCCGGCCCTACCTCGATCGGCTCACGCGCAGCGAATTGTTCATCACCATGAGCTGCGGCATGGCCAACATCGCCGGCACCGTCATGGTCCTCTACGCAACCATTCTTGGCCCGCAGATTCCCGGCGTGATGGGGCACATTCTGATCGCATCGATCATCAGCACGCCGGCCGCCATCATGATCTCGCTGCTGATGGTTCCGGAGACCGGGGAAATCACTCCGGGGGAATATATCCCTCCCCAGACCGCATCCGGTTCCATGGACGCCATTGCGCGGGGCACCACCGACGGCATCACGCTGTATCTGAACGTCATCGCGATGCTGATCGTCCTGGTGGCGTTGGTGGCATTGAGCAACCAGCTCCTTGGGCTCCTCCCCCATTTTCGCGGAGAACCCATTACGCTGCAACGTTTTCTGGGCTACCTGATGGCCCCGATGGCCTGGATGATCGGGATTCCCTGGTCGGAAAGCACGACGGCAGGATTTCTGCTGGGGGAAAAGACCATCCTCAACGAACTCATTGCCTATCTGGACATGTCGAAACTGCCGGCGGGATCCTTGAGCCCCAGAAGTCGGATCATCATGACCTATGCGCTCTGTGGCTTCGCCAACCTGGGCAGCCTGGGCATCCTGATCGGCGGCATGTCCGCCATGGCGCCCGCCCGGCGCGGCGAGATCGTATCCATGGGGTTCAAATCGATCCTCTGCGGCACGATGGCGACCTGCATGGTCGGCGCGATCGTCGGTCTGCTGATATAGCGGAGCTGTTGAAAATCGGCGCATCCCTGCGCCGGATCTTCTTGGCTCCCTTCCTCTCGCCGGACGGCAAAGACGAAATCCTTTCGAGGGGACCCCGGTTCGGCGGCATTAAAAAAAGGCAAAACGCCTATTGACATACCCAAGGGGTTTTTTTATGATGGTCGCCGACAACGATTCTGAGATCGGAAACGTCTTGAACATCGCGGCGGACCCGCGTTTCATGAAAACAGATTTTCATCCGAATCATACCCAATCAAACAACGGCCCACGCCTTCGCGGGGATGGGGGATCATGACGGGCAAAAAGATTTCACTGCAGAGGCGGAGGCCCCTCTTACGGATCTTGACCGGGCGGTAACGGATATGGCGAAGCTGAAGCTCAAAACGCATTTGATCAACCGCGAGTGGTGCAAGGGATGCGGGATTTGCGTGCATTTCTGCCCCAAGAAGGTCCTCGAACTGGACGAATTCGAAAAGGTGGCGGCGGCAAGGCCGCAGGACTGCATCTGCTGTAAACTCTGCGAGTTGCGGTGCCCGGACCTGGCGATCGAGGTTCAGACGGAGCAGGAGTAATATGGGCGGCGATTTGAGGTTTGTTCAGGGAAATGAAGCCTGCGTGGAGGCGGCGCTGTATGCCGGCCTGGATTTTTTCGCCGGTTATCCGATCACGCCATCGACGGAGATCGCGGAGCTGATGTCGTCCCGCCTGCCCCAGAGGGGCGGCAGATTTCTGCAGATGGAGGACGAGATCGCCTCGATCTGCGCGATCATCGGGGCGTCGCTGACCGGAAGCAAGGTGATGACGGCCACCAGCGGACCGGGGTTCTCGCTGATGCAGGAAGGCCTCGGTTACGCGATCATGGCAGAGATCCCCTGCGTAATCGTGGATGTGCAGCGGGGAGGCCCCTCGACGGGCCTGCCGACCAAGGTGAGCCAGGGGGATATCAACCAGGCCCGCTGGGGGATTCACGGGGATCACGCGATCGTTGCGCTGACGGCTTCGAACCACCAGGACGTGTTTTCGATCACGGTCGATGCCTTCAATTTTTCGGAAACCTACCGGACGCCGGTGATCCTGCTGTTCGACGAGACGATCGGACACATGCGGGAGCGGCTGGAGATTCCGGAGCCCGGGGGCATTCATCTGGTGGAAAGGCTCAAGACCTCGGTCCGGGAGGGGGTGGATTACCACCCGTACCTGCAGAGGGAAGACGGCCGCCTGCCGATGTCCGATTTCGGGGGGGTGCACCGGTACAACGTGACGGGCCTGTTTCACGACATGTGGGGATTTCCGTCGGAGAACCCGCGTGTGGTCCACGAACTGATGCGGCATTTGGTGGACAAAATCGAAAACCACGTCGAAAGAATGACTCGCTATCGCGAATATTATGTGGAAGACGCGGAGGTTTTGCTGGTCTCCTATGGAGCGTCGGCACGCTCATCGCTCCACATGGTCACCGAGCGCCGCCAGCACGGTGAGAAGGTGGGGCTGCTGGAGCTCCAGACCCTGTGGCCCTTTCCCGCCGCGCTGGTGAGGGAGAAGGCCCGCCATGCCGAGTTCGTGGTGGTCGTGGAGATGAACATGGGGCAGGTCCTGCTGTCGGTCAAGGCTTCGGTGGAGCGGCCCGAGCGGGTATTTCTGGCCAACCGGGTGGACGGAACGCTGATCACGCCGATCGATATCCGCAACATCCTCCGGCTGATCCAGGGCAAAGGAGTCTGACATGGCCGTCAAGGATTATATCCGGGAGAGGTTTTTCCCTCACATCTGGTGCCCGGGCTGCGGGCACGGCATCGTGCTCAACAGTCTGGTGCGCGCGGTGGAGGGGCTCGGCCTGAGGAAGAACGACATCGTCATGGTATCGGGGATCGGCTGTTCCTCGCGGATTGCAGGGTACCTCGATTTTCACACCTTGCACACGATTCACGGACGGGCGCTCGCGTTCGCCATGGGCGTGAAAATGAGCCGCCCGGACCTGACCCTGCTGGTGCCGATGGGAGACGGGGACGCGCTCTCCATCGGCGGGAACCACTTCATTCACGCGTGCCGGCGGAACGTCGACATGACGGCGATCGTGATGAACAACCGCGTGTACGGAATGACCGGCGGGCAGTTTTCACCGCTGTCGGGACACGGCACCATGGCGACGACCGCCCCGTATACGAACATCGACCAGGAATTCGACGTGGTCACGCTCGCCACGGCGGCGGGAGCCACATTTGTCGCGCGCGCGACCGCTTACCACGTTCAGCAGCTTCCCGGCATCCTGGAGGAGGCGATCCGTCATAGGGGATTTTCCGTCGTGGAAGTCATGACCCCCTGCCCGACGTACTTCGGGCGGAAAAACAAAGAGGGAAGCGTGGTGAAGATGATGGAAAACCTGAAGACGGGGACCACCCCGATCGGCTCGAAGGCGAAACAGGAGAATCCTTCGCTGATCGAGAGGGGGGTTTTCGTCAAGAAGGAGATGCCGGAGTACTGCGCCGAGTATCAGAAGATCATCGATCGGGCAATGAAAGGTCAATGACGATGGAGCGATGCAGGCTGGTCTTTTCCGGTTCGGGGGGGCAGGGGGTGATCACGGCCGCGATCATTCTGGCCGAGGCGGCCGTGCTGTACGAGAATCTCATCGCCGTCCAGTCACAATCCTACGGCCCGGAGGCGCGGGGCGGCGCGACCCGCTCCGATGTCATCATCGCGGAATCCCCGATCCACTATCCGAAGGTGATCCAGCCCAACGTCCTGATATGCCTGACCCAGCAGTCCTACGCGAATTATTTTTCCATCCTCCGCCCGGGCGGGTTGCTGCTCACCGATACCCATTACGTCAAACTGGGGAAAAAGGTGGATGCCCGGCAGGTGGAATTGCCGATGTACGAGACCGTGATGGAAAAGATCGGCCGCCCGATCGTCTTCAACATCTGCATGCTCGGCGCCGTCCTCGGGTTGACGAAGCTGGTCCGACCCGAATCGATCATGAAGGTCCTGGAAACGCAGATACCCGCCAGTTTCCTCGAGATGAACCGCCGGGCCCTCGATCTCGGGCTGAAGCTGACCGAGGGACTCGGGGATTGACGTCCCTGCCCCCGTCAGGGTCCCGCTGCGCTGAAAGAGTGAGACCTGCCCCGTCGCAGAGCCGTCCGATACGACAAAGCCCCGGAGGGAAAAGATGAAGATCCACGAATTTCAGGCGAAGGAGCTGCTGCGCAGTTACGGCATCCCGGTTCCGCGCGGCAAGGCGGCTTCCACGCCGGACACGGCGCGCCACGCGGCGGAACAGTTGAAGGGCAGGGCCGTCATCAAGGCGCAGATCCACGCGGGAGGCCGGGGAAAAGGAGGCGGCGTCAGGACGGCCGCCTCGCCGGACGAGGCGCTGCATGCCGCCCGGGCGATCCTCGGGATGCAACTGGTGACCCATCAGACCGGCCCCAAGGGGAAAAAGGTGCGCCGGGCCCTGGTGGAAGAGGCCCACGCCGTCCGGAAGGAACTTTACCTGAGCCTGGTCGTGGACCGATCGCGGGGAAAGGAATGCGTTGTGTTTATGGCTTCGGCGGAAGGCGGTATGGACATCGAACAGGTGGCGGCGACCGCCCCGGAAAAGATCGTCCGTTGCGCAGTCCATCCCGTCGTCGGCATCAGCCCGTTCCAGGCCCGAAAGCTTTCCGCCCCTCTGGGGCTGGACGCGGAGCAGCGAAAGGTGTTTGCCGAAATCGTCCGGAACCTCTACCGCCTCTTTCTCGAAAAGGACTGCTCCCTTGTGGAGATCAACCCGCTGGCGGTCACCGAAGACGGCCGCCTTCTGGCGCTCGACACGAAGATCAACTTCGACGACGACGGACTCTACCGCCACCCGGAGATCCGTGAGCTCAGGGACCCGGACGAGGAGGATCCGCTCGAGGTCATAGCGAAAGACGCCTCCGTGAACTACATCAAACTGGACGGCAACGTCGGTTGCATGGTCAACGGGGCGGGGCTTGCGATGACGACGATGGACCTGATCCAGATGGCCGGGGGGGAGCCGGCGAATTTTCTGGATGTGGGGGGCGGCGCTTCGGCGGAACAGATCGAAAAGGCGTTTCGCATCCTGACCTCCGACCCGAGCGTGAAATGCATCCTGATCAACATCTTCGGCGGCATCCTGCGCTGCGACCGCGTCTCCGCCGGACTGATCCAGGCGGCCAAAAACATCGACCTCAAGCTGCCGATGGTGGTCCGGTTGCAGGGGACCAATGTGGAGGAGGGGCGGCGGATGCTGCGGGACTCCGGCCTCCGGTTCACGGTGGCCGACGGACTCTACGAGGCGGCCGAAAAGGCCGTGGCGCTGCTGGGATGAAAACGGCGCCGGATCGCCGGAAACAGGCTCGCGCCTGAAGGAGAAACACGGATGGCCATACTGCTGGACAAGGATTCGCGCATCGTCATTCAGGGGATCACCGGCTCGGAGGGAAGCTTTCACGCCCGCGAGTCGGTGAAGATGGGAACGCGGGTCGTGGCCGGGGTCACGCCCGGAAAGGGGGGAACGGACCTGGACGGGATTCCCGTGTACGACCGGGTCTGCGATGCCGTCGAAAAACAGCAGGCCAACGTCTCGGGAATCTACACGCCGGCGGCGTTCACGCCGGATGCGATCTTCGAGGCCATCGAGGCCGGGGTCGGACTGGTCGTCTGCATGACCGAGGGGATTCCGGTTGCGGAGATGATCCGCGTGAAGCAGGCTCTGAAAGGATCGGGCACGCGGATGATCGGGCCGAACTGCCCCGGGATCGCGACCCCCGGCGTCGGCAAGGTCGGCTTCATGCCGAATTTCATCCATCAAAAGGGAAACGTGGGCGTCATCTCCCGCAGCGGGACCCTGACCTACGAAATGATCTGGCAATTGACCGAACTCGGGATCGGCCAGTCCACCTCGATCGGCATCGGCGGGGACCCGATTGTCGGCACCGGTTTCATCGAGTTGCTGGAGCTTTTTCAGAAAGATCCCGAAACCGAGGCGATCGTGATGATCGGCGAGATCGGAGGAACAGCGGAAGAGGAGGCGGCCGAGTTCATCCGGGGGAATGTGACGAAGCCGGTGGTTTCCTTCATCGCCGGACGGACAGCGCCCCCGGGGCGGCGGATGGGGCACGCCGGCGCGATCATCTCCGGCGGAAAAGGAACGGCCGCCGAGAAATTCAAGGCCCTCGAAGGGGCGGGCGTTCTGGTGGAAAAAAACCCCGCCGAAATCGGCCGGCGCGTCCGGGAGGTACTGCATTCGGCCGGCAAAACATAACGGCACCTGAAAACATCACGCTGAAGAACAACAGAAGTCCCCGCTTGACAGACCGGGAATTAGCTGTTAGGAACCCTGAACACGTGAGATGATCCGTCGGGGCCGGGAGCGGCCCCGGGGTTGACATCCAAACCCGTTGCTTTCTTGACATCAGACAGGGGGGCGTATGTTCATCTGGCTCTTTCACCGCATCAGCGGCGTGACCCTGATCATTCTGTTCGGCATCAAGATCCTCACCAGTTTTTTTCTCTTCACAAAAGACCAGAAACCCGACTGGGCGCTCAGCCTGCACCGGCACCCCGTACTGGACATCCTCATTCTGGTCCTGTTCACCTTTCACAGCATCTACGGCCTCAGAACCGTGGCCATTGACCTGGGCTGCCGGAAGGAGAAGCTGTTGTTCTGGGCGGCAAACATCGCCGCGGGCATCATTTCCATCGCATTGATCATTCTCTATTTCCGGTTTTCATAGGGCGCGGGCATGCTGAATCACGATATCCTCATTGTCGGCGGCGGTCTCACGGGGCTTCGGGCGGCTGTCGGCCTGTGCGACCGTTTCAACGTGGGGCTGATCTCGAAGGTCTATCCGACACGCTCCCATTCGATCGCCGCACAGGGGGGGATCAACGCCGCCCTGACCAACAATCCCGACAGCCGGGACGACTCCTGGGAAAAGCACACTTACGATACGATCAAGGGGAGCGATTTTCTGGCCGACCAGGACGCCGTCGAGATCATGTGCAAGGAGGCCATCAAGATTGTCTACGAGATGGAGCACTGGGGATGCCCCTTCAGCCGCTTTCCCGACGGCACCATCGCCCAGCGTCCCTTCGGCGGCGCCGGCTATCCGCGGACCTGCTACTGCACCGATATCACCGGGCATGCGCTGCTCAACACGCTGTACGAACGGGCGGTCGCCAAGGGGGTCAAGATCTATCCCGAATGGTTCGTGGCCGCGCTGTGCATCGAAGGGGGCCGCTGCCACGGCGTCATCGCGTTGGATCAGACCCGGGGCGAGCTGATCCCCGTTGCCGCCGACGCGACCTTTTTCGGGACCGGCGGATACGGGCGGGTCTATCAGCACTCCACGAATGCGCTGATCAATAACGGCAGCGGCATCGGTATGGCCTATGCGGCGGGCGCACCGCTGAAGGATATGGAATTCGTCCAGTTCCATCCCACATCGCTGATCGGCACCAACATCCTGATGACGGAAGGATGCCGCGGCGAGGGGGGATACCTGTTCAACAACCAGCATGAACGCTTCATGCAGCGGTATGTCCCCTCGGCCATGGAGCTGGCGCCCCGGGACATCGTCTCCCGGTGCATCCAGACGGAGATCAACGAGGGGCGCGGGTTCGATCACCCGCTGGGGAAATACATCCAGCTCGACATCCGCCATCTGGGGGAAAAGAAGATCCTGGAACGGCTTCCCGGCATCCGGAACATCTGCATCGATTTCATCGGAATCGATCCCGTTCTCGAACCGATCCCGATCATGCCGTGCCAGCACTATTCGATGGGGGGAATCGACGTCAACGAGCGGTGCGCTTCGGACATCCGGGGTCTCTATGCCGGAGGCGAATGCGCCTGCGTCAGCGTTCACGGCGCCAACCGCCTGGGCGGCAACTCGCTGCTGGAAACGATCGTTTTCGGAAAGGTGGCGGCGCGGGCGATCACCGAGGATCTGCCCCACCTCCCCCCGCCGGATCAGAAACCGCTGCTGCGGCTGAAGGAAGAGGTCGAAGAAAAGATGCGGCGTCTGACCGAACCCGGCCGGGAGAGGCCCTACCGGCTGCAGGCGGATCTCGGCGCCGTCATGAACGAGAAGGTCGGCATTTTCCGGACCCGCACGGAGCTGGAGCAGGCCCTGGAAAGCGTGAACGGGTTCAAGGAGCGCTATCGGGACATCGGCGTTTCCTCGCCGGTCCGGCACATGAATTACGAACTGACCGTCGCGCTGGAATTGGAGTACATGCTGGAGGTCTCGCACACGATCATCCTGGGAGCGCTGCTGAGGGAGGAGAGCCGAGGCGCCCACTACCGGAGCGATTTTTCGACCCGGAACGACCGCGACTGGCTCAAACACACCATCGCCACTCGGGGGGCGGACGGCGCGCCCGTCATCTCGTTCAAGGATGTGGTCATTACACGGTATCAGCCGGTCGAGAGAAAGTATTGACGACGGCGAACAGGGACTGCGGGGGAACAAACATTGATCAGGGAGAGTGCGTACACCTTTAAAATCCTCCGTTACGACGCAACGGAACCGGGAATCGGCCCGCGCTTTTCCAGCTACCGGATTCAGGTCATTCCGGGCCTCACGGTGCTGGCGGTGCTGCTTCGGATCCGGGACGAGATCGACGGGACCCTCGCCTTCCGCTCCTCCTGCCGGTCCGCCGTCTGCGGGTCCTGCGGCATGGTCATCAACGGAAAGATCGACCTTGCCTGCCGGACGCAGGTGGCCACGTTCAACACCGACACGATCATCCTGGAACCCCTGCCCAACTTCGAGGTGATCCGCGATCTGGTCGTCGACATGACGCCGTTCTGGCAGATGTACGAAAAGATCCGGCCCTACCTGATCCGAAAGTCGCCCGACCCGGAGAAGGAAATCCCGCAGAGCGAGGCGGAACGCGCGAGGATCGACCAGTACGTCAACTGCATCCTCTGCGCCTGCTGTTACGGGGCCTGCCCCGTCCCCTCGCGGCAGGCGGACTATATCGGCCCCGCGGCCGCGGCCAAGCTGGAGCGGTTCGCGCTGGATTCCCGGGATGAACGGCCGCCCGATGCCCTTGAAATCGTCAACAACGAAAGGGGGGTGTGGGGCTGCGATACCGTCTTTCGCTGCATCGACGCGTGCCCGAAGGACGTGCGTCCCACCGATGCGGTCGTCGGCCTGCGCAAGACCCTGGTGAAAGAACGCTTCAAAAGAATCTTTCCGGGAGGGGGAAAATGAAACTGAAATATTCCCTCATCACGAGAAGAACGTTTCTCAACACACTGCTGTTCGGCTGGGCCGCCGCTTTCTTCTCCGGAACGTTTTACGCCCTGATGAAATTCGCATTCCCCACACTGGGCAAGGAACCGGACTTTGTCGTGCTGGACAAAAAGGACTTCAAGGGCCTGCCCCAAAATTCGGTCAAGCCGTTTCCGTGGGGGGGGACGGTCGGCCTTTACTTGAAGAAGGCCGACGGCAAGGTCCTGGCGCTCAAGGGCGTCTGCACCCACATGGAGTGCAATGTGGCTTACAAGCCGGAGGAGCGCAAGTTTTACTGCGCCTGCCACCAGGGATGGTTTGATGAGAACGGCGTCAACATCGCCGGGCCGCCGCCCAAACCCCTTGAGGTTTTCGAAATTTCGGAAGAAGGGGACAAGCTGATCATCGCCCGGAAGGGGGTCAAGGTTGAACTGCCCAAGGCTTAAAGACTGGTTCGAAGAGCGCTACGACTTGCGGGGCATCCGACTTCTGGCCCGGGAAAAGCTCGTCCCCGAACATCGTTACGATCTCTGGTACTACACCGGCGGGATCACGCTGTTTCTGTTCATTCTCCAGTTTTTGACCGGGATGCTGATGGCCCTCTACTACGTCCCGCACGTGAAATTCGCCTACGAGAGCATTATCGAGATCGTCACCAAACTGAACATGGGATGGTTCTTCCGCTCGCTCCACCACTGGGGGGCGCAGTTGGCCATCGTCTTTCTGTTCATCCACCTCTTCGGCACGCTGCTGCTGAAGTCCTACCGCAAACCGCGGGAAATGGTCTGGGTGACGGGATTCATCCTGCTGGGCATCTCGATCTTTTTCGGTCTGAGCGGCTACCTGCTGCTCTGGGACGAGCGCGCCTTTGCAGCCGTCCGCGTGGCGACGGGGGGGGCCGGCGCCTTTCCGGTGATCGGCGGCTTCATCAAGGCCTTTCTGCGCGGCAGCATCGACGTGACCGGCGACACGCTGCTGCGTTTCTACGCGTTCCACGTGGCGATTCTGCCGATCGTGACGCTCGCGCTGATCGGCCTGCACATCCTGCTCGTCCAGTTCCACGGGATGAGCGTTCCGCTGTCGCTGGAGGGCGAAAAGCGGCGGGACATTCCTTTCTTCCCCAATGTTTTCCTGAAAGACCTGATGATCTGGCTGGTCGTTTTCGGGGCGGTCGTGACCCTCGCGGTGTTGCTGCCGCCGGAGATCGGCGTGAAGGCCGACCCGCTGGCCCCGCCGCCGGAGAATATCAAGCCCGAATGGTATTTCCTGTTCATGCTGGAAACGCTGAAGCTCTTCCCCGGGACAATTCTGGGGTTCAACGGGGAAACGATCGCCATTCTGTGCGTTACGGCGGGGATCCTGTTTTTCTTCCTGATCCCCTTCCTGGACCGGAAGTCGAGCCGGGGAGAAAAAAGCCCGCTGTTCACCTGGATCGGCGTCATCTATATCGTCTACTTCCTGGTCATGACGGCGATGGGCTTTCTGAGTTAGGAGTTCCCATGCAAGCGTTAGGAGCCTTTGAAAAGATCATAAGATTATCCCTGCGACGCCTTGCAGGGCCCGTCGTCACGGCCCTCTTCACGCTGGCTTACGCCCTCCCTTGCCTCGCGGCGGAGCCGGTCGCGGTCTTTCCCGGGGCGCCCTACGACGGCTACATCGTTTACGAGAGTCTGGCCGTCTTTTGGATCGTCCTTGTCGCGCTGATCGTCGTGATCCGCATGAAGCTTCGCGAAATCGAGCGGACTCAGCAACTGGGCGCGGCTGAAGAAGATCCGAACGCCCCCCTCCTTCCATAGCGCCTCAGGCGATTCTCGCGCCATTGCGCCCATGCGGGCGCAGTCCCGTAAAAAGACGAAAACCGTCCCGGCTCGAGTTCCAAGATCAGACGGCTTTAATTTTGTGCGGAAATCTCGAAAGGAACGGCCCCTTCCCGGATCGGCGGAACGATCGGGGGCTGTCCGGTCCTCTGAAAGATCCGACGCCCTTCCTCAGACAGCAGCAGCTTGACAAAACCGATACCGGCGGCTTTGTTCTCGGCGGTGCCCGGGAGGGTCACCGCGTTTCGGATCTGTTCGCTCAGGTTCACCTTTGCCGGAAAATCGATCCTATCCGCGTCATCGGCAA
>JAEAMG010000998.1_pt1 | contig 25527 bp, 19 predicted proteins | sample 8958741 | NCBI WGS metagenome assembly JAEAMG01 (sample SAMN16933256, study PRJNA681125) | bioreactor sludge metagenome | isolation source: anaerobic bioreactor treating anionic surfactant - SDBS | place: India: Bengaluru | collected 2019-02-28 | reverse complement strand
TTACGACCATATTTTATGACGTATGACTTGCGCCTGTCAATCTGGCTTTCAGTTGGCCGTCGTTTTCGTTGGCTAACGTTGCGGCAACGCCGAACACTCCACGGGCTGGTTGGCCGATGTCTAACGGCATACAGCCCGGAATCCTGGTTTTAAAGAGCCATTCGTGAAATCCCATCCCGTGCTGCCGCATCGTGCGTAACTGGGGTCAAAGGACCAAGCCGAGCCCCGGATGCTACGGCCCGAGCCTTCCGCATCGTTGCACCATTCCCACACGTTCCCGGCCATGTCATAGAGCCCAAACCCGTTTGCCGCGAAAGAACCGACCGGGCTCGTGTAAGGTTCGCCGCCCGTCAGGTAGGTCGGGTGATAGCCGCGAGTGGCGCTCGTGTCATAGCCGTAAGCGCTCGAACTGTTGTAGTTCGCTCGGCTGTGCTGGATCGTGTCGCTGTCGCCCCACGGAAAGCGATGGCTGATCGCCCCGCCCCGCGCAGCGTATGCCCACTCAATGACTGTCGGCAGCCGATAGCCGTTGGCGGCAAAATTGCAGTCCGGCGCGCTCTGCCCGGTCTTGTAAACGTTTCCGCTCACCGTGTAGCAGGGCGTTCGCCCCTCAATCTGGCTGCGCGCGTTGCACCATTTCACGCAGTCGTACCAACTCACCGTGTGGACGGGATGGTTGGCTGCTTTGCCCGATTCGGTATTGTCGAAGCCGTAACCGTTGGCAATCGCCCACGTGTATACCTCATCCCATCGAGCCTTCGTTACCTCGGTGGCGTCCATGTAGAACGACGACACTGTCAGCGAGTATGCCCCGAAGTCGGGGTCCGTGCCGCTGTTCGTTCCTCCCGGAATCGCGGCCATGTTTTTCGGCGCCATCGTGGCCACCACCCGGTAGCACATCGGCACTGAGCAGGTGACAATGCCCGATCCCTTCGCTATGATCTCGTCCAATGCGCTTGCGGCAGCCATGAAGTTCGTCCAAGGACCGCTGGGCGTCGGTGCCCACTCCACACGGTAAGTCTTCGCCGTGGAGACTTCGTTGAACGTCAACCGCCCCGTCCCGTCAAAGGACTGGATCGCGAAATTCTCCGCTCGCCCGGATGCGACGATCAGTGCCAGCAGCACAACCGCCGGCACCCATCGCCAGGTCATCATCATTTTCATGTTACCCTTTCGGTTTGTTGTTTCCTGTGCCTCTCTTAGAGGCAGCAGTTTCTCTGGTCTGTGTCGCGGCCCCTCCACACCCGCAGGCCTGGCCGATTCCGGAGTAATGGCCGTCTTCTGGCCGACAACGTTGCGGCGCACCAACGGCGCGTCAGCGACGTTCCTCAACATCGCCTTGTTGGCGTCTTATCATTTCGACGAAATGAATCACTTCTTCGGTGTCGCCGCGTTGGGGGCAGGCGGTCGAATCAACATGACCCACCGGCCCGTGCCGCCCAGTGGCCCAAAATGTGTGTCGAGCGGTTGATCAAACACATACCATTTGTTGTCAACGCCGCCCCATCCGCAGTTCAGGTGGACTTCAAATCCCTTCTCTCCAATCCTCGCCCCGTCAATCACGAATGCGTGAGGGTGTGCGTAGAGCATCATCGGCCTCCTTGCAGTCAGTTCTGACAGAACCGTCTTTTTGACGGCGTCCATCCCTCCTGCATCGCCGCTCCGAACCCGACTTGTCGAGCACTTGAAGTACTTCTTGATGCCCGGTCGTGCCAGATCGCTGAACGGCGTTCTGGGTTGAATATTCGTTGGGGCTGAGACCTTCTCGTTTATGGCGAGGTATGTGTAGTAGCAGTAGGTCGCGACCTCGTCTTGGCTTGCCGTCGGGGTCGAGTTCGATATGGAGTCCACAAAGAGACTCCAGTCAAACGGATGGTCTAACGTCACAACCATGTTCGACTGCCCCCCCTCGTGCCAAAAGGTCACCTCGCCAGAGGGTTGCACACGGTGGAAATACAGAATCTGTGCAAGCGCTGCGGCCCAACACCCTGTGCGTACCTTTGTCGGAGTGAGCTTCGCATAGACGCCTCGTTGCCCCCATTGCGTTGTAAGAAGCGGCCCGATCTCGGTTGTGTACGCCGTGTTTGACTGACCGGCCGCAGAGGCCGCGATTCCCGCGACGACGAGGAGCGAGAGACTGAGTTTCTTCATCATTCCATTTACTTCCTTTGTCTGCGCCGACTGGTTAGACCTCGTTTTCCGGTTCAATCTTGACCGCCGTGCCACTTGCCGCAACCATCAGCATTGTTCCTGGGGTTTCATAATCCAGATCGCATGAGACAATCGCGTTCGCGCCCATCATCTCCGCCCGATAACGCATGTCATCAAGCGCTGTTTCGCGTGCGTGGCTAAGCGCTTCTTCATATGCGCCCGACCTTCCCCCCACAATATCGGTTACGGCTGCAAACAAGTCTCGAAAAACATTCGCTCCAATGATTGCTTCACCTGTTACGATTCCCATGACTTGTGTAACTTTCCACCCCGGTATGGTGGGACTTGTTACAATAACGGTCTTGCTGGAAAGAATCTCTGTCATTTTCGTTCTTTCATGTCTAACGTTGCCCTTGTTGCCAAGGAGCGAAGCGATGATCGCCACGAAGGTCTGGTTCGGTCCCTCTCACTTCTCTTTCTTCAAGATGATCCACTTGGCCAGGTAGTAGGCCGCTCCAATGGCAATTACCGCAACAACCGGTTCCTTAGAAAAGTATGTCACGGCGGTAGCTCCTGCCCAGCATGCGATGATGGCGATCACATCCGTGGTGTTAACGCTTGGAGCCCTCTCAGTATGGTTCTCGCTCTTTGTCGTATTCTCTGTCATCGTCATTTCTCCCTCTTAACGTCAGCGGCCTCCGGCCCCCAGAGCCGAAGGCGAATGGGGGTTCAAAGTGTCGCTGGGTTTGACTCCTTTTTCGATTTTCAAACTCTGTGCCGCTTCTTCGACCATCGTGTTGTAATTGATTCGTTCGGGATGGCGGAATTGATTTTGGAGTTCTGTAAGCTCTTGGCTCACGACTTCGACATCCCCCGTGTTCAGACGGTTGTTGATCGCTGAAACTAAGTGATAGGTTGCTGTTCCGAATGACTTTCTGAATTCCAGTGTGGTCCGTATCCGTATAATGAAATAAACTGAGCCTACACAGCCCAGTATGGTCAGCATACCGAGCAAACAATGAGTCAGTTTCGATTCGCACCATATTTCGGCTATCAACCAAGACGTTGGTAGGGCGATGGCAATAAGAAGAGGAATTATTAATTCAATCGGCATCGCTTTCTCTCTTGTCCAACATTTTAATGAAGATCAAAAATAGCAACGCTTTCCGTGCCAGTGATCAATCCTGACGTTGACAATCAGAATGTTACATTTTTATAATGATCTATAGCAAGGACAATAAGGATCATTGCTATGGATCAACACGCGTTTCCGGTGAGGGGGCCAACCCGAATATGTCCGCTTTCTTGAAATCGGCTTTGCTTCGCTCCGGAAACGACACAACCAATTCACGCTTGCAGTCCGTTTGGACGGTGTGGAGCAAACGCAAGTCTCCGATTGCGAAGCCAGACGCATTGAGACCGAGAAGGTGCGGAACGCCTCCTGCGGTCGCCACGCCCTAACGAGTCCTTATGGCGCCCCTTCCCCCTTCAGCCTATTAACCTACTTATGTCATCCCTCAACCAAACTCCCCAAGGTGAACGCGTCCACATCGCGCTCTTCGGACGCCGTAACGTCGGCAAGTCCAGCCTCATTAACGCCCTCACCGGCCAGGAGGTCTCGATCGTCTCGCCGGTCAAGGGCACGACCACGGATCCCGTCTATAAGGCGATGGAGCTGTTGCCGCTCGGGCCCATCATGATCATTGACACGCCCGGGCTCGACGATGAGGGCGCATTGGGTGAACTGCGCGTCCAGCGCACCCGCGACGTGTTGAACAAGACCGACGTCGCCCTGCTAATCACCGAGGCCGAATTCGGCCTCGGCGCCTGCGAGGTGGAGATCCTTGCGCTGGTCCGCGCCAAGAACATCCCGCTGCTGGTGGTCTTCAACAAAGCCGACCTGACGCCGCCCTCCGCCGAGGCGCTCAAGCAGGCTTCCGCTCTGGCCCAGGTGCCGGTGCACGTCGTCTCGTCGCTCACGGGGGACGGCGTGGAGGAGTTCAAGCTCGCGCTCGCAAAAGCGGTGCCCGAGGAGGCCGACAAGTTCCAGATCGTGGGTGACCTGCTGAAGCCTTCGGACCTCGTGGTGCTGGTGACCCCTATCGACAAGGCCGCGCCCAAGGGCCGCCTGATCCTGCCGCAGCAGCAGACCATCCGCGACATCTTGGAGGCCGACGCCATCGCGGTCGTGACCAAAGAGTTCGAATTGCGTGAGACGCTGTCGGCGCTTGGAAAAAAACCGCGGCTTATCATCACCGACTCGCAGGTTTTCGCCAAGGTCTCCGCCGACACGCCGCGTGATGTTCCGCTCACGTCGTTTTCGATTCTTTTCGCCCGCTATAAAGGCGATCTCGAAACGCTTGTGAGCGGTGCTCGGGCGGTTGAGAAGCTGAAGGACGGCGATTGCATCCTGGTGGCCGAGGGTTGCACGCACCACCGCCAGTCTGACGATATCGGCACGGTCAAGATCCCGCGCTGGTTGCGTCAGCATTCCGGAAAACAGCTCGTGTTCGAACACGCCAGCGGCATGAAATATCCCAAGGACCTTACCAGATACGCCCTGCTCATCCATTGCGGCGCATGCATGCTCAACCGCCGTGAAATGCATTACCGTATTCAACAGGCCAAAGCCGCAGGCGTGGCGATCGTCAACTACGGCGTGCTCATCGCCTATATGCAAGGCATCCTCGACCGTTGTCTCGAACCGTTCCCGTCGGCGCGGTTCAACGGTGCTGACTCCGCAAGCCAGACAGGTGTCCTCAACCCCCAAGCCTCTGTTCTGTCCAAGAGGCCGGGGAATCACGGGTTGAACGCGAACGCGCTTGAATAGGGGGTGGAAGAATGTGTCGAATGAAACGAGGCCTGATGTGGCTAATTGCGGGCGTGGTCCTCGGCGTGTTTGGCGTGGAGGCTCCGCCGCCGAAGGCTGCGGTTGACGTGAAGATGCCGGCGGATGTGGAACAGGTGCTCTTCGTCAAGCGGTTCACCTATAGCTCGAACCACTATTACACGGAATTCATCAATAGCAAGTGGCTGCCGGGGGGGAACGTCTGCGTGTTGGACGTGAAGTCGGGCGCGGTGCGCGAACTCGTGCCGGAGCTGGCTTCGGGTGTGTTCGAACGCTACGACCTCTCTTTCGATGCCAAGCGCGTGGTCTTCGCGTGGAAAAAGGGCCCGCAGGATGGCTACCGCCTCTACGAGGTCAATGTCAATGGCACGGGGCTGCGCCAGCTCACCTTTCCGCAGCCGGACGAGACCGAACTGGCCGGCAAATACCGCGTCGATGCCGGCTATCCCCACGGTACGGATGACCTCTGCCCGTGTTATCTTCCGGATGGCGGGATCGTGTTCGTCTCCACGCGCTGCCAGTACGGGATTCTGTGCGACGGCGTCGATAATTTCACGACGACGGTGCTTTACCGGATGGACGGCGACGGTAAGAATCTGACCAAGTTGAGTAACAGTTCGGTCAGCGAGACCGGTCCGTCGCTTCTGCCGGATGGCCGTGTGCTCTACACGCGCTGGGAATATGTCGATAAGGGTGCGGTCAGCGTGAAGGGCCTGTGGGCCATGCGTCCCGACGGCACGGCCTCGGTCGAGATCTTCGGCAACGACATCGCGCTGCCTCCGACCCTGAACTTCGGCCGCGCGGTGCCCGGCATGTCGCACGGTTATGTGGTCATGGGTGTGCCGCATTATCCTCACAATAACCTGGGCACCGTCATCCGTCTGGATATGTCCAAGCCGATCCGCACGTGCGAGCCGATGACGTGGATGACGCCGTATGTGGATATCCGGAGTGAAGGCGGGTTCCATTTTAGAGGGGCGGACGGCTCCTGGGTCAAAGACGATAAGGGCGCCGGGCCTTTGTTCGCGGAGGCGTTCCCGCTTTCGTCCGAACGGTTTCTTGTCGCGCACAAGCCGGCGGGGGCGCTGTGGAACGACCCCGTGGGATACGGGCTCTATCTGCTCGACGAGCGCGGGGCAGTCAGCGAGTTCTACCGCGATCCTGCGATCTCTTGTTGGCGTCCGATGCCGCTGCGGCCTCGGCCGGTGCCTCCGGTGCCACATTCGCCCGTTAATCAGGCGTTGGCGGCCTGTAACGAGGCGGCCTGCATGGTGGCTGACGTCTATCACGGTCTCGAGGGCGTGCCGCGCGGCACGGTCAAGTACCTCCGCCTCCTCGAGCAGGTGCCGCGCCCGTGGGCCGCCAGGTGCAAAGGCAATACGGACGAGTACGATCAGCAGCACATCGTGATCTCGAAGGACACGCATTTGGCGCTGAAGGTCCAGCATGGCATCGTGCCTGTGGAGCCGGATGGCTCGGCGCATTTCGTGGTGCCGGCCGACGCCAACATCTTCCTGCAGGCGTTGGACGCCGACTGTCTGGCGGTTCAAACCGAGCGCACGTTCGTCAACTACCGTCCCGGCGAGATCCGCGCGTGCATCGGCTGCCACGAGACGCCCGAGAGCGCGATGAAGCAGAGCGGTGCGGTGCGGGAGAACCGGCTGGCGTTCCGGCGCGCGCCTTCGCGTCCCGGTCCGCAGCCGGGTGAGGCGCGTGGCCAGCGTCCGCTGCACTATCCGAGTGACGTGCAGCCGTTCTTCGACCGTGCCTGCGTGTCGTGTCACGGCGGGGGCAAGGAGCTTGCGGGCGGTCTGGATCTCCGCGGAACGCCCACCAAGAAGTTCTGCGTCTCTTACGAGTCGCTCGTTCCCGAGCGGCGCAAGGGTAAGGAGAACCGCGATCTCGGCCTGTTGGGTTTGGTGATCGGCGAGAACCATCCCAAGACCGGTAACGTGGAGTATCTGCCGGCGTATTCGTTGGGAGCCCGCACCAGCGTGCTGGCGGCGCTGCTCAGCCGTGATAAGATCAGGCTGGCCAATCCGGAGCAGCAGGCGCGTGCGGAGAGGCTCGCGAAGAAGCATGCGGATGTTGTCGCTAAGCTGAAAGATGAGGAGTTGCTGCCGCTCATGAATTGGATCGACACCAACTGTCAGTATTATGGAAGCTATTGGGGTCGGCGCGACTTGAGTCAAAAGGGGTCGCCGGATTTCAGAAGGGTGCCGACGTTTGAAGAGGCGCGCGCGCCGAAGGCGCCGGAATGGGTGGTGAGGTAGGAGTACGTCCTGCCGTGCGCGCGTCGGCTTTCACCAAGAAAAAGAAGGAGAAGCTTAGATGATAAACTCACTGCGGATTGGAAAGGGCCTCCAGGGTCTAAGGGCCTTCCTGCGTGTGGCCTTGGTAAGTCTTGTCCCCTTTCTTGCTGAAGCCGGTGACGCTTTCAACGTCAGCTCCGATGAGGCCTCGGGAATCTATCCGGTCGGGCGTGACATCGTTTTTACCGTGAAGCCCGGTGAGGGTCAGACGCTGTCCGTTTTTGAGAAGGCCACGGCCAAGATCCTGTTCAACGGCGCCGCGGAGTTTCCTGCGGAGAAAACGACGTCCGACGGGGTGCTGAGGCTCTGCATCAAGTCCTCCCTTCCCGGCTGGTATCGGTGCGACGTCTCCCTGCCCGTTGAAGGCGCCAAAGCTTCTGTTGCTTCTGCCGGAGCGCTTGTGGCTCCGGACGCGTTCAAGCCCCCGGTCCCTGAGCCTGCGGATTTCGACGCGTTTTGGTCGGCTAAGAAGGCACTCTTGAAATCCGCACCTCTCAAATTCGAGATGACGCCGCTGGCTGAGGCTCAGCAGGCCTCCGTCGCGGGGAACGAATATGCGGACTATGAATGCTTCTCCCTGAGGGTCGAGATTCCGGTGAAAGAGATACGTCCCGTCATGGGTTATTTCGCCCGGCCCAAAGCCCTGAAGCCCGGCGGCTCCCCGGCGCTACTCTATCTCCGGGCTGCGGGGGTCTCAGGATCATGGTGCATAGCCAGCCCGCGAGGGGCGATGAGCCAAGCCAAAGAATATGGAGCCCTGGTGCTTGACATTAACGCCCACGGCATCCCGAACGACATGCCAAAGGAATACTACGAGCGGCTCGAAAAGAACGAGCTGAAAAACTACGCGTCGCAAGGGCATGACAATCGGGATGCGTTCTATTTTGTGGGCATGTATCTGAGGCTCCTCCGAGGGATCGACTTTCTCTGTTCCCGGAAGGAGTGGGATGGCCGTCACCTCATCGCCGTCGGCGAAAGCCAGGGTGGAGGACAGGCCTTGGCGGCTGCGGGTCTGGACAGCCGCGTCTCCGCGGTTTCAGCTTTGGTTCCGGCGCTCTGCGATTTTGCAGACCCCGATGTGGCTGGCTGGCCGCGTCCGTTGGGATGGAACGCGAAAAGTGTCGTGATGAATGATGAGACGAAAGCGATTGCTCGGGCGGTCGCCTATTGCGACAACGTTTTCTTGGCCTCGCGCTCGAAGGCGGAGACCCAGCTCTTCGCCGGACTTGTCGACACCACGTGTCCGGCCAGCGGGATTTTCGCCGCCTATAACAACCTCCGCGTCAAGAAAAGCATGGTGGCATATCCTCACAAGGGGCATAACGGTTTGCCAAGGGAGGATGTGTGGATGGGCGATATCGGCACCCTTCAGAAAGCCTTTATCAAACAGCACGTCAGCAGTGGCCCGCTCTATAATCAGAGGCAGTGAAGGACTGAAACGCCGGTCCGCTCGCCTCCGTTCTTGTTTCGGCAAGCCTCCTTTTGTTATTGTTCCGATTGAACGCGTCCGTTGTTTCTTCAGGGCGTCTCCGGACGATCTTGCGAAAACGGATCAGCGGCGCGGTGCTGAGCGGAACCTGAACCCGGAAATGGAAAAACGTCCGATATGAAAACCACGCGCTTTATAAAAACCGCACTCGCCTTTTCCTTGCTCTTGGCTCTGTGCTCTCCGGCACCGGCCGTGCCGTTTACGATCATCGCGCTGCCGGACACCCAGGTTTATAACAAGACGGCGAATCCCAATCTTATGGACGGACAGGCTGAATGGATCGGTGCCAACAAGGAGCCGCTGAATATTGTTTTCGTTTCGCAGTTCGGCGATTTCACGGACGACGGAACAAAAGCCGAGTATTGGAAACACGCCACGGCCGCTATCGAAAAGTTGGACGCGAAAGTGCCGTATAGCGTGAGTTTTGGCAACCATGATCTGAGGGAAAAAGAAGGGCCTGTCAACAGCCGCGCTTTCTTGACAAAAGCGCATCAGGGAGGACCTGCTTTCGGCGGCGCCAGCAAGGACGGGCTCAGCTGCTACCAGATATTCAGTGGGGGCGGCTTCAAAATCCTTCACCTCAATCTGTCTTTTAGTCCTTCCCCTGACACGTTGACATGGGCGGACGGAGTCGTGAAGGCAAATCCCAAGATGCCGGTAATCGTGACAACCCACTGTTACCTCAATATCGACGGGAACCGCACGCCTGCCAAAAACGAGGTTTGGAATAACCTCGTTGCCAAGAATCCGCGTATTTTTATGGTGTTGTGCGGACACTTTCATGGCGAAGCGCAACGGCTTGGAAAGAACGAAGCCGGCTTGAACGTGATCCAGATGCTTGCTGACTACCAGAACGATCCGAAGGGCGGCAACGGCTGGCTTCGCCAAATCACCTTTAAGCCCGAGGAAGGGAGGATTCATTTCAAAACCTATTCTCCTTATTTAAAGACCTTCCGCGACGGGTTAAACAGTGATTTTTCTTTTGATGCCGCGTTCGATGCTTCAAACAACAGCATCGTTGTGCTCGGGCAGACCGGTCTTCCGCCGGATGCGCTTACCCCATGTATTGTTAAGAAGGTGGGCCCCAGAAACCTGATCGTGTCGGAAGGGAAGCCGGTCTCCCTTAGCGTGAAAGCGGATGGGACTCCGCCTTTGTTTTACCAGTGGCGGAAAAACGGCAAAGATATTCCAGGGGCAACGTCCACGGAATACAAGAGCCGACCGCTTAAGGTCAAAGAGGCCCCTGTGAGTTTCTCCGTGTGTGTCTCGAATGTCGCGGGCAGCGTCATGAGTCCGTCTTGTACGGTCAACGTGACAGTGCCTCCTGGCGTAGCGGCCGCCAAATAGTCGTGTGCCGTCTGAGGGGTCGTGTGTGGCATGACGGCGCCGCCCGCTCCGGCTGGCGAACGGCCTCTGGCTCGAACGGAGCTGGAGCCTTCGGGCCTCCCGTTCCCGTCTCTGAACAATCGGTCACTCCCCGAAACTCGCGGGCAGCCGACCGGCGGTGAGATCCCGGATCAGGTGCTCAAGGTCTTCCCGGCCCTGTTTGCTGCGGAACTGCATCGCGCCTTTGCCCAGGTTGCCGGTATCCGCGGAGCCGCCGCCCGCCTCAAGGACCGATTTGCGGAAGGTCTCTTCGATCACGGTGTGCTCCGCGATGAGCCGGTTTATGCGGTCGATGAATCCCGCGGGTGGCGTTATGTTCTGCTCGGGCACCTTTGTAAGCGCGGACACGGTCACGTTGTCCCAATCGGTAGCCGGCTCGTCACTGCCCGCTTCGGGATGGCAGTCGGAGAAGTCAAACATCAGTGTCGGCCCGGCGTCGTCCATGGGGATGATGCCAGAGCGGCACACCGTCTTGCCGGTCTCGCGATCCGTGGCTTTGAATGAGAGGCTGTCTCTCTTGATGATGGCGGCGCAGCGGTACCATCTGCCGGTCGCGCAGGCTGAGCCGAGCATGCCTTGTTCGGACCAGTTTTTTCCGAAGCGGGTGTGGAGGTGAAATTTCTTGTCCGGCCCGACAAACACCATGTAGTGATGGGAAGACGGTTTGACAGAGGCGAACTGCTGGAACTGCTGCCCGAGCTGACGCAGGCGCAGGTCATACTCCACGAGGACGCCGGCCTCCGGCAGGGGCAGAGGGCCGACGGTGAGCCCGTCGCTTTTCCAGTTGCCGCCGGGACACGTGACCAAAACGCCTTCCGCGATCTTCGTGGCCGGTCCTGCCTTCGCGGTGTTTGCGGAAAGTTGAGATGCGGCGAAATCGAGGCGGAGGAGTTCTTTTTCGGGAACGGCCTTGGGAATTTTCAAGCCTGCGGACCAGCGCATCAATTCAGCGGCTGCCAGCACGCGGTTTGCGGCCAGCCGGTGGATGCGGACGTCGTGTTTGAAGTAGTCGAGCGTGAGCTGATTTCGCGTGGAGGCGTTTCTCAGGGCGTCCAGAGCGGCGTCCGCCCGGTCGCAGAAGCCAAGCAGCGTTTTCGCGTCTGTCTCAAGCGAGGGCGTGACTTTCACGAGATCCAGAATGGCCGTGAGAGGTGAACCGGCGTAAGTCTCTTGGCCCCGGTTGTCCCTCCAGAATTTCTGCTCGTTGGCCTTGCCGTAGGGGGTGTGGATGCCGTCTGCCATCCAGGTTGCCGCGTTTGCCTCCCGGCAGCCCAGCCAGTGGGCGACGAACGTGCGGTCAAAGGTGGCCGTCTCGACCTCGGCGGAGGGGTTCCATCCGCATTCGCCGCTGTAGGCCAGCCCGTACAGATTCAGCTCGAACAGGTTGCGCCCGCCCCACATGCCGTGGACCCACGTGCAGGTGCAGATGCCCGGAACGTTGCGCCTGGCCCCGGCGACGGCGAAGTTGTGAATGTTGGCAAAGGTCGGTCCCCAATCGTTGCTCCCGTCGTAGTAGCGGGTGACCGCCGGCGTGGCCCAGGGAGCGATAAAGCCGGCTTTCAGGAGGTTGTCCAAGGACGGGTAGTCTTTTTGTGCGTTGTAATGCCAGTCGAAAACGGCGATGTCTTTAGGCATCAGGGGGCCGGCTTCAAGGGTGAAGCCTTGCTCGTTCCACCAGATCATCATCGCGCGGTTGCGTTGCTTGAGCATGGCGTGGATTTTCGCCATGAACTCACCGTAGACGGCGGCTTTGCCGACTTGGGCGATCCGTGCGGCAACAAGCGGGCTCTTCCCGAAATCCTGCCCGAACTCATCGCCTCCGACGTGGATGGCGGAGGCGTTCGGGAAGGCTTCTGCCAGTTCGTCGTAGAGGTCACCCAGAAAGGCGAAGCTCTCCGGCATCACGGTGTTGATGGTTCCGCCACCGTCGCGCAGGTGCTGCAGTTCTTTGTGTCCGAGCACTCCGCCGAGATGACCGATGGAGTTCTGCTGCGGAATAAGCTGGACGAAATGTACGGACGCGTAGTCGCTCAGGAGCTTCGCCTTTTCCAAGGTGAAGCCGTCGTCGCCTTTGGTGCCGAGGAACGGATACTTGCGGTACTTGTAGGTGCCGCCGTCGAAATAGGGCATGACCGCATTGAGCTTCAGGGCTGCCAGTTCGCGGATGATGCGTTTCCAGTAGTCGATGTCGATGACCTGGAACCCGCCCTGATCGGTCGCGATCATGGCCAGCCGGGTCTTGATGACGGGCCAGTCGCGGATCACGAGCGCCGGGATTACCGGATGGTCTTGGATGAGCTGTGCGAGGGTCTGTGCGGCGTAGAAGGTCCCGGTTTTGTCCGCTGCTTCGATCGAGATTCCCGAGGCGTACACGGTCAGGAGATACGCCTGATCGTGTGTCCACAATTTATCGGTCGGATCGTGCGGTTTGGCAACGGTAATGCCGCCGGCTCCAGCCTTGAGTCCGGTTAGGTTCACACGCTCGGCCAGGACCCCTTTGACGATGGCTGCTGATTCGGCGGGACCGGAAATGTGGGTCGTGGCTCCGACGGTGAAGGTGGCGCTCCCTGAGAGCCGGATTTCTTGGGGTTGCGGGAGTATGAGGGGCGGGGTGGCGGCAGGTTGCGCCTGGGCAAACGCCGGGACTGCCGTGGCGGTTTTCAGCAGGAAGCCCAGGGAAGAGAGGAAAAAGAAAGAGCGTTGAAACCGGACGCTGCCGTTTTTGTTCATGAGGCCTCAGCTGATAAGGATCTTTTGTTTGAGCCACGCTTATCCCATTGGGCAGGACGGAAACGCCAGGCTCCTATGAATGTTTTTCTATTATGCGGCGAATGTGAAAAGAGTCAATCGGCGAATTCACGCTTACTTATGCTCCCTGTTGTGCGTGGTCTTGTTATCCGCCCGTTTGTGCATGACGTTGACTTTTCCAACTTAGCGGAATAAACTGAAAACATGATGGTCAGACACATCAGTTCTGTTGTCATCAATCGCCTGCTCAGCGTATTCGGCGTCGTTGTTGGCGCAACGGACTCGGTCACAGAGCCTTTTTACGGCAGGTAGATATGAGCGAATCAAGAGCGTAGTCATAATCTGTCTCAATAAGACGTCACCCCCGGGGAAAAAAATGATCAACCTCAAAAACGCGTCCAGTGAGCCGCTTATGGCGGAACCGGTCGACTTCTCGTTGTGCCTCGGTGGACCGGTGTATCAACTCTGGCAGCGCACGCACCTGTCAGGAAACGCGCTGGAGTTGCTGAATCGGCGCATCACGGTGTTGATGTTGCTAAGCTGGGTGCCCCTGCTGGTGCTTTCGGTCGCGGAAGGTCATGCGTGGGGCGGGACCAAGCTGCCGTTTCTCTTTGACGCGGATATCCACGTGCGTCTGCTGCTTGCGTTACCCCTCTTGGTCATGGCGGAGTTGATCGTCCACCAGCGGATGCGCCCGGTTGTGGGCATGTTTCTGGAGCGTGGTCTGATCCCGGACTCCGTACGGTCGCGGTTTGACGCGGCTGTCGTGGCTGCGCTGCGCCTGCGCAATTCGGTTGCTGCGGAGCTGTTGCTCCTGGCCTTTGTTTATGGGGTGGGCGTGCTCTTCGTCTGGCGCACGCAAGCCGCACTCGATATGGGAAGCTGGTATGGCGTGGAGGTGGACGGGAAACTTCGGCCGTCACTGGCGGGCTGGTGGCTGGGCTGCGTGAGCCTGCCGCTGTTCCAGTTCCTGCTCTTGCGCTGGTATTTCAGGCTGTTCATTTGGGCGCGTTTTCTATGGCAGGTTTCACGTCTCGAGCTGAGCTTGATGCCGACGCATCCTGATCGCTGCGGCGGGTTGGGTTTCCTCGCGGGGGTCTGCAACGCGTTTGCGCCGGTGTTGCTCGCTCAGGGGACGATGCTGGCAGGGCTGATGGCCAACCGGATCTTCTACACGGGCGCAAAACTGCCCGAGTTCAAGCTGGAACTCATCGGGCTGGTAGCCTTCATGGTGTTTGCCGTTCTCGGGCCGCTGCTGGTGTTCCTGCCGCAGCTCGCAGCCGCCAAACGCCTGGGCTCTCGTGAATTCGGCACCTTGGCGCAGCGCTATTCGTGCGAGTTCGACCGCAAGTGGCTGCGCGGCGGCGCCCCGGCGGACGAGCCGCTGCTCGGCAGCGCGGACATCCAGTCGCTGGCCGATCTGGGCAACAGTTTCACGGTGGTGAAGGAAATGCAATGGGTGCCCTTCAACATGAAGACGGTGCTGCAATTGGGGGTGACCACGTTGTTGCCCGTGGGGCCTTTGCTGTTGACGATGATTCCGCTGGAAGAGTTGCTCGATCGGCTGTTGAAACTGGTGTTCTGACGCTCCGGCTTAAAAAGGGCAAGGCAAAGGGGCTGAATAGTTAACACACCTTCCAGCCCTGTTGCGAAGCTGACCGTTTCGCGGTCAGGATGGTTTTGTAGTGGCGTCGGCGCGGAGCTTGAGTCAGTCGCCCAGCTCTTGAATCCAGATGTTGCGGAATTCGATGGGGTCGTTGTGGTACTGGAGCTTGATGGGTTGCTTCACGGGGTGCGGGCTCAGCGTGGCCGTGCGTTTGAGCGTTGAGCCGTCGATCTCCACTGCATCTTGCACGGTCACGCCGTTGAAGACCACCGTGAAGGTCGGTTTGCGCTCGGCCGATCCGTCCGCCTTAAACTTCGGCGCGAGGAACGTGATGTCGTAAGTCTGCCACTCGCCCTTGGGCAGGGCGGGGTTACACGCGGGCGTGGAACGCTGGTAAATCGCACCGGCCATGCCGTCGGAGTAGGTGTTTGTGAGGTTGCTGTGCGACTCGAGGATCTGCACCTCATACCACCCCTTTTTCGGCATGAAAATAATGCCGCTGTTCGCGCCCTTCTGGCCGGCTGCCACGCGGTCTTTCGGGACGCGCCACTCCAGATGCAGCCGGACTGAGCCATACTCCTTTTTCGTGAGCAAGTCCGTCGCGGTGTCGATCCAGACGCCGTCCTTGACCGGCCAGATCACCCCGCCCTTTTCTTTGGGCTTCTCGGCCACCCAGTTCGCCTCTGCGGACGTCGACGTGCCGTCGAAAAGCACCTCCGCGCCGGCCGGCGGCTTCTCGAAGTTCGGGGTCCCGGCCACCTTCTTCACGCCGAACATGTCTCCCGCCGCCTTCGGGTTCGGAGAATTCGCAAATGCCACGCCCGTCAGCACTGCCGCCATCATCATCACCATCAATTTCATGTTTCTTCCTTTCAATTGCCGGTTTTTCCCGAACGCGTGATACCGTACCACCGGCGGCCAAGAACGTCCAGTGTAAGAAAAGAGCGCATGTGCGGGGATGCGGAAACGAGCCGTAAAAACCGGATTCTTGGCGTCTTGCCACGTCGCTCAGCGCGATGGCGTTCGCCGAAGGTTCGGGGAGATGCTTCAGTGCAGACAGTCTTCCGGCTTCAGGGACGGCAAATGCGAAGGTCCGTTAGAACGCCACCGACGACAGGAATTTTAAGCTGTTCGGAATCTGCTGCAGGACGACGGGGCTTTCATCCTCGATGAAGAAGTGTTTGACGCCGATTTCCTGCGCGGTTTTCAGAATGGCTGCGTAGTCGGCCTGCCCGCTGCCGAGCGCCACGTCGTTGTCCAGCGAGGTGCCTCCGCTGAAATCGCCCTTGACCCCTTTGCGCAGGTCTTTCAAGTGCATCAGCGCCCAGCGGTTCGGATATTTCTTCAGCAAAGTGACCGGGTCTTGGCCGGGATGAATCACCCAGAGGATGTCCATCTCGAATTTCACGAGAGTGGGGTCGGTCTTCTGCATAAGCAGGTCGAAAAGGGTTCCGTCCTTGTAGGGCTGGAATTCGAAGCCGTGGTTGTGATAGAAGAACTGGATGCCGTGCTCTTTGAGCACGTTCCCGGCTCGATTAAACCCCTCGGCGATTTTCAGAACCTGTTGTTCGTCCAAGGGTTTTTTGTGCGGAGCCCAAGCGACGCCGACATACTGAAGGCCGAAACGCTTGGCCTCGGCGACGGTCTTCTCGGTCTGGTTCAGGATGAAGTCGAGGCTGGCGTGGGCGGCGATCGGTTTCAGGCCGCGCGCGTCAAGGGCCGCCTTCATCGCCTCCGCGGTCAGGCCGTAATGGCTTTCGAGGCCGATCTCGACCTCGACGAAACCCTGTTCTTTGACAAAGTCCAGCGCGATGGCTCCCTGCTGCTTGATCTGATTCCGCAGGGAGTAGAGCTGCAACCCGACGGGGCCTTTGAACGACGGGCTGGTTCCGACAAATTGCGCCACCGAATCCTGTGGCGCTGTGAATGACAGAAGTGCGGACAAAACAAACAGACAACGCATCATATGAGATCCTCCGTTAGATTGACCATAGCTTACCCGACGAGCGCAATTCAGTCAACGCAAGTGAATGCTTCCCCATATTCCCGGCTTTCCATCCGCCATGCTCAGCTCTCAAATCCCCTCTCCCCCCCCTCGCGCTTGTTATTCGTTGTTATTAATCCCCCATCCCAGCCGGTCCCTGCCGTCAGCCGGTCCATGCACCGCATCTCGGGCCGGCCCCCTCGTACTTCTGTTCTTTCGTCCGATGGGACGTTGACTGCGAAACAAAAGGGAACTATTATCGAAGGATTAAGGAGCTTGAAAAAATGAAACGAATGCTTGTCCCTGCGCTCACAGTTTTCACGGTACTCATCGCGTCCGCCGACGGACCCTCCGGCGACGCTTCGAAGGAGCAACCGCGGTCTTCCGCCGAGGTTTCCGGCAAGGCCCGGTCGCCGGTCGTCTGCGCCATCGGCGACGTGCGGCTCAAGGGTTATCTCGGCGAGCGGCTCGATGCGATGATCGAACGCCACGTGATCGGGACAGATGTCGACTACATCACCGCGCCGTTCCTGGAAAAGACGGAGACCAAGGGCTGGTGGCAGACGGAGTTCTGGGGCAAATACATGCACGCCGCCATGCCGTATCTGCAGTACACCGGTTCTGCGAAGCTGAAATCGCAAGTCGACCGCGGCATCGCGCGCATACTCGCTTCGCAGGAGACGTGCGGCTACATCGGGAACTACCCGGACGAGCTCCGCTGCGGCGAAGGGTGGGACGTCTGGGGCATGAAGTACACGATGATGGGGCTCATGCATGACTACGATGCGACCAAGTCTCCGGAAGTGCTGGAGGCGTGCAAGCGGGTGTGCGACTACGTGATCGCCGAACTGGGTCCCGGAGGAAAGCGTGGCAAACATCTGTATCAGACCGGCAACTGGTCCGGCTATGCGAGCTCATCGATCCTGGAGCCCGTGATGTGGCTCTACAAGCGGACCCAAGACAAGAAGATCCTCGATTTCGCGACGTATCTCGTCAAGGACATGACCGAAGCGGAGGACGGCCCGCGGCTGCTCGACCTTGCCTTGAAAGGCGTATCCGTGGCGGACCGCAACGGCTACGGCAACACGCCGGAAACCAACGGCGCCTACGTGATGAAGCATAACCGCTGGAAATCTTACGAGATGATGAGCTGCTATCAGGGCATGCTCGAGTACTTCGAGGTCACGGGACGCACGGACCTTTTCGACGCGGCGGTCGCGACCGGCAACGACATCATCAAGGAGGAGATCAACCTCGCTGGCGGCTGCGCGTGTTCGGAAGCGTGGTTTCACGGAGCTCGCAAGCAGCACCTGCCCTATCTGCGGCTCCAGGAGACGTGCGTCACGACGACGTGGATGCGCTTCTGCGAGAAGCTGCTCGATCTGACGGGCGACCCGAAGTGGGCGGATGAGCTTGAGCGCACCTTCTACAATGTGTATCTCGGCGCGATGAAGGCGGACGGCTCGGAATTCGCCGGCTATACGCCGCTTTCTGGCAACCGCTATCACGGCCAGCACCACTGCTACATGCATACCGACTGCTGTACGGCGAACGGCCCGCGGGGCTTCCTCTGCTTTCTCAAGGGGCTCTTCCGCACGACCGACGACGCGGCGGTCTTCAACTTTTACGCATCCGCGCTCGTGAAGGGCACTATCCCCAAGACCGGCAAGAAGGTCTCCTTCGACATGTATTCGCTTTATCCGCGCGCGAGCGCCGCCCGTATCGTTAGCCACACCGAGAACGCGGGCGTTGTCCCGCTCAAGCTGCGTATTCCGAAATGGAGCGAGACGACGGTCGTGAAGGTGAACGGCAAGGAGCAGCCGGGCGTCAAATCCGGGTCCTATTTCACGGTTGAGCGCGAATGGAAGCTCGGCGATATCGTCGAAATCAAGTTCGACATGCCCGTCGTGGCCCACACGCTCGACCACAACATCGCCTTTACGCGCGGTCCGGTCCTCCTGGCCCGCGACAGCCGTTTCGGCGACGGCGATTTCAACGAGCCGTTCCGGCGGGGCATCAAGGACGGACAGCGCATGCAGGGTTTCGCCGACGTGCGCACGCCGTCGGATGACATCTGGATGGCGTTTTCCGCGACGCTGCCGATCGGCTCGCACCACGAGAACCCGGAAGGCGCGCTGCAGCAAACCGTTTCCTTCTGCGATTATGCGTCCGCCGGCAACACCTGGCATCGCGACAACTTCTACCGCACCTGGTTCCCGGAAGAGTACGGGCCAACGGAATAGGCCGGGGGCAGAGGGCCGCCGCCGAAGCGGTTGATGCAGAGAAAGAAGGAAGACGGATGAGCTGGATAACGGTTTTGGCCGCGGCCCTGTCGTTTGCGACTCTGGCGGATGCGGCTGAGGACGATGTGGCCTTCCGCCTGATGGTGGAGGAGGACTGGTCGGCTCAGGAGAAACGGTTTGGACGCGGTCCGCAGTCGCCTGAGACGATTCATCTGGCGCTCCAACGTGTCGGCCGCATGCTGGACGGCCTCAGCCGCATGCCTCAGCCTCCGGAACTGACGCGCGAGCGCGCCGCTTGGGCGAAGTTTCGATCCGAGGCTGAAAAGGCCGCTTTCCTCTCCGAAGCGGCCCGGATCGATCTGTACCGTGGCATTCGTTGGATTGGCCGAGACGCGGCGTTGAAGAATCCTTTGATGGGTTCCCGTCCGGTGGTCTTCATGCAGCGGCGGAGGTTTGTCACCCAGATGCTGCACGAGTATCTTGGGTATTTTTATGATTACGGCGACATTGAGGGCGGCGGTGTGTATGTGCTGGAGGCTCCCGGTCGGTCGCGGCGGACACGCGATCTGATCGCAGGTCGGCTCCCGCGCGGCAACTACACGACGCTTGCGTTGGGCGATGACGGCCGTACGGTCTATTTCGCCTTTGCCGCGCGGGCTGCGGCGAAGCCCGATTTCGACTCGCCTCAGCGGCGCTGTTTTCACCTTTACGCGGTACAGTCCGACGGCACCGGACTGCGGCAGCTGACCGATGGACAGGCCGACGATTTCGACCCCTGTCCGCTGCCCGGCGGCGGCGTGGCTTTCATGTCGACGCGCCGCGGCGGCTTTGGCCGGTGTCACAATCCGTGGGAGCCGCTGCCGACCTATACCTTGCACCGGATGGACGGAGACGGTTGCGGCGTGCAGACGCTCTCGTGGCATGAGACCAACGAGTGGCACCCCTCCGTGCTGGCGGATGGACGCATCGCATATGTCCGCTGGGACTACGTCGATCGGTCGGCAGCCAACTTTCACGGCATTTGGACGAGCAATCCCGACGGCACCAACCCGAGCATTCTCTTCGGCAATTACACCACGCGGATCAACGCCTGCTATCAGCCGCGGGCGATTCCTGGCTCGAACCGGATCGTATTTGTGGCGGGGGCGCATCACGCCGCCGTGGGAGGGGCGCTGGTGATTGTCGATCCGTCGCGGACCTGTCTCGATCCGAACAGCGGCGAGGACGGGTTTGATTCGCTGGAAGTGCTTACGCCCGAGATCTGCTTTCCAGAGGCGGCTGGCTGGCCGGCCAGCTATTTCCACAGTCCCTGCCCGCTGTCGGAAGACTACTACCTGGTCTCCTTCAGTTTCGACCCGTTGCCGGGCATGGGGCCGAAGGTCGAGCGCGATGGTGAAACGGGCCTCTATTACTTCGACCGTTTCGGGAACATGGAGCTGTTGTACCGCCAGTCGGGAATTTCGTCGATGTATCCGCTCCCCTTGGCTCCGCGTCCGGCACCGCCCGCATTGACCCGTTCGTGCGATCCGGCCCTGGGCGACGCAGGGGAGTTTGTGCTCAGCGATGTGCGCGCCAGTCTGACGCCGCTGCCGTCCGACCGGCCGGTCTATAGCCTGCGTATCTATCAGGTGCTGCCCAAGACCGAGACACATGTGGCCAACAAGCCGCGGCTCGGCTACGCCAACGCCGAATGTGCGCGCATGCTTCTGGGCACGGTGCCGGTCGAGGCGGACGGCTCGGCCTTTTTTCGCGCACCGGCACGCAAGCCGTTTTACTTTCAGGCGGTGGACGCCTCGGGGCGTGCGGTGCACACGATGCGCAGCGTGGTCTATCTGCAGCCCGGCGAGCGCCGCAGCTGCGTGGGCTGTCACGAGCGGCCAGGAAGCCCTCCGCCGGACCGTCAGCCGCTCGCGTCACGCCGCGCGCCCTCGGCGATTCTCCCCGGACCGGACGGTTCCTCCCCGTGGTGCTTTCAGCGGCTGGTTCAGCCGGTGCTCGACCGCCACTGCGTGCGCTGCCACGACGGCACGGAGGGAACCCGGCACAGCCGCCTTGCTCTGACTGGCCAGCCCGAAGGCGCGTTCTGCAAATCGTACAACAACCTGCGGAAACAGGTGCGGTGGTACGAGTGGGGCGACACGAGCATCGCGCAGGCCGTCACCGTTCCGGGCCATATGGGCGCTGATGAAAGCCCGCTTCTCAAGATCCTTGAAGGCGACAACCATCGGGGCAAAGTCACGCTTTCGGATGACGATCGGCTGAGGCTCTGCGTGTGGCTCGACGGCAACGCCGCCTTCTACGGCACATACAGTCAGAACGAACAATCCGCCCAGCGCGACGGCCAAGCGGTTCCGCCGCCACGTGCGCAGTGAATAGATCACTTCGGAGTTCGGATGACATCTGCATGGCTTTTTCCGCGACGCTGCCGATCGGCTCGCACCACGAAAACTCGGATGGCGCGCTGCGGCAAACCGTTGCCTTCTGCGATGATGCGTCCGCCGGCAACACCTGGCACCGCGACAACTTCTACCGCACCGGGTTCCCGGAAGAGTACGGGCCGACGGACTTACGGACGGACAATGTCATATTGCAGGCAGCGACACCGTGAAGGTGGTCTCACCCCCCGGCTCGCTCTCGGCCGTGACCGTGCCACCGTGCGCGTCGACGATGGCCTTGGCGATGGCAAGGCCGAGTCCAGAGCGGCCTACAGAGCGCGAGGCTTCGACTCGGTAGAAGCGGTCGAACACGCGGGGCAGGTCCTTCTCAGAAATGCCGGGCCCCGTGTTGATCACGGCGATCTCCGCTCGGGCCCCGGAGCGCTGTGTCCGTACCCGCACGTAGCCGTCGGCTCGGTTGTACTGGATCGCGTTGGAAAGCAGGTTCGTGACGACCTGCCCCAGCAGCTCGGCGTCGCCCGAGCAGCGCGCCTCGAACCATTCGGCCGCGACGGAAACGCCGCTCTGCTCGACGAGCGGTCGCAGGAGCGCCGCGCACTCCGCGCCGACCGCCGCGAGGTCCAGCGGCTCGCGCTTCATTGCCTCGCGGCACGCGTCGAGCCGGGCGAGCTGCAGGAGCGACTCCACCAGGCGTCGCATGCGCTGTGCGGCGCGCTGGCACGCCTCCAGCGCCTCGCGGTACTCGCCGGCGCTCCGCTCGCGGGCGAGCGCGGTCTGCGCCTGCGCCAGAATCACGGTTACCGGCGTACGTAGCTCGTGGGCCGCGTCCGCGACGAAGCGTGCCTGTTCGTCGATGACGCCCTCAAGCCGCGAGAACGTCGTGTTAAGCACGCCGGCCAAGCGGCCGAGCTCGCTTTCGGTTTCCCGCACGTCCACGCGCCGCGAACGGTCCCCGCCCGCGATCTGTTCGGCGGCCTCGCTCATCAGGGCGATGGGACGCAGGGCGCATGCCGCGATCCACCCGCCCACCAGCATCCCCACGGCTGCGACGCCCACGCCCAGCACCGCCAGCACGGCGGCCAGCCTGCGTAGGGCCGCTTGAACACCCTGGAGCGTTGTGCCGATGACGACCCGCTTGCCGCGCGGCGTGACATGCACCAGCTCGCGGAAGCCCGCCCGCGTGCGAAAGAACGTGTGCTCGCCTTTGGGCGGGTCCCCCGGCCGCCCCACGCCCTCCGGCGCGTCCGGCGAGCGTGCCAGAAGCTCGCCCGACGGCGTCCACGCGAGGTAGTAGGCCGGCACCTCCTGCGAACGGGCCAGCGCCTTGACGGCGACCTCGTCCGGAGCGGTCGCACTGGGAGGAGGGGTCAGCGCCGGCAGGGCCAAAAGCAGGAACTGCTCAAGCTGGCGGTCCACGCGCTGGATGTAGGCGTGGCGCTCCATGCAATAGAAAGCGCCCATCAGCCCAGCCATCAGCAGGGCGAGCAGCGTGCCATACCAGAGTTGCAGGCGCCAGTGGATGGATTTAGCGAACATGTTCGATGATGTAGCCCTGCCCGCGCCGCGTCGCAATCAGGTCGGCGCCGAGCTTCTTACGCAAGTTGGAGACATGCACGTCGAGCAGATTCGACAGCGAGTCCTCGTTCTCATCGAAGAGGTGCTCGTAAAGCGCCGAGCGCGTGACGACCTCGCCGCGGTGCAGCGCGAGGTACTCGAGCAGGGCGTACTCGCGCGCGGTGAGCGCCACGGGCACGCCGTCCGCGGCCACCGACCGCGAGGCGGTATCGACGGCGACGCTCCCGAGCGCGATGACAGGCTGGGCGGTCTTGGCGCTGCGGCGGATCAGCGCGCGCAGCCGCGCGAGCAGCTCCGGCACATCGAACGGCTTGACCAGATAGTCGTCCGCGCCGGAGTCGAGGCCGCGCACGCGGTCGGCCGTCGCGTCGCGCGCCGTGAGCATCAGCACGGGCGTGGATTTGCGGGCGCGGAGCCGCTTGAGCAGCTCCCAGCCGCTCAGCCGCGGCAGCATCACGTCGAGCACGACCGCGTCGTAATCCGTCTCAAGCGCTTTGAACAGGCCCTCATCGCCGTCAGCCGCCGCGTCCACCGCGAAGTTTTCGTCGCGCAGCGCGCGGACAAGCGCCTTGAGCAGATCGGGTTCGTCTTCGACCACAAGTAATCTCATTTTTTTGATACTGCCAGAAACGGGGGCCGAAGGCAACGGGATACTTGGCTGTGTCATGCGAGCCATTTTGGCAGCGGCAACCTTAAGGAACCGTGAAGAAAGCGCATACTCCGCTTCACGCGGTCTTAAGGTGCGCTTTGATACAGTGGCGCCAATCAGAGCAGACCGCGCTGAGCGCCAACATAAAGGAGATTCGCCATGAACCTGAAAACCATCCTGACCTCCGCCTGCCTAATGGCCTTTACGGGCTTCGGGCAAAACGTCAACCAGATCACCGCCGTCTCGCCGGCCTCGGCCGCGCAGGGCACGAGTGGCCTGACCGTGACGTTCACGCTGGACACGGACGCGCCCCCGGCTCCGCCCGCTGGCAACATTCCGAGCCTCGTACTCCTTGGCACGAATGTCGGCAGCAGCGTGACGCACGCGAGTCAGTATATCGTCACCGCCCAGTTCAGCATTTCCCCCTTTGAATCGCTGGGCTACAAGGACGCCTCAGTTGCGTTCTCAACGCCCAACGGAACATTGACCTACAGCATGTCCTCCGCGTTCCAAGTCACCGCCGGATCGGGGCTCGGGGCCAGCTTCAGCGCCACTCCGACCAGTGGGACGGTACCGTTGGCGGTGGTTTTTACCAACAGCTCCATTGGCTCGGTCACCAGCCAGCTTTGGAGTTTTGGTGATGGGGCAGCCAGCACGGCGGCCAATCCCTTCCACACCTACACCAACGTGGGCAGTTTTTCGGTGAGCCTGACGGTGTTTGGTGCGGGCGGTTCGAATACGCTGACACGGACCGGCGCTATCACCGTCAGCGGCGTGCCGCGTGCCGGCGGTTACGTGGTGGTGGATACGGCCCAAACGCGCTGTTACAATGAATCCACCGGCATCACGGCTCCGGCCGCCGGTCAGCCTTTCTACGGCCAGGATGCCCAGAACGCGGGGGTCCAGCCCAGCTACACGCTCGGAGCCGACGGGTTGACGGTGTCTGACAATCGTACGGGCCTGACGTGGCAGCGCAGTCCCGATACCGGCGACGGGGTTTTGACCACCGACGACAAACTCAACTGGTCCGGAGCCCAAGCCAGGCCTGCCGCCCTGAACGCGGCCCACTTCGGCGGTTACAGCGACTGGCGGCTCCCCACCATCAAGGAGCTTTACTCGCTCATTGACTTTCGCGGCACCGATCCCAGTGGGCTGTCCGGCACGAACACCTCCACGTTGACGCCGTTCATCAACACCAATTATTTCCAGTTTGTTTATGGTGGCGCATCCACGAATGTCGGTGACCGCATCATTGATTCCCAATATGCCTCCAGCACCCTCTACGCGTCTCCCGATCTGTCGGGCGACGGAGGCAAGCTCTTTGGAGTGAATTTTGCCGATGGCCGCATCAAAGGCTATGGCCTGATAAATAACGGCACGGAAAAAACGTTTTTTGTCCAATGCGTGCGCGGCAATTCCAGCTACGGTCTGAACCTCTTTGTTGATAATGGCAACCAAACCGTCACGGACCAAGCGACAGGCCTGATGTGGGCCAAGATCGACAGCGGCACCGGGATGGGGTGGTCCAACGCGCTGGCCTGGGTGCAAGCGAAGAACACAGCTCGGTATCTGGGCTACAGCGACTGGCGTCTGCCCGACGTCAAGGAACTCCAAAGCATTGTGGATTACACGCGTTCTCCGGACGGCACGGGTTCGGCGGCCCTCGACCCGGTTTTTAATTGCACACAGATCACTAACGAAAACGGCCAGTTGGATTATGTCTGGTGTTGGTCGGGCACGACGCATACCACCTACACCGGTTCCGGTCAGGAAGCTGGCTACGTCGCTTTCGGGCGGGGCCTCGGGTATATGAACGGAGTGTGGGTGGACGTGCATGGAGCCGGATCTCAACGTTGCGACCCCAAGCCCGCGAACCTGTCGGCTTTTACCTATGTGGCCTCGGGCTATTACAACCGCAACGCCCCGCAAGGCGACGCGGTTCGCATCTTCAATTACGTCCGCCCGGTGCGCACGGCTTTGGCTACGGATGACAGCGTGGGCGATGGCATTCCCAACGCCTGGCGGGCGCAGTATTTCGGCGGCACCGGCACAACGACCAACAGCAGTTCCTGCGCCACCAGCGACTCGGACGGCGATGGCGCGAGCAACTACGCCGAATACGTCGCCGATACAAATCCGA
>JAEAMG010000997.1_pt1 | contig 25550 bp, 12 predicted proteins | sample 8958741 | NCBI WGS metagenome assembly JAEAMG01 (sample SAMN16933256, study PRJNA681125) | bioreactor sludge metagenome | isolation source: anaerobic bioreactor treating anionic surfactant - SDBS | place: India: Bengaluru | collected 2019-02-28 | reverse complement strand
AGATCTCCTTTCCAGTGTATCGTCTAGAATATTGTTGGACAATGCCGGTAAAGGGCCTTTCACTGATTCTGGTTTTATACAGGTTGCACATGAAGCTATGCAAGCTATGGAAATGTATCCTGATTTATCGTTACCTAATATGGAATACTTTATGAATAGTCTACCAGCTATAAGCCAGGATTATTATAAGCATTGTAAGAATTATAATAGGATTAATGGTATAACTGCTGAACCTGTTAAGCTTGTTACTGTATGCACAAGTAGTAATGCTGTAGTCGATGCTGATATGGATGCTTCCGGCATAAATGTTAATTATGGTAATTATAAAACCAGTAAGACTTATATAGAAACTGTTATAAACAATATAGGTTTGATACCAGGGTTACTGAATCCATATACTTTCTATAACGGTGGATATTATGTAGACCCTGATTTTTATATGCAGAGGTTGCCTTACAACCCAATAGCCCAAACAATGCTTGATGTTGCTAAAGATAATACTCAGCAATATTTAATAGATAAGCATAAGAATCAGTATATAGGCAAGATGCGGTTGCCTTCTACGGATGAGGACAAGGTAGATTATGGTTTGGACAAATCATTAATATCAGACCTTGTTATGATGAATGGTGATACAGAAGGCCTTGCTCCTATAGATGCATATACATTAGCTAATGATAGATTTATCAATATAGATGCTGCTATATCAGAGTTCGGCGGTGGGAATCTATTTGGCCCAATTAATGCTGCAGGTTGTTTGGCAGCCATGGAACAGGATAATAGTAACAGGTTGCTTGCTCTTGAAGTTATGTATCCGCATGATGGCAAGGAGCGTCCTGATGGGCGGATGTATGACCCAGCTACCGGATGGTTGGATTGTAAGAAGGTTATTATAGATTATATGTTACGTAATCCCAAATACTTAGCATATGTTGACAAACGTAATGCAGCTCTATTTCTTGAGCGTATAACTAAAGATAATAATGCGGGTTATGTTAACCCTCCTGCCGCGTACGCTGTGGCAGAAGCTTTATATGATTGGGATATAACTAAAGAGAAGGATATATTGGATTTTATTAAACGATATAACAGCAACTTACAGGAATTAGATGCAGACCCTGGATGGTTAAAGCGTATAGGTAAGGCTATATCGCAGGATGAGTTTGGTTCTATGATTATACCAGATTTACCGGACAATCCTTCTGCAAGGAATCCGATATATGCCTTCTATAAAACACTTATAGAAACACCTAATGTTGATAAAGCTCATCAGACAGGTAGTACGGTGTCGTTTGATATGACTAGTGATGTCAATACATTCAATAACACGCCTGTATTCTCTCATGAGAATCTTTATATTGAGAACTACGATGTTAGTTTGCAAGAAACTGTTACTGGTGTTCCTTTAAATGAAGGCGAAAGTGATGTATCTATACGAGCAAGCAATCTACCATATGTACAGGATTCTGGTGATGGAGCTATAGTTGTGTGGCCAAAACTTAAGCAAGATACATTGAATAAGGTATATCTGTTTTGTGAATCGTTGAGATTATATAACAAACTATATTCTGAGTATGAGCGTGAATCTAATCAAGATTACAAGGTAGCTACAGATACATCTAATAGCACTACTGTTTCGCAACAAACGAAGTCTACCGTTAAAACAGGAGCAAGACCTGGTAATTCATATGATGTCACAAAGTCTGATGTTGATGCTAACAGTGCTATAAGAGCGTATAATCAAGCACATGGTTTGCCAGAAGATTTCCCATTGTTAGACTTTATCGCAACTCTAAACTTAAATGAACATAGTGACTCATCATTATGGGTTGAAAGTGTTAATCCTAATGATGTTTTAGATTTATCGTATGGTGAATATGATAGAAAAGGTACAAGTGATATCAATAATTATTGGGCATTTGGGCCTTTACAATTGCTGTATGAAAACTTTACATATAACACTACTAAAGATAATGGTAAATATGTTAGCAAGTATATATTCCCTGATTCTTCCGGAGCTTTACAAGAACAATATAATACATTAGTAAGTGAGGCATTAACGCCACATGGATATGTCCTATCTATATCTAATCTAAAGAATAATCGTTCTGATATGTTGACATTTTGTAATAAGAGTAAAGATAGGCATGTGCAATTCATGAATACTATATTATCAAAGCCGAGATTATATGACTATGCATGTTTAATGTTGTTAGATGAGAAATGGCCATCTACAAATACTGGTAATGTTAGTGATATAGTTTACAATACAGCATATGGTTGGTATGGTAGAAACGCCAAAGGAATTGCATATGCAGAACGTGCATTGCGTAATTTCAATAAGGTGCAACGTGATGGGCTCGGTACATATATGAGTATTAATACTCAGAATGAATGGCTTAAAGCTATAGAAGCTTATAATGGTAGAAAACAGTTTAAGTATGATGCAGGAACTGGTGCAAGTGGCACTGGGGCTAAAACTTATAGTGACCAGCAATTGTTAGAAGATAAACCTCCTGAAGATTTGAAGATAGATGATTTCGTAAGACGTGGTTCACCTTATGATTATTCAAGTACATATCAGCATTTTTGGGGTCATTATACAGATTTCATATCTAATAGCAACTATGGCAGGTTACTTGGTGCATTCCCGGCGTTCTGTATTATATTCATGGATGAGGGAGTAGAAAGATGGTATACTAAATTTCAACCTATATTTAATAGGCATGCCGGTGCAATAGATATAAATATACAGAGAGACTGGAAGAATCCCATTGATGTTTGTCAGATAGACTTCTCTAATGCATATAGAAGCTTGTCATCATATGTTGGGGATCAGTATCTTGCTAATATGGCATATCGTGAAACATTCTTCTATACGTGTATGGCTTCTATACCATCCTGGGATCCTTTTAAAATCAAACGCAAGATGCAAGACATAACATACACGAAGCGTGGTGAGGATATTGGTGCTGTAATGATACGCCCAGGTGTTAGAATACATGTCAGGATGGGTTATGGCAGTAATGCCATGCTATTACCTATAGCTTTTAATGGTACAGTAGCAGAAACTTCTCCGCCAGGTAATATATTCTCTATAGTAGCTAATGGTGATGGAGTAGAGTTATCAAATAAGTTACCAGTATTTGATGACTTGCAATCACTTGAGCCTGCCACATGGCTTGGTTGGGAGCCTCGTGAATTGATATGTCATATGATGATGTCATCAGGTGATCAGTTTGGAGGACTTAATGCTTATATATGGAGAGTTATTAAGAACCATTTGGCAGGTATAACCAGAGGTAGATTCTTTGCAAAGAATCCGTTAGGCATAGTACATTTCGGTAAACCATTATATATAGACGCTGATGATTTGAACAGTGACATGCCAGCCAGTATAGATATGGCTACTCGTAGCACAGCAATGGCCAAAAGTATTGGCGGTCTTACCGATTGGCTTGTTAAAGCATGTGGTTTCCCTGCAGCAGTTGTTAATCCTAACTCAAATAACATACCGACTATGCATGGCGACATATTAAAAGATGATGGTACATATATTAAGTTTAAAGAGAAACATGGTGTTAAAATAGATGTTCCACAGGAAACGTTTGATCCATTACAGATGGTTGTTGGAACTACATTAGCTGTCGGATGGATAGTTGGCGCAGCTTTTATAGCTACTATACCTTTCATTGGCCCTCCTTTTGCTATAATAGCAGGTGTTGCTGGATATGCTATGTCGGCGATGGCTAATTCAGGTTTGATACATGCAACATGTTTGCAAACCTGTGGTGAGATCGGTGAGAATGTATATTCCACTTCAGGTTATGAGAAACCTGATTGCAGGACAAATCCACATCTCGGGTTCCTGCATTATCCGTGCCTTGGGTTAGATATGTTTATATATGATAAGACTCCTTGGGATGTATTTAAACTATGTGCCGATAGTAAGCCTAACTTCACTATAGGTGTCAGGCCTTTTGAGTTCAGAAGTACTTTATTCTTCGGGCAACCATATTATACCTATAGATATACTTATAAGAGAATAAGTCTTGATGATATATATACTAATCCTGATTTGGCAGATAAGTTTGGAGTTCCTATATTCTATATGTCTAAGACATTCTCTCAAATGCACATGGCGCATTCAAGTATTAATCTATATGATAATGACATTAAAGCTACTGAAGATATAATGTGTAATCAGGTTATTGCTAGATGGTTTAAGCAGCCAGGTACTAAGGCAGATACTAATATACTTGCGGAAACACAGTATGTGTCTAAAAGGATATATCCCGAGAGACGTAAGACATTCATAGTAGATACTAATTTCGTAGGTCTTGCTTGGACGCGCGGTTGGATTGCTGCTATAGTACAGTTTGTTGTAGTTCCATTACAAGTGCTGATACCACTTAAATATGCTCTTAACGAATGTGTTAACTTTTATTACAATAGAGATAAGGCACGACTTATAGCACGTTCTATATTAAGAGATTATGTTCGTGAGATGTATCAGGGTAATATTACAGTATCCGGGGATGCGTCAGTATGGCCCCATGATAAGATGTATATCTATGACGAATATAACGATATGAAAGGTTTGGCTTTAGTCAAACGTGTCAATATACATTTCTCAAGGTCAACTGGTTTTACTAATGTAGTGGAATTGGCGCCTTATGCTTATGTAAAAGGTGATAAGAAGTTATTAGAGTTACCATTGCACGGGCAACTTATGGGTTCGGCCTGTACATGGTTAGCATCAGCAATAGCAAATTGGCGTCTTGCTGCAATAGGGTGTAATACAATTAATCATATAATGTACAATACACTTGGTTACTTGAGTTATGTAGGTATATATAGTTCTCGTACTGCTTATTATAAGATATTGCAGACATTGGGCGAGAAGATGACAGAGTTTAATGATAATCCACTTGAATTCATTAAAGAATACCAGAATATAACAAAGACTTCTGGTTTAGGGTCTGATGCTGAAAGCTTTATGGCCAAAGAGATATTTGCTAAGGTTAATAGTAAATATTCATCTACTAATATCTTAAACCATACAATAACAAACCAAAGTGATGAATTCGTGAGTTCATTGGTTAAATTAATAGAAGCCGATGCTCAGACGGCATTAAAGAATGGTTCTGTACAAGCTGCTGATACCATGTCAGGAAAGATTATAGCAAGTATGGGCCGGAAACAGTTACAGGGAGTTATGACAGAAGAGATAGCCACAGAAGCTGTTAACCTTGTTAAAGCTGCACGAGCTGCGAAGGCTGCTGGAATAACGCTTGGCGCAGAAGTTGGTGGCGTTGCTGAGAAGGCATTGCTCGGTGAATTTATTGCATTGATGGGACGTAATGCATTAACGAAGATTATAATCAAGGCAGCATTTCGTGGCCCATTCACCCTTTTATGTACTGGATTTGGTACTGCTTTCTTTGGACCAATAGGTGCATTAATAGGTAATATTCTAGGCACAATATGTGACGCTATATTGTTCCATTTGCTTATATCAATTCCATATACAATGTTCAATAGATACTTTGATGATGCTTATTCATTAGATATGTCATTATTAACATATAGAGGCAGAGAATTCTCAGCCGGTATCAACGGGCATAGGCTGAATACTGGAGTTGTTTATACCATCCCTAGAGATGTAGAGAAGCTTGATTATGATGAGAAGTATAAAGACAAGCAGGAAGAAACATTAGGTGCACGTCTAGCTATAATGGATCAGAATGCAGGCACTGGCTCTACCGCATCATCACCAAGCAATATAACACGTCCATTCACTGGTGAATTAAATAGTGATATTTTGGCTGCCGCTAAGTCATTAATAGGTAAACAATATGATTTAAGTGGTTATCATTGTGCGCCTGGTGTTGTTGACATGTTAGGTGTACTTGGGATCACCCCTGACACTCTTAAAAACAACATGCAAATGGGTCTAAATAATATCAACTGGGTGCCACATTGGTATATGAATAAAGATAAGATTGCCAATACTATTGGCGAAGATAAAAGTATGTGGTTGCCTGGTGACATTATACTATTTAGGGACGACAAAGAAGGCGACGGCACAGGTGATGGTACAAATGGTTATAACTGGCATCATATAGCCATATATGCTGGTAATAATCAAATGATACATGTTCCAGCTAGTACGCAGATGATAACACTTACTAATTTCTACCAATCATCTAACGATAATAAGGTAATAGCTATACGTTTAGATCCTAATAAGATAGGAATGTCAAATAATGTATTTCAGGAGAAGCCGAATAGATAATGCAATATCCTTCTTCATATGGAACATTCAAAGACAAATTATCACAGATAATAAATAATGAGATATCTAAAGTGCCCGGGCATACATCTGTAATGGTAAAGAAGTATGAGAAACAGGTCATTACAGATGTTGGGAACAACAATCCTATAGGTAAGGATGATGGTATCCCAAAGCTTACTATTAAGACATCAGATGGTGATAATTCAATAGGCAAAGATACTATTAATAGGGTTAATTCTTTATCTTCACAAAGTAATGGCCAGGGGCTTTCTGCAGCAGTTATATCGTCAGGTACTGGCGAAGGAGGTAGTGATGGTGGTTCAACACAGAGATTGATAAAGATTGTAAAACCCACAGGTAATACAATAGAGGGTGTGCCACAAAATCAGGGAGGTTCTAATACGGTCAAATCAAGTGCTGATGATACTTCTACAAAGATAACCCCTGTACCTTTAATAAGAGCAGATTCAGAAGGCATATATTATGCCAATACACAAGAGGATCTACAGAATCATCTTAATGAAGGTTGGAAACGTAGTGATGATAAAAGTGATACATCATCTGATAAGAAAGCGCAAGTCGCTATAGCAAACAATGCTTCTACACCAGAGACAAAAGCGGATGGTACGCAAAACTATTCTAAAGGTAGATTACTTGTTGCAGCTACAACTAATTCCGGCCATATATTCACTACTTATGCCGATATATCAACACTATATAAAGATGACAGGGCTAATCCACAGATAACAGCGCATCCGTTGAATGGCCAATTAAATATGTTATACTCTGGTTTCACATGTAATGTGCATAAAGCATCTAACCTAAAGAATAACTTACCTACAAGTAACGGATCAGCACCTACTGATGGCAGTAAGCAGGTGACTGTTAATAACCCTACTAAAGATGCATCATTAAATAAGTATTTCACTGTTACAACTAATGCGGATGGCTCTGTAAGTTTACCGCCACCGTTAATGCCATAGGAGTATATGTATATGTCTAAAGCGAAAGAGATTGCGGCCCTTAAACTAGGATTATTAGAAGATCCTACAGCGTCTGTCAATATGTATCAGAGATTAGATCCTGTGAAGGATTATATTATAAATGTAGGTGAAGATGTATATGGGGTGTTCAATGAGATACAGAACACAATAGGTTATGACCAGAAAAACCACCACACTATATTGAGTGATGGTACGCATATAATGATCAGTGAAGAGAGTCATATCAAGACAAAAGAACTTAATATTACCACATCGCCATATGGATTTAAGTGGAATGGTTTAAGTATGAATCCTCAATTACTTGAGACTAAGCTTACATTTATTAGTGAGAAGATGATAGGTAACTTAATTAATATTAATAATAATGTTCAGGGCTTGCCTATTGTTGATGGAAATGATATAAAGAGTTATGATGTATTCACTTCTGGTGAATATAGTATGAGTAATAAACTATCAAGTATGTTAAAGAAATATCCAGTATTAAATACATTACAATGGAAATACAAACCATTAGGTTTACCAAGATTAGATTTAACGCCGGATGTATCCGGTTCGGAAGTAGTAGCGTAATATATAATAAGACAGGTGAGATATAATGGCGGTCACGCAGATCCATACTCCGGAGTTATACCAGGATATCGTATTTGATGCACATGTCAATCCATTAGCTAATATAAGAGGCACTAAAGTTAGAGAAGCCACAGTTATAGAGCGAGGTACTGTAAGACTTGCTCATAATCTGGAGGTTACACCAAATATTGCTGTACAATCGAATGATTCTAGATTACATTTACCGTGTACAGACATAGGTACTATATCTAATTCATTTATAGTAAATACAGATCATGTTGATGGCGATAATAGTATGGTGGTGTTTAATTCTAGTGTTGCTGAGCGTGGTGGTGCTATAAGATACAACGATCAAACCGGGCGCATGGAATTCACTTATGATTTTAATGGTGCACGTAACTGGCATATTTTTGCCAGTATAGATGACTTAGGTAATGGTATTATTTATCGCACAGCCAAACATGGGCATGAAGCCAACAATAATCCGATTAATACTTTATATTCTTTGCAAACAGGATCATTCACTCTTGATGGTGTAAAGCTAATAGTTTTTGTAAATGGACAATTTAAGAGTCATTATGCAGGCGATTACACTATTGTAAATACAACCACCATACAATTCGCACAGCCGAGGGCAAATTCAGATATAGTAGAAATGCTTGTATATGCAGATATAATATATAGAACAACTATACTTGGGATACAGGCTGATGATGCTTTGCGTACACGTTATACTGTTGGTGGCATGAGTTTGACTGAGGATGCAAATAGTGTTCTTGTATATGTTAATGGACAATTAAAGTGTGAACATCCTCCTTTAGGTGTTACTAGAGATTATAGAACTCTTGATGATAATACAATTGAATTCACTGAGTCTAGAAATCCTGCAGATATAATAGAGATCATTATAGCTGCGATAGGTACCTTTAAGTCTAGCACTGGTTATAACGTGTCAGATGGTACAAGTGCGCATACATTTCGTATAGCCAACACTTCTACAGATCTTGGTAACTATCAGTTATTATTTGGAGATGGCAATACTTATAATATAGGTATAAGAAGCTATTATGGTATAATGCAGTACCAAAATATGAATGGGGAATGGCAATCAATAGGTAGTTCATCATCAACAGGTTTACCAACAGGTAATGATAACTATATATTAATTTCTGACAGTACAGAGGAAGCTGGTGTTAAATGGGTAAATCCGCAAGAAACTAGATTATTGCCAGTTGGTAACAATAGCTATATGCTCGTAGCTGATAATAGTCGCGCCAGTGGGACTCGTTGGACGCCTGTTCCTTACGGGGGAGGCGGTGGTGTAAGTGGTACTGTTTTACCTCCAGGTATAGACGGTTATATATTAATGGCAGATTCAAGAACACCTACTGGTTTTCGGTGGGTTCTATATCCTGGAGGCGAACCTGATGTATACGATACAGTAACAGAGGGTATGGTATTGGTGTGTGATGACCGTTTAACGTATCATGTAGGTTGGTCTTATATTCTTGATCCAGGTGCGCCATTCCAAGATACTATCAACATACAGGCCTCCGGTGTAATGGTACAAACACTTTCTAACGGAGTTAATGGCTATGTTTTAGTAACTGATTCTACGGTATCTAATAGGTATAATTGGGTCTCTGCGATGGATTGTGGAGTTATTACTGGCATGACCAGTAGTGCTACTGTTAGGAATTTTGTTGGTGATACAACTTTGTCATATTTGCAGTATGCAAATATACCAGATGGATTTATTTATGTTTATGATCCAACATATCCAAATAATGCGAGATGGACTAATACTTTTGACGGTGGTACATATTAATTCATGCTTAAGTATTGCATTACTTTATGCAATTTAGTAGAATATACTTTGAGGTGTAAACTATGAACCAGATAGATTTAAGTAATCAATATGATGTCCTAAAGAATCTTGACATGACAACACAACGATGTTTTATTGTCCATTCTAATAGGGCCTCGTATGATAAGTCAGTTTTGGCTTTTGGCGTTCCTGAAGGCGATCCGACTTACTGGCCAGACACCGCTGTAGGTATACGTAATAATGCTGGCACAATGGAATTTAGACACGCTGGAACAGGGTGGCAAATTATGGGTTCTGGTGGTGGAGGTACAGGCTCTGATCATCAACAGAACACAGATACAGGTACAGATAGCCCTTACTTCATACTAAATGACACAGATTTGTACGGTGATCCTTTGGGCGCAGCATGTGTCTTGGTCATGGGAAGTTCAGCTATAGGAGGACCATTCCAGGAAGCAGCTATAGGTTTTAGGAATAATCATGGTATACTTGAATATAGGAACTATAATACTATTTGGATGCCAGTAGGAGCCGGTGGTAGTGGTGCAACACATATGCAAAATACCGATATAGGTACGAGTTCTATATTCTTTACTATAAATCGTGATAATCTACCATTCCCTGTAACATTAGCATTTAACGAAGTCCCACAAGGTGTCGATAAAACTGAATGGTCTATAGGTATAAGAAATTTCCATGGCACTATGGAATATAGGAATGATGGCGGCACATGGACACCAATTGGTTCTTCGATAGCGCCACCACCTATAGATGCCATCCAGTTTATCACAAGAGCAGAGTATATACATCCATTCCTCATGTAAGAAGGAGTCATTATGTTATCAGACTTTAAGTATAGCAGTCAGTTTGATCTTGAGTTAGGTAGAGATTTCTACCCGGCTTATGCTATAGATAGAGATGTACAGTTAATGCGTCTGCGATTATTAGGAGACAATCCAGATTTCATATTACATAAAGATATGTGTTCATCATTGGAGGAACTGATAGGTGAGAACAATAATGAAGTTACAGGCAATAAGATGTATGGTAAGATTATTGACTCCTTGACGAATGATGGTGCATTTGTATCATCGAAGTTAAATGTTGAAGTATATCCTATAGATTACAGTAAGTTACAAGCAGATATAACGTATACTTTATCAGATAAAGGCAAGTCTGAGCACATATCTGAGACGAGGGTTATAACAATATGATTAAAACTAAATCACAGTTAGACAAGGAATGTATAGCCCGCATACAAAGCACTTTGCCAACATTACATATAGATGTCAATGGCACAGCTTGCAAAACTATGCTTGAGGCTTTTACGGCCTCTATTGCCGATTGTTATATAGATTTGGAAACTGAGACAAGACGAAACATGGTAGATACTGCTACAGGAATAGATCTTGATAATATTGGCAACTCCAGGAATATATACAGGGCTCCTGGTGAAAATGATACATTATATAGGAACAGAGTAATTAACTTCTTCAGTGATAATAATAGTGGTACATTATCCTCTATATTAAATGCATTATATAAATTAGATGGAGTAGCACAGGTAATACATAGACCTTATGCAGTGGGATTAGGTTCCTTTATTTTGTATCTTGTTCCCACAGGAAGCTATATAACTTCTACATTATTAAACAGAGCCCAATCTATAGTTGATAATTATGAAGCAATAGGTGTTCGTGGAATTGTACGTAGTGCTATTATAATAAGTATTCAAATAAGGGTTAATCTTACATTTGCAAAAGATGTAAGTAATATAAATACCACAAGCATCAAGACACAATGTTCTAGTGCGATTGTGAATTATCTGAATAACTTGCAGGTTGGTGAACCTCTTGTTATAACTGAGCTTATAACACGGTGTAAGAATGTTTCAACTTCTATAAGTGATTTATATATTGAATACATCAAGATGAATGGGCGTTCATCTTTGATACGTAATTATTATCCACAGGAGTTCGAGATCATACGACCGGCTTTAAACACGGCTGTTGTGATAGTATAGTATGAAATTATATTCATCGTTTGACAATCCTGTATTGCGCACTGCTGAGGATATGGCAGAGACACTAGGTGTCTTTATGAAGGCATATTATAGTAAGATTTCCACACCATATCTTACTAAGAACTCCACCGGCTCTAACTGGCGTAAATATATGAATACATTCGCCATAGAGGCAAGCAATCTCCTCGATAGAATAAAGTCTAATCTCAATAATAATATAGATGGCATATTAAAATCACAGCATAAGATTTATATGTTCAATGTTCCATCCACCATAAAGTCAATCAGCAGTATAGTGGCTCACCACTCATCTGTTTACAAGCAACTGGTTAAAGCTGACAATCTATATGATTTTATGTTTGGTGTACCATCTGTGTATGAAACAGTAATAACTACATCTACAAATGAGTTCATACTTGGTAGCAATAGAGTAGCGTCAGATTATAATGGCGCATACATGGTAAGTAGCGTAACAGTTAATGGTTATGACACATTATATACCTTATATTACGATGAGAACAATAACAGGCAATATCTTTATACTTATAGCAATCTGGCAGTTAATGATGTGATGCGAGTTTCATATAGAACAAGTGATTGTTATTACCATGATGAAGGTAATTATATTGTTTACACGCAACATGATTATAATAGATATGGTGGTAATGATTTATTTGTATATGCGAATAACGGATGGTATCCTGAACAATACACATCTGGCGTGGTTACGACTGGTTATCAGCCAGTATATTATACATTATGGAATGGTGTTGATTCATTAGGGTTATTATGTGACACACCACGATTACATGATGAGCCAGATAACTTATATCTTGAACGTATAAGAGATGCATATATCTACTTGCCAGGATTTACGAAGTTTGGTATGAGAAATATACTTGCTAAGAAGCTAAATCTAATACAGCATAAGATATGGGACAATGATAGAGTTATATATAATTTATCTAATATATGGGAAGACTCTGTAAGAGTTGATTATAGACCGATAGATCATTATTCATATAAATGTCTTGGTATAGGAGTGCCTGATAATGTAGTAGATGGTTCCATAAGATTATTCCGTAATGGATTATTACGGCATATGCCTGATGATTATATCATACGTGGTGATACCATTGTATTATCAACACCCATCACATCGTCAGAGAATATCATAATAGATTACCTGTTAAAAACAGGTAACTATTATACAATGTACATATATAATGTTCCTTCATTATTAATAGATGGTATACGTAAGGATTTTGCTTTACAGTATCCTCAAATGATAGGCAAGACTCAGGTTTATCATAATCTGTTACGTAATTCTAATGGTCCAGATTATGATGAGAGAGCAGGGCATGTAATATTTACCAATGCTCCTTTGGCAGGAGACAATGTTACTATAATCTATTATGTTGAGGAGCAGTTCAGAGAGTTTGGTTTCTCAAGAGTGAGAGCACCTGAGATATGTGATGGTATTAATAATATATTTACCATTGAAGGTATATACGACATAATGTCTCTATATGTCAATGGAGGGTATGTAACAGAAGGTCTCGATTATGACATGATTGATGATAACCATGTTAGACTTTATATAGCACCAGAAATAGAGTCTAAGGTAGAAGCTTGTTTATATAGATATGAAGTTCCGTATGCTATAGCAGAAGGTGCTGAGTTTGAGCAGGTAAGTATTATATTCATGCCGGATGGTTGTATCAAATGGAATATTGGCAGTCTTGAGCCGTCTACTAGATATAGGAAGCTAAACCTTAGATTACAATATATAGGTGTTAGTGATAGAGATTTTAATGATGTGTGGTTAACAGGATATATGACTTCCGGTACAATGTATGCAAATGATAATAGCTATATAAATACCATAACATATAGAACATCAGAAACATCTATTATTAAGAATAATACTACTGACTATATGGAGCATATGAAGCCAGATAGAGATGGTTATGTTTATGAAAGAGTACAGGATCCTGGAATATTATATGGATATATCCCTAGATATCCGGAATTCGATGTTAATGTTTCTTATATCAACACAGATTTATTGTCAACCACAAGAATAAGGCATGATGATAATATAGAATATACATATAATGTAAGGAATATTGGCAACAAGATCGCAGATGATTGTGTCATGACAATATATCTTCCGATGCATTATGTATTAGTGAATGATGGTGGAGGATTATTTCATATAGAATGTAAGACTCCAAGAGGATTAAGACATGATGTGAGATACATACTTTCTTCTCGCTGGTCTTCTAATGTTACAGATTCTGTTAATATCTTCCCTATACATGATGAATACTATGTTCCCAGGTTGCTATTAGATGATGAATTAATGCCGAAGACTGATCTAGTCAATATGGTTGAACAGATAAATAACGTATCTCCAATATTGTGGGGTTATGGTAAATGGGATTATGCAGCGTGGGATACTTACGACAACGTGTATGGTGACATACATTATACAAACCAATTAACAATGCACTCTGCTCGTTCTGATATTGTATGTTCTCATGCTGACAGATATAATTATTCGTTCTTGCCACATAGATATGACACATCTATGGAATCTTACCCTCAATCGATCGTCTATGGCATGGAGGATTTAACAGATGAACGTGCATCACTTCCTCGGCGTATGGATTTCAGGAGTGGTATTGGTTTTGATAAAGACCTTGAAGTTGATATCCATTTGAATGAATATACTTATAATAATGCTTCTAAAGAATATCAGTATCCCGCTTATATAAATACTGGTGTATTTTACCTTAATGACATATATGGGTATCAATTCGATACAGCCAATACTGTAAGTATAAACAGCAATCATCCTCTTGCTGCAGGGAATGTAACGTATATACCTGAAGATGCTACTGATTTACATGTAGTAATATTTGATAATTCATGCCTTGCCAGGAGAACATGTTTCTTCAATAATTACTATCAACCTACACATGAATATACTGAACTCCTATATGGTAATGCAATTAATACTAAGCTTAGGACTACATTCAGCGATATTAATATAACTAACTTTGTATGTAATAATACAGGTTTGGATATAACCCATTATGATATATCAGATAATATTATTAATCTGCATAATGTATCAAGCGGGGTTGAATATACAATAGACCATGAGTATTTAATTAATGTAGATACAACTTATACCATCACTTATACATTGAATAATTCGTATTACGTAAACGGTGTTGTTGTATACTTCGATAAGCATTATGATAATATACTTATACGATATAACAGCGGTGCAGGGCAACACAATACTGGCATAGTGATAAACCCCATGTATACACCGTATAGTAGCAAATTCTTATATGCTGATGTGTTCGAACCTGTGCCTGAAACTATAAGATGTTGGGTGTCACCTATAAATATAAAAGCACATAGTATGGAACCTGTGTTTGTTATCTGTGAAGTTCTTGACAAACATGGTAGTCCTATACAATATCAGGCAGTATCCTGGGTATCATCTGATACGCAAACGTATAGTAATTATACTGATAAATTCGGTCGTAGTACCTGGAAACTAACTATAAATGACTTGACTAATGCCGGGACTACTGTTAATATTACAGCTACAGTAGCTAATAAATCTTGTTACTGTAGTGTATATGTATACTGACAAGAGGAGCATATATTATGGCATATCCACAGACAATAGATAACTTCCCTGATAGGGTAGATGGTACAATACATTGGGCAGAACATCAAAATGAGCTACAGCGTTCCGTTATGGAACTAGAGAAGATGGTCGGCACTAAAGGAAATCCAAATGTTATAGTTAATCCTATAGGCGGAACATTACCAGCACCTATGTGGTATGGCGAAGGTGTAGTTATGGGGGTGTATGCCAATGGTACAATTAAAGCCACTCTAATGTGGACTGCTATACGTTCTACTGAATGTGTTGGATATATTATACAACGTGCCATTACAGCTATGGATGTTACAATGCAGCCTGTTAATTATGATACTATAGCAACGGTGTCTGGTAAAGATAATACGACTTATTCAGATTCCGCAGGACTAAAAGTTGGTTTTAAATATTGGTATCGTCTTGCTGGGCAGAACATTAAAGGTGAAACAGGATTATTTAGCCCTGTATTGTCAGCTTCAGCAATAACTGCTGAAGTTATAGGAGATCCTAATCCTCCTATGGATTTATCTGTCTATCTTGACAATAATGGCAGTATTATTGGTACATGGAAATATCTTGACCCTGATTTAGGTAGCAATTGGTACTCTGGTGCAAACGTTGTAATCAATGCAAATATAAATCCGGCAATGAAGGTTTTGTTGCATATCCTACTAATATGTGTAACTTGACTGCTTTATGGCCTAAAGACATGGGAGCTATAACATCTACTACTAAGTTATATTTCCACGTTAAGACTATGAGTGTATGGGGCTTAGAATCTGCTTATGTAACGTATGGACCATTTAGTGTTGGTTCTTTATTAGACAATTATGTTTCATTTCAATGGTCAGCATATGCCAATTTTAAGTTACTAGTGGAAAGTCATTTCTATAGTGAGTCCGGAGACCCATTTACTTATCTTCCTGGCGAGTTTGTTAGTGAAGGTTCTGGTCTTGTATACATTGGTGAAAAGATTGCAGCCGGTAGTATACAGACTCATGCTCTTGCTGTTGGCAGTGGTCATCGTAATTATGATGTCTTGGGACTCGAATATCATCAAAACAATAGAGTTAAAGCAGGAGATCCTGACGGTGAGGCTGCACCAAATAACCTAAGAATTACCACAACCACTAAACCATGGTTGTTATTGGTTGCAGATGCTAGTGAACGTCCTAATGACATATTAAGATGGCAGATAACAATGTTCAATGATGTTCCTTTTAATACAACACATCCCGATACTATAGGAGTCTCTCATGCATTCGCAGTCTTATCTTCTACTGAGGAACCATATAAGGTATATTTCAAGTGTAATAAAACAATAGAAGATGATGCTCAGATATTAATAACAAAGAATACTTATCAACCGATATCAGGAGACTACTATTATTATCTTGCAGGGTTATATGATGTGCGTGAAGGTAAAGCTTCTCAATTGGCTTTGTCATATGGTTTTACATTTATTGATGGGAATCATATAACTACAGGCATAATAGATTGTAATAAAGTACATGTGCATGGTGCTGGCTCTGATGTCATTATAGATGGCAGTGGTTTGAATATTATAAATGGCAAGATGAATTTTAGAACTGGGAACATACACGACACATCTGGAGTGGAAATTGATAGTTATGGCATACGCGGCGGAACGGAAACTAGCTATTTTAGACTAGATAAAGGTCTTGGTTTATATTTAGGTTTTGGTTTTGGTGAGAACCGTTATATAGAATTAAGTGATTCTGGCATATCTATAGCTACCACATCAAATACTTTGCAGGCGACGGCCAGCGGTATAACAATTACGTCAGCTAATGATAGTGTCGTTATAGATTCTACTGGTATTAAATCACAGAATTTCAAACTTACTGATGCTGAAGGATTGGTAATACTAGCTGATAGTGGCAATGTAGTGTTAAATAATTCTGGTTTAACATTACACGCTGGCGGTGGCACTATAACACTAGACAAAAATGGTCTTACTGGGCCTAACTTTAGTTTAACAGGTGCTGGATTACAAATAACTGGTGGTGATATAACTGTATCAGATGTTAATGGTGCTGGTGGTAAAGTGGTCATTACACCTAGTACTTTCACTATAAGTTCAAATACAGGCAGTTCTGGTACTTTGCGAATAACACCGGAAGGTATTACACATCCTCAGTTTAGTTTAACTGCTGCAGGAGGTCTTGTTATATCAGGAGGTACTTTACCAGAAGGTGATGGTCTTACGTTACCTTTTGCTGCAGGTTCACAAACACAAGTTACAGCTCAAGGGATTTGGACTGGTCAAAGTATTAATACAAATTCCGTATTGATGTCCGGTAGGCGGATACTAGTTAGCTCCACGCAGCAGGAATGCGTCATGGGATATCTTGACGATGGTACATATGGGTTTTGGGCTGGCGCCGCTAGTGGTGCTCATGCCAAATTAGACAAGACAGGTTTAAAAATATATGGGACTGATGGTAAGGAAATAGTAAATACTCAGACAAATACATTAAATGTCAAGACTGGATTTGCGACGATAATGGGTAATGGCGGTTTGTTGGGCTCAGATATAAGACTAGTCAATCTTACTTTTCCTAAATATGGCACTAACTATTATAATAAGTTTCAATTTTATGTAGCATTATGCTGTGCAGACCAAGGAACAGATGGTTTTTACGCTTCATGGGTATATGTAACACATATTGATCAGCAAGCAGAAGATGTAATAGTGACATTAAGCGTTACATCCACAGGCCGTACAAATTACACATATATTGCTACTGCACATAAGTCTAGTGCTGAAGATGGTTCATATCCTGTTTCAGCTATATATACTACTTTTGGTACATAGAGGAGGTATTTATATGTTATTATTATATAATTCTTTAAATGGTAATATCTTATTAACTCATTCAAGAACAGATAATATAAAGGAATTATATCATAGGGGATTATCTGGACATATTGCTGCTGTAAATTCAAGTAACATTATAGTCAATACTAATTCCCAATATGCTGAGCCTATAGAAATGTTTGGCGATATTTATACATTTCCTGGTGCAAAATCTTATAAGTATAATAATCCCTATAATACTGCCTGTGTTGATTGTAATTATTCTCCTAATGAAGGTTGCTGTAAACAGTTACAATATAATATTGACGATATTGATAAATACTATGTTGATATTACTAGTAATACGTTAAAATTACGTCCACAAAGTAGTATAGAATTGTGGGACAATACAAGGAATAACCAATTTGTTTACAATAATTCTTATGAAGCTATAACAATAAATTCTAATGATAATAACGATATATTAATAAAGGTTATCTTTAACGATACAATAGACAATATTATATTTAAAGTTAATGTAACACATGGTGTATGTCAAAAGATAATAACAGATAATAGTAATATTATATGGATACCATATAATATTACTAACCAAATAGGAATGATTTGTCGAATTGATGTGTTGCCAATATTAGATGGCAACACACAGAGTTATATACCATTCATTCCTTCAAAACTTGAATTCTCTCTGATACAATAGGAGTGTCTAATGAGTAACTATAGTGCGAATTATGGCAAAATGCTGTATGGTCCCAGTGACCTGCTGCCATTATTGCCTAACTTAAGGTTCTATATAGGTGATATTGTCCCGGCGCATGCAATTAATCTTGCATATGTGCATTCTCCTGCGCCTACTGCTGATGATGTCATTCGTGTTATTAATGAGCTTGATGTTAGCCTTGAACATGTAAGTAATTATGATACATATGTCAGGACAGATGCTTCCGGCACTGCTTCGCCTGTCGTTGGATATTCGGATTACTGTATGATGACGGATAAATTCTATCAGGAATTCACTACTGAAGACTTTAATTCATTAAGTGGTAAGCATAAGATATTATCAAGTGCTTTATTTTATAGATATCATCTAAGGTCTTATTGTATAGATCGTCCGGGTTTACCTGTTGGTCATGTAGAACAAAGTAGTGTATCAATTGTAAGTCCATTAGGTGAAGTACTTAAAGATAAATATATGCTATGGAAGGTGTATATAGAGAAGGTTATTGATTCTTCAAAAGGTATCTATGACTGTGTAGTATGGACTAATTTTAACAAGCGTGGTTATACTGTTGTCTATACACCTCCTACTGGGAGAATGGATCATTCGGAAACATTTAACCCTATGCCGTTATTATTCCAGGGTAGTAGTACTATCAAACTCACTTATACAGCAACTAAGTATGGGAATAAGTATAGAATAGTAAGTAACTATAAGTTCCAACCTAATGGAGTTGTAGCTGTTAAGTTCCCGACAGACCATTACTTTAATGTGGATATGCCAACATATATATCACGTGATAATAACTGGTATATAAAAATAGGCAGGGGACATTTTGCAGTAGGTGCAAATTCTTATACCAATCATTTATATTATGGACAAAACTTCATGGCTAATATGATGCCAGCTTTAAGGATTACTAATGACCCATGTCGTATTATAAGTCCTACTAAAGTGCAAGTAAGTCATAGGCCTATACTGTCTGGCTTCTATGACAGGAATGCACTTGGTATATCAATAGATTATGAGTTCCCATTGACAATCAAAGTTAATAATATATCATACTCCACTAAGCCTACGAGTGCAGAAGACTTCTCTGGTGTGCTTGATTATGATGCTTATGCAGGTACTGTTACGTTGCCATTTGAGCTACAGGAGGGCGATAAAGTTACTGCTGATTATTTCATATGGGAATTGTATTATGAGTACAGAGGTTATAAGAATAGTAATGATATATATATGCATCTCGACGTTAACCCTAACAGTGGTCATTATACGGTATTTGACTACCAGGAAGGTTCATATGAGGAGTCTCATAATCTTGTTGGCAGGCCTATTAGTTTATGGCTTAATGTTAATGGTATTAATGGCACAGAGCCTGAAGTAAATATGTATCACACTTTTAGTGATAGCCCGAGCACTACATATGCGCCATATTCACCTGGTAAGACTCTACAACTGGCATTTGTTAATATATCTGATTACAACTATGAGCCTATAGTTCTGGATGCCCGTAGCCGTGGAGGTGGTCTGAGAGATAATGTCAACCCTGACACTAACGGCGAACAGTATTGGGATATAGGATATTGGGAAGGTAAACCTTATCAATCTAATGGTGTTTTTGTAGTAGATATTAATAATAAGAACTTCACTAAAGCTCATATAAATAGTATAATAGAACAATATAAAGCGGCAGGTACTCTTGGATTATTAACTTCAAGGACTGGTAAATAATATGTTCAATAATATGTATATAGACGGTTACACTAATATAATAGACGTAGTTCAGAAAGCTGCACTCGATCATTTTATGGCTGGTGACATGCTCGGTAATGCAATAAGTGGGAGCAGATTATTTCAGCCATACTATGTTGATGTCGCAAAGGCCAGGGAATACAAAGAGATACTTGATTCTACGCGTTATAACAATATGCAGATAAGTCTCGGAGCAGATCTTACTACCTTGTTCTCACACGCTAATTACATAGATAATATCTTACGTAATATAAAGAACCAATCAGTATCTTCTATAGAGAACATTAACAACCAAATTATCAATGCTTACAATGCTATGGACAAGAAGCTATTCGAGATTATACGTAATATCCTTGGTTTTAAACATATATTCTATGATTCATTCCGCGATAACTCCAATATGGAAGCTGCTGAGAACCCATTGTATACAGGTTATTATAAGACGGTATCACATGATAACTATAATCACAGATTGGTGATGCCATCTAAGAACTTGTTTGACTATACAAGAGATGCTTATGGAAAGCGTATGGTCAATATAGACATATTAGATAGACGCGGCGTTACAATAGGCCCTGTAAATGCGTTATATTCACCGGAGTATGCCATAGATAATAGTGATGATTCATACTGGGCTGAGTTAATAATAAATGACAGTCAACTTGATGCTGGTTATGTATCTGACTTTAATTTCAAAGACAATGTTCCATACGGCGCTGTGTCAGTACTGCGTATCAACTTACGTGGCTTTAAGAAGTATAATGAACTTCGTATTAAGCCGTTCTGTGAGTTCCCTATCTATATAGTTGGTGTATATGCTGTGAATATATCAGCAGATAATAAGATGAACCTCGTCAGATATATCATGTCTCATTATGAGAGTGGTGATTATTATGTCCATCCACCACAATGGATAAATGAGACTACATCATATAACTTTGCTCCTGTATCTTCAAATGCTATATTGATAATACTTGCGCAGCCACACTATAAGCGTTCATCATTCCGATTGCCTAAAGGTAAACGTGAGAATTATGAGATATTCAATACTATCTTTGCTAAGAATGCATTCGGTGTTATAGACTATTCAAAGTTTGATACTGACGATGACCTAATGACTACCAACAATAACATAGCCAAGACTATGATACGTGAATCGGAGATAGATACACTGCATGTATATAGCCAGGATAACACTGTAGAAGAGTTTAATAAACTCGAATATAGTCTTGGTGCTTATGATATATCGATTAAATATAATACATATGACAATATAAGTGAATACATATCAAAGCCTTTACGCAGTATAACTAGTATAGGACAAATATCATTATGGGCAGATGCCACCGCTATAGGGCCACACGGGCATATAGAATACTCTGTATTAATAGGTGAAAATTCATTTGAGGTGCCGATTATGCCTCTTAATGATAATTCCATATATGAATACATAAACAATAGCAGAGTATTTACAGTGAGTAACAAGACTTACTATAAGTTAAGGTTTCAATTATGGTCAGGATATTATACAATAATATCTTCTATAGACCCTACTCAGAAACGTACAATGTATTACAAGCAAATAAGCAATGTCACCATGGATGGTAACGACATTGCCTGTATTGATATAACTGGCATCGATACTACGACATGTCAGTGCACGTTAAAATATCCATATAAGTCAACCAATAATGTGGTACGTTCATCTATGGCGCAGCAGATCAACTATGGCACTAAATACCCTGCAGATATAGCGGCATATAACGGTTATCATCCGCAATATGTAGACCTTTTACATAACAGCATACGCTCACAAATGGTGCTCGTAGAAGAATCTATAACAGATTTTGATAAAGCCACATTATCAGTGTCATTAAAGAATACACCATTCATGCAATATACAACTAATGCTAATACTGATTATAATACAAATTCTGACGTACCTATAATAGTTACTATAAACAATACAATCATCCAGTACTTTAACTATAACTCCGAGACAATTGATATTGTTAATACAGTCCCTCAGTATATAGAAGGCAAGTCTTCTAAGACCAGGCCTTATACTTATAATAAGACTGATTATAAGACACGTAATCCTGTTTATTTGCAATCATATCGTGGAGTAGGTGCAGATAAGAATGGTACTCCTACCATGGGAAGTCAATATTTATTGGAGTATCAGGTAATTGGTAATAAGATATATTTCAACTATGATTTGAGTGGTTCAACTATAGTTGTAAGATATAGTAAATTAACAGATCTCATAAGATTTAAAGCTACTATAATAAGTACGACACCCGGGCACGGTGATTGCCCTCCTTATCTGAACTCATATGCATTATTGATGAATGATTTCAATAATACATCATCTTATGAATATGATACTGAAGAATATGGTATAGTTAAAGAGGATACTTCTACTGGGACTGAGATAAACATTCGTCCTGTTAATAACGCAAGCGACACATATTCAGATGAATATGTAACAGTTAGTATGGATAATTTTAAGATGTCTTCTGTCACTCCAGATATACGACGTTTCAGGATTATCAATTCCGGTAATACTACAGTTAAATATAGGTTCTATGTAAGGGCTACAGTGACTTCACATAATGATCCTATGAAAGATTCATACTATGCTTGTTATCTTTATCTTATTGATAAAGATGCTAATCCATTTAATGTTCTTGGTCAGGGACATATAGGAGCCGGTAAGGTATTTACATTCAATGCAAGTAATGGAGTTGGGTATCCGTCAACTACAATGTGGTATCCTACACCTAATGATATACCTGAAGGGCAAGTCGGTGATGGGTGGGATCCTAAGACATTTAATCCTAATGTTGCCGAAACTTTCGGGCCCGGTATCGAGATGGATTTTGTAATTAATATGCGATTACACAGTAAAGACTTTAAAACTCAGATGACAGATAGTATAATAATGATGGAGTTTATTGTTGAAGCTACTCCAATTGATGTTGGTGCTACTACTGGAGAAGAGATTAATAACTCTAAATGTTTCCGTAATGGCCCGACATATTATATAAAGTATAAATGTGATGATAGTATAAGTGCGTTAGCGGTATAGGAGTTTTACATATTTATGAATAATTACCTTATACAGAAACCTTCGACATTACTTGATGCAATAGGCCAGGCACGCATCAAGGATATTAAGGAGCAATATTCTGCATGTGATATTCAGACAGAGGCAGAACTATATCAGAAGTATGCCATTGCACATCAGAAGCATTGGTCTATGTTAGGTAAAGCTATAGTAAGCGATTTTACAAGTGTTGTAGAAGAACCTTTTATAGCAGAGAAACATAATGCAGCAGTAAAAGCTCTTGATATGGATCTGGAGATATTGTATAAAGAATATCCTAAGCTATTGGATATACTAACTAATAACTTTAACTACAATAATATAGCTAACAATTGTTTAGTTAATCGTGTTACTGTTGATAAAACTGACATAGTAAACACTCCTGCGCCTGTTGCACAAACAAAGATAGGACATACCCATCTAGTAATAACCGATTCATTAACTAATGATAGCATGTTAGATAAGGGTTTGACTACGGCATTTGTTGAAGATGGTCAGGCAACTCTCACACAACAAAGTGACCCATATGATTTAACCAGTCTCGCTAAAGCATATATAGTAAATCCCGTAAGGTTTTATAAGATCAATCAAAGTACTACAGCAGACACTACAGGTTCAGTACAAATACTCGATGGCATAGAAGGTGTAGCTGAGCAGTCTGTATTGTTGCCATTAAGCGGTATAGAGAGTAATGGTTTCCCTGGTGCAACTCATGCTGGCAGACGAACTTATGGCGTTACTACTGATAGCTCCGGTAATAGTGGACTTGATGCAATGATTGAGCCTGCAAGCGGTCAGGATATACATACCGATGTTGGTTCTGTTATAGATGGCAATTCTAATACCTGGTATGAAGCTGAACTTGTTAATGTGGAACCTGACCAGGTGCATTATGTAGATAAATATGGATGGACATTTGGTAAGCCTTATAATTATATAAGATGGGCTATAGGTAATGAGACTGGAGAAACTCTCAAGCTCGCTGTTAATATAAAGTTATCTAAAGAGATACCAGCTAACCAGATAGCTGTTAGATTACATAGTACTAAACCGGCCCCTGCGAATCTTGATGCTGTATTATGCAAGAATGCTTCTGAGAATTCTAGTTGGTCATTGATAGATTATCATAGTTACAATGCAGTCACTACGCCTACATCTACCACTGGTACTTTGAGCAGTACAACAAATCCTTACATGCCAGTCGGCACACCTCCTAGAGGTGCATCTGATCCTGCAGCTATAGAAGAAGCGATATCACAGGGTAATTATACTGGAGGTAGGCCAAGCGTTGTTAACTACAAGAGTGCTACTACAGGTACGACACCTTCTTCAGGCACTCCATCAGGGCATCTTGATACGACATCAAATTGGCCATCATCCACGCATACAAGTACATCCAGTAATACATATGGCACTCCGCCATATGGTACACAGCCTACTGACGGGACAGCTACTACTGGTACAAATACATCCGGTACTACCACTCCTACAGTATATACTGAGGATGATGATACTGAGATACCACATGATTTATTGGAGTCATATTATAAGATAAATACTACACAATCATTTGCTTCTACCGGTGTTATGCCATCTTTCATTAAAGATAAGATGGATATAAAGAACAAAGCAATATCTACTAATGATGCCGGTGACACTGTGTCATATGCATATAAATTTGCCAACACATGGATTAATGAATTACTTGTCGTATT
>JAEAMG010000992.1_pt1 | contig 25598 bp, 22 predicted proteins | sample 8958741 | NCBI WGS metagenome assembly JAEAMG01 (sample SAMN16933256, study PRJNA681125) | bioreactor sludge metagenome | isolation source: anaerobic bioreactor treating anionic surfactant - SDBS | place: India: Bengaluru | collected 2019-02-28 | reverse complement strand
AAGACCGAAAGACAGGTAACGAATGCCGTTGCTAACACAGCCGGTTTTAGGAGCACGATGGCTCAGAGTACCGTTCGGAGCAAGACGAGTCCCGGCCGGAGAACAGTTACCCACGTGGTGAAGAAAGGAGAGACACTTTCGGTCATAGCGGCAAAGTATAACATGGATGTTCGAACGCTCAAACGCATTAACGGTTTGAAAACCAACCGTATTAACCGGGGAAAGAGGCTCATCCTTGTAAGTTATATCAAAAGGGTTCCTCAAAAGGCACAGAAGAAATATCACCGAGTCGGGAAAGGCGATACCCTCTCGGGGATTGCTAAAAAATACGGAAAGAGTATACAAGCCATCAGGAACATGAACCGATTGAAAAACAACCGCATTCAAAAAGGTATGCGGTTGAGGGTCTCTTTTTCCCAAGTCCTTTTTTGTCTGAAGTTTGGTCTGTCTGGTACTATGTGACCCTATTTAGATATGAATGGTAAAAACCCCGAAGAGGAGTAGCGGCACTGTAATTTAGAAAAAAAGGAGCTTTAATGAAGACATACTTTAAAACTGAAAACGGCATGGTCACTGCCAGTTCTGCCGATAAAGCCAGCATTTATGCTTATTGCAACCCCGACGAACAGGATATACAAGAGATGCTTGATACTTTGCGGATCGATCGATACGATATTGATTCGGCGCTTGATCCTGACGAAATATCACGTGTCGAATTTGCCCATGATCGGGTTTCCATAATATGGAAACAACCGGAAAAAGTATCTGTAAGCGAGACATTGCGCTTTGATGTATCATCTGTTGGATTGTTTCTCCAGCAGTCAAAAATTACGATTATTACAAGCGAAGATGTCAGTCTGTTTTCAGAAAAAGACTTCCGGGGATCCGACTCACCGATTGATATTTTGCTCAAGTATTTATTTTATACAATTCGCCACTATGTTGGGCATTTAAAGGCAATAAAGCAAATAACCGCTGATCTTGAAACCAAGATAAGCTCCTCTATGGAAAACCGGTATCTACTGCAGATGTTTACTCTCGGTGAAAGCCTAACATACTATCTCACCGCTATTGAGGCAAACGGGGCTGTTCTTTCAAAACTCTCCGGCAGGGCGAATAGACTTGAGTTCTCTCAAGAACAAATTGAGTTTTTAGATGACACGATACTTGAAAACAAACAGTGTGCAAGACAAGCACAAATATATAGCACAGTTTTATCTGGTCTTATGGATGCAAGGGGCACAATTATAAATAATAATATGAGCTTGCTCTTGAAAAACCTTACTCTAATTAATGTTGTTTTTCTGCCCCTCAACCTCATTGCCAGCATCGGGGGGATGTCAGAATTCAGCATGATGACCCAAGGTATAGGCTGGAAATTATCGTATTCTCTGTTCTTCTTTATAATGATTCTGCTTGCATGGTTGATATGGCTTGTGCTTGTCAAATACATCGATAGAGGTCCGAAACTACCGACAAGTATCGACAAAGCGTTACACTCAACCACCCGAAAAAAGAGTTCTCATTAAAAACCCATTAACACGGTTTTCTGTTCAATTACACCCAACCCACATCGTTCCATTATCCAGGAAGGAGCTATTGATGTTCCTTCATTTCGTGTTGAATAACAATTGTTTGTGTCGGATAAGCAAACTCAATGCCTTCTCCCTCAAAGCGTCGAAATATTTCCTGATTGATTGCTTCCTGAACATCCATATAGATGTTATAGTCCGAGTTGGTCACAAAATAAACAACTTCAAAGTTCAACGATGAATCACCATATTCTTTGAAATGAACCCGATCAAAGCGGGCTCTTTTCTCTTTCTTGATTATATCGTTGACAATCTCTTTAATGGCTTTTAGCTTTTTCAGAGAGGTCTGATACACGACGCCAAAGCCAAAAACGATACGTCTTTCAGACATGCGCTTGTAGTTTCGAACGCGACTTTTTAAGAGATCATTGTTGGAAAAGATCAATTGTTCCCCGCTGAGGCTCCGGATTCGTGTGGTTTTTAAACCGATATGCTCGATAGTACCTGAAAATGAATCTACCACAATAAAATCGCCAATAACAAAGGGCTTGTCCAGAACGATCGACAAAGAAGCAAAAAGATCACCGAGGACGTTCTGCACTGCCAGAGCCACGGCAATACCACCTATGCCCAGTCCGGCTACAAGGCCGGTGATATTGACACCAATGTTGTCAAGGATCAAGAGAAGGACAATAGCCCACAAAATTATGCGGGCTGCAAATCCCAGAAAAGTGATTGTGGTGGCGCTGGATGTGTCCTGATCCATACGTTTTTGAATGTTGCGCGTGAGCCAAAAAGAAATGCCGGCACCTGCCCAGAATCCTCCTTGTAGAATCAACGTCAGGATGACAATTTTCTGCCATGCAAAGGCAATGGAGGGTTTTAACGTAATTGCGAAGGATGCCACGTATGCGGAGGCAACAAACAGGATGAATAACTTTGTGCCTTTGAGCATATTAACCAGAAGGTCGTCAATTATATTGTCCGTAGAGACGGCCAGTTTGGATAACCGGCTAATTCCCATGCGTTGAATGATCTTCAGTAGGGCACACACGACTGTTAAGATGCAGATTGCAACAAGCCAGTCTTTTATTGTATTTCCGAGATAAACGTTTTTCAGTAATTCCATTTGGCCTCCTTGCTTATGCGGTATGGAGCAAATATTGCCCCATTATGCGGAACTTGATCAGTTAAAACACAAATCCATAGAAAAAACAGAATACAAACGTGCCATCTTCGTGTTCAATAATGCACATGGTTGATCTTATAGGCTTCAAGACAACCGTGCTACCTCAATTCATTTCCTTTATTACCAAAGATAATACTCATCAATTTTATCCTGGTTAAAATCCTCATTCGGATAGTGCTGGAGCGCCTTTGACATGAAATGAATCCATATGGGAAGCGCTGCCGTCGCTCTTCCGGCGAGGTTCTTTTTTTTATCATAACCAACCCAGACAGCACAGAGAAGATTTGGCGAATAACCGATAAACCAGGCATCCCTGAAATCGTCCGTTGTGCCTGTCTTTCCTGCAAGATAATAGGGCATTTTCGATGCTGCACTTGCCGTACCTCTCTGAATGACGCCCTTCATCATATCAACGAGGGCATAGGCGACTTCCGGTAGCACAATCGGTTCTTCAAGCGCCTGTTCATAATGTATCTTTTCGCCTTCGATAGTAGTGATTGTTTTGATAGCAATAGGCGGTAAGTAGGTCCCACCCCGCGCGATAGTCGCGTAAGCGGCGGCGAGCTCAATAGGGGCTACCTCTGTAGTACCCAGCGAAAGAGAGAGGTTTGGCTCGAATTTACTGTTTATGTGCATTTGTTTGGCCAAATCGATGACATACTCAATACCCACTTTTTCCATCAATCTCACTGTTGCCGTATTTAAAGACAACTCCAAGGCTCTGCGCATCGTCACATCGCCGTGATATTCATTGTTGTAATTTCTCGGACGCCACACGATACCGGTGTAAGGATTGGTAAATGATATGGGTGCATCCAGAAGTGTGGTATCGGGTGTATAACTTTGCTCCAATGCTGCCAGATAAATAATGGGCTTGAAGGCGGAACCGGGCTGTCTCTTTGCCTGGACCGCCCTGTTGTAAGGAGATGTAATAAAATCCCTTCCTCCGATAAGGACCTTCAGTTCCCCTGTTTTTACTTCTATCGCGACAAGGGCTACTTCCGGTGGGGTTGTTTTCGGGCGTTGCTTCATGTATGCCTTTATTCCGCGCTCAATAGCTTCATAGGCATAGTTCGTCATCTTCAGGCTGATAGATGTTTCGACGTTGAATCCGGTGGTGTAAATATCCCGAGGGTCTTCTACATGTTCTTCCAGTGACTGCTTAACATAGTCAATATAATAACCGGTCTTTTTTTCGTATGTTTTGAAAGGTGCAAGTGCAATGGTTATTTCCATTGCGTCGGTATATTCTTTGTTGCCTATAAACCCCGCTTCGTACATCTTTTTGAGAACAATATTTTTCCGATCTGTTGCTCTTCTCAGATTTTTATAAGGTGAAAGCCGTGAAGGGGCCTTTGTCATCCCGGCGAGCATGGCTGATTCCCTTCGGTCTTGCCCTCTCTGGTGATGTTTCTGTACGCAGCTCTCGCTATTCCACGGGCATCAATTCCGAAATGTTGGTAAAACCGTACATCCTCTATGGCAACAAATGCGAGCTTCAGGTGTCGAGGCATCTCAGTGATAGGAATGGGAATCCTTTTTTCCACAAAGAGTTCCGCGAAGAGTGTTCCATCATCGGCATAAAGACGCGTCGCAGATTTCGGATGATAGCTTTCAAGCTGCTTCACATCCGGAATTTCGAGATAATTGACAAGTGCATAGCCGAAGCTCACTCCAAATAGGGCCGGCACAAGAATAAAGATAATGGCAAGCTTGATAATTCTTAAATTCATCAGTCACTCTATCATGTTGTGTAATGTCTATTTTATCAAACAAAGCGAAGCGGCTTAATCCTGACAATCACTCCCTTGATTGTATTTTATTCTTAGGCGTTATGAGCAATTGGGCCTGTTGGAGAAGTTCGAGAGCTGTTTGTATATTTATAGTGGGATTGCCCATCGAGCGTAGAGTCGATTTATGAGGCGATTCACCGTAAGCCCATGAGAGATATTTCTGTCTTGTTCGGATTTGTTCTATTGCAGCAGGAACCTTCGTAATCCGAAGCGTAGAGAATCTCGATCTATATTTGTCCATGATATGCGGAAGGGCCATAATAGATTCTGCCTCGTATTCGAGCAAGATTGTAATAATTGACAAATCATTAATTACGCTCTGGATGATATATAACGTGTCATCAGACAAGCGCTTATCAATTCTCCCTTTCATTTCCAGAGTAAGTAACTTTTTCCTGACAAATTCTATCCTCTTATTTTTTTCCAATATTTTGATGCCTATTTCGGTTAATTCTGATTTGACAGTGCGCGGCTTTTCTTGGCAAGAAAACAAGGAAAGAGACAGAATTACTATAGTGGGGAGTAATGCCAATAATATCGGAATATTTTTGAAAGTTCTTAGTTGTTCTCTCTTATCCATATTGAGTTTCACGACGATTCGTCCATAAATTATGATTTTGCGTCAGTTACTTTAACGCAAAATCTACCCGACTCCCCTTCAGCTTTTCATTCTTTTCCGGTGACAAGGATTTCGGTTCCGTGACAAACAAGCGGCCCGCTTCTACCTGTCCTGTCTTGAGAATGGCGTCCTTCACCCGTGCGGAACGTTGAGCTGCAAGTAACCGCAAATCTTCATTTTTAACCTCTGTATTGGTGAGCATTAATTTTTCCATTTCTTCAACGGGGATAGTCTTCTCAAGGCCTATCACGGTCCGTGGTTTGGGAAATTTCTCTGCTTTATAGGCCAGCCGGAGGTATTTCTCATATTCCTGAGGTTCAATTTTTACATCATCAACAGCTATGCTCTCGGAGCTTTTTTTCAGCAGATCTTTCAGTTTCTGGGTCTTTACCTTCTTTTGAACCAGGTACTGTTTCAGTCCTTCCCTGTCACGCTCAACATCGACATATCCCGTTATGTCGAGTCGCAATGACGATTTATCCTGGAGTGCGTTTGCCAGTGTATCGATCTTTTTCATATTCGCCTCAGTAAGGGCGTCCCTTCCATAGTCAAATTCAATATAGCCAAGCTCTTCCCCTCCTCCAAAAAGAGACCCAAGGAGAGCGAAGGGCGCTGTCGCGGCTTTTGAAAGAAGATTCATAATGACCTTGATAATCACTCCCCAGACACTGAATTCCGGATCGTCAAGACTCCCTGTCACGGGAATATCAAGCTTGATCTGACCCCTTCTGTCTTTCAGAAGCGCGACGGCGAGCTTTACGGGAAGTTGTGTCGCGTCAGGGCTCTCCACCTTGTCGCCGAGGGTGAGCTGGTCAATAAAGATGCTGTTCTTCGAATCAAGCTTTCTATTCTCTATGAGATACTGGACATCGAAAGAAAATTTTCCCTTATCAATAACATACCCGATATATTTCCCGGAATATGGAGTGACGGGGCTTAAATCCATATCTTTAAAGCTTACCTTCAGGTCTACAAAAAGATCTTCCCTGAGGGGATTTATTTTCCCGACGATTTCAAGCGGGGCAGACCGATCGTATGTACCTCTCAATTCCACATCGCCAACAGTCGAAGGATCTGATGAGAGATTAGATATTCTCCCTCCTATTTCACTGAGTTCCCGATTGAAACTGGGCTGAATGGAGTAATCATGAAAATCGATGGTCCCCGCCTGGAGGGTTATGGCGTCAATCTTTATAAATGCCGGCGTCTCTTTCTTGGTACCTTCTTTAACCGGTTCGGTGGCTTTTCCGCCCTCCTGTGGAGACGACTCTGCTGGGGCATCTTTTTTCACGACAATATTCTGAAGATTGATTGTCTTATCTGCCTCAATGGCAACGATGGCCTTGAAATCGTTAAGAGCCACATTTTTTATAAGCAGTTTCGTCGGATTGTTTCGGAAGTCGATATTTCTCAGGTACAGAGAGTCCATGCTGAAAAGTTCATCGGCCTTCTCTTTATCGACAAAGGCAAAGCGGGTAATGGAGGCCGTGCCAAGGAAGCGAATATCGGGGCTTTCCTTTTCTTTCCCCGTTACTGAAATGTCTCCGTCGGTGTGAGCGCTGCCACGGACAACCTGAATTTTTACCCTGTCGGTGAAATAGGGCTCAAAGGGCCTGATATCAACGTTCTTTGCTGTTGTTTTTGCCTGAACCATGAACGGCATTATGGAGAAATCTCCCCCTACATTTACTTTTCCTTTTTTATTCAGCACCAATGAGGTTAAAAACGTACCCTTGCTGCCTCTGGCAAGAGAGATATTTTCTCCTTTGAATTCCAGTTGTTCCACATTTATCTTTACCGGGTCTTTCAGTGAATAATCCTGAAAAGCAACCTTCCCCTGCGTAATTTCAAGCGTATCGAGAAGGAACTGAAAAGCACCATCTTCATTGCCTTGGTTTTTTTTAGCCTTCTCAGTTTTTTTATTCTCGTCGCTTACTTTATTTTCTGTTTCTTTACCCTCCTCTATCTCGGGTATATTGAGTTTGCCATTCTTATCACGGGCGAGAGATACCTCGGGAGACTGGATGGAAACTTTCGAGAGATGGACTTTCCCTGCAAAAGGTTCGATAGAGTCTATAGCAACATTCAGCGACGGAAGAGTAAGGATTGATTTATTTTTTGTATCCTGAACGGTAAGTTTCGTTATGGCTACATCTCCTGTGACGGATAGTGTGCGATCGTCTTTTTCGTCCTCTCTGTACACAAGCTGTGCTTTGATATCAAGATTACCTGACGGTACCTTTACCGGTATCTTCACAGGAAGATACGCCAGATAAAAGGGGAGATTAACCTTGTCAATATTGATATCAAAATCTGTTTCACGGGAATCGGCAAAGGGTTTTGTCTTGCCCTGAATTACAAATGGGGTATCGTTTATCTTCAAAGAGAGGACCGGTTGAACATCATTTTGTGTTTCCTTGAGGATATTCGATATATATGGGATAGTCAGATTCATCTCTCGAACGGTGTGTTTTTTCTTGAAAGGTGTATCGAGAAAATCAATGCTTCCGTTTTCGATTAAGATACCCCGGACGGAAAAAACAGGTGGTTTTGATTCTTCCCCGGGCTCGGACTCCGTTGGTGTCTTTTTCTCCATAAGATCTGAAAAATTGTATGAGTTGTCTTCATTACGGATAATACTGATGTAAGGATTCTTCAGATGAATACGGCTGAGGGCGATATTACCCTTGATAATTGCAGGACTTACACGTGCCTCCATGTGATCAAGTGCAAAAAAACGTTCCTTGCTTCCCTTTTCCGAAACATTAATTCCTTGAACTACCAGTTTCATTATCAGGGGATTAAGAGAAATTTTCTGGATAGAGACATCACGGCCGAGACTTTCGGAAAGTTTGCTCATCAGGATTGATTTCATTATGGGCGGCGCGCCAAAAAAACCGAAGAGTATCAGTACAACAAGGACACCGCCACACCAGAGAAGAATTTTTTTCCACCGGCTCATTGAAACCTCCCTTCAAACTTTAACCGTATTCTTACAACGATTCATTTTGCCCAGAACTGCCACCAGGGTTTTCTGTGGGCTTTCAAAATTTCTGCCTCACTCTCTTGCAATCTAAAATAGGGGATGAACAGATCCTCCATGGTGTAAAAACCTTTCGGTTTGCCTTGGAGATTTTCAACAGCGAACAATATACCATTGCCGAAAGCCTCGCGAGTAATAGACTCGTGTCTTAAACGTACCGTCTGGTAGGGAAAACCAAACAGGATTTCATGGACGCTTACGATGCCCCCTGCGCGCACAGTTTTGATTTCTTCTTCGGGTAAATTCAGTGTACGCGCAATGATTTGGGCAGTGCCGGAAACCTCGGGTTTTGTCTTGAAGTGTTCTTCGGTGATTATAATGTCCGTATAGGGCGCAATGTTCTTTAATATCTTGGCAGCGATCATGAGGAAGTTGATGCCTAATGTAATGTTTGGCGAGTGCATAACTACAGTTTGCTTTGCAAGGTTTTTCAGCTTTTCTAATTTGTCATTCTCATAATGAGAAATTGCGCTGACAATGGTGACTTTCTTTTTGGCTGCTGCATCGCCATAGTAATCCAAACCACTTTCGGAAGAGAAATCGATAACCACGTCAACAGGATGTTTGTTAAATAATTCGTCTGCAGCTATCTCGTCTTTCCTGTAAATCAATCCAGGCTCTTCGGAATCAATCCCTAGGAATTCCGGCACCGAACGGTGTTGAAGTAAGGATGATTGTCGTATTACCCATTGAAGACTTACTTTTTCTGATCCAAGTAACACTGAGGCTACCGGACGTCCAGTTTTTCCGAAACCCATAAGACCTACTTTCATACCCTATCACCTCTGCAATTTTCTTGTGCCTTTGGTTATTGGTGCTCCTCTCTTCCAGCTTTTTTGAAATTGTTTCACGTAAGAATATAGATACCACATTATTCTTGACATGTCACTATTATAGTAATATTATGTATCTACTATTATATTATCAAGAGGTCACTATGAAGATTGTGGGGATAAAAGAATTAAAGACGAAACTGAGTAGTTATATAAATGAGGTCAAGGAAGGTAATAAGATCCTTATTAAGGATCACTCTGAAGAAGTGGCTGTTATTGCACCTCTTTCCAGTGAATATCGGACGATGCGGAAGCTTATGAAATTGGGCAAAGCGCAATGGTCCTTTGGTAAACCGAAAGGTTTATTTCCAAGGGTTCCTGTTGAAGGAACTCCCGTATCATCAACCGTACTGGAGGAAAGAGAATGATTCTATACCTCGGTTCGAGCAGCCTTATAAAGTTGTATATCGAGGAACCATACTCCAACGTTATTGCTGACATGGTGAAAGTTGCCGAAATTGTTGCCACCTGTCGTGTTGCATATACTGAAGTTATGTCGGCACTGGACATGCGTCTGAGAAAAGGTGACCTATCAAAAGAAAACTATGAAAAAGTTTTGGAGAGATTCAATGAAGATTGGCAAAGTTTCGCAAAAATTGATTTCGATGATTATGAGGCCGGAAAGCTCATCGGAAAATGTGGTATTACACGATTTGGAGCACTTCACCTCTCCGCGGCAAAGCTTATTCTTGATGAATACAAACAATCAATAGCCTCTGGAGAGATAAAAGAAGATGATTCCGCTTTAGTTCTCTTTTTCTCGTCCGTTGACAAAGACCTCTGCAAAGCCGCAACGGTTGAAGGTCTGAAAGTACTCTCTTCGTTCTGATAACTATATTTTTGGGAGGCATACCATAGCCGATTTTTATCAAACAGGCGGCGTATCGACATTGCACAATCTTGGCAAACCAAATCTCGAAGAGATTGAAGAAAAACTGATTCAAGACAGCAATATGACTGATACGTAATATTTTTTTGCGTAGAATTACTTAAAGTGTAGGATGAAAAAAAAAGAAATAAAGATCAGAATAACAAAGAAAGGGTTGTTTGATCGATATCAAAAAATGAGATCTATAAAGAGAAAGATTATTTTCTTCATGCTCTTCGTCTGTGTGCTGAGTATCTACATGATTCTTCAAGACGTATTTCAGAAAAACCATGAAGATGTTGAATCTTCTGCCAATCAGCCTGTCCTCAAATCTATCCACGATACAATCGGTCAAGGAGAAACAATCTTTGATATCTTCAAAAGACATGGGTTGAACATGAAACAATTGCCTGCTATGAGAGAGGCAGCAGCGACAATGCACCGCCTCGGAGATGTTAGTGTGGGTCAACCATACTCAATCACATTCGACGATAAAAACGACGTTGATTCTTTTATTTACTGGATCGACGAAGATTCATTTTTGAAGATCGAAAAGAACCTCGAAGGCTTTCAAGCTAATAGATATTGGAATCCTTATGAGGTGAGAACTAAGATCATCTCGGGTACCATCAGAGACAATCTAGTTTCGGCAATAGGGAGCAGCAGTGATGAAGTTCTCATTGCCCTCAAGATATCCGACATATTTGCATGGGATATTGATTTTACCTCCGATCTTCGTCTGGGGGATACATTTACCATTGTTGTTCAAGCGCTCTACCTCAAGAATTCTTTTAAAAAATACGGCGAAATACTGTACGCCGAATTTAACAATAACGGCAAGCGATACCCTGCATACCGGTTTTTGTATAAGGGAAAATTCGATTATTACAACGAAGAGGGCACTTCCCTGAGAAAGACATTTTTAAAGGCACCTTTGAGTTTCAAGAGGATAAGTTCCACTTTCTCAAAAAAGCGACTCCATCCCGTATTGAAGGTCTATAGACCCCACCGTGGTGTGGATTATGCGGCGCCACAAGGTACTCCTGTGAGTGCAACAGCGAATGGGGTCGTTTCGTTTGCCGGCCACCGAGGTAGATACGGCAAATTAGTTGTCATACGCCATCAGAATAATTACAACACATATTATGGCCATCTTTCCCGTATCAAGAAAGGTATTCGCAAGCATGCCCGTATAAATCAGGGTGATCTTATTGGTTACGTAGGTGCGACGGGCCTCGCAACGGGTCCACACCTGCATTACGAGATAAAGCATGCAAATAAGCATGTTAACCCATTGACTTTCAAACTGACTGGTACTCCTATCCCGACTCCTCTGATGGGCCAATTTTTGGATGCAAAAATGGAAATAGATAAAATACTTAAGGCTCAGTCTGACGAAATGTCAGTACCAGAAAAAACGTATGGGTTCTTGGATAAAAAAGGATAAGAAATGAAAATAAATATTTTGGTTATTTTCTCTATGACCATTGCTGCAGCGGTAGTATTGCAGAAATCCTTGAAAGAAGGTTTTGGTCTTACTGTATCTGAGGCCATGTGGAAGAGTAAACCAGTCATAGGCGGGGCTATTGGCGGAATTCCTCTTCAGATTATTCACGGCATGACCGGTTTTCTAGTCCATTCCGTTGAAGGGACTGCCTTCAGGATACGGCAATTTCTGAATAATCCTGAGATGGCAAAACGCATTGGCGATTTGGCTAAAGAACATGTGAGAAAACATTTCCTTATCACGAGACAGACGCGGGACTATCTTTTGCTTTGGTTTCTTCTTGAGTCAGGACATCGCGACATGGATGGGCTACTTCTATGAAGATTACTATCCGTCTCATTGTTTCCCTCGTGTTAGTTGTGGCTCTTGTTGCTTTAGTTTTTTCTCTGTTTCAGGTGAGTAGCGAAAGGCGGCGCCTTACTGGCGAACTTGAACGACGGTCCCTTGTTCTTGCTGATAGTTTGCAGGAATCCATATCACCGCTCATTAAATCCAATGCGGTTTCTCGCCTGAATCGTATTGTAAACCGATTCGGAAACCGTGAAAGGCTTAATGGAGTTGCTGTTTTTGACAAACAGGGTAGTCTTCTAACGTCAACCAGTACGTTGAAACTTGGTTTTACAAAACCCCTCGCCCAAGCAATAGATTCTGTTGTTGAAAACCGTTCCATAGGAAGTTTTATGACTATTGACGGCCAGAGAATGTATATCTGCATTATCCCTATCATTGGTGAAGACAACAACATTACCGGTGCTCTGGCAACATTTAACGACATTTCATACATCGATGTTCGCCTCAGAGAAATATGGAAACAAAATGTCATTCGTTTCTTGATCCTTGCCGTGCTCGTTGTTTTCTGCACAATTCTTGTTGTGAAATGGAGTATTACAGGACCTATAGCCCGCCTTGCTGCATGGGTTCGGGATCTGCGAACGGCAAAGCCGGAAACTTTACAACCTACGGTCCCCCTCAGAGGTGATGTTTTAGATCCCCTCATTTCTGAGGTAACTCATATGGCAAAGAGTCTTTCAATTGCGCGTGTGCGGGCAGAAAATGAAGTGAAGTTACGTGTCCAGACGGAGCCTCTCTGGACATCGCAAAGTTTGAAAACCTATATGCAGGCAGAATTGGCCGGGAAGAAGTTATTTCTCATCTCAAACAGGGAACCATATATGCATGTAAAAGAGGGGACCACAGTCAAATGTATTGTCCCTGCGGGCGGACTTGTAACAGCACTTGATCCCGTCATGAGGGCTTGTGACGGGATCTGGATTGCCCATGGAAGTGGAGACGCAGATAGGGAGATGGTGGATCCCCGTAATACTGTGCGTGTTCCACCTCAAGAACCGGCATATGCTCTCAAAAGGGTTTGGCTTACCAAAGAGGAAGAAGATGGCTATTATTATGGTTTTTCCAATGAAGGGCTTTGGCCTTTGTGTCACATTACCCATACTCGCCCGGACTTTCGTCTTGAAGACTGGGTCTGTTATCAGAAGGTCAACGAACTCTTTGCAGAAGCGCTTTTTGAAGAAATAGCCCATGAGGAATCACCTTTAATTCTAATACAGGATTATCATCTGGCGCTCCTTCTTTTCCTTGTGAAACAGAAACGGTCTGATGCCAGGGTCGCGCTTTTTTGGCACATACCGTGGCCCAATCCTGAATCTTTCGGTATCTGTCCCTGGCGCCAGGAAATTCTTATCGGTATGCTTGGGGCAGATCTCCTGGTTTTTCATATACAGTTTTTTTGCAACAACTTTCTGGATACAGTGGACAGATTTCTGGAGTCCCAGATTGACTGGGAACAATTCGCAATTAATCGGGGTGGCCATACAACATCGGTGAAACCCTTTCCGATCAGTGTTGACTACAATGACAGCTTGGAGACTGGAGGCCTCATTCTGGACAAATCAGAAACCAGGGATTCCGTCTTGAAAGAGATCGGAGTAAAATCACCATTCATCGGAGTTGGCGTTGACCGTATTGATTATACCAAGGGTATCCCGGAACGATTCAGGGCAATAGAACGGTTCCTGGAGAAATATCCGGAATTCATGGAAAAATTTACCTTTATCGAACTTGCCGCACCAAGCCGCGATCATATACGGAAATATCGGGAATTGATGGCCGAAGTAGAAGAAATGGTAGAGAAAATAAACTGGAGATTTCGCACAAAAGAATGGAAACCGATTGTCTATCACAAGGCACACCACAGCCATGAAGAGATCAGCAAGTATTACAGAATAGCCGATGTTTGCATGGTAACTTCATTGCACGACGGAATGAATCTGGTTGCCAAAGAATTTATTATGTCGTGCCTTGATCACGATGGAGTCTTGATCCTTAGCCAGTTTGCCGGAGCTTCCCGCGAGCTTAAAGACGCTGTTATTATTAACCCCTATGATATTGAAGAAATGGCCGAAGCTATCAAGCTTGCGCTTACCCTCGAACACACCGAGAAGAGTGAGCGTATGATGAGAATGTATACTACGGTAAAGGAACATAACATCTATCGTTGGGCCGGAAAGCTCATCGGCGAGTTGGCCCATATACGTCTCTCGGATGGATGAAAACATGAGATCGATGGAGTGAGGAAGATGCCACCTGAATATTTTTTCGATAAGGATCCTTTAGGGTTCAATGGTTATAAACACACCATATTATTAATGTGCGATTTCGATGGCACGCTTGCTCCCATTCAGGGTGATCCTGGAAAATGTATTTTATTGCCCGATATCGGCAAACAACTTGAAATAATTGCTCATACGGATAATTCTCGCGTTGCTATTCTCAGCGGCAGGCCTTTAGCCGACATCCAGAGAAAAGCACCCATAAAGGATATCTTTCATGCAGGGAGCCACGGATTAGAAATTTCGGGGCCTCAAACAAGGTATATTCACCCAGGAGCTGTTGCTGTAAAGCCAATTATTGATAAAGTCCGCAACAGCTTTGAAGAGAAGATTGGAAATGTTAAAGGTATATTGATCGAGAAGAAAAAATTATCTTTTACACTCCACTATCGCATGGCAAACAAAACAAATTGGGAGTTTGTACGAAAAACGTTCTATAAAACCATCTCTGAAAATACCGAAAGAGAAAGAATGGCTGTTTTAAAAGGCAAGAAGGTTCTCGAATTACTTCCTAATGTGCCGTGGGATAAAGGCAGGGCTGCCCTATTGATTATTAAACAATTAAAGAAAAAATGTCTTCCTGTGTATATTGGGGACGATGTAACGGATGAGTGCGCCTTTAAGGCACTATTTGAATGCGGTATTACGATCCGGGTGGGTCAGTCTAAAAAAACAGCTGCGCAATATTATCTTAAAAATCAAAAGGAAATCTCACGGTTTCTAGAATATATCAATAGAGCAGCTTGCCATTATGTTTTAGGAGAATTTGTCTGATGAAAAGAAAGATCATGGAGCAATCGGTGCTTTTTGCAAGCATCATAAAGTGGATTTTTCTCGCCTCCTGTATCGGTATTCTCGTTGGAGCATCTACTGCGATTTTTCTCAAGCTACTCAATGGTGGTATTTTACTTATGTCACGGATTCCCTATTTCTTCCTGCTTATGCCCCTCGGATTCCTGGCGAGTACACTTCTCGTGAAGTATCTTGCTCCCGATGCTCGTGGCCATGGTACCGAGAAAATTATTGAGTCTGTGCATCGGAGGTCAGGCAGGATCAAGCTTGCCGTGGTTCCCGTTAAGCTCCTCGCCACTATTATTATCATATCCTGCGGTGATTCCGCAGGCAAGGAAGGCCCGGCAGCACAAATCGGGGCTGCTTTGTGTTCGGGATTCGCTGATCTTTTCAGATTTGACAAAAGAGATCGTAAGAAACTTGTCATATGCGGAATAAATACCTCATGGGTATTATATTGAAAGGGATTCGGAAAATAACAAGGAACAAATAATAGTTCTTCAATACACAAAACATGCTGCTTTTTCTTGGTCAAATATAGTTGAAGGGGTTATTATGAAAGATATTTTGATTGCTTTTGCGGGGTCGTTATTTATACTCCTTGTTTTTTCCATTAATGCGCATGGAATCTGCGTAAAGGTTTCAACGGCAAACCTGAGGACGGGCCCGGGGACTCAATATGAAATAGGCTGGACTGTTTCTAAATACATGCCTTTCAGAAAAGTCGGAGTATCACTCGCAGGTACTTGGTATGCCGTCGAAGATGTTGATAATGCTATATTGTGGATACACAAAAGCCTTGTTACTGTAAAACTGCGGTGTGCCGTTATAAATACCGAAGAAGTAAATATGCGGGTTGGGCCGGGCATGCAATATAGGAAGTTATTTTCTAACCCTGTTGAAAAATATTCTTCTTTCCGTGTGCTAAGTAGAAAAGGACCATGGGTTCGTTTAAAAGATGAGAATGGAAACATAGGATGGGTACATCGAGATTATCTCTGGATACAATGATTAGTATTGAGGGAGATGCTTTGTGCAAATAGGAGCGCATTATCAAGGGCAAGGGTCATGCTTGTTCACTGTGTGGGCTCCATTTATCGACGATTTGTCAGTTATAATAAAGACCCCAAAAGAACGGATTGTTAAAATGAAAAAAGATGAGAAGGGATACTGGAATAAGTCGAATTGAGAAAGAAGTGTTGGAAGGACAGAGTGGAAGAAACCGGAAATGGATTACTGATAAATTCTGTTATATTGGATAATTATTACACCAGCAACAAAACAATTCAGTTTCCGTCATTCCGGCGAAAGCCTGAATCTATTTGAGAAACTGAATGCCGGATCAGTCCAGCATGACAAACTTTAATGTATTTAATTGCCGAGATAATAGTTAAAAAAGAAGAGGTATGATCGCAAAATTACCTGACCACAAAACAAAGATTGTTTGTACCATAGGCCCGGCATCCCGTTCCGAAACGGTTCTCGAAAAGCTTATGCTGCATGGTATGAACGTGGCCCGTCTCAATTTCTCGCACGGAACGTTGGAGAAACACAGGGAAGACATCCAGCGTGTTCGGGACGTTGCGGCCAGGCTGAACCGCTCGTGCACGATTCTTGCCGATCTGCCGGGTATCAAAATCCGTGTGGGTAAGATCCATAATGAACCGATTGACTTGAAAAAGGGAAACAAGATTATACTCACAACGAAGCACATTGTGGGCAGCGCGGAACGTATATCTGTTAATTATGAGCGATTGACAAAGAGCGTCTCTGAAGGAAGCCTGATCTATCTAAATGATGGTTTCATACAATTGCTTGTGGAGACAATTGTTGAAAAAGAAGTAATTTGTAGGGTGGTCGTAGGGGGACAGCTCCTTTCAAACAAGGGCATGAGCATTCCCGGCGCAAGGATGCACGTTGATCCGGTGACCACCAAAGACCTGGAATTCGTCGGTTTCGGTTTAAGGGAAGGTGTGGACGCCTTCGGTATCTCGTTTGTGGAAAAAGGGGAAGACGTTCTCAAAGTCAGACAATTTATCAGGGAGAATGGAGGATCAGCCTGTCTGGTGGCAAAAATCGAACGGGTTGAGGCCCTGGAAAATATTGACGGGATACTGGAAACAACAGACGCAATTATGATAGCGCGGGGAGACCTTGGGGTTCAAATTCCTCTGGAAAACCTGCCCGGAGTTCAGAAGAGAATTATACGCAAAGCAAATCTCCTTGGCTGTCCGGTCATTACTGCCACACAGATGCTTCTCTCTATGACAGATCATGTTCGCCCGACCAGAGCCGAGGTTTCTGATGTTGCCAACGCTATTCTTGATGGAACTGATGCCGTGATGCTTTCCGAGGAAACTGCCATTGGCAGCTACCCAGTTGAAGCAGTTAATATGATGGCCAGGATCGCCGCATCCACAGAACTGGACAGACAATCCACGGATGGTAAATCGGGCCTGCGGGAATATTTGAAGCCCCGTGAGAGTGGCGAAAAGGAAGACATTGATAATGTGATTTTCTATAATATTGTTGAATCTGCCCGTTCCCTCGCGGCCCAATGTATTGCGGTTTCCACAGTGAATGGCAACGAACCGCGTAAGATATCCGGTTTCAAGCCTGATTGCTGGATACTTGCTTTCAGCACAGATGAGAAGATTAGAAGATTCATGAATTTTTCTTACGGGGTTTTGCCCGTAGCCGTTCAAAAAGATTCAGAGCGTTCTCTGAAAAGTATGTTACGCTATATCACAGAAGTTCACCTGATACCCGAACAAGCTTTGGTTGTGGCAACAGGAGATTTTCCGGAGGACAATGTAAATGGGGAACATTCATTAAGGATAATCAGAACCAACAGCTATGGAGATAAGATAAAATGATGCGCTGATGAGTGAAAAAGGATTCCCTCTCCGGAACGGCAGGTTGAATAAGGAGGATTCTTTATGAAATGGTATCAGATAGAAACCGAAAAAATATTTGAGAAACTGGAAACGAGTTCCACGGGAATAACTTCTGAGGATGCAAAAGAAAGGTTGAAAGAACACGGTCCCAACAGACTTCCTGAAGGAAAAGGTGTGGGTGCTCTCGCAATCATTATTCATCAATTTATGAGCCCGCTTATCTATATTCTTATGGTAGCTGCCGTCATTACCGCTTTTCTTGGCGAATATATAGATACCGGTGTGATCGCAGGCATTCTCATTATTAATGCTATAGTGGGATTTATACAGGAATACAAGGCTGAATCGAGTGTAAAGGCCCTCAAAAACATGGTTGTGGCAAAAGCGAGGGTTATCCGGGACGGAACAGAAAGCGAAATAGCAAGCGAAGACATCGTTCCGGGAGACGTTGTTTTTCTTGCATCGGGCGCGAAAGTCCCCGCTGACTTAAGGCTCATAGATGTAACGGAACTCAGGGTCGATGAATCGACACTAACAGGTGAGTCAGTCCCTGTGGAAAAAACAGTTGACCTTATTCAGGAAGAACATCTCACTCCAGGTGATCAGACAAATATGGCGTTTATGGGGACTGCTGTTGTCAATGGCCGTGCCAGAGGTATAGTTGTCGAAACCGGATCGAGGACCGTCCTTGGCGGCATAGCGCGGGATGTGCAGGAACTCTCGGTAACGCAATCACCGCTTCAACAGAAGATAGGAGGATTCGCCCGGTTCATCGGCTTGCTCGTCCTGGGAAGCGCCATTGTAATTGTTATTCTGGGTCTCTTTCTCGGCATGACAATCGGGGAACTGTTTACCGTTGCCGTTGCCGCAGCCGTTGCCGCGGTACCGGAAGGACTGCCTATCGTTGTGACTGTCACCATGGCCATAGGAATAAGCCGTATGGCAAGACGAAACGCCATTATAAGAAAACTACCGGCAGTAGAGACGTTAGGAAGCACAACGATCATTTGTTCCGATAAAACAGGAACGCTGACAAAAAACGAGATGACGGTGAAGGCGGTATTTGACGGTCATCATGGCTTTGAGGTCACTGGCAGCGGTTACGATCCTGAAGGAGAGATATTACACGACTGGGAACCGACAGATCTGGAGTCTCTGAGAGGACTCCATTCTGTTCTCAGAATTGGTCTGTTGTGTAACGAATCCCGAATGATCCGGGAAAAAGATCGTATAGCAGTTGATGGCGATCCTACCGAAGGCGCCTTGATTGTGTCGGCCATGAAAGCCGGCCTGGATCATGAGAAGGAAAGAGCAGATTATCCTCAGGTGGGGATTATCCCTTTTGAGTCCGAACGTGGCTTCATGGCAACACTCCACAGTTACAGCAATGGGGCGGTAATATTTCTTAAAGGAGCACCTGAAAGGGTCCTTGAAATGTGTTCCCAGATGCCTTCCGGCGAGGCAATCGACGCAGTAATAATTATTGCCGCAGCAGAGCGGTTTGCCGAGGATGGACTGAGAGTCCTTGCCATGGCATTTAAAGAACTTGCCCCTCATGAAGTTCCCGAAAAGTTTGCCCATGATTCTCTTGGGAACAATCTTGTTTTTGCCGGTCTCCAGGGAATGATAGACCCTCCGAGGCCGGAGGCGATGGAAGCAATACAGGGATGCAAGGGCGCCGGAATCAGGGTCGCCATGATTACCGGTGACCATGCGATCACGGCCTCAGCTATCGGCAGAATGGTCGGTCTGGCCGAGAGCAAAGTACCGGCCATCACGGGAATCCAGCTTGAGCAGATGACCGATGACGAACTTTTTCAAAGGGTTCAGGACACTTCAGTATACGCGCGGGTTTCTCCTCAACATAAACTCAGGATTGTTCAACAGTATATGAAGCATGGTGAAATCGTCGCCGTCACAGGTGACGGAGTTAACGATGCTCCGGCGCTGAAGGCGGCGCATATCGGAGCGGCCATGGGAAAATCAGGGACAGATGTGGCCCGTGAAGCTGCTGATATGGTTGTCGCTGATGACAACTTTGCCAGCATTTTCCACGCTGTGGAAGAGGGGAGAATTGTCTTTGACAATATAAGAAAAGTAACACTTTTTCTTATTCCCACGGGATTCGCGGCAATACTGTCTATTCTCGTATCAATGGTGCTTCAGATTCCCATACCCTATGTGGCTGCCCAGTTACTCTGGATAAATCTCGTTACGAACGGGCTCCAGGATGTGGCTCTGGCTTTTGAACCCGGTGAAAGAGATATTATCAGGAGAAGGCCGCGAAATCCCAGGGAAGGCATTATGTCACGATTAATGTTTCAACGGAGTATTATTGTCGGTACTCTGATTGCGGCAGGTGTTGTTTATATTTTTCATGATGCACTTTCCGATGGAGCACCTGTGACTCACGCAAGAACCATGGCCATGACTACCATGGTATTCTTTCAGTTCTTTCAGGCATGGAATTCCCGTTCGGAGACCCGGTCTGTCTTTCGTATCAACCCTATGAGTAATCCCTTTCTTTTCTACAGTATGATTGCCGCTTTCCTCGCGCAGATCGCCGTCATCTATATACCGGCTCTCCAGTGGGTCTTCAGGACAAATGCCCTGACGCTTGCAGAGTGGGCAAAAATAGGCCTCGTGGCCTTATCGGTTGTTGCTGCCGTGGAGATAGACAAGTTTCTGCGAAATCATAAAAAAGCAGGACTCTTCCGGGAGAGTTAAGACAGGAAAAAAAGAAGGGCATGAACAGTGCTGATGCTTAAAACGGGAGGCGATGATGAGAGGAAAGCATATTTTGACCGTCACGGTCAATCCAGCCCTGGATAAAAGTACCTCCATTGAACGTGTAGTACCGGAGCATAAGTTGCGGTGCAGGAACCCTGTCTGCGAACCGGGAGGTGGGGGAATCAACGTGTCACGAGCTATACGAAAATTGGGTGGCCACTCTATTGCCCTTTTTACTCACGGTGGATCTGCCGGGGAAATGCTGATTTCGCTTTTACAGAACGAAGCGATTACTCAACGTACCGTAACCATCGGTGAATGGACTCGAGAGAGTTTTGCTGTTCTTGAAGAATCGACAGGGCTCCAGTATAGATTTAATGTGGAAGGTCCTGTCCTGCGTGAAACAGAGTGGAATAAAATCATTGAAGTGGTCCGGCAGGAATATCCAAGACCGGATTACATCGTGGCCAGTGGATTATTGCCGCCGGGTGTGCCCAGTGTTTTTTACGCCCAATTGTGCCAGATCGGCCGCGATCTCGGCGCGCGGGTTATCATCGATACTTCCGGTGAAGCCCTCCTCCGCGCTCTGGAAGGGCATCCTTTTATGATAAAGCCCAACTTGAGGGAATTGGGGACAATTGTTGGTCGTGAATTAAAGACGGTATCTGAACAGCACAGAGCAGCCATGGAGATAGTTTCAAGGGAACAAAGTGACATTGTTGTTGCCTCGCTCGGCGAGGAAGGAAGCCTGTTGGCGACAAGAAAAGGACTGCAGAGAATGAAGGCTCCTGAAGTGCCGGTCTTGAGTAAAATTGGAGCAGGTGACAGCATGGTCGCCGGTATCGTAGTGGCTCTTGCGTCCGGCAGAACACTGACCGATGCTGTTCGCTACGGTACAGCTGCAGGGACTGCCGCGGTAATGACTCCCGGATCTTCGCTCTGCAATCTCGACGATACGGAACGTTTGTTCCCACAGGTTGAAATACAAAGGATAGTAGATGAGAATATCTTTGGTTGATCGAAGCCTTTATTACAAAGGACTTATGTTGCTTATTCGCAAGGACCATGAGATACGGCAAGAGGAGAGGGACATGATGATGCGTATCGGCGAAATGCTTGGTTTTGACCCAAATTTCTGTAAGAGTACAATAGACGAAATCATCAACAATAAATATGTGAACGATTCAGCGCCTCTCTTTTCAGACCCGTCAGTGACCCGTTGTTTCCTAAAAGACGGACTGAAACTTTCTGCTGCGGATGGACAGATTCATGAAACAGAGATTCAATGGCTGGAATCTGTTGCCAAAGCAAATTGTCTGGAAAATGTATGGTCCTCCGAAGTCGACATGTTTAATCTGCGGCTGTCAGATCTAAGTGCGCTGGACAGCTTGGAACTGAAAAATTTCCAATGGTAACAGATTTCACAATAGTGAAAAAGCCCTCGCAGAAAGGAAAGTGTCCTGATTGTTAAGGATGGCGCGGGCATCTTTTCATGTCTAACGTTTCTTAGACATTTCTTTAAGTACATTTTCCAGTTTTCTGAGCTCCTCACCATATCCAGCCCAATCACCTTGCCGTTGCAATTCCTTCGCTTTTTCGAAGAGTTTCAGGGCTTCTTTGGCAAGATTGTCGATAGTTGTTTTTTTCTGTGTATCGGCAGGTTCGCCGACAGTTACAGATCTTCTACCGCCGAACAATCGCTGGAGACATAATTCGAGATTATCTTCCATTACCACGTTGTTTTCGTAGGCCACAATGACCCTGCGCAGCTCCGGAAGACCTCCTTTGTCTTCAGCAGCAAGATAGAGGGGTTGAATGTACATAAGCGACGTTTCGATGGGAATAATAAGCAGACTCCCCCGTATAACCTGCGAGCCGCTTTGCCCCCAGAGGGTAATCTGCTGGGATATGTACGAATCCTGATCAATACGAGCATCCACTTGTCTGGGGCCAAAGACAAGCCTGTCCCGGGGAAAGGTATAGACAATCAGTTTTCCATAGTCAGGATCATCACATCTTGCCGCAAACCACGCTGCCAGGTTGTCCCTTTTTGCGGGTGTATAGGGCATAAAGAGAAAATACTCTTCTTTTTTCTCTTCCGGGAGTTTCATAATTAAATAATAGGGCGCCATAGGTGTTTTCCCATGCGAGGGAATCTCCCAGAGATCTTCCTTATTATAGAATGTTTTCGGGTCTGTCATGTGATATGTAGCGTATAACGCTGTCTGAACAGAAAAAAAATCTTTCGGATATCGTATATGTTTTTTCAGGTCCGCGGGCATTTTTTCCATCGGTTTCAGAAGGTCCGGAAAGATTGCCCCGTATACCTTGATGATAGCGTCATCGGGATCGCTGAGATAAAAATTTACGCTGCCGTCATGAGCGTCAACAGTTACCTTGACGGAATTACGCATGTAATTAACACGGTTCGTAAGTGGTTTGGAATAGGGCAGGCGGGTAGACATCGTGTAGGCGTCAATAATCCAGAATAATTTTCCTTCGTCGGATACAACAATATAAGGGTCCTTGTCAAAAGCCAGGAAAGGAGCAATTGAAGCTACCCGTGTTTTTATATTGCGATTATACATAATTTTACTCTCTGTTTTAATATCAGTTGAAAGTAATATCTTTAACGTTTTAAAAGATGATGCAAAAACTAACCGTTTAAACAGCGAATCAAGCGGAACTCCCCCCTGGCCCTTGTAAGATGTATACACATTCCCTTCCGATGTGGGATAACTGAATTCTGGGATTCGGGTATTGACTATGGCGTAATCATTGGTGAGTTCGCCAAAATAGATTTCAGGAGTTGTAATCTTCAGATCCGCATTTGAAACGGGCGGAATATCCTTTACTATGAACTCGGGAAGACCGTCTCTGGTGATCCTGCTTACCGGTCCCATTGCCACACCGTTTCCATGGGTAAAGACCAGTTTTTCATTGATCCATGATTTGCTGGGGAGATCATCATAAGAGAGTTCGCGTGCCGACAGCATGACCTGCCTGTATTCACCGTTCAGAGTGTATCGATCGTTATTGATACCGTTGAATTTATAATATGTCCTGATCTGCTGCAACTGACTGTATGTTTTGAGAAGCGGCGCCTCATCCCATAAGGGGACGTTCTTTATCGTTGCGCCGTTCTTTTCAATGTCCCGGGAGGTGAGATTGTAGGAGACATCAAACGGTCTGATCTCAATGTCGGTGAGGTTATATCCGAATTTTGTGAAACTGATGTGGTTTTCTATGAACGGTCTTTCAGCTCCTATCTCATTGGGGGCCACTTTTAAATTTTGCAGAAGGGCAGGGTAGATGAGAACACCAGCAATGTAAATAATAACTACCGCGCCTAAAGGATAGATTGCCCGCTTCAGGGATCCTCTAAAAAAAGCGACCGCGAAAAGAACCCCTGCTATTACAGTGAGGCCAATGAGAACGCCCAGCACGTATAACCTGGCATGGACATCAGTGTATCCAGCGCCCGTAATAACGCCGTGTACCGAGTACAGCAGTTCAAACCGGTCAAGGTAAAAACCAAAGGCTATTTTAAAAAGAAAGAGGCCACCGAGGATGCCTATATGTTTTTTTGCTGTTGCTGCCATTGAGACGCTTTTGTTGAACACGGAAAAACTGCCTTTCATAGCGTATCCTGAGATGATGAGGACAAGAGCAAGGAAAATCATAAATCCCGTATAATGACTCAATGTTTCATAGAGCGGGAGCTTGAATAAATAGAAACCGATATCTTTGCCGAGGACAGGGTCTTTCATGCCTATTGTTATTGCGTTGAAAAATGTAAGAACCTGATGCCAGAGGCTACCTCCCCACAATCCGGCAAAGACTCCAATAAGGGCGGAGATAAGTAAACCTGTGGGCCAGGAAAGTTTCTTGAGGAGGTCCATATTTAGAGAAATGCCGATCTGGTCGCTGAAAGCTATTTGCAGAGTTGGAAATTGTGCTTTAATAACCGGCAGGGCATTTATGAGGATGAAGGCGAAAGATATAAGACCGACTGTGAAACCGGTCAAGATTTTGCCTGACAGGATTTTAAGAAAAACTCCCTCGTAAGCTACTTCCTTAAAAAACAACCAGTCGGTGTATATGCCGATCGCTGCCGAAAAGAACAATGCCGCGAAAATAACAAGAGCAATAACAATCAATCGCAGAGCTTTTCTTTTCATAATTTCCTCCCTTGGGTAAGAAAATTAAAAAAACCGCTATTCTCGATTTATCTGAGAATAGCGGCCCCACTATTCAAAATGAACCCTCCGGGCAATACCCGGACCCTCATCTATCTACCTACTTTATATACTATGTTGTTAGTGCTGTCAATTTTGCAGTTCCAATATGTCTCTTTTCATCAACATGATTATGTTTTTACAAAAGGTTTCTTTAATATCCCCCCGGAATATTAAGTTACAGACGCCGGTCTCTTATATCGGAAAGGCCTCTTCGATCTTCTTTTTTGATTCCGGTGTTCCGATAATGATAAGCTTATCGCCCTCAACGAGTTTCGTATCGGCCTTTGGCATTACTATACGTTCTTGACCACGAATAATCCCGATTATCGTTGCCCCGTAACTTTTTCTGAATTCTATTTCCGCGAGAGATTTTCCTAAATCCTGCGAACTTTGCCCGACCTCAATTTCTGTTGTGATAAACTGCTGAAGCTCTGTTGTCAAGGTATCGTCCTCGATCTGCCTGAAATAGTCCTCAGCATGCCTGAGAGTGATCGATTCCCCCATGAGAACAATCCGGTCACCCGGAAATAACTGGAAATCAGGGTCCGGATGCAGAAATACCCTGCCTGCTCTGCTGACTGCTATTATGGTAATGCCCGTCAGTGAACGGAGATCAAGGTTACGTATCAGTTGTTACAAAAACCCCTATAAGTTTACATAATAAAGATTATGTTGTCGATTGTCAGACTTACAGACCTTTATGATCGTACCCCCCCGTCAAATTTGGCCTATAATCGATTTTTCTACCCTAACTAGTATCTTTGTCCAGGGCATATCGTTAAAACGCAAGTTTTGGAGGCTGTTTTCAAAAAAGGCTATCCGGGGGATCTGTTTTTTCTTTTCGAAAGGCACTGGGGGAACATTCAACAAAACAAATCGGATGTGTCATTATGCTTGACGTAACGCATAAAGAAAGTTACAATA
>JAEAMG010000987.1_pt1 | contig 25798 bp, 28 predicted proteins | sample 8958741 | NCBI WGS metagenome assembly JAEAMG01 (sample SAMN16933256, study PRJNA681125) | bioreactor sludge metagenome | isolation source: anaerobic bioreactor treating anionic surfactant - SDBS | place: India: Bengaluru | collected 2019-02-28 | reverse complement strand
ATTGATATATAGCGTATTATAAAATATGAATCAAAAAGATGTCAAAGTCAGGAAAGACTATGAAAGTGTTGAGCTTGCATGCCTGTGCCTGTGTCTTCGCTCACCTGGAACCCGAAACTCGAAACTATCTAACGGCTATTGTTTCAATTTCAACCAAAGCACCCATTGGTAGCGATTTCACGGCAAATGCTGAGCGTGCCGGACATTCGGTTTGATAGTATTTTTTATACACTTCATTCATCGCGGCAAAGTCGGCAATGTCCGAAAGGAAAACAGTAGATTTCACAACATCGGCAAAAGTATAACCGGCTTCGGTAAGTATGGCGTTGATGTTGGCGAAAACCTGTTCGGTTTGCTCAGGCATAGTGCTGACTTCAATTTTTCCAACTGCCGGATTGATAGGCAGTTGACCTGATATATAAAGTGTATTGTTCGCTTCTACTGCCTGACTGTAAGGACCAATCGCTGCGGGAGCGTTTGGAGTGTTAATTATTTTCTTCATGACAATTATTTTCTTTTTGAGTACAATTGCAAATGTACATAATTTATAGCTATTTTTTGTTTGTCGTCATCGAAAATGCTATACGCCTACACTTATTTTAACGTCTGTTGGAGGCTTGCAGGTTGACTGTCTAAATTCATAACACAAAACTTACAGAATAATGGCTAAACAAAAACCGATGTAAAAATTACTTTCTACATCGGTCATTTTATGGTTTTAAATAATTATTTTTCAATGTGCTGTGTGACCAATAGTTCTGTTTTTTCGAACAATGCGCCAAAGTCTGAATCACTCACTTTTATGGGTGTGTGAACCGTGAACCTTAACTTGTTTCCCATGCCGAGCGGGAAGTTGCCATACCTGAAAATCTTCCATGAATTATTGATCGTAACAGGCACTACCCAGGCGTCGGGTGCATTTTTGCATAATATTTTTAATCCGTTGGATGCAAATGGTTTTGGTTGTCCATTTCTTGTGCGGGTTCCTTCGGGGAAAATCACTGTCGATCGACTGTTGTTTTGGATATATTCACCCATTTTCTTTAGTTCGGGCAATGCTTGTCGCGGATCTTTTCTGTCAATCAGCACCGAACCACCATGTTGCAGGTTGTACGACACACTTGGAATGCCTTTGCCTAATTCAATTTTACTTACAAATTTTGGGTGAAACTCACGCAAAAGCCAAGCTAAGCCAATGATGTCAAAAATGCCCTGATGGTTTGCCACAAAAATAACAGGCTTATCTTTAGGTACTAAATGCTTGTTTTCTACTTTATATGTTGAGAACGTAAAATACAGAGTGCGGATTAAGAAGAAATTCATAACATCGACACTTTTTTTGTGTGCCTGATAGCCAAATAAATTAAAACAAAGCCACTGAATGGGATGAAAAAGGCATATGAAAAATAAAAACCAAACATAGGCGAGGATTGAAAACGGAAAGGATATAATTTTTATCATGTCAGTTCGAATATTATCCGGCAAAAGTAGAAAATAATTTTTAAAGAAGAAAGAATATCAGGGTTGCATGACGAAGGCCGGCGAATTGAAAATAAAAAGCGGGAGCATAACCTGATGTTATGCTCCCGCCTACAATTATTAAAAGCTGCTTACTTTTCGGCGTAAAATTCTGAACTGTTTACGTAGATCGAAAGGTTGATAGTAGCCAAATACTTTTTGTACTGATCGGCAGTCAAAATGTGTTTTGCGTTACCAAGGTTGAACCACAATGCTTTTTCGGCAGCGGCATCATTTTCGCTTCCAACTGCGCTTTTCATTTTGCGTTCAGTTTCGGTGAAAACATATTTCAATTGTTCTTCCTGAGCGCTTGAAGTTCCCAAATAACGTGACAATGAGTTGAAAGTCTTTTCATTGTTCAATTTATAAAACACTTTGTACTCGTTTAAATCTAATGCAAAACTGTTGCTTACAGTTGCCAATGCTATAATAGCTAATACGAAAATCTTTTTCATAACTTAATCTTTTTTAATTTAATACCTAAAAATCTAATACTTAAATACCTAATACCTAAAAATCTAATACCTAAAAGTCTAATGACTAATACTTAAATACCTAATACTTAAAAATCTAATAACTAATACTTAATAACCTAAAAACTTTTTTTACTTTAAAGCCCTTTGTTTCTGTGGCTTCAAATATCTTTTTAGAACAAAAATCAATGCTCGTTGAGAACTTTATTAATTTATTCTTTCTTTAAACTAACTCTTTATTATCGCGTTTACGTTGTTGTTTCGCCAATAATAACATCCGACGCATTGGATACAGTTGTTAACTACTCATACTGTTCCGGCGTAAGGTTTAAATCAAAGTCAATTTATCTTTTTTATGCTTGCTTCTTCTTTAGCAAATTTAAATTCGATGCAATTGACTTTTCTTTAAATACTAACAAAAACAAATTTTAAAAACCTTCAAAAAAAAGAACAAAGGAATTCCTGTGATTTTTTCTTCAGGGCTTCTCTTTGTTCGGGTTAACGTGTCATAATAATTTATTTCCTTATGACGATGCAAAAATACATGTTTTAAAACATATTTTCCAAGCTTTTTCTATTAAAAATTGTTGAATTGCTCAAACTTTTTATTCGGAGTCATTCATTATGTTGTGTAAATATATGATGGTTAGTGATGTATGAACAAAATTGTAGATGTTACAAAACTGTTACATTTTGAGAAAAACATTGAAACCAGGCTAAAAAAATGAATAAACAAGCATGAAAAAACAAATATTAATGTTTTTCGGCCTCGTTTTTCGGTTTATAAGGAGTCGAAATCGGGAATATCGTCTAAAAAATTGTATTGAAGTACGTTTTTATCGAGTCGGCAACAGTAATGTTTCAGGCCATTACTTATTATAAAATAGTCTACTTTGAGTTTCGAATTGTACACCGCTGCCTGATCAAAAGTTTGCTGAGCAATGGAAACTGTAGTAGCTTTGAATTCGATGATCATCAATGGTTCGGCGTTTCGGCTGTATACAACTGCATCGCAGCGTTTTTTCAGACCGTTGATAACGAGTTGTTTCTCAATGGCAATGAGCGAGGCAGGATAATGCTTAACATTAATAAGAAAGCGAATAAAATGCTGGCGTACCCATTCTTCGGGAGTGAGCGCTACAAATTTCTTTCGGAGATCGTCGAATATAAAGGGTTTTTCATTTTTTTTAATTATTCGAAAATTATAGGCCGGTAGATTTAATTGCCACATTTTTTAGTATTTTTGTTTCACGATTCTTATGAATTGCGAAAATACAAATTTCTGAAATATAAATTTACAAGATATGAAATCAAAATTCGAAATTGTTGAAAACTGGTTGCCGCGCTATACGAAAAGGCCTATTGAGGATTTTACCGACTATATTTTGCTGACTAACTTTAATAATTATGTCGAGCTTTTTGCCGAATGGTATGGAGTTCCGGTTTTAGGAAAAGATGGAGCCATGCCCAATGCTTCGGCCGAAGGCATTACAATCATCAATTTTGGTATGGGAAGCCCCAATGCTGCCCTTATCATGGATGTGCTTACAGCCATTCAGCCAAAAGCTGTTCTCTTTCTGGGAAAATGCGGAGGTTTGCGCGACAAAAATAATATAGGGGATTATATCCTGCCAAGTGCAGCCATTCGTGGCGAAGGTACTTCGAATGACTATTTTCCACCCGAAATTCCGGCACTTCCGGCTTTTAGTCTTCAACGTGCTGTTTCGTCGAATATCCGTGATTTTGGCAAAGATTATTGGACTGGTACGGTGTTTACTACCAACCGAAGGGTGTGGGAGCACGACGAAAAATTCAAGGATTACCTGCGTTCTACCCGCGCTATGGCCATAGATATGGAAACTGCTACTTTGTTTTCGGTGGCTTTTCATAATGGCATTTCTATAGGTGCTTTATTGTTGGTTTCGGATATGCCACTCAGGGTCGACGGTATTAAAACTGCCGAAAGCGACAAAAAAGTGACTGCCAACTTTGTGGAAGAACATATTAAGATTGGTGTAAAATCTCTTTCGTCGATTATGCACAATAGTAAGACTATCAAACATCTGAGATTTGAATAGTAATTGATTCTTTTGTATGTAAAGCTTTGATATTAATCTATTAAGGCTTTAGTTTTATTTCTCAGCATTTTTCTATTTTACACTTTATTCCGGTTCATTGTATATACAAATCGGATGAATCAACCAACTATCCTACATGGCAAAGCAAGGCATATCCTATGATATGATCATGAGCGACCTGCGCCGGAAAGCGTATGCTCCCGTTTATTTACTTATGGGTGAGGAAGCGTATTATATTGATCAGATATCGGACTTTATTCAGAACAATGTACTCGACGAAGGGCAGCGCGAGTTTGACCTGACGGTGGTTTACGGTAAAGATACCGATATGACTACAATAGTGAATGCTGCTAAGCGTTATCCCATGATGTCGCCTTGTCAGGTAGTGATTGTGAAGGAAGCTCAGTTGATAAAAGATTGGGAACCTCTTCAGTATTATGTTAATAAGCCTTCGTCCACCACCATATTAGTGCTGGGCTACAAGTACGGTACTCCCGACAAACGAAAAAAATGGGTACTCGATATAGCTAAATGCGGTGTTGTTTTCGAATCGCAGAAACTGCGCGATTACGAAATGGGGGCGTGGATAAGCAATTATGCTAAAAATAAAAATGTTACTGTCGACGAGAAAGCCATTGGTATGTTGACCGAATTTTTGGGCAACGACCTGAGTAAGATGGCCAACGAAATGGATAAACTCCTGCTCACCAAACCAGCCGATTCCAAACGGATTACTCCCGAACATGTAGAAAAAAATATCGGTATAAGTAAGGATTTTAACGTATTCGAACTTCAATCGGCACTTATCAATAAGGATGTATTAAAAGCCAATCGCATTGTCCGTTATTTTGCCGATAACAAAAAAGCAAATCCACAAGTAATGGTGCTTTCTCAGCTCTTCAGTTTTTTCTCAAATTTGATGATGTACCATTATCTACCCGATAAAAGTCAGGCAGCGGTGGCAAGCGAACTCAAAATAAATCCATATTTTGTGAAAGACTACGAGAAGGCAGCCAGGGCTTTCGGTGCGTGGAAAACAATGAATATTATCACCTGGATTCGCGAAACCGACGCGCGTGGCAAAGGCATCGACAGTAACGGGGTGGAAGATGGCGACCTTATGAAAGAATTGGTATATAAGATATTACATTGATTTTCTGTCAATAAAAACCTACTTTTGTTTTGTGTTTTCATCCAGCTTTGTTATAGTTATCAATTGTAAATGGTAACTGAATTAATACATTTATTATCTCCATGGATTCAAATCTTACGCTCTTTATTAAAATGATAGCTGCATCGTTGCAGCTTACCGAAAAACAAATCCGAAATGCCATTCAGTTGCTCAACGAAGGCGCAACCATTCCTTTTATAAGTCGTTATCGTAAGGAAATGACAGACGCTATGGATGAAGTGCAGTTGGCCGAAGCAAAAGAACAATACGAAAAACTGTGTGAACTTGAAAAACGCAAGCAAACAGTTCTTAATACCATTGATGAACAGGGAAAATTATCGGACGCACTGAAACTGCGCATCGAAAATTGCTGGAATGCCACGGAGCTTGAGGATATATACCTTCCCTACAAAATTAAACGGCGCACAAAGGCCGAAATAGCCCGTGAGAAAGGACTGGAGCCTTTGGCTAAAATGATAATGGCTCAAAATTCGAACGATTTACAAGCTATGGCTCAGCCATTTGTGAAAAACAAACTTGAAAGTGTTGAAGATGCGCTGAATGGTGCTAAGGACATTATGGCCGAATGGATCAACGAAAGTGAAAACGCCCGCAATGCTGTGCGAAAAATCTTTGGTTATGAAGCTGTAATCAGCTCCAGGGTGATCAAAGGAAAGGAAGAGGAAGCCCAAAAGTACCGCGACTATTTTGACATGAACGAAAAGCTGAGCCGTTGTTCGTCACATCGGTTGTTGGCCATACGTCGTGCCGAGGCTGATGGTTTACTTCGGGTAAGCATTAGCCCTAATGACGATAATTGTATCGAAAGGCTGGAGCGTATATTTGTTAAATCGAACAATGCATCTTCTGATTTTGTGTACGAAGCAGTGAAACATGCCTACAAGCGTTTACTTAAACCAAGTATAGAGACGGAATTTGCAGCGGCAAGCAAAGAAAAAGCCGATACTGATGCCATTCGCGTGTTTGCCGAAAATCTGAAACAACTGCTTCTGGCGCCTTCGTTAGGACAACAACGCACCCTTGGAATAGATCCCGGTTATCGTACCGGTTGTAAAGTAGTGTGTCTCGACGCTCAGGGAAATCTTGTCCACAACGAAACGATTTATCCGCATCCACCACAAAACGAACAGATGCAAGCCATGCGTAAGATTCAGAAACTTGTCGAAGCTTACAACATACAGGCTATAGCCATAGGCAATGGAACCGCCAGTCGCGAAACGGAGCATTTTATACAAAATATTCGATACGATCACGAAGTGAAAGTGTTTGTAGTGAGCGAAAATGGAGCTTCCATCTATTCGGCTTCGAAAATTGCCCGGGAAGAATTTCCAGATTATGATGTGACTGTTCGTGGTGCAGTATCGATTGGCCGAAGATTGATGGATCCGTTGGCCGAACTCGTTAAAATTGATCCTAAATCTATTGGAGTAGGTCAGTATCAACACGATGTGGACCAAGCGCAACTAAAAAAATCGCTCGATCAGACAGTTGAAAATGCAGTGAACAGGGTAGGAGTGAACCTTAACACAGCCAGCAAGCATTTGCTTACTTATATTTCCGGGTTGGGCCCGCAACTCGCTCAGAATATTGTGGATTACAGGGCCGTTAACGGCGCTTTTTCGAACCGTAAGCAATTGATGAAAGTGCCTAAAATGGGTGTAAAAACATTTGAACAGTGTGCAGGATTTTTGCGCATCCCAAATGCCGAAAATCCGCTCGACAATTCGGCTGTGCACCCCGAAAGTTACAAACTTGTTGAAACGATTGCAGAGGACATCAACACTAAAGTGAATGATTTGATACGCAATAAAGCATTGATACAAACCATTGACAAGCAAAAATATGTAAGTGATACAGTGGGGTTGCATACCTTGAATGATATCTTACTTGAACTTGAAAAACCGGGGCGCGATCCACGCGAGGATGTGAAAATGTTTGAGTTCGATGCCAGCGTTAAAACGATAAATGACATAAGGCAAGGTATGGAATTGCCGGGAATTGTTACCAATATCACTAATTTTGGAGCTTTTGTAGATGTGGGCATCAAGGAAAACGGACTTATACATATTTCTAACATGTCCGATAAATTTATTTCTAATCCAGCTGAAGTTTTATCGCTTCATCAGTATGTGAAAGTACAGGTTATCGAAGTTGATTTAGCCCGAAAAAGAGTTCAGTTAAAGCTACTGAGCCAAAAATTATCCTGATAGTTGATGTCTTTACCCAAAATATACACAGCTCTTCAATAGTAGAATATTTCACAAAAAAAAAGAGTTGACTGAGTTTGAATCAGTCAGCTCTTTTGGTATTAAAATGTTTTTCTTCCGAAAAGTAATTTTTAATTACATTGGAGATTCTCCCATGCTGCTGTTCTCTTTTACTTTCTGGTCATCATTCGATATCGTAGCTTTTGTTTTCATTACTTTAGTATTCATATTCCCGATTCTGTAGGATAAGTTAAGTCGGAGTTCGGTCGACTTTGTAAGATGCACATCGGTTCGCTGGTCGAATGTTGTAGCGCCTGTTGCACTGTTTATTCCTTTGGTAGTGATAATTATGTGCGATTCTGGCAGATATATTCCACTTAACGATACGTTTAAGCGTTTTTTCAGGAAGTCTTTTGACAGCGCCATATAGCTGAAGTAAAATGCAGACTGACTACCCTGTAGATTTACCTGAGGAAGGTTACCACCACCACCGGTTGTGATTCTGAATTCTTTAGGCAATGTAACGGTACCTCCCATGAAAATACGGCCTGTGAAGCCATCATTTGATAAATTGTAGGCTTTGCTTTCCATGTTAACATAGTTCAGATTGCCGTTTACATACAGGTTGAGCCATTTTAAACCACGGTAGCTTCCAAAGATGTTCATTCCCAGCATTTGGTTGTGACCTATGTTTCCGTAGGTAATTTCCTGTACAACACTTCCATTCTGAATAAATGAGTATTGCTCGATGCCATTGTTCACAAAAGTGTAAGCAAGTTCGGCGCTTATGTTGTATTTAGGAGTAAAGCTGCTGTAACCAAAAGTTACATTGTGACTGTTTTCGGGATCAAGATTCGGATTTCCATAACTGATATAATTCGGGTCGCGACGATCGACATAAGGATTTAAATAGCCAATGCTTGGACGTTGAATGCGTTTGTTGTATCCAAGTTTCAGACTTTTCATGTCCGAAAGCCGATAGCTAATGATTGCTGAAGGTACCAATGCGCCGTAATCGGTCGAAAAGTTTTGATTTACATCATTAAACTCTGCCGAAAGCCATGTGTATTCATATCGCAATCCTCCTTTTATTCCCCATTTTCCTACGTTGGCAGTATAACTTGCATAAGTTCCAAGGATGTCCTGGTCGTTGTTGAAATTTGAAATACTATCAACTTCGATATATGGAGTGTAAGGAAAAGCCTGAGAAAAATTAAAGTACTTATACGATTCATCTGTTTCACTGTTGTTGAGACGATTAATGTATTTTGCACCTATTTCGAGTGTATGACCTTTTTTCAACGGTTTTGAATAGTCGGCCTGGAAAGTATGTTCGTTGGACGAAGCGATATTATCACTCTTGCTCCACTGCATAAGACCCGGCTGAGGCACAGTAATGTACGAAGAATTGATTGTGTTTTCAGCCACATAATTGCTATTATTGGGTGTGTTGCTCAGTTTGTACGACAGCGTTAATATTTCGCCTTTCTTTTTGAACGAGCGTTGATAGTCGACTCCAAAATCGGTTGAACCCCAACTTTGGGTTTGCGAACTCACTTGCGTATAGGCAAAGAGCTTTTTCATATCAGCATCATAGTTGTCGGTGTTGGCAATGGTATTGCTTTCGGGCCGGCCAAACCTGCGGTTGAACGAAAAAGTGAAAAGATTCATGGTGTCCAGTTCATAACTCAGCTGTCCGCTTCCGAATTGCATTGGCGTTGTGCTTTCTACTATTGCCGTCTGTGTTCCAAATGCATATGGAGTTCCGGGAACAAAGGAATGTCTTTCGGTAGAGGTTATTACTGGATACTGTTGGTTGTAATTATAGTTGTAATTGCCCGAAAAGCTGAATTTGCCTTTCTGTAATGAAAGGTTGACTCCACCTCCGAAAGTGCCCAACGATGAGCCTTGTGTACTGATAGTAGCCGAATATCCCTGAGTTGAAGTTTGTTGAAATGTAACAATGTTGATGATTCCTCCCACACCTTCGGCATCGTATTTTGCTCCGGGCTGAGTAATTACTTCGATGCTTTTTACCATGTTAGCCGGCATACTTTTCAGAATCAATCCTGGGTTGTTGTTGAACATATTTGTCGGTTTTCCGTTCAGAAAAAACTTGAAACTCGATGAGCCTTTCAACTGTATATTGTCCTGACCATCCACAGTAATCATCGGTACTTTGCGTAACATGTCGAGAACGGTGGATGATTTTGATTCCGGATCTTGTTCGGTATCGTAGCTAATTTTATCTACATCTGCTTTTATAAGCGGCCGCATGGCTACAACATTTAATTCTTTTAATGCTTGTTTGCTGGAGGAGAGTCCAACTTTTCCTAACTGAACATGAGTGTTTTTTGAGTCGATTGTAAAACTCCGTTGTGCTGCTTGCTTCCCTATAAACGAAACAATTAAAACATAATTTCCCGGCGTTTTTATTTCGCCAACGAATTTACCATCTATATCGCTGGCAAAACGAGTTACAATTTGTTGTTGATTGTGTGCCTGTACAATCGAACAAGTTGCATAAGGCATAGTTTCCTGCGTTACAGAGTCTATGGCTTGTCCGCTTACCTTAAATTTTGTTGAAGCATTTTCGGCAGCCACAAAGAATGGCAGCATTAAAAGGAATACCAATAAATAATTTTTCATCTTTAATAATATTATTGAAATTTTTTTAGAACTTTTTTCGGTGGGCAAAGATAGGTCAAATTATATGAATACAAAATACATTTCGATAAATATTTATTATTTATCGATAAATAAATGTTTTTATACGTTGAATAATAAGAGAGAAGAGAGCCTTTTCTTTTATTTATCTGCCAAAGTAATGATTTAACTTAAAGTATAGAATTTGTGAGAAAACTATCTATTTGGCATGTTAACAGTGCTATACAATCGGCACTTCATTTTTAAATATTAAAACACATCAATCACAAATATCAGTTTTTGTGATTGATGTGTATTATTTTAAAATAAAGTACTTATAGGTATGGTATGTGTGCTATAAAATTCAATACTTTTTGTGTAAATCGCGATTTTTCAATTTTATTTAAATATCATTTGAGAAAAAGCAGTCAGGTAAATTCTCCAGTTTTTCCAGATATGACCTTCTTCCGATTCAAAATAAGTATATTTATATCCTTTTTCGTCGAGTAATTTCCGATAATCAGCATTGGCTTTGTAAAGAAAGTCGGTATTACCAATAGCAATCCAGTACAATGCGGGATTTTTGCTGAATTGTGTTTTCAATTTGGCCTCCATGTTGTCGTAAATGGGGGATTTTACTTTTTCGTTTGGCATGATGGCTGCCGAAAACAAGCCTACATAATTAAACATATCGGGGTATTGTTTCGAAATATGAAGTGAATGGAATCCTCCCATCGATAGTCCGGCAATTGCTCGTCCTGATTTGGTTTTCACGGTACGATAGTTTCTGTCAACAAAGTTCACAATATCAGGGAAACTTTCTTCCATGCTTCCTTCCATTGTTTTAGGCAATTGCATGGTGGGCTTTATCATTCCCAAGGATGATTCGCCCGGAGCGGCTTCCTGATCTGCATTACCATTGGGCATAACTACTATCATTGGTTTAGCTTTGCCCTGAGCGATAAGATTATCGAGAATCTGAGCTGTACGTCCGAGGGCTATCCACGCTTCTTCGTCGCCACCCATGCCGTGGAGCAAGTATAATACGGGATATTTTTTATTTCCACTTTCGTAACCGGCAGGAGTATATAAGGTTAGCTTTCTTTTCATTTTCAGGGATGGGCTGTTGTACCAGCAGCGGGTCACCGAACCATGCGGCACATTATTTACACTGTAAAGCTTTCCTTTTTCGCCATCGATGATAAAAACATTTGTAACCGATGCTACATCGCGAATCATATATACATTGGAAGGATCGTTAATTTTCAGTTCATCCACTATGAATGAATAACTGTATAGTTCGGATGCAAGTGGTTTTTCGGTAGTGAATTCCCAAATTCCATCTTTGTTTTCGGTCAACGGGGCTTTGCCTGTTTCTCCGTTTTTTTCGACTGGAAGAAAGTCGCCAGTTACTTCAACTTTCACTGCCTTTGGTGCTCTCAGTCTGAAAGTAACCGTGTTGTTTTCATGAATTTCGGGCGAAACAATGTTTTGTTGACCCCACAAAGCTTGTTGGGCAAATGCACTGATATTGATAATAAATAGTGCCAGAATAAAGTTGATTTTTTTCATATTCAGTATTTTAATTATTGATTTTTTATTTTAGAATGATTTGGGATTTTATTCAAGGTTATAAATCAATCCTTTAATCACCATTTTTTTCTTTAAATCTCTCACGGTGGCAGTTTGCTTCTCTTTCAGGGCATTGTAGTAGGGTAGAGCCAGGGTGGCTGTTTCCGACTCCTGATAGTTTTTCAGCAGGTATTCGTAAGCCTCAGTGAAGTAAGGCGAAAGTTCTTTATTGGCAACATTGCTGTACAGATTTGTTTTTCCGTAACCGCCTATCAGATAACTAAGATAGGCTTTTTTATAGCTGTTGCAATTGTCGAGAAGTACAAAAGCAGGATTGTTTTTTGTAAAATTCTCATACCACAAAATCCTATTTACAAGTTGTTGTGGCGAAATTATAATGGACTGATCCATAGCAAATCCTTCGGCGCTTTCCATGCTTATCTCATTCAGATAGCTTTTCATTGGTTCCGAAAGCAGAAAAGACAGATGCTGAAAGGCAAAAGGGCGATATTGTTCAATATAAATCATTCCGTCGGCGGAAGAAAACTTAAAACCGTTTTGCTGAAGCAAAGTCAGGTAGTTTTTAATTTTTTTCGGTATGGGTTCGCCGGAGAATATAACGGAGTAATCGGTGGTATCGTTGTGAAGTTTTTCGTTCAGGCTCAGTTCTATAGTATCCATTAAATGTTGGTAAATAACGAATGCAGTATCGCAAAGTCCCTGACTTTGATTAGTGAATGTAGTTTTAAACTGCTCCACTGCTTTTGTTGCCGATGCTACATCGGAACTGTCGAGCTGTTGTACAAAAGCACGGTATTCTGTTATTTTGGGATTCTCAAGCTGAAGTGCAAGTGTATCGTTGAAATGATATCTGCTGGAGTCATTGTTTGGATTATTATCACCTGCCTTTTTGTTACAGGCTGTAAGTGAGATAACTATAAAAACAGATACTAACAAACGTTGAAGTAAATCATTCATGATGCAATTTTTTTTTATGAATGCAAATTTCTATAAACATTTTGAAATGTACAAGTTTTCGAACTTTTATTATGGTTTGGTAAAACAAATAAAGTTTAAAAGTAAAATGGGGAATGCTACAAGAATTATTCAGCGCGTTTTGCAGTTGTGAAGCACTACTTTTTGTCTGTTAATTTCGATTGCAAATCCGTGATTTGTAAATAACTTGCTGGTGAAAATAAAAAGGTATTGTGCAACGACAGATAAGCCCAGCAATGGAGCGTTTGATTTGTTTTTTTGAATGGAAGTTCAATACCTATGCTCCCTGCATCTCTCGATATGCAATTCTGACGGTGAATCACAGTTTTTGTATCAGGGAACAGAAACACCCAGCTTATCATGTCGTTGGGCGAAGCGCCGTGCAACAGATCAGTGTTCCAGCTCATCCTAACGCTGTTTGCATTTATTATTTTCATTTCAATACCTGTAATTGGCACTAATGCGCCCAGCGAAATGGTAAGTTTTGAGTAGTCAAGACTAAAAACTGTACCGGTTTCAGTAACTGCATCTTTTTGTGCCAACGCAATTGCCTCATTGAAACCTTCCTGTTCTCCAAAAGTACGTTCAAACACACCTCGAAGACAGGATAATTCCTGCTTTGCAAATGCTGTCCTTGCCCGAACATTTTTTGATGATTCAGGGTAATTCATTGTTCGTGTGTTCGACATTTTTGTTTTGGCCATATTTTTTACTCTCAAAAAACCGTTTAACTCTACGGTATAGTATGAAGTTGATTTCATTGAACAAATCAATGATCAACATGCAAATATACAACAAAAAATGCTTTGTTTATTGTGAAATGTTCAATACGGGTAAAAGAACACTCCGTGAATTCGTCAATAACAATTGCGAATTCACGGAGTGATATAAAAGGGATTGCTTTATTCAGGTGTTTCGGTGATGCTTCCGTAGCGGTGATACTCGAAAGCAATGCTTTGTTCCTTTACATAATGCAACAATTCCAGCCTTCCTTCATTGAGTGGCTTTTGCATAGCGATATATTTGCCCAGTTCGGCCGCTTTTTTATAAACTTCCATCGAAAGATCAGCTGAGCAAGTGCGTATACGTTCATATTTGTGCATCGAATCTATAAACTCAGTTTCGGTGTGCAGTTGTATTTGCTCAGGCTTGAGAAAGGTTCGTAAAGCCGCCAGATGGTGGTTAGCATTGTCGATACTGATGACAAGATTTGTATTTACGATATTGGCCGCCGTCATTATCTTTATGATATCAGAGAGTTCGTCCTGTGGCTGAATGCGGAATAAGATATTTTTCAAAGGCAAATAACGGAAAATATTCTGTTCGCCCATTAAATGATAAATGTCGCGTTCCACCGAAAATTCTTCTTCGAAATTTCTCTGATAACTCGCTGTGGAGCTTTCGTAACTTTTTTTATCTTCGTTTCGGAAAGTCGCAGCATACGTTTTGAATTCACCGATGGGGCTCGAACCATTGTCGACGTGATTATTCGTGATGTTTACAAAGCACGAAACATAATTGGGCCCTCCGGCTTTTATGCCACCACCGAATGCCGAACGCTTCATTCCTCCGAAGGGTTGACGGCTCACAATGGCACCGGTAATGCCTCGGTTGATGTAGAGATTGCCAGCTTCGATACTGTTTTTCCAGCGTTTTTGTTCACTTTCGTCAAGGCTTTGAAGTCCTGCGGTAAGTCCGTACTCCGAACTGTTGGCCAGCGCAATAGCATGTTCGAAGTTATCGGCACAAACTACCGAAAGCAGTGGAGCAAACAATTCGTTGGTGAAAGTGTAACTGCCCGGCCGGACTCCCCATTTTACGCAAGGTTTGAGCATAAAACGTTTTTTGTCAACAAATTCTGGTTTTACCAACCACCATTCGCCTTCTTCCAGATGATCGATGGCATGCAACAATTTATCGTTCGCGTTAGTTATCATCGGACCTACATAATTACCTCCATTCCAAACGCTTCCTGTATGCAAACTGGTGACGGCATCTGTAAGTTTGGTTTTAAAGTCAGGATCGTTATAAACTTCTTTTTCCAGAATCAGTAACGAACAAGCCGAACATTTCTGACCTGCATTGCTGAATGCCGAAGTAACAATGTTCTGAATAGCATGGTCGCGATCAGCTGCTGCACTCACTATTATGGCATTTTTACCTCCTGTTTCGGCCGACAACGGACAGGTTGGATTGTTTTCGAGCAAACGGAAGGCCGTATCGGTACCTCCGGTTAGGATTGTATGCTTGATAGCTGGATGAGCAGTGAGATAATTTAACGGTTCGCGACCATCGGTACAAACTACCTGCAAAGCATCCTTCGGCACACCGGCTTCCCAAAAGCATTGAGCAAATTCCCATGCTACAGGCATGGCCACAGTAGCAGGTTTCAGAATAACGGTATTCCCACCTGTCAGGGCGGCAGCTACACCACCTACAGGAATTGCTAACGGAAAATTCCAGGGTGGAATTACAAGCACAATCCCTTTCGGAGTGATAGTGATTGTTTCCAATTGATCGAAGGATTCCATGCTTATCGGATAATAACGGCAAAAATCAACTGCTTCAGATACTTCAACATCGCCTTCGGTAAAGGTTTTTCCCGTAATGGCCGACATGCAACCAATCAGATGGCCTCTTCGTTCGCAAAGCAGGTCAGCCGTTTTATGAAGTATGGTTTTGCGTTGGCTGAGGCTGGTTTTTCTCCAATTTGAAGCATCATTTTCGGCAATGGCAATGATTTCTTTCACCTGATCGGTATTTGAAAGACTTGCTTTGCAAACACAAATTTCCTCTTCCTGACTCCGATCGAGATATGAATATTGTTTCTCAGTTATAATTTCTTTGTCGCCTATCTGAACAGGAATTACATAAGGTTCATCTGTGGCAGATTTCATCCATTCTTTCCTAATATTGTCGGCCCACAAGCGGTTCTGGCGCAGGTCGAAATTAGTATCCGGCTCATTTTGAAACCTATGTAAAGAAGCAGGACCTTGCGATTTTACAGCAGATAATCTGTTTTGTTTACGGCGAGGTGTTTTGTCAAGTTTTTCTTTCAGCGAATAAGCTTCGATAAACTGTTGTTGCAGAAAATCCCATTGTGTGCTGTCCACTTTCAGGTTGAACGAATAACTCAGGAAATTGTCGACGCCCGTATTTTCATCGAGTCGGCGTACCAAATAGGAAATGGCATTCAGAAAATGTTCGTCTTTCACTACCGGCGTGTAAAGAATAATCTGTTTTCCAAGTTGACGCATCACACGTGGCAGGTGATTGGCCATTCCTTCGAGCATTTCGAACGTCACAAATTCTTCAACTTTGTTTTTCTGAGCCAGCAGATAAGCATATCCTATGCTGAAAAAGTTATGCGAAGCTACACCCACGTGCAGGGCTTTCGCGTTTTCGGGCAACAAAGCTCTGTCTAATATGTGCAGGTAATTGGCATCAACTTCTACTTTTGTTCCGAAAACAGGAACTTCCCAACCTTTAAGCGATGATACAATGGACTCCATTTGCAGGTTGGCTCCTTTTACAAGGCGCATCTTGAGCGGAGCGCCTCCGGCAGCAAAACGTTCGGTGGCAAATTCAAGCAGTTCGGTCTGAAAGCTCCAGGCATCTGGCAAATAAGCCTGAATAACGATTCCTGCCAAATAATTTTTGAACTGCGGATAGGAGAGTACAGTCTTGAATACATCTAGAGTTAGTTCTGTGTCTTTGTATTCCTCCATGTCGAGGTTCACAAATTTAGCGCTTTTGTTGCCTTTTTCGTCGGTGTAAGGAAAGTCGATGGCTTGTTGATAGATGCGGGCAAGACGCTCGCACAGGTCAATTTTGTTTTGTTCGTAATTGAGGGCGTTGATTTGGGCATAAATCCCCGATATTTTTATTGAAATATAATTGATACGCGGATCCTTAAGCGCTTCAAGGTAATGTTCGTAGCGATGGTTGGCTTCGCCGTCGCCGAGCACTACTTCGCCGAGCAGGTTTACATTCTGACCAATCTGTTGTTCGCGACGGGCATTAAGATGTTTGTTCAGAAACGATGCTTTTTCGTTGATAATGACATTAGAAGTATCGGAACGAAGCCTTTTTTTAAAAACAGGAACAGCAATAAAATCGAACCAATAACCAAAAGCGGTGAATAGTTTTAATAAATAGGCATCGGAAGAACTGAAAAATTGCGGAACTCCATAGCGTTCAATCAATACCTTCATGCGGAGGGCTAACTTTTTATTGTCCCTGATTTGCGAAGATTCGTCCAGCAGTTTCGAAAGCAGCACTTTATCGCCGGGGTTTTGAATCAGAATGGCATACTTTTTTTGTTCTTTGAGTTCGGCAGCAGTGATTTCTTTTTCCGATTTATCCAGAAATTGCTTTCCCCAATCTATGACTTCGTTGGTTGTGATTTTTTCCATATTCTTTTTTAATATTGTTTTTGTGAGAAAATATTTAAAGTGAATTCTTTCGCAAGATAACTGAAAAAAATTGAATTAAATTAGTAATCAGGCAAATAATAATGTGTTAAAACGAATATTTTCTGATTGACATTTTCCTGTTTTTTATTTTTAATAATTGTAAGTTTTTTAATCAATTTACTTATTGATTTTTACATAATGTATGGCCATAAATTGGAAGTGTTTATTGTCTTTGTTTTGTGTGGATAAATATTTAGAAACAAAATTTACAGTCATGGACAAATCAGGGCTTTTTTGTAGGTTCCTGTTTTTTATACTTGCTGTTTCGTTTGACTTTTAAAGTTCGTTCATACAATTCATTTGTTTCCCCAATTTGTATTTTTTGATAAAAAGTTGAATAATTATTTTGTAGTTTAAATAAAAAGTTATTCCTTTGTACAAAATAATACAAGCAGGTAGTATATAATGAAATTATCAAAAACATCTGAATACGCATTACGGATATTGATTTATATGGCGAAAGAGCCAAATCAGTTATATACAGCTAGCCAACTTGTGAAGGAATTGGGTGTTTCGGATAAATACCTGCGCCGTTTGATGACCGATTTGTCGAAAGCAGGATTTATTAAGAGCGTTCAGGGGCGCGACGGTGGTTATACTTTTATGAAAAGCACCAACGAAATATTTCTGTTCGATGTGATTGATTCGGTAGAAGGGATGGGAAAGCTGAATGGTTGTGTGCTTGGATTTGAACATTGTTCTGATATTACTCCTTGCGCAATGCACGATACATGGCAGAACGTTAGGTTGCAATTGAACAAGGTTTTTCGCGAAACAAATCTGTCAGACATGGATTTTGATAAGATATTGAGGTATTGAATTTTTTTTTACTATAAATACTACAACGTTGTAGTATATTTTTAATTTATAATCAACAAAAAATAAAAAAATATGGAAGCCATTGCAATGCTGGTAAAGGAGCACGATAGTATTCTGAAAATGATTAAAGTAACGCAAACAATTCTGAATACAACCGATGTGAAAACTGTAGAAATTGATCATGTGGATCAAATTATCGACTTCATTATCAATTTCGCTGATAAATATCATCATCTCAAAGAAGAGGATGTGCTGTTTATGGAAATGCAAAAACACGGCATGTCCACCGAAAGTGGTCCCATAGCCGTGATGTTATCCGAACATGATAAAGGCAGGGTTTTTATAAAGCAAGCTCTTGATGCTGTAGGTAAATTAAAACTTGGAGATGACAGGGCCTTTGAAGAACTAAAACTCAATCTTCTGAATTATTGTGCATTACTAACAAATCATATAGCCAAAGAGAACAATATTCTGTACCCAATGGCTCAGCGAATTTTACCATCCAACGTAGTGTTGGCAATGACCAAACAGTTTGAAACAACAAATTCGTCAACTGTAGAAAACGAATATTTTGATAAATATCTGAAACGCGTTGATGAATTGAGTGCTATCTATTTAAATGAATAAAACGATATAAAAATGGAAAAATACAGAAATGTAAAAATAGGCGAAATTGTAACAAATGATTTCAGAGCCGCAGAGATTTTCAAAAACGCAGGCATTGATTTTTGCTGCGGAGGAAACCAAAGCCTCGAGCAGGCTTGTAATGAAAAAAATATTGATGCTGCCGAGCTCGAAGCCGAGTTGGCTAAACTTGAAAACACAACGGTGAATGCCCTGCACAATTTTAATGAGTGGAGCCTTGACTTTTTGTCGGACTATATTGTGAATACGCATCACAAAACGGTTCGGAAACTGTTGCCACAACTGCTGGCATATACTCAAAAAATTGAACAGGTTCATGGTGCGCACCACCCTGAGCTGGTCGAAATTGCCGGTTTGTTTTCGCAAATCAATGATGAATTGTTACAGCATCTCCGAAATGAAGAAGAAGTGTTGTTTCCTGCCATCAAAGAGCTGTTGAGGAGCGATTCAGCAGAGGCCAAAGCAACTGTGATTTCTGAAATTTCAAGAATGACCGGTGAACATGAATTTGCAGGAGGAGCGATGGATAAGATCAATGTGTTGAGCGATAATTATAGTGTGCCCGCTGATGGCTGTAATACTTATCAGGTGGCCTACAAACTGCTGGAGCAATTTGAGGATGATTTACATATCCATGTTCATCTCGAGAATAATATATTGTATCCCAAAGCTTTGCATCTTTCGCATTAAGATGTCTACAATAGGTTAATTGCGAAGCAACTAAATAATTTCAAGAAAATAATCTCCCCGTTTTCTCTCAACAATTTGTAAAACAACTATTTATTCAATTAGAAATGAGTGAACTAATCAATAATTCCCACAGAAGAAAGGAAAAATTAAAAGCACTTTTGCTGAAAATTCATCATGGCGGATCGGAAGAATCGGTTCGGAATGAGCTACTGCTTTCGCTAAGTCAAATCCCTTATGGCGAAGTGGTAGAGGTAGAGCAAGAACTGATAGCAGAAGGATTGCCTGAAGAGGAGATACTCGATTTGTGCGACGCTCATTCGGCGGTGCTCGAAGGACGTGTGGATCTTTCGGCATTGAAACCGGTAGCCGATGGTCATCCGGTAGATGTTTTCAGAAAAGAAAATGAGGAGATAAGAAAACTTACAAATGCGATTTTTGCGTTGATTTCAGAAATAAATCGTGAAACAGAAGCAGATATCAGTGATAAAATAACTAAACTGAGAGGCCTTTTCAATACGCTTTTCGATGTGGATAAACATTATCAGCGCAAAGAGTACCTGCTGTTTCCATACCTCGAAAAAGCGGGTATTACAGGACCGCCCAAAGTGATGTGGGGCAAACACGACGAAATACGTGATTTGATAAAAGGAAGCATTGAAGTGTTGCAAACTACAGAAATGACGAATGAGGAATTTGGAGCAGTTGCTGAGATTGTGCTCACAATAGCCGCCACTGCTGCAAAAGAAATGATTACCAAAGAGGAAGAGATTCTTTTTCCGATGTCGTTGGATGTACTTACCGAAGCCGACTGGTACGAAATAAGTAAACAGTCGCTCGAAATTGGTTATTGCCTGTACGATCCGCAAGTGGACTGGAAACCCGAATGGGCCGAAGAGCAATCCATCAACGCATCGCAGAAGAGTGGGAGCCATGTTCAATTGCCAAGTGGAAGTTTCTCGGCGGAGGAAATTATGGCCATTTTGAATACTTTACCTGTGGATATTACTTTTGTGGACAAAGATGATAAGGTGAAATATTTTTCGCAAAGTGCCGAACGTATCTTTCAGCGCAACAGGGCTATACTTAATCGCGATGTGCGTCATTGTCATCCACCTGCAAGTGCTCATATTGTAGATAAAATAATCGACGATTTCAAAAGCGGACGTCAGAGTCGCGCACCGTTCTGGATCAATATGGGTCCAAAAATGATTCATATAGAGTATTTTGCCTTGCGAAACGATAAAGGAGAATATCTTGGTACACTTGAAGTGTCGCACAATGTTACTCCTTATCGTGAATTGGAAGGTGAACAGAGAATTCTATCGTACAAGTAAATTAAGCTTATAAATTCACTATAATGAAAAAAGAAGAATTAATTATCACTCCCAAAACTAAAGTCCTGGACATTATTGAGGCCTATCCTGTATTAGAGGATGTACTTATAAGCTATGTTCCTGCTTTCGAAAAGCTTAAAAATCCACTCTTGCGTCGCACAGTGGGGAAGGTGGCAACATTGCAACAAGCTGCATTGATAGGCAATGTGAGTGTAGGAGACCTTGTGAATTATTTGCGCGAGAAAATAGGTCAGAATGAAGTGGAAATTCAGTTCGAAGAACATCAGTACAATTATAAACAGCCCGACTGGTTCGATACCGGTAATGTAATCCTTAGTTTTGATGTGAGAGGTATGTTAGCCAACGGAGAGCACCCGGTGGCACAGGTTATGGAGGATTTGAAAAAACTGAAAGATAATCAAATCTATCTGCTTATTGCTCCGTTTCTTCCTGTTCCGCTCATCGATAAAGCGACTGGTCTTGACTTTATCCATTGGATTAAAAAGGAGAATGAAGCCTTGTTCTATATCTATTTTGTAAAAAAATAAATTTTTAGAATCGTTTGCCAACAGAAAAAGGAATTAATATGTATTAATTCCTTTTCTGTTGAAATGTAATCTTCTTTTTATTAGATGTTTAATTTGTTGTTCTTAGGCTGCTTCGTTATAACTTATCATCCAGTTTATACCGAACTTATCAGTCAGCATTCCAAAATAATCGCCCCAGAAAGTGTTTTCGAGCGGCATTGTAATGAGCCCTCCCACGGCTAAGGCATTAAAAAGCTGATCTGCTTCATTTTTGCTGTCGGCTGTGATTGAAACAGAAAAGTTATTTCCCTGTACAAAGGAAGAAGCCCACTCGCTACCGATGTCGCTACCCATTAATGTCGAAGTTCCTATCGGTAAACCGACATGCATTATTTTATTTTTATCCGCGTCGTTTACTTTATTAAGTTCATCTTCGGGTATTTCGCCAAAGCGACCGATGTATGAAAACTCAGTACCGAATACAGATTTGTAAAAGCTGAATGCTTCTTCGCAGTTACCATTAAAATTTAAATAGATATTCGTTGTTGCCATTTTTTGATTGTTTTGAGGGTTATTTTTTTGATATCGAAATTTTTTAGCTGTTCACTATTTTTTAGTTCTTCCTGAGTTGCAAAAGTTACTTTATTGTTTTCCATATTTGTTTTCAAGAAAATCAATTGTTGCTCTCATAAGATTGCACAGCGTATCCTGATTGATGTCGGAAAGTTTATGAATGTAAATACAAGCTTTTCCCATTTTAAATTTACCTAAATCGCGTAGCAGATATTCGTGTTCAGCATTTCCCGTATAAACATAAAGCGAAATGGCAGCTTTTCGGGGTGAAAAACCAACAAGTGGCCAATCTCCCTGCTGACTGCTTTTTTCCGATTTGTAATGATAGCTACCGAACCCGATCATGGATGCGCCCCACATTTTAGGTGCGTAGCCTGTGAAATCCTGCATTAGTTTCAATAGCTCGAAACTGTCATTGCGCTTTTGTTCAGTTGCTACAAATGAATTGATAAATGCTATGACATCAGCATCTGTTTGTTTTGTTTTTAACTCAGCCATATATTCAGAGGAGTGAGGTGAGAATTGTTAAATTTTCTATTAAAAGTTATATTCAGCTATTTTAGTGTGACTTTGAAAGTTGTTTTATTTCTGTTTATCGTGCTTTACCCATATCAGGTTGCCGGTATTATATCCAACTTCTTCGGCAATTTTTAAATACTTATTTTTCACCTCAGCCGGTATTGTTGTCTCGCGGGATAGTATCCACAGGTATTTAAGACTTTCTCCTGCTATCAGCACATATTTATAGGCATCGTCGATGGCAATTACATTGTAGCCTGAATAAAACGGACCAAAAAAGGATACTTTGAGCATGGCAATGTTTTCATCTCCAACAAATTTTGCTTTGCCAATTGCCTGGTTCCATTTCCCTTTTTTTGTATTATATCCCTGATTATTAACTTTTATAGTGCCATTTTCGTTCAAAGAGTATTCGGCTGTTGTGTTATCCAAATCCCTTTCATATTTAAAGTCTAATCTGGCAATTTCGTACCATTTTCCGAGATATTTTGTCTTGTCAAAAGCTGTAACGGCAACAGCACCATCGGGTATTGTGGCACAAGCGCTTAATAATAACATAATAATACTTATGAAGAGTGAGTTAAAAATTTTTGTTGCTTTCATTGTTTTAGCAAATTGGGTTATTAGTTTTGTTCAGTATTTTACCACCATGCAGCTGATTTCTTTGGACGACAACTATATAGCGATATCCGTTCCTTCTTTGTCCAGCCAGTTGTTTACAAGACCTCCACCTGAATATATAACAATACCGATATGTTTGTTGTTTGAAGCAGATGCAGAATATAGTATAAAAGCAGGTGTTGAAATATCGCTTATTGCTCTGTTTGAATCAGATAAAGTATACTGGCTATATTCGTGATTTCGTTGCCACAATGATGAAAAAAGGACGCAAGTAGAGTTACTTGCGTCCTTTACTCTCAAAATATAATGTTAGTGAGCTTTAAAATTCCATTTGGAATTATCGCTGTTCATATCAAACTTACCAAGCGTAGGAGTTCTATCACCTGAAGAGATAAGAGCATATTTTTCGGTAGAATTAGGAACAACCTTAGGCATAATTCTGTATGTACCATCAGTTAATTGCTCAATTTTCCACAACTGTTCAGGAGCACCTGTAAAAGCAGGAACGGTTTTCACTTCAGCATCGGCAGTTGCAGCTAATGCTCTGTCAGTTCCGGCAATAACTATTTTGTAATAAGGAGCTCCAAGGTATCCACCTGCATTAGGAACAGCAGTGATAGTCCATTTCTGGTGTGGACGGAACATGTAATCTCCAATTCTTACACCTATTTCGCCTGTTGGCCATGTATTGATAACATCCGATAATTCCTGAGATGGAACCGGTTTAACTGGCTCATCGCTGTTGCGGTTACCAAATCCGCGCATACCGCCAGCCATACGAACAAAGTCCACAATGAGCTCAAGCGCATATCCTCTTCTTTCCGATTCAATTTCATAAGTTCCTTCTTTGAAATTATCTCCGGCTACCGGCCAATCGTTTTTCCAAAGCAATGGGCGAATAGCTAAAACGCTGCGTCCGCTCTGATCTAAATCAGCTTCGTAATGGCACGACATTCTTTCAACGCCATCTTCAAGAATAGTACGTCCGAAGTGTCCGGGGCCTGTAACTCTGCCACCGGCAGCTACTACCATTTTACCGCCACCTTCGAGCATATCTCTGCCCATATTATCCAGATAAGGGCCTGTTACTTTTCTGGAACGACCCACTACAATATTATAAGTAGAGTTGGCTCCATCACAACATGTTCCATGAGTTCCCAATAAATAGTACCAGCCATTACGGTAAATCAAATCTGTAGCTTCACAGTCGATTGCGATATTGATAGCCTGATTTCCTTCTACACGTTTACCTGTCTTAGGATCAAGTTCTACAAGACGGATAAATCCGAAATAAGTACCATAAGAACACCACAAACGACCATCAGTAGGATCAAGCAAAAGTCCCGGGTCAATAGCATCACAGTCTTCCATATTGGCAGACGAAGCCACTACAATAGGATCAGTGTATTTAAAATCAGGAGACTTAGGATCAAGCGTTTTGTTCCACATAGTATTTATTTTACCATCGTGTCCGCCACCTAAACCACCACCGGTAGAACCATACACAACAAGATAACGATCTCCGATTTTAATTGCATCGGGAGCAGCACCACCACCTGGTCTTACAGCTCCACTATTCCATGTCCATCCATCTTCTGAGATTAATCCACCTCCACCAGTACCGAAGGTATAGTATTTTCCATCACACTCCATAATTGTTGATGGGTCGTGTATAAACGGTTTTCCAATTTGTGCAGTTATCGTTTCAGCCAATGCCAACGATAACAGGGCTGTAGCGCCCAATATTTTATTTCTTAATTTCATAATAATTTCCAATTGAGATTTTTATAGGATAACTTAATTACTCGCAACAAACAGTGACATTCCTGATCGGTTGACCATTTTCATCCAAAAAGCGTACGCAAAAATCGCTCATACCCGGACCATTGATAACTACTCCACGAAGGATATTACGACCTTTGTTAAGTGTAAGACGAGGTGAAACACCATCATCTACTACCATACGTCTGTCTCCCGAAAGAAGTAATGCTTCTTTTCCGTTCAACCACCACATTGAAGCTGAATTTGATCCAGCGGCCAATCTTACATTTTTCATTTCTACAGGACTATCAATTACTGTCACAGCCCAGAAAATAACACCATAATATTGTTTTCTCAATCCATAAGCAAAACGGAACAACTTAACATTGTAATTTGTAATGCTTTCCAATGCATGCCATGTAAGTTCCTGCTCACCTACTTTTACTTTTTCTCCGTTTTTAGGAAGTACAGTCAGTTGGTTAGGAAAGAACTCTGTAGCAAATGTAGTTCGTAAATAACTGTCGGTAAAAACAGTATTACCACGATTTGGTTTGTTAATGGGCTCCAAAAGCAACCAACGCATAATGAATCCTTTTTCATTCGGTGTCATTTTTTTTGTAGTGGTAGGAATGAAATAATTCGCGATACTTCTTGTTGTATCGCTCGGGGCAGCAACATTTGTTTTACCCTTCGACGCAACGGAACAACTTTGTAATCCTAAACCTAAGAAAATTACAGAGATTGCCGCTAACAGCAGTGTTTTGTGTTTGATGTTCATATTAGATATTTGTGTTTACTATAATACTTTTCGGGAGAAAAGCGTACTTGTGCGCAAAACTACAAAAATATATCGTTTTGCATAGCATATTAAGTGAAAATTGTTAATAGTGTTGACAAGAATAATTTATTTTTGTGCAAAACCCTTTACAATTGTTCCTTTTACGAATAAAAATAGGAGATGGAAATCAGTACTTTCGGTATTGCGATATTAACAGATAAAAGGCTGCGCAAAGCCAAATATTCATTTTCTTGTTCTAAAAAATGAATATAACAAAACCTTCATTTTTTGTATTTCATAGGTGTGAAAAACAAATTAGATCAAAATTCATTATATTTTTATTGTTTTTCAATAAAAATATTTTGTTTTATAAG
>JAEAMG010000986.1_pt1 | contig 25830 bp, 13 predicted proteins | sample 8958741 | NCBI WGS metagenome assembly JAEAMG01 (sample SAMN16933256, study PRJNA681125) | bioreactor sludge metagenome | isolation source: anaerobic bioreactor treating anionic surfactant - SDBS | place: India: Bengaluru | collected 2019-02-28 | reverse complement strand
CGGGCTGGTCGCGCGCGAGTAGTGCGAGTGGATGTGCAGATCGGCGTAGTAACGGCGTGTGGTCATGAGTGGGTAATGTGCAGCGTGTAACGCTCACGTTGTCAAGTTTGGAGAGGGGGAGGATAGCCTGAGTTGGGGATTGCGTCCCTCGATCACAATCGCGAGGGGCAGGGCCGGGCACTGGCTCTCGCAGGCGCCGCACCCGCGGCATTTCAGCTCGTCGACGACCGGACATTTGACATGCTTGTGGTCGACTTCGATAATCGCCTGATAGGGACAGAATTCCTGACAGACAACGCAATATTCGCCTTTTTCCCAAGCGATGCACTTTTTTTTGTCGATGCGGGCGAGTCCGATGGCGATCTGTTGTTTCTCTCCTTTTTTCAGAGACCGGATCGCGCCTGTTGGGCAGACCTTTGTGCAGGCGGTGCAGTCTTGGAAGCAGAACTGCTCTTGGGTCGCGTTCTGGCTGCGGAATTTCAGTATCGGGGTGAAGAGGCCGTCAATGCCGGAGGTGCCGAGATCGGGCACGATCAAACCATAGGGGCAGGCCTTCATACAGTTGCCGCAGCGGGCGCAGAGCGCGCTGAAATTCGCGTCTTCCGCTCCGGGCGGCCGGATGAAAGAGACGGCTCTGGCTGCGGCGGTTTTCACCTTTCCGTAGGTGAGCCCGGCTGCGGCGCCGATGGCGAAGCCGAGAAACACGCGGCGACCGACCCGCACGTTCTCGGCGAACGTGGGTGTTGGCGCTGCGGATTTCCGGGCGGGGCGGAGCTTGCGGGCAAGTTGGGTCAGCAGTTCCTCCAACCCGCCGAGCGGACAGAGGCGGTGGCACCAGATGTTGGGCGCGATGAGGCTGGCGAGCAGGATCATCACGAGCCCGATGCCGGTGACGCTTGAGCCCCATGCGAGCGGCTGCCGCCAGGCGGCGAAAAAGCCGTTGAAGAGGCAAAGGGGGTCGGTCCAGATCAGGACCGGATAACCGGCGGCCGCGCTGGCAAGGATGACAAGCGCAAGGCCTTTACCGATATAAGGAACGTTGCGGATGAGTCCCGCGTTGCGCGTGTTCAGGCGGCTGACGGTCTCCGCCGCGAAGCCCATCGGGCAGAGTCGCCAGCAAAAGAATCGCCCTTTGAAGAACGGCAGGATCAGCAGGGGAAGCGCAAGGGGCGTCAGCGCGCCGACGGTAAAGGTCGCTGCGGCGCCACCGAGATTGAGCAGCGGGCTCAGCCCGGGCAGGAGCACATGCCAGGATCGCCAAGACTCAGGCACGGCGCCCAGGGCGAGCAGCGCGAACACGATGAAGAGGATCAGCCGGAGGAGGTTGCGGCGCGTAAACATGACAGGGCTCGTTATGCCTCCACGCGCTCGACTTTGACCCGCTTCAGGTCGCCGCACCCGAGCCCCATCTCATGTCCGATTTTGATGTAGCCGATGTCGAACGGCTCTTTCTTGAAGAGCGTGGCGGCATAGGCATCCGCGGCCACCGGATCGGTGCTGAGGATAATCTCGTTTGGATGCGCCAAGTCCCCGGGGCCTTGCGGCCCTTTGGTCAGCATGATGCGCGTGGCGTCTATGATAATGAGCTTGGGTTTGATAAAGGTGCTGAAGTCGGCGATGCACTGGTGCAGTCCGTCGCGGTGCCAGGCGCGGCGGTCTTCGTTGGCGATGGACCCCATCCAGTTTTTCATCGAGAGGGTCAGGGTCGCTCCGCTGTGGCTTTTGGCTACGGGCATATTGATGAGGCAGTCGCACGTGAGGATGTCCTTGGGCACGCCGGCCGATTTGACGATCTTGCCTTTGGGAATGTCGACCTTCTGGTAGTCCTCCTTGGCCGGACGGTAGAGGCGCGCCTTGGTACCCTTCAGTGCGTCTTCGACGCCGCTGACTTTGTAGGTGGATTTTTCGGGATGGCACGTGTTTTCAGGCAGGTTGACGGAGGCGGCGCCCTTTGCCTCGGCGGCCAGGACGCAAGCCTTGACGAGATCGGGATGGGTGTTGCCGCCCTGCTCGGGGTTTGAGTTCCACGCGACGTTGGGCTTGATCACCACCTTCATGCCGGGCTTGACAAAGGCCTCCCAGCCGCCTAGCTTGGCGATGCCGGCCGCGAGCATTTTCGGGATGTCTTTGCCATGGACAACGACCACGGTGGCAGCAGGCGTAACGGTCTCCTGAGCATCGGCTGGGACCGCGTCCAAGGCGGAAACGGCGGCGGCTGAGGCGGTTGTTTTCAGGAAGGAACGGCGTTTGATGAATGTCATGCTTTGACCTCGTTAGTACGTGAGTTGCTTTTCATAATACCAAGAATCGGCGCATCCCCGCAATTCAATGTGCGGAGTATCAGCCGTGCTTCGGCACTATCGCTGGCTCGGGCTATCGTCCGCGTTCGGAGGAGGGTGCGGGAGTCGAAGGGTTTTGCCGATCAGGAAAATGCTGAACCCGATGACGAGGGTCCAGCACAGCCCCATGGCCATCCAGCCTGCGGGGGTCATGTGCCGCCTCGTTTCCAGTCGGCGGGCAGCGCGTCGATGACGGCTTGCACCACCTCGTCGAGCGTCATGTCGGTGCTGTCGATCTCAAGCGCTCCGTCCGCCTTTCGCAGCGGCGCGTGTTTGCGGGTGGAGTCGATGGCGTCGCGGGTGAGGAGTGAACGTTTGACCTCCTCGGCGGACTGGTTGGCGATGCCCTTCTCGATCTCCTCTTTGCGGCGGCGCTCGGCGCGGGCCTCCGCGCTGGCCACCAGATAAAACCGCGCGGGCGATTCGGGAAAGACGGCGGTGGTGATGTCGCGGCCCTCGACGATCAGGTCGCCGAAGCGCGTCATGTCGCGCAGCCACGCGGTGACGCGGTCGCGCACCGCTTTGACCGTCGCGACCGGGCTGGCGTGCTGGTTGATTTCAGGCGTGCGGATGGCGTCGCCCGGTGCCTGGCCTTTTACGAAATAGGCGATGGCCCCGTCGCGCGGCACACACTCGACGCTGACCGTCTGCGCAAAGGCGGCAACGGCGTCGGGGTCCGCCGTGTCGATGCGGCTGAGCAGGCACTGCCATGTCATGATGCGGTAGAGAGCACCCGAATCGACATGCAGGAATCCCAGTTGTTTGCCCACGCGTTTGGAAACGGAGGATTTTCCCGCTCCGGAAGGTCCGTCAATGGCGATGACTCGGCTCATAGTGGAATGACCCTGTAAGTTAAGGTTGAAAGTTTCGTTAAGTTTATCACGGAAGGCTAGAAGGAGAAAAGCGGGAAGGTTGAAGCGCTCCGCCGGTTACTCCAAAAGTTGTTTCACCTCTTGTGCGGCTTTCAGCCACGCCTCGCTGCCGCCCTTGCCGGTCACGCAGGCCAGGAAGCCGGGTTCTGTCGGAGTGTACGTCGCGCCCGGCGCGACCGCCGTTTCTTCCAGCTCCAAACGCGCGTCGGGATGTGGTCCGACACCCGGGCTGTCACACCAGAAGTCGATATGAATGCCCGAAGCCTTGGTCGCCACCGCGCCAAAGAACCGACCATCCGTGCCGTCGAGCCAGCAGTCCGCCACGGGCATGCCCCACAGGTTTGGCGGCAGAGCCTCCGGCACGTTCTTAAACTCGCTGTACAAGCGGAAATACAAGCCCTTCAGCCGCAGCGGCAAGGTCCCCGTATTCTTGATGCTGACGATCTCGCTGATGAACCAAGGCGTGCCGCGCGGCAGCAGGAGTCGGTGTGTCACCTCAAATCCTTCTTGTCCAACGGTCAGCGCACCCGTCACCTCCATGACCGCGAGGCCGTCGATTTCGCGGCCGTTGACCGCCTTCACCGTGCGGGTGTCGGTCCAGCGGCTTCGGCCGGCCGCGTCGAGCGTGTGCAGCAGTGCGTTGTAGTGACCGAACGGTTTTTCGGCGCCGTCGAGCGTCACTCGCCGCACCATCGTGCCGTCTCCCAGCTGTCCCGACAGCTCGATGCGTCCGTTGCCCGCACGAAAGGTGTCGCCTTCGCGCGCGAAGAAAGCCTTTGTGTCGCCGACCGACGCCTTGCGGGCCACAGCCATCGCGTCCGGGCGAGGCTCGGTTCTCGGCAGCGCCTTGGGCTGCGGTGCGGGCTTGAAACGCCACAGCCCGGCCTCGCGGTGCAAGTCGGCGAACATCTCGGTCAGCAGCGCGTAGGGCGCGCCGTCTTCGTTGATGAGCCCGTAGTTGGAATCTTCCGGGAAGGGCGTGCTGATGCCCAGTGCGGGCTCGTCGACCCACATGAAGTAGTCGTAGCCCAGCAGAAACGGCAGGCTCAGCATCGTGCGCGCGAAGAGGCTCGTCGCTGCTGTGCGCTCGGTCTGAGTGCGGAAGCGCTGCCCCGCGCCATGCACGCTCGGCAGGCCCGCGTCCAGCGCCGGAAAGGACCATTCGGTGATCAGCATCGGCCGTTTCACGTAGTCGTAGTACTTCGTGAAGTGCTCGGTCACCGGCTCGCCGGTCTTCCCGAAGTGCGTGTAGACTCGGCCCTCGTCTAAGTCGGCCATGGGGTAGCAGTTGAAGGTCACCACATCGCAGTACCGGCCCGATACCTCCCACACCGCGGGGTCGGCGCCGCCCGTGCCGGCGAATCGCGCGCCCAACACCAGATGGTTGGGGTCCGCTTCGCGGATCGCCCGCGTCGTGACCGAAAAATAGCGGTCGGCCGCGAAGCGGAGGAACGCCTTTTTGAGGTCTCGCTGCTCCTGCGTCGCGTGGGGAAGCGTTTGAAGCGTCAAGAGCTCGTCGAAACGCTGGAGGTGCGTGCCGAAAGAGGTGTTGAAGCTGTCGATCTTCCGGTCGCAGCGGGCCGAAACAAAATCCTTCAAGGCGATCTTGGCAGTGTGCGTCGCACCCTTCTTCATCACCGCATCGAACAGGCCTGTCTCGGACCCGCCGCGGCCCCACCACGCCAGTTCATTGTCGATGAAATAGCCGAACAGCCAAGGGTCGGTGCGGTTCGGCGCACACGACTGCCTGGCGCGGTAGCGGCAGAACGCCTCGAAATCGGGATGAAAGACGTTCGGGAAGGCCGAACACGGACGCCGCTCGTTCGGAGTGATGTCATACTCGTCGCCCAGCGTTCCGAGATGCGAGCCGATGTTGAGAAATTCGGTGTGCACCAGACCGCGATGCTTCAGGTGCGGATCGCACCCCGCGCCGAGCATGGTGAATCCCCACGTCTTGAGCCGGCCGAGCGTCTCGCTCTCCCACTCCGCATGATCGGTATATTTCTTCGCGTTCTTTTTGCCGTGCGGGCAATACCCGAGCTTCTCGCACCAATGGCCCTGGAAGGTCACGTGGTCGACGCCGAGCAAGACAAGGCCGCGTCCGTTCGGATCGATGGTCCACCAGCGTCCGTCAGGTTTCTGCACGACGTGGAAAAAGCCGGTCGCCTTATCAGAGACCTGCGCGACCGTGTTCTCCATGGCATAGGCCGGGAATGCGGGTTCTGCCCGGCGCTCCGTCACCGGTTCGCCCCACGACGCTTGGATGTTCGTAAAGGGGCCGGTAATCCCGCTGATGTGCAGCGCGGGCCGACCGCGCCTCACCGCTTCCGCCGTGAACCCGTAGCGTCGGCGCAAGATCAGCTTGCCGTCAGGTGCGAGAATCGTTCCGGTGATGCCGCTGCCGTCCAGGCTCAGCGTGAGCGTGTGGGGTTTTCCGAAGGCCCACTTGGTGCCGCTTTCTTCGTTGGTCACCATTTTCAACGTGCTTTGTGACAGCCACACCCCCTCGCGCATCTCGGTCAGCTCCGCCATCGGCCGGCAGTCCTCCTCGGGCGGCGTCTGAACCAGGGCCAGATGCCAATAGTTGAAGGCGTCGTCCACGATGGCGACTGCGGCGATGTCCCAGCCGACCCGCTCCGACTGCTGTGGAGTGAAGATGGCCTCGACGGTCACGTTCGACGCGAGCGGGGCCGCCTCGTACACTGCGAGGCCGTTGCCGTTCGAGAGTGTGCAGTGCACGCCGTCCGTCCGGAATTTCCATGTCATCGGATCTCCGAACCACCCCGGCCCCCCGGTTGGCAGCGGTTTCATGTCAGCCGTCGCCACGCCTGCCGCCAATGCCAATAAACAAAAGACTTCTTTCATATTCCCCCAACTTCGATAAACGCGGACTTTCACGCTTAAAAATAATAGAGTATCATAATCATCAATTTTACGCCCAGAGCGATTTCGGAGCCCCAACCTGATTTTGGTCTTTTCCGGTTGCTGTGGGGGTGCCTCCCTTGACGTCGGCGAACTACGTGTTTCGTATCGGATCACCGCTGCGAGGGCACATGAAAAAGCGAATCAAACAGCGTGCGGGTTGTGTGGGGATGACGGAAGCGTCTTCATCTCTGGGCGTGCTTATGTGCGGACTCCCGCTCGCGTTTGGCTGGCTTGCTGTAACGGCGAGGGGGGGGGCTGTCGAACAGCTCACGAATCCCGGTCTCGAATCCCCGTATCTGACGGTCAATAGCACGAACAGCTATGGCATTGTCTCCGGGAGCTTTCCGAGTGGATGGTCGGACAATTCGCGTTATACGGGCAAGCATACGGTGAACGTTTACGCGCAAGAGACGGGCGGCACGGTCTCGGGGACGGCTTTCCGCGCGACCGTTTCCCTTCAGAGTGGCTATGGCAGCGGAGCAAACCTTGAGTTATATCAGAGCGTCTATGCTGTGGCGTCGCGCCTTTATGTGGCGCGGGTGTGGCTCAAGAGCTCGTCCAATGTGAACGTGACGTTCGGCATGCGGATGTCGTCGTCGCCCTTCACTCAGCGGGCCGTCACCAATTGCCAAGTGACCTCGGCGTGGACGCTCTTCACGCTCAACCTTTCCTCGGCAACGAATGAAACCCTGACGTTTGAGGTTAAACACACGACGCCCTCCGTAACCCTCTGGGTGGATGAGGCGAGCTGTGAGGTGCAGGACGGTCGGCGCGAGTGGTTCGTGTCGCCGGATGGGTCCGATACAAACGCGGGCACCTTGGCTGCGCCCTTTCAAACGCTGGCCCGCGCCGTCACCAACTTGAATGTGGGCGACACCCTTTATCTGCGTGGCGGCACCTACCGCGAGACGCTGCAGCTGCCCAGGTCCGGCACGCGCGAGAACCCCCTCTTTGTCGCCGCCTACAACGCGGAGCCGGTGACGCTCTCCGGTTGTGATGCGCTGGTCGGCCCGTGGTCCTTCACGAGTAATGGCATTTACGCGGCGAGCGCCGGCTGGACGCTCGGTTCCGGCTACGGCCAAGTGTTCGTGGATGGCGCGATGCAGCATGAGGCGCGGCACCCCGACCACGGATCGGGCGACCTCTTGAGCCCGGCGACCGTGTCGCTCTCCGTTTCCAGTAACTATGCGGTCACCTGTTCGGCTTTCGACGGCAAAGGAGACCTGACCGGTGCGCGCTTCTTCGCTAGCGTGGGTTCCTCTTGGTCGTGGCAGAATGCGCTGGTCGCCAGCAACAAGACCGGCACCCTGTTCCTCAATCCGGCTACGGCCACAACCACCTGGTGGTGGCCCAACTTCGCCAACAAAAGCAGCGACACGGGCCGAGGCTTCATTTACGGTTTGCCCGGCCTGCTCGACGCTGACGGCGAATGGTTCCTCCAAACCAATGCGGTAGCCCCGCACACGCTGTACCTGCGCATGGCGGGGCGCGCCGATCCGAGTGCTCATCTCGTCGAAATGAAACGCCGGAACTGGTGTGTCGACATCAATGGCCTGAACTTCATCGTTGTCAGCAACGTCGCCCTTTGCGCGGGTGCGGTGCGGCTCAACGGCGAAGGCCTGGTGCTGGACAGTTGCGACGCGCGCCATCTGAGCCACTATCTGGTTTACGCGTCCGGAGGCTCCGCGAACGGAGGACGTGCGGAGGGCGGCGGCATCATTGTCAGCGGCCTTAGCAACGTGGTGCGGCGTTGCACGGTGGCCGACACGGCCGGCAGCGGTATTCTGGCCAGCGGCACGGGGCACCTCATCACGCGCAACCACGTCTTCAACACCGACTACTCCGCCTCCTACGCCACCTGCATGACGCTCTCCGGAACCGGCATCACCGCGTCTTTCAACACGCTGCATGACACCGGACGCGACATCCTGCAGCCGACCGGCAAAGGGGTCAGCGTCCTCTATAACGACCTCTATCACGCCGGGCGTCTCTGCAAAGACCTCGGTGCCGTCTATGCCTGGGGCACCAACGGCAAAGCCCCGGACGGCTCCGTCACGCGCATCGCCTATAACTGGGTCCACGACAGCACGACGAACGATGCGCTCGGCATGGGCATCTATATCGACAACTACAGCCGCAACTTCCAGATCGACCACAATGTGGTCTGGAATTTCGGCGACAGCCTCACGCTGAAGTGGAGCGACGGGCTCCGCCTGAATTCGCCCGCCGACGCGCTCCGTCTCTTCCACAACACGCTCTTCCGGTGCCGCAACTACGACTACAGCACCTACACGCCTTTCCAGCCAGGCAGCAACACGCCCGACAACGCATACTGGTGGCTACCCGAAAACCATCATCTTGTCTATGTCGCACAGAACAACCTGTACATGACCAACTCGGCCCCTGACCTTGAAGATCCTGACGCGCGCGACTTTCGTCCCAAAGCCTCGAGCGCCGCCGTTGATCCTGCCTACAGAACAAACACGATCGCGTGGGCCACCACCAATGGTGTTCTCAACGTCCCGTCCAATTACAAGCTTTCCATGGTCTATAAGAACCAGCCCTTCGCTTTCGAGGAACAGGGGGGCGTCGGCGTGCCGGTGGATGCGGATGGCGACCTGTGCCCGGACGCGTTTGTCGGCGCCTCGCCCGACAGCGGTGCCTATGAGCGCGGAGGTACCTATTGGACCGCGGGCATTTCGGGCTGGGCCGCCGAGTGGCCCAGCGTGCGAAGCGAAACGCCGCTCGACGATGTGGGCGGTGTCGTCACCGTCAAGGGAACGTTGCTTTCCTCAGGCACCGCCCCGGCCGGCGTCTTCCTGCACTGGGGCCCGGGTGCCGCAGCGGCCGCATGGACGAATGTGGTCAGCCTCGGCGCCACGTTTACCGGCTCGTTCCAGGCGCTTTTGCACAACCTCTTGGGTCTCCAGCCCTACACAACCTATGGCTATCTGTTCCATGCCACCAACGCGTTCGGCGAGAGCTGGAGTGACGCCGTCACGTTCTCGACCGGCTCGGGCCTTCCCGTCAGCCTCGTTTGGAACGCGGGCGGCGGCGCCAATCTCAATGTGGATGTCACGAACAACTGGGAGGCCGTAACGCAGAATGATTTCAACGGTGCCGCACACGCTTTCTTCGGTAGCGGCGGCAGTACGGCTCTGGTCAATCGCGCGATCAGCCTCTACGGCATCACCTTCAACCGGGCCGGAAATTTCACGCTGGCCAACGGCGGCGGCAGTATCGTGCTCCGCGGCGGCGGTATCAGCGCAGCCGTTCCGACGACCACAGCGCGCACCTATTCGCTGGCCGAGGACCTGCTGCTCGCAGATCAGCAGGTCTGGACAGTCACCAACAATGGCGCGGGAATCTCTACGCTCGACGTCTCAGGCGTGGTGTCCGACGGCTCCCTCGCCTGCGGCATCACAATAACCGGCAACGGCACGGTTAACCTCAGAGCCGCCAACACCTACCGCGGTGTCACCATTGTCAGCAACGGAATGGTCGCGATCACGCATGCTGCGGCGCTTGGCGGCACGAACGGCGGCACGGTGGTCCGTTCCACGCAGGGCGGCGCTCTCCAGCTCAGTGGCGGACTTGTCGTGCGGGAGCCGTTAACGCTCAACGGCGAACGTGCGAACAGCGGATACTCGCTCTTAAGCGGCAGCGGCAGCAATGTCTGGAGCGGACCGCTCACCCGTATCGGCCAGACGCGCATCAACACCGCGTCCGGTTCCACCTTCGTCATGACCGGAGGCGCTTCTGGCGGCGGAGGACTGTTCGTCGCCAATACCTACGGCACCTTTGTGATCGCTGAGAAGCCGCTGTTGATCGCGAATGATACGTTTTGGGCCGACTCAACCGGCCTTACCGTCTTGAGCGTAAACGGAAATAGCTGGGGGGAAACCATTCTCGGTAATGGCACGTTGCGAACCGATGTCGCGAATGCGCTTCCGGCAGCCACCAAGCTCAAGATCGGTCTAGGCTATGCCCCGGGGGGCACCCTCAATCTGAACGGCTTTGACCAGACGGTGAGTCAGTTGCTAAACAACACGACAAACGCGGGCGTGCGCACCGTCACCAGCCCAACGGCCGCCACGCTGACCGTGAACCAGTCGATCAACACCAACTTCGATGGGCGTTTCACCGGCGCGGTGCGCCTGCTCAAGATCGGTTCCGGCGTGCTCACTCTGTCGGGCACGAATACCACATCGAGCGGCGGCATGACGGTCAGCAACGGTACGCTCGAGGTGATGGCTCCGACGGGTTTGGGGACAGGGCCTGTCACGCTGGCGGGCGGAACGCTGAAAAATGCGGTGGCCCTTTCGAAGGTTCTCCAAATGAGCAGCCTCGTTTGGCACGCGAACGGCACCTTCGCGCTAGCCTTGATGGCAGATGGGCAAGCCAGCCAAACAGGGATCTCCGGCGCTCTGGAACAGGCCGGCGGCGACAGGTTCTACTTCGATTTCGGCCACAGCGGTGTTCCGGGTCGGACCTACACGCTGATGACTTTCGGCAGCACGACGTTCGCCGCGTCAGCCTTGCGCTATCGAAACCTTGGATCAGAAGGCGCCGCCAAGTTGCAGGGAGTCTTCTCGATCGCAGGCAACACGCTCACCCTCCGGACCTTCATCCCGGTCGCCACGCTGTTGACGGTGAAATAGCCTCATCCGCCGACGGAGCGAGCTTCCGTATCAGGCCCATCGGCCCCGGGGGTGGCGGAGTCCTTGTCGCCCTCCTGATTCTTGGGGCAGGCGGCGAAACAGCGGCCGCAAGCCACGCACCGGACACGGTCCGCCTCGTGTAGGGTGCGCCGCTGCAGACGTGTCAGCGCCAGCAGGCGCAGGGCGATCATGATACCGATGAACGCGCCGGACCACGCGCAGCCCTTCCGGAAACGTCGAACCGTCTCTAGGGCGCGCGCCTCGGCACGTTCTTGGCTCAGGCCGGTGCGCTTGAACGCTTCGATCTCGGGATAAAGATCCTCATCGGCAGGGGGTGTTTTCGCCAGCCGGTCAATCAGGGAAACGTCCGGATGGGCCTGCGCGATAAAGGCGCCGGAAAGCCAGCCCGCGCCGGCACCGCCAGCGATCAGGACGGGCATGAGTGTCAAAAGCGCCAGAAAGCGCCGGAGCTGCCGCACGCGCGCAGCTCCTCCCAGGGCCGTGCGCGGCAGTGCAATGGCGTCCACCGGACAAGTGCCCGCGCACAGTCGGCAGTTGATGCACGCCTGCGGTGTCAGCTCCACGCGTTTCCACGCGAGCCGCGAGCAGAGTTCCAACAGCACGCCGTAAGGGCAGAAGTAGCGGCAGTAGGGCCGCGCGATAACCAGGCCCAGCAGAAGCACCGCCATGCCGGTCAGTAGCATGGGCAAGGGCGCGCTGCGCCGGAAGAAGCCCACGAACGGGTCCGTGCGGCAGATCACGTATCCCGCGCCATTGACAGCATAAACGAGTCCCGCAGAAAGGACCATGAGCGGGATTAGCCTCAATACGGCGTCCAGCGCTCTCGGCATCCGCTGTGGCTTGATGATGAAGAGATCTTGCAAAGCGCCCAGGGGGCACACCGACCCGCAAAAAACGCGCCCGAACAGTAGCGCCGTCAACAGTGGTAGCGCGAAGAGGGCCGTCACGAACCACGGCAAGCCGCCTCCTGTCCAAGCCGCCACCGCCACATTCTGTACCGAGCCCACGGGGCAAATGCAACCGTGCCGCACAAACCCGAACCAGGCGAGGCACGCCAGAGAGAAGGCAAGGATGTGGCGCCGTGACCGCACGTGGCGCACCAGCCAGACCGACACGGCCAGGGCAAAGGCCAGAATCAGGACATCCGCCCAGGCGGGCACGAGCTCTGTGAAAGCCGGATGCACCGCCTGCGGCACCGTGTGCCCCGAGTCGAACTGCGGCTGCGGAAAGCGTGAATTTGCCGCCGCGCAGAACGGCAGGCTCAGCCATGAAAGGGCGCTGAATGATTTTTTGTGGCTGGACATGACGGTTTGAGTGTTTTGCGTCTACCGCAGCGTCTCCTTCAGCAGATAGGGCTGTGAGGAGGAAATCTGCACGAACGCCTGCGACGGACAAGCCTCGGCGATCCGGCAGGTGTTGCAGTTCATGCAGCGGTCATGCCGCACCTGCAGGTAGAGTGAGCCGTTGCCGAAGTGGGTGCAGCCCTTGACGCACAGTCCGCATCCGGTGCAGAGCGGCTCGTCGATGGAGTACTCGAAATAAGGATCTTCAATAAAAGCCCGTTTGATCGCGCCGGTGGGGCAGGTCTGGTTCTCTGCCGCCTCATCGAGCCGTGCCGCATCCGGCTTGAAATAGCCGAAGCACAGTTTGCAGTAGCCGCACATCGTGTAGCCGTGAACACACTTCACCGCCGAGGGTTGCAGAACACACGCGGTTTCGCACGTGCCGCATTGGATGCACTTGCGGGGGTCAATCTGCCAGACTTTTCGGTTGCTCGCCGGGCGGCTCGAGGCTTTGGCCGCGAACGCCGCGACCACCGCCCCCGCCCCGGCTCGTAACAGCCAAGCCAGCGCATTTCGCCGTGTCACGGGTCCTTCTTTAGTATCCCTCATGCTTTTCCCCTCAGTGCGCCTCCAGCCACGTGTCACCCATGCCGATGCTCACCTCCAGCGGTACGCCGATATCGAGCACCGTGGTCATGGCCTGTTTGACCAAGTCGCGAACCGTGCCGACTTCGGTCTTGGGCACATCAAAAAGCAGTTCGTCATGGATTTGCAGAACCATCTTGGTTTTCAGCCGCCGCTGCTTGAGCTCGCGGTGTACGCGCACCATGGCCAGCTTGATGAGATCCGCAGCTGAGCCCTGCACCGGCGAGTTGATCGCGTTGCGTTCCGCCGCCTGACGCGAGGTGGCGTTGCGCGAGTCGATGTCGCGGAGAAAACGCCGCCGTCCCAGCAGCGTTTGGGAGTACCCTTTTGCACGTGCGTCGGCGATCGCCTGATCCATGTAGGCTTTCACGCCCGGATACTGCGTGAAGTAGGTCTCGATCAGCTCCGCGGCCTGTTTGCGCGGCACATTGAGCCTCTGGCTCAGGCCAAACGCCGAGATGCCGTAAATGATGCCGAAGTTCACCATCTTGCAGACGGACCGCATCTCGGGAGTCACCAGCGCCGGCATGACGCCGTACACGCGCGTGGCGGTCTCCGAATGGATGTCGGCCCCGCGCCGGAAAGCCTCGATCATTCCGGGGTCTTTGCTCAAAGCAGCCATCACGCGTAGCTCGATCTGCGAATAGTCGGCGGAAAGCAGCACGTGGTCCGCATCGCGCGCCACGAACGCCTCGCGGATCCGCTGGCCGCGCTCGGTGCGGATCGGGATATTCTGCAGATTGGGGTCAGAGGAGGAGAGCCGCCCTGTTTCGGTTAAGGCCTGCGCAAAGCTCGTGTGGACGCGGCCGGTCCCGGGGTCGATGCAGGTCGGCAGCTTGTCCACGTAGGTTGATTTCAGCTTGCTGCACATGCGGAACTCAAGGATTAAAGGGACAATCGGATGCCGGTCCTTAAGCTTGAAGAGCACGTCTTCGCTAGTCGCGTACTGCCCCGTCGTCGTGCGCGCCGCCTCAGGATCGATCTTCAGATGATCAAACAGGATCTCCCCCAATTGCTTGGGCGAGGACGGATTGAAATTGCCGCCGCCGAGTTCCCGGATCTTGATCTCGAGGGCAAGGAGTTCGCGGTCCAGTTCGCGTCCGTAAGTCTGTAGCGCGCTTTCGTTGATGCGGACGCCCTCGGTCTCCATGTCGAGCAGCACCTCGATGAGCGGCTCTTCGCACTCGGTCAGCGCCCGCAGGCAGCCCGTCGCTTGCGCCTCTTTGCGCAGTAGCCGGTCGAGCTGCAGGGTCACATCCGCATCCTCCGCTGCGTAATCGCTGATCTGTTCGGGCGCCAGGTCGCCCATGTTCCCTTGCTCCACTCCCTTTTTCTTCTCGCCGATCAGGGCGGTGATGGGAATGGGATCGTAGTCTAAATACTGGCGGGCGAGGTGATCCATGCCATGGCGGTCTGACGCGTCAATCACATAGTGCGCCAGCATGCTGTCGTGCAGCTCGCCGCGCAGTTCGATGCCGTACTGTCGCAGGATCGTGAGATCGAACTTGGCGTTGTGGCCGATCTTGACCTTGAAAGGATCGGTGAAAAGCGCCGCGAAGCGTTGCAGAAACGCGCGGCAGGCCTCGCGCTCTTCGGGCACAGGCACATACCACGCTTTGCCGGGCGCAGTCGCGAAGGACATCCCCACCAGCCGGTCGTGCCGTGGATCGAGTCCGGTGGTCTCGGTGTCGAAAGCCCATTCGGAGGCCTCGTCCAAAGCGCGCAGCAGCGCCTGCACCTGCTCCCCGCTCTTCACGCAGACGTAGGTGTGGCGCACGTTGGCGAGAGTCTTGTAGGCGTCCGGGGCTTTCTCGCCGCCGCTCTCGAAGGCCTCGCCCAGCAGGCGTTTGCCGATGGCGAACAGTTCATATTTCTTAAGCACCTCCCTCAGCCGCTCCGCGTCGGGTTCGCGCCGGGCCAAGGCTTCCAGCTCGATCGGCACCGGCACGTCGGTTCGGATCGTGGCGAGATCGCGGCTTTGTAGCGCGCTTGTCGCTCCGGACGCCACCTTCTCAGCGAGCTTGCCTTTCAACTCGGACGCGTGGGCGAGAAGAGTATCGATGCTCCCGTACTGCGTCAAAAGTGCGGTGGCGGTTTTTTCCCCCACCCCGGGGATTCCGGGGATGTTGTCGGAGGCGTCACCCGCCAAACCGAGATACTCGATCATCTGGCCGGGAGAAGTGAGTCCCCAGTGTTGGCATACGGCCGCGACATCGTAGATCTCGGCGGGTACGTTCGCCTTGCCTGGGCGGAAAAGGTAGGTGGTCGGGCCCACGAGTTGCGCCACATCTTTGTCGGGGGTCGCCAGATAGGTTGTCCATCCGGCCGCCGCCGCCCGCGCGGCCAAGGTGCCCATCACGTCGTCCGCCTCGAACCCGTCCACGCGCAGGATCGGAATGCGCAGTGCCTCGGCCAGCTCAATGGCCATAGGAATCGACAGAGCCAGATCCTCCGGCATTTTCTGGCGCTGGGCTTTATACTCCGGATAAGCCAGATGCCGGAACGTGGGCGTCGTGGAATCCAGCACCAGCGCCACATGGGAAGGCGTGTGCTCGTTCAAGATTTGCAGGACGCAGTTGGCGAACGTGGTCAGCGCCGATGTGTTGATGCCCGTGCTGGTTAGGCGCGGGTCTTTGAGGAAAACGAAGTGCCCCCGGTACAGCAGCGGCATCACATCGATTAAAAATAGTTTTCTGGGCTCGCTCACTTAACGTTCTCCCTGCTTCGTAGGCGAAGCGCACGTTGCATTTCGTTACAGTATACGGATTTCTAACCCCCGCTGTCGAGTATAGGCGTGGCGCGATTCGATGGCTTCCGCTGTGAGGGGCAATAAAAGAGATAACGCGCCGTTCATACAAAAACAGAGTGGGGGGTGGGGCTCGTTTTATTGAATGTTTCCCCCTTATCTCGATCAACGAAACCTGCTAAACTGTCAGCCGTGAAAAGAACATTTTTTGTAATTTTGGGGATTTTTTGTGTCGTGGGGGGGATTTCCGGAGCTGCGCTCCCAGAGAGTTGGGCGACGCGTTTGGAGGTCGCTGACCGCAACGCATTGGCCGCCATGAATCTGAAACCCGCGAACGGCGAGGTGCGCGTTCGGCTTTTTAATCCGGAAAACAACAGTCAGGCGGAGCTCACATTGAGCGAAGGCAACACCCGGTTCCGGCTGCTGCCGACGGATATCTTTCCAAAGGAGACCGTCAAGCGGAGCTCCACGCAGCCCTGTCCGCAGATGACCAACGCGCTGTGCTGGTTCACGCTCAAGCGCACCGAGGACGTCTGGTTCGCATATATTAATGACCAGCCTGTCCTGCGGCTGCCGGAGCTTTGGGCCGGCAAGCTCGAGCTCCGGCACGCGCCGGAAAATCAACCGCCTGAAGATGACGCGGATGACTTTTCCCAGCGCCTCGGAGCGTTCAAGTTTGAGGACAACTTTTTAGTGCCCGCCGGATCGGAGTTCCCGCCGACCTGGGAGATCATGAACGGCATCTGGAAGCTCCACTCCGTCACAGGCTCTCTCAGTGGCTCGTCGGGCGGCTACCAGCTTGCCCGTCAGCCTAAACCGGAGAAGAGCCCGAATTTCTATACCTTGGAAGGCGGGGGTACCAATGCCGTGGTCCTGACGGGTGAGCCCTTTTACAGCCGCTACACGTACCATGCCGCGGTGCAGCATAACAGCGGCACCAATGGCCTCGTTTTCCTTGCGGGCGAGCATGGCGGCTTCTTCGCCTTTACGGCGTGCACAGACCCGGCCACGGACCGGCTGATCCTCGAATTGTGGCGGAAGCCCGCACAGGCAGACGCCCCGGTCGAGCCTCTCGACGCCGTGCAAACCGAACTGCCCGCGGGGCAGTGGCTTCTGCTCGAAGTCCAAGTCTTCGACGACCGCATCATCTGTCGCGCCGACAACATCGACGTGATCCGCCGTAAGACGCCGCTGCCGCCCGGCGGGCGGTTCGGGCTTTTCTCAAGCATGCCGGATGGCGAAACCACGCGTTTCGATGACGTCTCGGCCTGGTCGCATGAGGTGCGTCTGTTCGCAACACCCGAAGACGTTGTTTTCGCCACGCGGCTTCAGACGCCGGGTGTGCAGTCGCTCTTGCGTCAAGATACGACATGGATCTACTTTCCTCCTGCTGCCGAAAGGACAAACCTCTGGGAGTATGGCGCGTCTTCCGGCGGCCCGCTGCGGCAGGAATCCCTTTTCGTGGCCACCTCCGACGAGTTTACCTGCGGGCTGACCGCAGGGGCAACGGGTGCCGACTCGCCGTACTACCGCTTCCTCTGCCGACAGTCTGGAGGTTCCCGCACGTACTGTCTCGAACACGTCACAGCCACCAATGTGGTTGCGCTTGATACCTTTACCGTCGCCTCTGCCAGCAATCGCGTGACGCTCGCGCTCGATGCCCTGCGGCCCAATGAACTCCGCTGTTACGCGGACAGCCGCCTCGTCTGTTTTGACCGTCCCGCGCAGCAGCCGGGGGGCTTCCAAAGTGTCTTTTCGCAAGCGCCCGCAGACCTCTTTTTCACCGCCCCGGCTGTGACTTCAAAAGACTCCCGCCTGAGCGAACGCTTCGAGAAGAACCCGCTCTACGTGAACGACCCCTATATGCGTCACTGGGCGTCACCCGAAGGCCAGTGGGTTACGTTTAAAGATGGCATGACTTGGTTTAAGGGCGATGTCACCGGCCCGGTCAAGATCCGCCTGCCGATCGTCAACGGTATGGAGTTGCACCTCTGCATTCCCGAAGGCTCTTCCAACGGCACCTGCCGCGTCAGCGTCAAAGAGAGCGTGATCAGTGTTTTCACGCCGCAGTCCGGTACCAACGCCGCCTTCTCTGTGCCGGCCGTGCAGGTCCCCGAGATCGCGTTCGACAAAACGCAGGTGCGGCTTTTCACCCTCGGCATCGAAGACACGGTGCTCTGGTTGGGCGGTGACGAGATTCTGCTGGCCAAGACCCATCTGGCCGAGCCCCTCCGTGGCCGTAAGCTTCGCATTACCGGCATGACGCTGGAGAACCTCAGCCACACGCTGGTTAAGCGCGACAACGTGTTTGATACGCTCTTCACCGAATCGCTCTACAACTGGACCATCAACGGCGGGCGCTGGGAGGTCATCAATCGCTTCTTTTGCGAGCCGACCTGGTCGCACATGAACGGCGAAAGCGCGGACTCGCTTGCGGCGCTTTGGTCCAAGTATGTCTTCAGCGGCGACTTCAGCATCGAGTTCTACGCGGGCATGCGCATGGGCTGGTACGAACGGCCCGGAGACCTGAACCTCACGATCATGAGCCGCTCAAACGCAACGGGCGACGGGTACTCGGCCATTGCCACCGGGTGGGACCCCGACCATTCGCAGCTCTATTCGCGCCTGCTCCGGAATGGAGAAATCATGGATGTCTCGACCAAATATCTCGTGCCGCGCGCCCGTGCTGGCTTGGAGCGCAAAGGCTATCAGCCGCTCGTCGCCGCAGGACGCGATATCCACGGCGCGTGGTACGGCATGCAGCTCCGCCGTGTCGGTACGAAGCTCCAGTATAGCTATGACAATGAGCCCGTTTTCGATGTTGAAGACAAAGAGCCGCTCCAGGAAGGCTCGCTCGGCCTTTGGACCTTCCGCAACTCCATGATGGTGGCCCGCATCAAGATCGCCGCCGAGTCGATCAAGCCGCGGCCCTTCGCCTTCAAGACCATACCCGCCGGCGTGCCGCCCTTGCCGGAGGCGGAGCCGATCGCCGATTCCGGCGTTCGTGTCAACGGCCGTGTCGCACAGCCTCTTTCCCCGGAATATTGGCAGGCCTTCGATACCGTGAGCCATCCGAGCGTGCGCTTCCGCAACCTTGACAAAGCCCATCCCGAAATGCAGGTTACTTCCATCCTCGGCGGCGGGACCTTTCTCGTGCGCTGCGAGCTCCCGCCCGCCCAGCCCGATAAGCTGCTCGGCTGGCGTTTTGAGATCGCGCGTCATCCCAAAGCCCTTGTGAACTTTGAGTTTTCCACCGTCAAAGAGGATGGTAAGGGAGGTTTCGTCCCGATCCAGGGCTGGACCTATGTGCTCTCCGGCACGGATGAGACGCGTGGCCCGCGCAGAATCATCGGCAAGCTCGATGCGGCTCCGCCGCCTTCCGAGGGCACCAACCTGGTCTGGACGCCGGTTGAGATCTGGGTGCCTTCCGAGGTTATCCGTGCCAAGCAAGCCGTGCAGATCGAGGGCTTCGGAAACCTCCAGCCCAGCGATGTGACGCAAGGGCTGAAAGGCAATCCGCCCCACGCCTGGTATAGCATTCGCAACTTCCGCGAGATCCATCTTGGCGCGCCGGTGCTCACCGCTCCGCCTGAAAAGCGCGCGGAAATCGCAGCCCTCGCTCAGATCGTCAACGGCCTGCGCCCCGGTGAGTTGCAGATGGTCGAAATCCCCGATAATCTGGATGTGCGCAAACCGGTCATCGAATGGGCCGTGCCCGAACTCGCCAATTTCGGCCTGCGCGCCGAAGCCGACTCCTCCATACCCGGCTCGATCCTGGTCACGCCCGTCCATCCCTGGCCTTCGCCGATGTTGCCGCCCAAGCGCGCGCTGGCGGATGCCCAGCCGGCGCCCTTCATGGTCGAGGGCAACAGCATCCGGGTTCTCGTGCCGTTCGAGGTCCTCCAGCCGAGCCGCATGACCCTGGCTCTCGAACTCTCGGACGGGCGCTTCTTCCGCCAGGTAGTCCCCATGCGTGCGGATGAGAATGTCAATCATCCGCCGGTTCTGCTCAATCTCGAACTGCCGGAGGGCGGCATCCAGACCTTCGAAGCTCGGCCTTGCGACGCCGCTCCGTACCAGACAGGGGCCCTTGCCTCGATCGACTACTCGGACCCCGTGCGTGGCGGTGTTCTGAAGTTCCAGAACGGCGGCGTCTATGGCAGGCGCCTGGACGGTCTGCTCGTCAAACAGTTTAATGCGGCCGCCACCCCGCTCGTGCAGTTCCGTTACAAAGGGGACCCCATGGCGATCGTCTCCCTCGCCTTCGGAGGAGCCGCGTTCACCTTCTCCGAAGTCTTTAACACCCACGTGCGCTTCGGCGGCGGTGTTGCGGCTCCGATGGATAACACGTGGCGCGTCTGGACCGGCATCCCCTCCGACAGCGGGGGAAAGCTGCCGCTGTCGCAGCGCACCACAATGTCGCCTGCGCCGCTCCGCATGGCTTCCCGCATCGACCGTGATCAGACCGGCCTGCACAGTACCCTCCGCATCGATGACATAGCCTGCGGACCGGCTGTCGGCCCCAATCGCCCCTTCGCCTTCAAGGCGGATTACGTCGATCCGGACGGCGTGGCCGAAGTGGCGTATGCCATTCTGCAGGGTCCGGCCGCTTTCGATAACCGGCTGGAAGAAGAGAAGCAGAAGGTGGTTTGGCTGCCCGCCAAGAACAGCGAGGTGCTGCAGCCCGACATCGCCAAGATCCCGGACGGCGTCCACCATCTGCTTGTCCGCGCCCGCGACGGGCGCTCGCTCTGGTCAAGTCCCGCAGATCTGCCCTTCATGCTCGACCGGCTTCCGCCGAAGGTCACGCACGCCCTCAACGCCGTCGAGAAGTATAACGGCAGCAGCCTCACGTTCTCCCTCTCCGATCCCGTCTCGCCGCCCCTGCCCAACACCATCCGTCTGACCTGCCTGGGCTCGCCGCTCGCCCTCGCCACAGACAACGGTTTCAGCGACATCGGACAAGGCACGCTCGCCTATGAGATCGACTGGATCTGGCTGCTGCGCAATCAGCTCAAGACGGCTAAGAATGGCGATGTCTTGCCGGTCACCATCGACGGGATCACGGATGCCGCCGCGAATGCGGTGCCGCCGCTCAAGATCGACATTCCCATCAGTCTCGAAGCCGACAAGCGTCCGCCCACCATCCTGCCGCTGAAGGAAACCCCGAACGCCCTCTGGTCCGCGCCTTCGCTTTCCGCGCTCCAGCCGTTCTTTACAGAGACACATCATGTTACGGCTAAAACGGTCGCCACGCCCAAGGGTAATGTTCTGGAGCTCGCCCCGGAGGGTGAGGGTGGCGCCTATATCCGTCATCCCTTCGCTCCCGCGTGGGACCCCGACAAGCATCCGTGGCTCGCCATCTCGTTTCGCACGCTGGACACCACGCGCGGGCTAAAGCCTTTTACCATCGCGTTCAACACCGGGCCGCGCCGCCCGCGCGGGATCAAGGACGCGCACACGCTGAACCTCTCTATCTCCAACCACCTGGCCTATGTCATCGGCGAAGTGGAATGCACCACCGGCGTGTGGCAGGATGTGCTCATCAACGTGCGTGACTTCCTGCGCGACGAGACCGAAGAGCGTAAGGATACGCCCGATCTCACCTACCTCTCCTTCTTCTTCGCGCCGAAAGCGCAAGGGGGCAAGGTCCAGATACGCTCCTTCTCCATCCTTGCTCCGTGGAATTCCGACCAGTTGCTTCCGATCAAAGCGTACGACCTCAGCAGCATCAAAGGGCTTCTCTGGGCTGGCGGCGAATCGGAAAACACCGGCATCCGTCCCGCCAACCTTGCGCTGCCGGCCGACGACCAGTATTGGTTCCGCTTCCGCATCAGCGACCGGAGTGGTAACCTGACTGATACGTGGATGATTCCCGTTCCGCCCGGTACGGAAAAAACCAAAGCCAACCTGCCCGGCCTGGAGGCTGTGCAGTTCTAACTCTCAACGCTCAACTCCTCCTTTAGAAACCATGACACGCATCATCATTCCCCAGCTGGACGCCAACCTCGTGGACGTGACCGTCACGCGCTGGCGTAAACACCTTGGTGAAACGGTAACGTCCGGCGAGGCCCTTGCCGAACTCACCACCGACAAGGCGGCGTATGAGCTCGAAGCCCCTGCCACGGGCACGCTGCTCGCTGTTTTTGCGGCTGAGAAAAGCGTTGTGCCTACCGGCTACATCGTAGGCCTCATCGGCGCGGCGGGCGAAGCGGATGCCGGTGCCGAGGCCGAAAACGAGGTGCTGATGGCCGCCTATCGCGGTCCGGTGTCCGCCCCGGCTCCGTCTCGTGAACGGGCCGTCCGCGTGCGCGCGACGCCGCGGGCCCGTCGACTGGCTCAGGAGCAGGGCCTTGACCTCGCTAAAATTCAAGCCGAGACCGGCGCGGAAGTCCTCGACGAAGCCGTGCTGGCCCCTTATCTCAAATGAAGACCGCCCTCGTCACAGGTGCCGCCAAAGGCATCGGCCGCGCCATCGCCCTTGCGCTGGCACGCGACGGTTTCCGTGTTGCCGTCCATTACCGCGGTTCACGGGCCGCTGCCGAAGCGGCCGTCGCGGAGATCCGCCACGGCGGCGGAGAGGCCGAGGCCTTTGCTGCGGACCTCGCTGATCCGGCGCAAATCGACGCGCTGGTGAAAGCGGTGGAGCAGAATTTGGGTGCGGTCCACACGCTTGTCTGCAACGCGGGTATCATCAAGAGCCAGCTTCTCGCCTTTACGAAATTCGATGACTGGCGCGAAGTTCTGACCGCCAACCTCGACGCGCCCTTCCTGCTCACCAAGGCCCTGTCGCGTCCCATGGCCCGTCAGAGGGCGGGCCGTATCATTTATATTTCTTCCGACGCGGGGTTGCTCGGCGACCTGATGCGTGCGGCCTACAGCGCCTCCACAGCGGGACTCTTCGGCCTCGCCAAAACCGCAGCCCGCGAGCTTGCCGCGTCGGGTGTCACGGTCAATGTGGTCTCGCCCGGCATCATCACGACGGACATGACCGCGGACATTCCGGAAACGCGGCGCGTCAAGCAGCTCGCGGCCATCCCCCTGGCACGTTTCGGCTCGCCCGAAGAGGTCGCGGGAGTGGTGCGTTTTCTGGCTTCAGACGATGCGGCCTGGATCACCGGCCAGACGCTCTGTGTCGACGGTGGCCTTTGCATGCACGGCTGATTCCCTTGTGTTGCGCTGGCGGGTTGACGGGACGCGCCTCGTGCGGTAAGGTACAGGCCACATGAAAAAGAGGATACTCCATTATCTTCTGCTGACGGCGGTGCTGCTGGGCGTGCCGCTGGTGTGCGCGTGGCTGGGTGGCAGGCAGGATGTGCTCGAAGGCGTCCGCGCGTTCCCTCCGCGAACCGAGGATTGGGGGCTCAACCCTTCGAAGCTGTGGAACATGCGCCGTCCCTTCTCGTGGCCGGTCTTCGTGCTGTTGGCCGCCGGTGTCTTGGCCGCGCTTGCACCCTTTGTGAGCCGGCTGTGCGTGACGCCGTGCGCGTGCGGGGAAACGCCGCGCCGTGAAAAACAGAGGTTCCCGCTGTTCGGTTGGTTCGGAGTGGCGTTGGGCGCGGTGGGGTGGGTGTTGGCCTGGAGCCGCTTTTCTTGGTTTGCGCCGCTTCAGCCTCATACGTTTGTGCCGTTGTGGGTGGCCTATATCCTTGTGGTCAATGCCTGCTCGGTGAGGCGTAGCGGAAAGTGCCTCATGACCTCCTGTCCCGGTCCCTACGCGATGCTCCTGCCGGTGAGCGCGGCGTTCTGGTGGTTCTTTGAGTACCTGAACCGCTATGTGTGGAACTGGTATTACCGCGGGGTTGAGGGCATGAATGCGTGGGAGTATGCCTTCTACGCGACGTGCAGCTTTGCGACGGTGTTGCCTGCTGTAACGGCGACGGCTGAGTGGCTAGGCACCTTCCGCCCCTTTTCCGATGAACGTTTCTGCGGGCTCAAGCGTTTCGATGTGCATCGCCCGCTAAGCCTGGTGGGCTTGGCGCTCACGGCGGCGGCAGGATTGACCGGCATCGTTTTTTGCCCCGACATCACCTTCCCGCTGCTCTGGATTTCGCCGCTGGCGGTGTTTTTGGTCGTGCAGCTCATGATGGGCGAACCGACGGTGCTCGATGGCCTGCGCGGCGGCGACTGGAGGCTGGTGGTGCGCTTCGCGCTGGCGGCGCTGATCTGCGGCGGTTTTTGGGAAATGTGGAACTTTTACAGTTTCGCTAAGTGGGTTTATGCGGTGCCGTACGTGCATGCCTTCCGGCTTTTTGAAATGCCGGTGGTGGGTTTCGCGGGGTATTTGCCCTTCGGGTTGGAGTGCGCGGCGGTCGCGGCGTGGGTTTTGCCGGCGTTGGCGGGTATCCGCGCGGAGGATCGCCTTTCATTTCCGTCGAAAGTTCAGCAGGGTAGGGATGGGTAAGGAGGTCGAAAATGAAAAAAGCGTGTGTGGCAATCGTGTTAATTTGCGCAGTGACTGTTGCGCGGTCGGGTGAGCATCTGATGACCGCCAATAACGCGGTGGGAACAAGTTCGTTCAATTCCGGTACGAACTGGGACGATAACCTGCCGCCGTCGGCTGGAAATAACTACAGTACGTCGAATTATATCATGCGCACGCCGGAAGGCGCGAATGACTTCGTGTTCGAGGGCGCGAAGCTGACCGTGAACAGCAACGGGGCGCTCGCGTGGAAATCCTTCGGCCCTTTGACCGTCGCGGATCTGGTGCTTGAAGGCACGATAAGCCACTGGTATGGCGGTCTCACGGGACGCCTGTACGGAAACATCTCGATCCCTGCCACGCGGATCGCACGTTTCGAAGCCTCGCAAACCGAAGCTGACACGCGGATCTTCGAGATCTATTCGACGATTGCGGGAAGCGGCAACATTCAGGTTACCATGGGCCACAGTAATTCGCTGAAGCAAACCAGCCTCTTGGCGGATAACAGGGCCTTCACCGGCAGGACGATTCTGCGCGGCTTGGGCAAGTTTGGCATCGGTATGGAGGAAGGGCTCGGAGCGAATCCGGCGTCGTTTACGGCCAATCAGTTGGAGTTCAGCGGGATGACGCTCTATCTGACCAACTCGCTGACGCTGGATGACCCCAACCGCGGCTTCATGCTCAATAACACGCTGAATGCCGTCAGCCAGATCTACCCCGGCGGCGTGATCGAAGTGTCGAATGGTGTGGATACCGCCACGGTTGCCTGTGTGATCTCCGGCGCGGGCCCGCTGACCAAGCGCGGCCGCGGCACGCTGCTGCTTGCGACAAACAACACCTATACGGGCGAGACCATCGTCCAGGCTGGCACGCTGCGCCTCAAGCCCGAGTACACGCTGGCCTCGCAGACCCTGACCGTAACCGGTTCGACGGCGGTTGTGGCGGGCGAGGGTGCGCTCGGCAGCGTGACGTTGATCTCCGGAGGTAGGCTGGCGGCTGAAAAGGGTGGATGGACCCTGCAAAATCTGAGCGTTCGGAACACGACCAATGTGACGTTCGAGCTCGATCTTTCCGGAGCCGATCCCACCGTAACGCTGATTCGCGTGAGCGGGCTGCTGAGCAAGCAACCTTTGCAGGCGTTCCAGTTCGTGGTTAACACCAACAACGCGGCGGAAGTGCCTTACAAGGTGCTCTCCGCGCCGAACCTGGCCTCTTTTGCGGATTGCGATTTCTGCGTCACTCCGCCGTGGCTGGGCGAGTTGTCTCGCGCCGATGACGGCCTGGGTGGGCAGGTGCTGCTCTTCACGCCGACCTCGCCGGCGAAGATCGTGTTCAAAACCGGGACTGACGCGCCCGGCGACACCGGCTTCACGAATACGTTCTGGAGCAATTCGGCTCCGCCAACGCCCGAGAACACCTATGTTTTCCGTGCGGGCGCTCTGCGTACGCCCGCCGCAGGCAGCCTCACGTTCCCTGGCAGGCGGTTGGTGGTGGACGCCATGAGCGTGGGGCTCAAAGGCGCCGGTACGCCGACGATCACGAATCTGGTGATGATGAACGACGCCCAGTTCAGCATGTCTGAGGGGGCTGGCAGCCGAATGGCGGGAGACATTCTGCTGTTCCCGGTGCGCGATTCGAACCGGACCTATTCCATGCGCGTCACGGGCAGCAGTATGGGGCGTCATTTGGACCTCTATTCGGTGCTTGCTGGCTACGGGGATCTCTTTCTCCAGGCAACCGGTAATCCGGCCTACAATAACAATCCGGTTTACAACAACACGCTCTATCGCCTCCACGCGGACAGCCCTGGCTTCTTTGGCAAGATTCGGGTGGATGGCAACAGCAACTTCTGGGTGCGGCTTGTCGGCGAAAGCAAACTCGGCGCGAATCCCCCGTTCTTCCGGGCGGACCAGTTG
>JAEAMG010000969.1_pt1 | contig 25905 bp, 23 predicted proteins | sample 8958741 | NCBI WGS metagenome assembly JAEAMG01 (sample SAMN16933256, study PRJNA681125) | bioreactor sludge metagenome | isolation source: anaerobic bioreactor treating anionic surfactant - SDBS | place: India: Bengaluru | collected 2019-02-28 | reverse complement strand
GCCAGCAGGTGATTCGAACCGTCGATTCCATCGGCCTGCTGGCGAACGACGTCACCCATACCGCCACGGTGGTCGAGCAGCTGGCTGGGCGGGTGCGTGAGATCAGCAAGGTACTGGATGTGATCCGCGCGATCGCTGAGCAAACCAATCTGCTGGCGCTCAACGCAGCCATCGAGGCGGCGCGGGCAGGGGATGCTGGGCGCGGATTCGCTGTGGTCGCCGACGAGGTCCGCGCGCTGGCGCATCGCACGCAGCAGTCGACCCAGGAAATCGAGCAGATGATCGGCGATGTTTCCCAGGGTACCGACCAGGCCGTACAGGCGATGCAGGCGAGCAACCAGCGCGCCCGCACTACGCTGGAAGTGGCGCAGGCCGCTGGCGCCGCGCTGGACGCCATCGCCCTGGCGATCGGTCAGATCAGCGAGCGCAACCTGGTGATCGCCAGCGCCTCGGAAGAGCAGGCGCAGGTTGCGCGCGAGGTGGATCGCAATCTGGTCAATATTCGAGACCTGTCGCTGCAGACGTCCGCGGGCGCCAATCAGACCAGTGCCGCCAGTCAGGAACTGGCACGCCTGGCGGTCGATCTGAATGGGCTGGTGACGCGCTTTCGGGTCTGAAAATCCGGTTTTGTGAGCGGTGCTTGTGCTGTGCCGGTCAGGTGTTCCCACGAATATCCGGCTGGCGACTGCTACGCTTCAGCGGGTCGGTGCGCAATGGCAAGGCTGGGCTTGCACGCGCGAGCGGCGTAGTATCCGGCGCTTTCCGGGCGGCAAACGGCTCTCGGCCTGCAGGTCGCAGCGACCGGCGTGGGCCGGTGCAAGCTGTCCGGCCCCGTCAATTTCGAGAGCAGTATCATGTCTGACCTGCCAAACCGTTTCTTCCGATTCATCAACCGTACCAGTCTGGTCGCTCAGATCGTCGTCGGGCTCGTGCTGGGCTGCCTGCTGGCCTTACTGTGGCCGTCGGCGGCACAGTCGGTGGGGCTGCTGGGCGACCTGTTCGTGGCTGCGCTGAAGGCGGTCGCGCCGGTGCTGGTGTTCGTCCTGGTCACCGCTTCGCTCGCGAGCCACCAGCACGGCCAGCCGACGCATATTCGTCCGATCATCATGCTCTACGCGATCGGTACGCTGGCCGCGGCGTTGGTCGGAGTGACCGCGAGCTTCCTGTTTCCCACCGAACTGGTGCTGGTGCGCCAGGCCGCCGACGTGGTGCCGCCAGCCGGTGTGAGCGCCGTGCTGCGCACGCTGCTGTTCAACGTGGTGGATAATCCGGTAAATGCGCTGATCGAAGGCAACTACATCGGCATCCTGGCCTGGGCCGTTGGTCTGGGCTTCGCGTTTCGCCATGCCGGTGAGAGTACCCGTCAACTGGTCAGCGATCTGTCGAGCGCGGTCTCACTGATCGTCAAGGTGGTAATCCGGACGGCTCCGCTGGGGGTGTTCGGGCTGGTCGCCAATACGCTGGCTGCTTCCGGTTTCGAGACGCTGCTGAGCTATATGCAGCTGTTGCTGGTGCTGGTTGGCAGCATGCTGTTCACCGCGCTGGTGGTCAATCCGCTGATCGTGTTCTGGCAGATTCGCCGCAACCCGTATCCGCTGGTGCTTACCTGCCTGCGCGAGAGCGGCATCACGGCCTTCTTCACGCGCAGCTCGGCGGCGAACATCCCGGTCAACCTGCAGCTCTGCCAGCGTCTGGGGCTGCACAAGGACACCTACTCGGTTTCGATTCCGCTGGGCGCCACCATCAACATGGGTGGCGCGGCAATCACCATCAGCGTGCTGACGCTGGCTGCGGTGCATACGCTGGGTATCCCGGTCGACCTGCCAACGGCGGTGCTGCTGAGCCTGCTGGCGTCGGTCTGTGCCTGCGGTGCGTCGGGGGTGGCCGGAGGCTCGCTGCTGCTGATTCCGCTGGCGTGCGGTCTGTTCGGCATCTCCAGCGACCTGGCGATGCAGGTGGTTGCGGTCGGATTCATCATCGGCGTGGTGCAGGATTCCGCCGAGACTGCGCTGAATTCTTCCACTGACGTGCTGTTCACCGCGGCATCCTGCATTGCCCACGACGACAGCATCGAAGTGGACGACCAGCCGCTGAGCTGATCGGCCATCGCAGCGTCGGCGGAGCGCTCCGTCGACGCGAGGTGGTATAGCCGTACAAACGAAAACGCCCCGAAGATCGGGGCGTTTTCATGTGTTGCAGACGCTGGCCGAATCAGCCTTTCCAGCGCTTGAGCACCAGCGTGGCGTTGGTGCCACCAAAGCCGAAGCTGTTGCTCATCACGGTGTCGAGCTGAGCGTTCTCACGCGATTGACGCAGGATCGGCATGTCGGCGACTTCCGGATCCAGCTCATCGATGTTGGCCGAGCCGGCGATGAAGTTGCCTTCCATCATCAGCATGCAGTAGATCGCCTCGTGCACGCCGGCGGCGCCCAACGAGTGACCGGACAGGCTCTTGGTCGAGCTGATGGTCGGGACCTTGTCGCCGAACATGTTGCGCACAGCCTTGATCTCGGCCACATCACCGACCGGCGTGGAGGTGCCGTGAGTGTTGAGGTAGTCGATCGGGCCTTCAACGGTGGACATCGCTTGCTGCATGCAGCGTGTTGAGGTAGTCGATCGGGCCTTCAACGGTGGACATCGCTTGCTGCATGCAGCGCAGCGCGCCTTCACCGCTCGGGGCAACCATGTCGTAGCCATCGGAAGTGGCGCCGTAACCGACGATTTCCGCGTAGATCTTGGCGCCGCGCTTGAGCGCGTGCTCCAGTTCCTCGACCACCACCATGCCGCCACCACCGGCGATGACGAAGCCGTCACGCTTGGCGTCGTAGGCGCGGGAGGCCTTTTCCGGGGTCTCGTTGTACTGGCTGGACAGCGCACCCATGGCGTCGAACAGGCAGCTCTGGCTCCAATGCTCTTCTTCACCGCCACCGGCGAAGACCACATCCTGCTTGCCCATCTGGATCTGCTCCATCGCGTGGCCGATGCAGTGCGCGCTGGTGGCGCAGGCCGAGGCGATGGAGTAGTTGATGCCCTTGATGCGGAACGGTGTGGCCAGGCAGGCCGACACGGTGCTGCTCATGGTGCGCGGCACGCGGTATGGGCCGATGCGCTTGACGCCCTTGTCGCGCAGGATATCGATGGCTTCCATCTGGTTGATGGTCGACGCACCACCCGAACCGGCCACCAGGCCGATACGCGGGTTGGAAATGTCATCGAGGCTGAAGCCTGCGTCCTTCACTGCCTGCTCCATGGCCAGGTAGGCATAGGCGGCAGCGTCGCCCATGAAGCGCAGGACCTTACGGTCGATCAGCTCTTCGAGGTTCAGATTGACGGAGCCGGAAACCTGGCTGCGCAGACCCATGTCTGCATAGGACTGATTGAAGCGGATGCCGGGGCGACCGGCGCGCAGGTTGCCGGAGACGGTCTCTTTGTCATTGCCCAGGCAGGAAACGATACCCAGGCCAGTGATCACGACGCGACGCATGCGGATGTCCTTCAGAAGCTGTCTGTAGAAGTGAACAGGCCGACGCGCAAACCTTCGGCACTGTAGATCTCGCGGCCATCGACGCTGACAGTACCGTCGGCGATGCCGAGGATCAGCGAGCGGTTGATGGTGCGCTTGATATGGATGTTATAGGTGACCTTCTTGGCGGTCGGCAGGACCTGGCCGAAGAATTTCACTTCGCCCGAGCCGAGAGCGCGGCCGCGGCCGGGGTTGCCCTGCCAGCCGAGGTAGAAGCCAACCAGCTGCCACATGGCGTCCAGGCCCAGGCAACCGGGCATGACCGGATCGCCTTCGAAATGGCAGGCAAAGAACCAGAGATCAGGGTTGATATCCAGTTCGGCGACCAGCTCGCCCTTGCCATACTTGCCGCCGACTTCGCTGATGTGAACGATACGGTCGACCATCAGCATGTTCGGTGCGGGCAGTTGCGCATTACCGGGACCGAAGAGCTCGCCGCGGCTGCAACGAAGCAGGTCTTCCCGAGTAAAGGCGTGTTGTTTGGTCATGCGTATTCCTCAATGGGCCCTTCTATGCAGGGCTTTTCGCTGCTCACTGACCGGCGCCGGCAAGCGGAGCCTGGTTATAAAGACTAGTCATAGACTGTCGCGTTGTGGCTAAAGTCACAGCGTGGACAGTCGGTCATCAGTTCTCCAGCCCGCCGCTGCAGCAAAGTGAGGACGGAGATGGCGGGCTACTTTAACACTCCTTGCCGCATCACGAGGATTTTGCAGCGGCTTCGTGTCATAGACCAATGTTCAACGCAGGAATGCGGTGACCTCGCCAATGCGCCGCGAAGTGCCGCTGCCTGGCCCGGTTGGGCGGTGGCTGCGTGCGATGTGCAACGTATAATGTCCAGCTATTGCCATCGCGAATGGCTCATTACGGTAACCACATGACAGCTAAGCAACCCATCGCCGTGCTCGGCGGCGGCAGTTTCGGTACTGCGATCGCCAATCTGCTGGCGGAGAACGGGCACGATGTCCGGCTCTGGATGCGCGACCCCGAGCAGGCTGAGAGCATTCGCAGTCAGCGGCAGAACCCGCGCTATCTCAAGGGCGTGACCATCCTGCCGCAGGTGCAGCCGACCACCGATCTGGCGCAGACCCTGGATGCGTGCGAACTGATCTTCGTCGCACTGCCGTCCAGCGCGTTGCGCCAGGCGCTGCAGCCGTTTTCCGCGCAGTTGGCGGGCAAGCAGCTGGTCAGCACGACCAAAGGTATCGAGGCACACGGCTTCAAGCTGATGAGCCAGATCCTCGAAGAAATCGCACCCCAGGCACGCATCGGTGTGCTGTCCGGGCCGAATCTGGCGCGCGAAGTCGCCGAGCATGCGCTCACCGCCACCGTGGTGGCCAGCGCCGATGAGGCACTATGTCGCAACGTGCAGGCAGTCCTGCATGGGCGCACGTTTCGCGTCTACGCCAGCGCCGACCGCTTCGGCGTCGAGCTGGGTGGGGCGCTGAAGAACGTCTACGCGATCATGGCGGGGATGGCGGCGGCGCTGGGCATGGGCGAGAACACCCGCAGCATGCTGATCACCCGCGCACTCGCCGAGATGACGCGCTTCGCGGTCAAGCTCGGCGCCAATCCGATGACTTTCCTCGGTCTGGCCGGCGTCGGCGACCTGATCGTAACCTGCACCTCGCCCAAGAGTCGCAACTTCCAGGTCGGCCATGCGCTGGGAGAGGGGCTGAGTCTCGAGGAAGCGGTGTCGCGCCTCGGCGAAGTCGCCGAGGGCGTCAACACCATCAAGGTGCTCAAGACCAAGGCCGAGGAGATGCAGGTCTATATGCCGCTGGTCGCGGGGCTGCATGCGGTGCTTTTCGAGGGGCGTACGCTCGATCAGGTGATCGGCGCGCTGATGCGTGGCGAGCCGAAGACCGATATCGACTTCATTTCCACCGACGGCTTCTGAACAGGACAAGAGAAAAACCATGAACCAATCCAATCACGGCGCCGAGCGTGAGTCGCTGATTCTGCGGATCGTCTGGATGCTGCTGTTCTTTCTCGTCTGGCAACTGGCCGAGCTGGTGCTGCTGGTCGTCGTGCTGCTGCAGCTGGTCCTGCGTGTACTCAAGGGCCAGCCGGACCCGAGTCTGCAGGGGTTTGGCGACAGTCTGAGCCAGTACATCGCGCAAATCGGCCGTTTCGGCACCTTCAATACCGAGCAAAAGCCCTGGCCGTTGTCGGACTGGCCGGCCCCGCGTGCCGCCGACCTGCCGAGCGCGCCGACAGCGCCGTCGACGCCCTCCACGCCACAAGAGCCAACGCCATGAAACTCTGGCTATTACGTCACGGCGAGGCCGAGCCGCGGGCGCGTACGGACGCCGAGCGCAATCTGACCGAACAGGGGCGGCTCGATGTGCGGGCGATTGCCGCGCATCTGCGCAACCAGCCGTTGCAGACGATTCTGGTAAGCCCCTATCAGCGCGCCCAGCAGACGGCGGAGATCGTTCGTCAGGAGTTGGGTTTCAGCGGTGCGTTCGAGACCGTGCCCTGGGCGACGCCCGATTCGGACCTGCGCGAAGCCATGCTGTATCTGGATCGACGCACTGAACAGCATCTGCTGCTGGTGACGCATCAGCCTTTCGTCGGTACGCTCGGTGGCTGGCTGGTGCATGGCCAGCGTGATGAGTCGTTGCCGATGGCGACCTCCAGCCTCGCCGAACTGGAAGGCGAAGCGCTGGCCGCCGGCCTGATGCGCCTGGTCTCGCTGCGCCACGCACGCTGAGCGTCGGACCAAGCCTGCCGGCAGCCGGCAAACGTGCCATTCGATAACAACAACATGGAAATGGAGTGCGTGCCCTTGAGTATCTGGAAGCGTCAGCCCGATCTGGACAGCCTGCACAGCAACCGCAAGAACACCATCAGCGAACTGCTGGATATTCGCTTCGAGTCCTTCGACGACCAGTCCATCACCGCGAGCATGCCGGTCGATGCGCGTACCCATCAGCCGTACGGCCTGCTGCACGGCGGGGCGTCGGTGGTGTTGGCCGAGACCCTCGGGTCGATGGCCAGCTATCACTGCATCGACACCAGCCGCTTCTATTGCGTCGGGCTCGAAGTCAACGCCAACCACCTGCGCGCGCTGCGCAGCGGGCGCGTCACCGGCGTGTGCCGCCCGGTGCATCTGGGGCGCTCGACGCATGTCTGGGACATTCGTCTGCATGGCGAAGATGGCAAGCCCAGTTGCATCTCGCGGCTGACGGTGGCGATAGTGCCGCTCGCCGAATAACGCAGGCGACCCGCCCCGCGGTCCGTTGTTTGGCATGAATGCCGCTCACGCGGGCGCGTCGGGGCGATTGTCCGGCAGGGGTGGCCGCCTACAATGGCCTGACCTTTATCGTCGGCCGTGTCCATGTCGCAACGCATCTTCTTCGCCCATGCCAACGGCTTCCCGTCGGCCACCTACCGCAAGTTGTTCGCCGCGCTGGCGCCGGAATACCGTGTGGTGCACATGGACCGGCATGGCCACGATCCGCGCTTTCCAGTGGACGACAACTGGCACAACCTGCTGCAGGAGCTGTTCGAGCAGCTGGAGCGGCTGGGCGAGCCGGTCTGGGGCGTTGGTCATTCCTTCGGCGGCATGCTGCATTACCGTGCGGCGCTGCTGCGCCCGGAGCTGTATCACGGCGTGGTGATGCTCGATTCACCGCTGCCGACCTGGTTCGACCAGACGCTGATCTGGGCCGCCAAGCGGCTCGGCTTCATCGATCAGCTGACGCCGGCCGGGCGCACGCTGGGCCGTCGCGAGCAGTTCGCCAGTGCTGAGGAAGCGCATGCCTACTTCGCCGGCAAGACGTTGTTTCGCAGCTTCGACCCCGACTGCCTCGCTGCCTATATCGAGCATGGCCTCGAACCGGCCGGGCAGGGGATGCGCCTGCGTTTCGACCCGCAGACCGAAATCGACATCTACCGCAGCGTGCCGCATGTCACGCCCGGCTGGCCGCCGGCGTTGAAGCTTCCGCTGGCGATGGTGCGCGGCCGCGACAGCCGCGTGGTGCTGCCGCATCACGCCTATCTGCTGCGCCTGATGGCGCGCGGCGAGGCGCATCGGCTGCCCGGCGGGCACATGTTCCCGCTGGAGCGCCCGACGGAAACCGCCGATCTGCTGCGACGCCTGCTGACTCGCTGGGCTCCGGCGACCACGAACCGGGGGGCCGCATGAGCGTGGCGTTTGAGGAAGTCCGGCTGACCCTGCCGCATACCGAGGTGGCGGCGCACCTCTACGGGCCGCAGGACGGCCGCCCGGTGATCGCGCTGCACGGCTGGCTGGACAACGCGGCGAGCTTCAGCCGGCTGGCGCCGCGCCTGCCGGGGCTGCGTATCGTCGCGCTGGATCTGCCGGGACACGGCCATTCGGCGCATCGTCCGCTGGGCGCGGGCTACAACATCTGGGACTACGTGCTCGATGTGTTGCAGGTGGCCGAACAGTTCGGCTGGCAGCGTTTTTCCCTGCTCGGTCACTCGATGGGCGCGATCGTCGCGGTGCTGCTGGCTGGCGCGCTGCCGCAGCGGGTCGAGCGGCTGGCGCTGATCGACGGGGTGATTCCCTACACCGGCGAGGCGGACGAGGCACCGCAGCGGCTGGGTGCCGCGCTCGATGCGCTGCTGGCGGTCGACGACAAGCGCAAGCCGGTCTATGCGACGTTCGAGCGGGCCGTCGCCGCGCGCATGAAAGGTGTCGGTGCGGTCAGCCGCGAAGCCGCCGAGCGTCTGGCCGAACGCGGCCTGATGCCGGTGCCGGGTGGCTACACCTGGCGTACCGACGCACGGCTCATGCTGCCGTCGCCGTTGCGGCTGACCCGCGCCCACGCGCTGGCGTTCGTTGCGCAGGTCACATGCCCAACCACCCTCGTACTGGCCGAGCAGGGGCTGATGACCGAACCGCAACTGCGTGAACTGACCGCGCAACTGCCGTTCGACAAGCACTACCTGCCCGGTGGGCATCATCTGCATCTGGACGACGATGCCGGCGCCGCTGCGGTCGCCGCGTGCTTCGAACCCTTCTTTCGTTAGCGCGTCGTCACGCAAGATGCTGTGGCAATCGCCTGCTTGACTTGCTTTTGGCAACTGGCGAGGCTGACCGACAGTCGGCCCGTGGCCGTCTCTGCCGGCGGCGGTCAGATGCCGGATGAAATTCGTGCAAGCAAGGGTGATGCGTTGAAAAGAGCGATGCGATGGACAGGCCTGCTGGGATTGTTGCTGACGGGCGCGCCGTTGCTGGCGGCGGACGTCGCCGGTAGCGCCGATCTCGCGGTCCTGGCGCGCTATCCGCAGGCAGAGATCGTCGATTACCGGCAGGCGCCGGTGAGCGAGCGGATCTATCCGCAGGACTCGCTCCGCCGTATCAGCGGCAAGTTGCGCATGGCCAGCCAGGTCAGCGCAGCCGGTCAGTTGACCGTCGTTACCTATCAGCTTCCCGACACCCACAGTGGCATCGAAGCCTTCACCCAGTCCCGGCGCGCCGTGCTCGATGATGGAGCAGAGCTGTTGTTCTGGTGCGAAGGCCGTGAGTGCGGCTCCAGCAGCCTGTGGGCCAACGCGGTGTTTGGCAAGGCCAAGCTCTACGGGCCGGAGGGTCAGCAGGCCTACTTGCTGGCGCGCCTGCCACAGGCCGGTGACAGCCTGCTCGCGCTCTATGGCGTCACGCGCGGCAATGGCCGCTCCTATCTTCATGCCGAGCAGCTGGAGCCGAGCGCGCCGCTCGGTGAACTGTTGCCGAACGCGGCGACCCTGCTGCGCCAGTTGCGCGACAGTGGCGAGCTGCGCCTGCCACGCCTGCCGGATGAACCGTCGGCCGAGTGGAGCGCGCTGCTTGCCGAACTCATGCGGCTGGACAGCACCCTTCGCGTCAGCCTGGCCGGGCGTGCCGGCGGCGCCTGGCGCGAAGCCCTGATCGCTGAGCGGATCGGCGCCCGGCGGCTCGAGCTAGACGATTCGGCCGAGGCCGGGCTGCTCATCAGGCTATTGCGCTAAGACGCTTCGTCGGGCTGCAATAGCCGTCCTTTCCAGAGAGTAACCGCGCATGCTCAACAACGACCGCCTGCTGGTGCAGATCCTGCTTCTGGTCCTGCTCGGTGCCTGCCTCTGGGTACTGGCGCCATTCGCTTCGGCGCTGTTCTGGGCGGCAGTGCTGGCGTTTGCCAGCTGGCCGCTGATGCGCCTGCTGACCCGTCAGCTGAACGGCAACGCAAGCCTGGCGGCGGGGCTGCTGACCTTTTGCTGGATGGTGCTGGTGGCCGTGCCGCTGGTCTGGCTTGGCTTCAACATCGCCGATCAGATTCGCGAAGCCAACGCCCTGCTGCACGACCTGCAGGTCGACGGCCTGCCAGCGCCGCCGACCTGGCTCGGCGAACTGCCACTGATCGGCGACAACCTGGTCACGCTGTGGAGCACGGTCCATGAGCAGGGCACGGCGCTGCTGGCCAGCGCCCGCCCGTACATCGGCCAGGTCGGCAACTGGCTGCTGGTGCGCAGCGCGCGCATCGGTGGCGGCATGCTCGAGCTGGCACTGAGCCTGGTGCTGGTGTTCTTCTTCTATCGCGACGGGCCGCGCCTGGCGGCGTTCGTCCATAGCCTGCTGGACCGGCTGATCGGCCGCGAGCGTGCCGATCACTACCTGGAGCTGGTGGCCGGCACGGTGCAGCGCGTGGTCAACGGTGTCATCGGTACCGCAGCGGCGCAGGCGGTACTGGCCTATGTGGGCTTCAGCATCGCCGGGGTGCCGGCGGCGCTGGTGCTCGGCCTGCTCACCTTCGCGTTCAGTTTCCTGATGGTGCCGCCGCTGGTCTGGGGGCCGGCGGTCGCCTGGCTGGTATGGCAGGGCGACTACGGCATGGCGGTGTTTCTCGGTATCTGGGGCATGTTCATCATCAGCGGGGTGGACAACATCCTCAAACCCTACCTGATCAGCCGCGGCGGCAACCTGCCGCTGGTGGTGGTGCTGCTCGGCGTGTTCGGCGGGGTACTGGCCTTCGGCTTCATGGGGCTGTTCCTCGGGCCGACGCTGCTGGCGGTAGCCTTCAGCCTGCTGGGCGACTGGCTGATCAAGGAAGTCCCGCAAACCACCGAGAAGGACAGCACCGGCGAGCCGATCGACAAGCCGCAGTGCTAAGGGCCAGCGGACGGCGCTACAGCTCCAGCTCGTAGCGCGCCAGGGCGTCGTGGGCGACGATGCGTCCCAGTTCGATCAGCTCCGGCGCCTTGTCGAATTCGTAGAAGCGACAGGCGCGCTTGGGAATGTTCACCAGCACGTTCGGCGGATAGCCGGCGATCTTGTATTGCGCCAGCGACGACTGCATGACGTCGAAGCTCTGGTTGATCAGCTCCAGCAACGAGGCGGGGCCGCCGACATCCACGACGGTCGAGCCGGCGGCCGACTTCGGTGCCGTCTCGCTGGACGGCGCCGCGGGCGGCTGGTCCCCGCGCAGCAGCTCGCCGGCGCGGATGTCGGCGATGTGTTGCGGCGAAAGACCGCCACCATCCTTGCGCCAGAACGGGATGTGCGAGCTGATCGACGTCAGCATCGAATCGAAGCGCCCCGGCCGTTCGATTTCCGGCAGCGAATATTGCTTGTGGTTGTTGGCGTTGAGGTTGACCGCGATGATCAGATCGCAGTGGCTCGACACCACCGGCACGATCGGCAGCGGGTTGAGCAGGCCGCCGTCGACCAGCACGCGGTTGTCCTGCACCACCGGCGTGAACAGGCTGGGAATCGCCGCAGACGCACGCATCGCCAGCTCCAGACTGCCTTCCTGGAACCAGATCTCCTGCTGGTTGGTGAGGTCGGTGGCCACCGCCGTGAAGGGGATCGGCAGATCCTCGATGTTCACCTCGCCGAGCATTTCGCGCACCCGGCCGAAGACCTTCTCGCCGCGAATCGCACCGAGGCTGAAGCTCGGATCGACCAGGCGCAGTAGATCGAGATAATCCAGCCCCTCGATCCAGGCGCGGTACTCGCGGAGCTTGCCGGCCGCATAGATGCCGCCGACCACGGCGCCCATCGAGCAGCCGGCGATGCAGTCGATGGTGTAGCCACGTGCCAGGATTTCATCGATGACGCCGATGTGCGCATACCCACGCGCGCCTCCCGAGCCCAATACCAGCGCTACTTTCTTGCTCATGCGGCTTTCCCCCCGTTCTGTGTCGTTAGCTTCTCGCCGCGCACGGGTACGCCGCAAGGGGCGCTATACCAAAGCAGGCCGTCCACCACCCCGTTTGCCGCCGCTCGTCGAAGGCTTTGCTACAATCGCGGCCCGTTTTGCATGCAGCACGAGAGAGTCCGATGAGCGAACCGATCCGCCTCACCCAGTACAGCCATGGCGCCGGTTGCGGCTGCAAGATCTCGCCCAGAGTGCTGGACGTGATTCTTGCCGGCAGCGGCGCGCAGAACCTCGACCCGCGGCTGTGGGTCGGCAATGCTTCGCGCGACGATGCGGCGGTCTACGGCATCGACGAAGAGCGTGGCGTCGTCTCGACCACCGACTTCTTCATGCCGATCGTCGACGATCCCTTCGATTTCGGTCGTATCGCCGCGACCAACGCGATCAGCGATATCTATGCGATGGGCGGCGACCCGCTGATGGCCATCGCCATCCTCGGCTGGCCGGTCAACGTGCTGCCGCCGGAAGTGGCGCGCGAGGTCATCGCTGGTGGTCGCGCGGTGTGCGACGCTGCCGGCATTCCGCTGGCCGGTGGACATTCGATCGATGCGCCCGAGCCGATCTTCGGTCTGGCCGTCACCGGCCTGGTGAACAAGCGCCAGATGAAGCGCAACGACACCGCCACCGCCGGTTGCAAGCTCTACCTGACCAAGCCGCTGGGCATCGGCATCCTCACCACTGCCGAGAAGAAGGCCAAGCTGCGTGCCGAAGACGTGGGCCTGGCGCGCGACTGGATGTGCACGCTCAACACCGCCGGCAGCCGCTTCGGCAAGCTCGAAGGCGTGCGTGCGATGACCGATGTCACCGGCTTCGGCCTGCTCGGCCACCTGGTGGAAATGGCCGACGGCAGCGGCGTGACGGCCGAGATCGAGTACGCGCGCGTGCCGCGTCTGCCGGGCGTGGAGTACTACCTCGAACAGGGCTGCGTGCCCGGCGGCACCCAGCGCAATTTCGACAGTTACGGCGAGCGTATCGCCGCGCTCGACGAGGCGCACAAGCAGCTGCTGTGTGATCCGCAGACCAGCGGCGGGCTGCTGGTGGCGGTGGCGCCGGAAGGCGAGGCAGAGTTCCTGGCCGTTGCCGGCGAGCTGGGCCTGGCGCTGGAGCCGATCGGCCAGTTGGTCGACGCGCGCAGCCATGCGGTCGAGGTGCGCTGATGCGTGGCGATACCGCTGATTACCGGGCGCTGTTCCTCAACGACATTCCGATGATGGATGCCCGTGCGCCGGTGGAGTTTGCCAAGGGCGCGTTTCCCGGCGTGGTCAATCTGCCGCTGATGAACGACAGCGAGCGGCAGAAGGTCGGCACCTGCTACAAGCAGCATGGGCAGAAGGCCGCGCTCGATCTGGGCCACCAGCTCGTCTCGGGCAAGGTCAAGGCCGAGCGGATGCAGGCCTGGGCCGATTTCGCCCGCGCGCACCCCGATGGCTACCTGTACTGCTTCCGCGGCGGGCTGCGCTCGCAGATCGTCCAGCAGTGGCTGCGCGACGAGGCGGGCATCGACTATCCGCGGGTGGTCGGCGGCTACAAGGCGCTGCGCCATTTCCTGCTCGAAACCCTCGAACAGGCGGTGCAGCAGTGCGACTTCGTGCTGGTCGGCGGCATGACCGGCACCGGCAAAACCGAAGTGCTGGCGCGGCTGGACAACAGCGTGGACCTGGAGGCGCTGGCCAATCATCGCGGCTCCAGCTTCGGCAAGCGTGCCACGCCGCAGCCCGGCCAGATCGATTTCGAAAACCTGCTGGCGATCCGGCTGCTGAAGCTGCGCGCCGCCGGTGTCGAGCGCTTCGCGCTGGAAGACGAGGCGCGGCTGGTAGGGCGCTGCTCGATTCCGCTGCCGCTGTTTCAAGGCATGCAGCAGTTTCCGCTGGTGTGGCTGGAAGACAGCCTCGAGGGCCGCATCGAACGGATTCTCAAGGACTACGTGATCGACCTCTGCGCCGAGTTCATCGGCGAGCAGGGGGAGGCCGGTTTCGCTGCGTTCGCCGAGCGTTTGCAGCAAAGCCTGGTCAATATCCAGAAGCGCCTGGGCGGTGAACGCTATCAGCGTCTGGCGCTGCTGATGGACCAGGCGCTGGCCGAGCAGGCGCGCAGTGGTGCGGTGGATCTGCACCGTGGCTGGATCGAAGGATTGCTCGGCGAGTACTACGATCCGATGTACGCCTACCAGCGCGAGAGCAAGGCCGAGCGTATCGAGTTCGCCGGCGAGCAGCAGGCGGTCGTTGAATACCTGCAGCAGCGCGCTCGCACGGCCGCGTCGCATTGATTGGAAAACAACGGAGGGATGAACGATGAACGTCTGGCTATCCGTACCCCTGCTGGCACTGCTGCTGGTCGGCTGCGCCGGCAAGACCGCCTACCGTGACAGCTGCGCTGCCGAGCTGGACGCTGCGTGGAAGGAGCAGAGCCTGGCTGAAGCCGAAGGGTTCGCCGGCACCGTGAGCTATTCCAAGGCCATGGCCCTGCTTACCGGCGCCAAGACCCAGCAGCAGTTCGAGGCATTTCACGGCTGCGTGGAAAAGGCGCAGAAGGCGCGCTTCTACCTGAGAGAGTCGCGCGCCGGTCGCTGAACGGCAGTCCACCACCGCCAGCAGCGTGCCCCCGGCCAGCGCGCAGATGGCCCACGCCTGCGGGCTGAGCGCGGCGGTCTGGAACAACCGCTGCAGCGGCGACCAGTGGGTGAACGCTACCTGCAGCACCAGTAGCAGCGCGACCATGCTCCAGACCATCGGATTGCCGCGCAAACCGAAGTGCGCCGGTGCATTGATCTGGCGGCTGGCAAACAGGTAGGCGATCTCGCAGAACACCAGCGTGTTGACCCCCAGCGTGCGACTGACCTCCAGGCTCCAGCCCTGCCGCTGGGCAAAGAGGAACACCGCGATGCAGGCCGCCGTCATCAGCAGCGAGACCAGCATCACGCGCCAGAGCAGCTGCGCCCCCAGCAGCGGCGCGCTCGGATCGCGGGGCGGGCGGCGCATCAGGTCGGCCTCGCCGGGTTCGAAGGCCAGCGCCAGCGCCAGCGTCACCGCGGTGATCATGTTCAGCCAGAGAATCTGCAGCGGCGTGATCGGCAGCGTCAGCCCCAGCGCGATGGCGACCAGCAACACCAGCGCCTCGCCCACGTTGGTAGGCAGGATGAATATGATGGATTTCTTCAGGTTGTCGTAGACCGTGCGGCCTTCCTCCACCGCATGGGCGATGGTGGCGAAATTGTCGTCGGCCAGCACCATCTGTGCCGCCTCCTTGGCCGCCTCGGTGCCCTTGATGCCCATCGCCACACCGATATCGGCGCGCTTGAGCGCCGGCGCGTCGTTGACGCCATCGCCGGTCATCGCCACCCGTGCGCCGCAGGCCTGCAGGCGCTGCACCAGGCGCAGCTTGTGCGCCGGGCTGGTGCGGGCGAATACCGCGGTCTGCGCCAGGCGTGCGTCCAGCTCCGCATCGCTGAGCCGATCCAGCTCCGCGCCGGTGAGCGGCGGTTGCTCGCCGAGCCCGAGGCGCTGGGCGATGGCGGCGGCGGTCGCGGCATGGTCGCCGGTGATCATCTTCACGGCGATGCCGGCGCGCTGGCATTCGGCGATGGCAGCGATGGCCTCCTCGCGCGGCGGGTCGAGCATGCCGACCAGCCCGAGCAGCACGAAGTCGCCTTCGAGATCCTCGTAGGCCAGCTCATGCTGCGGCGTGCCCAGCGCGCGCATCGCCAGGCCGAGCATGCGCAGGCCCTGACGGGCACCGTCGTCGAGCACGGCGTGCCAGTGTGCCGGGTCCAGCGGCTCGGTACTGCCGGCGGCGAACTGGCGGTTGCACACTTCGAGCAGCCGCTCCGGCGCGCCGACCAGATAGATCAGCCCGTGGCCGGCGTGGTCGTGATGCAGGCTGGCCATGCAGCGCCGCTCCGAGCTGAACGGAATACCGTCGACCCGCGGCATATGCGTGTGCTCGTGAGTGGTCTGCAATCCGAGCTTGCCGGCCAGGGTGAGCAGTGCCGCCTCGGTCGGGTCGCCGGTGATGCACCAGCCATCGCCTTCGCGCAGCAGGCTGGCGCTGTTGCACAGCAGCCCGGCGCGGGCCAGCTCCAGCAGGTCGCTGGCCTGTTCCGGCTCGCAGGGCTGGCCGTCGCCGGTGCAGACCGCGCCCGCCGGCGTGTAGCCGACGCCCTGGATGTGATAGCGGTGCTCGGCGGTGAAGACCTGCTGCACGGTCATTTCGTTGCGCGTCAGGGTGCCGGTCTTGTCCGAGCAGATCACCGTCACCGCGCCGAGGCTCTCGACCGCCGGCAGCCGACGGATGATCGCCCGCCGCCGTGCCATGCGCTGCACGCCCAGCGCCAGGGCGATGGTCAGCACGGCGGGCAGGCCCTCGGGAATCGCCGCGACCGCCAGGCCAACGGCCGCCAGCAGCATCTCGCTGGAGGAGTAATCGCGCAGCGTGACGCCAAACACATAGGTGCCGAGCGCCAGCGCCAGGATGATCACGGTGAGGACCTTGGCGAAGCGCGCGATGTCGCCCAGCAGCGGCGTCTGCAGGCTGACCACTTCGCCGAGCATGTGGCTGATCCGGCCCAGCTCGGTCTGCCCGGCGGTTGCCACCACCACGCCGTAGCCGTTGCCGGCGCTGACCAGCGTGCCGGAGTAGGCCATGCTGCTGCGATCGCCGAGGCTGGCGTCATGACTGACCGGCGCCACCTGCTTGCTGCTGGGCAGCGATTCGCCGGTCAGGGCGGCTTCTTCGATGCGCAGGTCGCGACATTCGAGCAGGCGCAGGTCGGCCGGGACCCGATCGCCGGGTTCCAGCAGTACGAGGTCGCCCGGTACCAGCTCTTCGGCCGGTACGCTGAGGGTGCGTCCGGCGCGGCGCACGCGGCTGTCGAGCGTCAGCAGCTTCTGGATGGCGCGCATGGCCTGTTCCGCCTTGCCTTCCTGAATGAAGCCGACCAGCGCGTTGATCACCACCACGGCGACGATCACCGCGCTGTCGAGCCATTCGCCGAGCGCCAGGGTGACCAGCGCCGCGAGCAGCAGCACGTAGATCAGCAGATTGTGGAACTGCAGCAACAGGCGCTTGAACGCACCGTTGCCGCGGCGCTGCGGCAACCGGTTGGGGCCGAACTGCTGCAGGCGCTGCTGCGCCTGTTCGGCGCTCAGGCCGCTGTGGGTGCTGTCCAGTCGCTGCAGAATCTGCTCGGCGGGTTGCGCGTGCCAGCTGTCGGGTTCGGCCATCGAAGCCTCCTATCGACGAGGGAGAGGTCAAGCCTAGGCGGGGCGGCGAACCGCTGCATGGTTCTGGATCAAGCGTCGGATCACAAACTCGTTACCCGGCATGTCCAACGCTTTGCCTGACCGTCGTCGATCAGTAGCATCGGCCGGACCTACAGAGGAGAGTCGCATGCGCACCCGATTGGACGCCTGTCTGCGCGCGGTCAATGAAGTACTGCTCGGCAAGGAAGCACAGGTGCGACTGGCGCTGGCCTGCCTGCTGGCACGGGGTCACCTGCTGGTCGAGGACATGCCGGGCATGGGCAAGACCACGCTCAGCCATGCGCTGGCCAAGGTGCTCGGCCTGGAGTTCCAGCGCATCCAGTTCACCTCCGATCTGCTGCCGGGCGACATCCTCGGCACGTCGGTGTTCGACAAGGACAGCAGCCAGTTCGTCTTTCATCCCGGGCCGATCTTCGCCGAGCTGATCCTCGCCGACGAGATCAACCGCGCCACGCCCAAGAGCCAGAGTGCCTTGCTCGAAGCCATGGAAGAGGGCCAGGTCACCATCGAGGGGGCCACCCGTGCGCTGCCGGAACCGTTCTTCGTCATCGCCACGCAGAACCCGGTGAGTTCCGGCGGCACCTTCGCGCTGCCGGAATCCCAGCTTGATCGTTTCCTCATGCGCGTCTCGCTGGGATATCCGGCCCGCGCCGCGGAAAAGGCGCTGCTGCTCGGCGAGTCGCGGCGCGACCTGCTGGCGCGGCTCGCGCCGCTGCTCGAACGCCCCGAGCTGTTGGCGCTGCAGGATGCCGTGGCCGGCGTGCGGGTCAGCGATGCGCTGGTCGACTACGTGCTGCGTCTGGTGGAAGCCACCCGTACCCAGCCGCAGTTCGCCTGGGGCCTGTCGCCGCGCGGCAGCCTGGCGCTGCTGGCGGCGGCGCGCGCTTGGGCGTTTCTCGACGGCCGCGATTACACGATTCCCGAGGATGTGCAGGCGGTGCTGCCGACGGTGGTCGGCCATCGCCTACGCGAACGTGCCGATGCTTCCGGCCACGGCGGCGGCGCGCTGGTGCAGTGGCTGCTGCGCGAAGTGCCGGCGCTCTGATGGCGCTGACGATGACACTACGGCCGGACGGGCGCGCCGCGTGAGGCTGCTGCCACGTCTGCGCGAGCGCTGGCTGCTGCGGCGGATTCCGCCGGCGCCGAGCATGCGGCTCGATCAGCGACGCATCTTCATCATGCCTACTCGCGTCGGGCTGGCTTTCCTCGCGGCGCTGGGACTGATGCTGCTGACTGCGATTAACTACCAGAACAGCCTCGCCTACGGCCTGACCTTCCTGCTCGGCGCGTTGTATCTGGTGACCATCCTGCACACCTGGCGCAATCTCGCTGGGCTGGTGCTGCACAGCGGCGGCGCCACTGCCGCTTTCGTCGGCGAGCAGGCGCGGTTGCGTGTGCGCCTGGAAAGCCAGGGGCGCGCCTACCAGGCCGTGACCGTCGGCTGGCCGGCCAGCGGTCTGCAGCGGGTGGATGTGCCGGCCGGCGGAGTGGTGGAGGTCGAGCTGAACCTGCCGGCTGAGCGCCGTGGCTGGCTGCGCCCCGGCCGGGTGCGGGTGGAGAGCCGCTTTCCGCTGGGTCTGCTGGTGGCCTGGAGCTGGATCGATCTGGAGTTGGCGGCATTGATCTACCCGCAGCCGCTGGCAGGCGAGTTGGCGCAGCAGGGCGAGGCGGCGCAGGACGAGGAGGGCGGCGCGCGGGCGCAAGGTGGCGCAGCAGGGCGAGGCGGCGCAGGACGAGGAGGGCGGCGCGCGGGCGCAAGGGGCAGGCGTCGACGATTATCAGGGGCTGAAGGCCTGGCAGCCCGGTGATTCGCGCCGTCGCCTGCACTGGAAAGCCTATTCGCGCGGCCAGGGCCTGCTGGTGAAGGAGTTCGCCAGCCTGCTCGGCAACGAACCGCTGCTGGACTTCGCTGCGCTGACGGGCGACAGCGAGGAGCGCCTGTCGCGGCTGTGTCACTGGGTCGTGGAACTGAGCGCCGCGCACCAGCCGTTCGCCTTGCGCCTGCCGGCCGTGACACTCGGCCCGGATAGCGGTCAGGCCCACCGTGACGCCTGCCTGCGTGCGCTGGCGCTGCACGGTACCGGTGCGGAGCAGGGTGCATGAGCACGAAACCCGGTATCCCGCGCAATGCGCTGATCTGGCTGCTGGTGGCTCAGGTGCTGGTGATCCTGCCGCATCTGACGCACCTGCCGCTGTGGATCACCGGCCTCTGGCTGGGCTGTGCCGCCTGGCGGATTCAGATCTTCCGCATGCGCCTGCGTTATCCCAACAGCTGGGCCAAGGCGGCGCTGATGATCGGCGCCGGCTTCGGCGTGTACTTCTCGCGCGGCAGTCTGGTCGGGCTGGAGGCCGGCGTGGTGCTGCTGATCGCGGCGTTCATCCTCAAGCTGGTGGAGATGCGCACCGCGCGCGATGCACTGGTGCTGATCTTCCTTGGCTTCTTCGCGGTGGTGACCAGCTACCTGTTCGAGGACGGCCTGCTGGCCGGGCTGTACAGCCTGTTGCCGGTGACGGCGCTGCTGGCGGCGCTGATCGGCCTGCAGCAGGGCGCGCGGATGACGCAGCCGTGGCCGACGCTGCGGCTGGCCGGCAGCCTGCTGCTGCAGGCGGTACCGCTGATGATCCTGCTGTTCCTGTTCTTCCCGCGGCTGGCGCCGCTGTGGACGCTGCCACAGCCGGGGCCGCGTGGCCTCACCGGGCTGGCCGACCACATGGCGCCGGGCGACATTGCCCGGCTCGGCCAGTCCGCCGAGCTGGCGTTTCGCGTCAGCTTCGAGGGCGAGATACCGCCGCGCGACCAGTTGTACTGGCGCGCCGTGACCTTCGAGCAGTTCGATGGCCGGCGCTGGTCGCAGTCCTTCGCCGCGCAGGTGCCGCAGGAGCCACACTGGCAGCCGACCGGCGAGCCGCTGCGCTACAGCGTCGTCATGCAGCCCAGCGGCCAGCCCTGGCTGTTCGCCCTCGACGTGCCGCGCGTGGCGGCCGACGATGCTCAGCTGATGGCCGACTTCCACCTGCAGCGCCGCCAGCCGGTGAACCAGCCGCTGCTCTATCGCGTGACCTCCTGGCCCGAAGCACGGCGCGAAGCCGAGCGCGCGCCGTCGAGCCTCGGCCGCGCGCTGCAGCTGCCGGCGCAGGGCAATCCGCGCAGCCATGCCTGGGCCGGCGAGCTGCGCCGCACGCTGCAGGAGCCCGAGGCGGTGGTGCAGGCATTGCTGCGCCACTTCAACCGCGAGCCTTACCACTACACGCTGAAGCCGCCGGCAGTCGGCGCGGACATCGTCGACGATTTCCTTTTCAGCACCCGCAGCGGCTTCTGCGCGCACTACGCCGGGGCGATGACCTTCGTGCTGCGCGCCGCCGGCATCCCCGCGCGGGTGGTGGCCGGCTACCAGGGCGGTGAGGTCAATCCGGCCGGCAACTATCTCTCGGTGCGCCAGCTGGATGCGCACGCCTGGGTGGAGTACTGGACTGCCGAGCGCGGCTGGGTCAGCGTCGATCCGACCTTCCAGGTGGCGCCGGAGCGGGTCGAGCAGGGGCTGGAGCAGGCGCTGGCCGGCCAGGAAGGCTTTCTCGAGGATTCGCCGATGTCGCTGCTGCGTTACCGCGATATCGGCTGGCTGAACCAGCTGCGCCTGCGCTGGGACGAACTCAACTACGGCTGGCAGCGCTGGGTGCTCGATTACCAGAGCGAGCGCCAGCTACAGCTGTTGCAGCGCTGGTTCGGCAAGGTCGACGCCACCGCGCTCGGCATCGGCCTGGTGAGCGCGCTCGCCGCGGTGCTCGGCCTGCTCGCGCTGTGGCTGTTCAAGCCCTGGCGACGCGAGCGCGACGTGCAGCAGCGGTTGTTCCTCGCCTTCGAGCGGACGCTGGCGCGCCACGGCCTGCGGCGCGAGCCGGGCGAGGGCGCGCGGACCTTCGCCGTGCGCGCGGCGCGCCAGTTACCGGCCCAGGCCGAGGCGATTCATGCCTTCCTGCGCTCCTACGAGCAGCAGCGCTACGCCGCCGCGGATGCCGCGCCCACCGAGTTGCGCCAGGCGCTGCGCGCGCTGCGCCGCCAGTTGCCCTGGCGGCGTGCCCGGCGCTGAGCCGACCGTTCATGATTGCCGCCCGCGATGGCGTGGCATTTCCAGGGGCGCCTACGGCGCTTGCGTCCTCGCGTGCCGGCAAGCGCCGGCCTTACCATCGGCCCCCAACAAAACAATGAAAAGAGGTGCACATGACCCTTTCCGAATTGCTGCGCGGCGTGCGCGAGCATCCACAGCAGCTGACCATTCCCGCCACCTGGGGGCAGGGCCGGGCCGGTTTCGGCGGACTGGTGGCGGCGCTGGTGTACGAGGCGATGCGCGCCAAGGTGCCGCCGGAGCGCGCGCTGCGTTCACTGGCGATCACCTTCGTCGCGCCGCTGACGCTGGACAAGCCGGCCAGCTTCGAGGCCGAGGTGCTGCGCGAGGGCAAGGCGGTGAGCCAGATGCTGGGGCGGGCGGTACAGGATGGCCAGGTGGTGACCATTGTCCAGGGCAGCTTCGGCGCCGCGCGCGAGTCCGCGGTGGCCGTCGCTGCCGAGGCGGCGCCGGCCATGCCGCCGGTCGAAGCCTGCCAGACGCTGCCCTTCGTGCCGGGTGCCACGCCGGAATTCACCCGCTATCTGGAGATGCGTTGGGGCGTCGGTGGCCTGCCGTTCTCCGGCAACACCTCCCGCGAGATGGGTGGCTGGGTGCGCCAGCGCGGCGAGGTCGAGCGCGAACCGATGAGCGAGGCGCACCTGCTGGCGCTGATCGACGCCTGGCCGCCAGCGGTGCTGTCGCACCTCAAGGGCTTCGCGCCGGGCAGTTCGCTGACCTGGACCGTCGAGTTCGTGCAGCCGTTGCCCGCGCTGGATACGCATGACTGGTGCCAGTACCGCGCGGTGATCGAGCACGCACGCGACGGCTACGGGCATTGCGCGGCGGCGCTGTGGACGCCGACCGGCGAGCTGGTGGCGCTGAGCCGGCAGACGGTTACGGTGTTCGGCTAACCGGGGCGGGGCGCCGCCCCGCATTTTCCTGGCAGGTGGTTAGAGCTTGAGCTGGCCGATGGCCCGGCTCAGCTCGCCCGACAGCGCGGCCAGCTGCGAGCTGGTGCTGGCGGAGTCGACCGTCTGCTGCACGGTCTGCTCGGTGACGTCGCGGATGCCGGTCACCGAACGGTTGAGCTCCTCGGCTACCTCGCTCTGCTGCGCGGCGGCGACGGCGATCTGCGTGTTGCTCTCGCGCATCTGCGCCACTGCGGTGGTGATCGACTCCAGCGCCTGCGCCGCCTCGCGCGCCTCGCGCACGCAATCGTCGGCCTTGAACGAGCTTTCCTGCATGAACTCGACGGCATCGCGCGTCATCGCCTGCAGGTTGCCGATCATGCCGGTGATCTCGTCGGTGGAGTCCTGCACGCGCCTGGCAAGGTTGCGTACCTCATCGGCAACTACCGCGAAGCCACGGCCCGCCTCGCCGGCGCGCGCGGCTTCGATGGCGGCGTTGAGCGCGAGCAGGTTGGTCTGCTCGGCGATGCTGTGGATGACGCTGACCACGCCGTTGATCTTCTGGCTGTCGGCGGCCAGCTGCTCGATGGTTTCGGCGGTCTGCTGCACGCCGACCGACAGGTTGGCGATCGACTGTTCCACCCGTGCGACCACGCGCTGGCCGTCGCTGGCCAGCTGGTCGGCGTGCTGCGAGCGGTCGCGGGTGTCGCTGGCGTGCTCGGCGATATGGAACACCGTGGCACTCATTTCGTTGATCGCGGTGGCGGCCTGGTCGGTCTCGCTCTGCTGACCGAGCATGCCCTGACGCACGTCGCTCATGCTGGCGGCGAGGCGCCCGGCACCGTCATCCAGGCGCGCGGCCGCCTGCGCCACGGTGCCGACGATGCGCTGGTAGCCGCCCTGCATCGCATTGAAGGCGCTGGCCATCTGGCCGACCTCGTCGCCGCTTTCGAGTGGCACGCGCGCGCTGAGATCGCCGGAGCGCTCGACGTGCAGCATGACGTCCTTGAGCGTGTTGAGGTGGCTGAGCAGAAAGCTGATCAGCAGCTGCGAGGCGCCGAGCAGACCGAGCATGAGCACCGCCACGGCGCCGGCGTAGCTGAAGAAGTGTTCGCCCAGGACCTGAAACACGCTGGGGGTTCGCGCCAGCACGGCGAGCGTCTGGCCGTCGGCGCGGGTGACGCTCTGCGCGCCGATCAGCGGGTCGCGGGCGAACAGGCGATCATGCGCCAGCGCCGTCCAGCCAGCGTTCTGCGCCAGCGTCTGACCCTGGATCTGCATCCGCTCGCCGGCGGCGAAGCGGACCACCTCCGGCCTGGCGGGCAGCTCGGCGGTGGCAGGCCAGGCCGCCAGCAGTTCGGCGGTGCTCTGCGCGCTGCGCTGGGCATCGGCGCTGCGCGACTGCTGTTCCACATGCACGGCGTAGAGCACCAGCAACAGGCTGATGACGAAGGCGACCATGTTGAGCGCCCAGAATTTGTATTTCAGTGACAGATCGCGGACCCAGACGAACATGACGGCTCTCTTCCGTTTTGTTGTCGGCTTAACGGCCGTTACGGCGTGAGCTTGAGCACATTTTCACGGCGTTGCGTCCGGCACCGGCAGGTCGAAGAAACGTCGGGCGCAGAGCGTGGTGTGGGCAGCCAGCTCGGCTTCGCTTTCACCGCGATGGCGCGCCACCTCGCGCAGCACCTCGGGCAGGTAGGCCGGTTCGTTGTGACCGGATTTCGGCTTGGGTCGCAGCGTGCGCGGTAGCAGGTAGGGCGCGTCGCTTTCCAGCATCAGCCGGCCGCGCGGTATCTCGCGCACCAGCGGATGCAGGTGGGTGCCGCGGCGCTCGTCGCAGATCCAGCCGGTGATGCCGATGTGCAGATCGAGGTCGAGATAGGCGTACAGCGCGCGTTTCTCGCCGGTGAAGCAATGCACCACCGCGGCGCCGAGGCGGTCGCGCAACGGTCGCAGAATCTCCACCAGGCGCTGGTCGGCCTCGCGTTCGTGGAGGAACACCGGCAGTTGCAGCGCCACCGCCAGCTCCAGCTGTTCTTCCAGCACACGTTCCTGCTGTGGCCGCGGTGAAAAATCGCGGTTGAAGTCCAGCCCGCATTCGCCCACGGCGCGCACTTGCGGTTCGCGCAGCAGATCGCGCAGCTGCGCCGCGCTGTCCGCGTTCCACTGGCTTGCGTCGTGCGGGTGGACGCCGGCGGTGCAGAACAGCCGCTGGTGACTGTCATCCAGCGCGCGACACAGTCCCAGCGCGGCTTCGCTTTCGGCGAGGCTGGTGCCAGTCAGCACGCATTGCGCGACGCCTGCCGCGCGGGCGTGTTCGAGCACTTCGCTGGCCTGCCTGGCCAGACTGGGATGGGTCAGGTTGACGCCGATATCGACAAGCTCCATCGAGACTCCTACTAAGGTTATTCACTTGAAAATCAACGCGATACGCATGACCAGCAAACCGTTGATCATGCCTGAATTGGCAGATCGGACCCGGCTGTGAGAGGCTTCGCTACTTTTTTCGCCGCCGTTGCCCGGTTCGAGCCTGGTATGTACGAGTCATGTTTCGCCTGCTGCTGATCCTCTGTCTGCTGGCGCTCGCGCCCTGGCCGGCGGCTGCGCGGGTGATGGGGCCGGAGGCGTGGAAGGCGCCGGCCACGGTGCGCGATCTGGCCGAGATACGCCGCAGCGGCGTGCTGCGGGTGCTGGTCAACCAGAGCCGCAACAGCTCCGGCGAGGTCAAGGGCGAAGCCATCGGCGTGGAGTATGCACGGCTGCGCGCCTTCGAGCGTTACCTGAACCGAAAGTCCGAGCGCGACATCCGCCTGAAGATCATCCCCAAGGCCAAGGATCAGCTGCTGGCTGCGCTGCAGCGCGGCGAGGGTGATCTGGTGGCGCCCGGCGAACTGCTCGATCTCAAGGGCATGCGCGGCGTGAGCCGTACCCGGCCGGTGGTCAGTGATGTTGCGCTGGTGCTGGTTGGCCGCCAGGGTGGGCCGCGCTACGCCAGCCTGGAGCGCCTGTCCGGGCGCAGCCTGGCGCTGCCGGCGGGCAGCGCCGCCGGTGCCGCAGTCGCCCGGCTCAACGAACAGCTGATGAAACGCAATCGTGCGCCGGTAGTGGTCGAGTGGGTCGATCCGACGCTGGCGGTCGAGGACGTGCTGGAAATGGTGCAGGCCGGCATCTATCCGGTCACGGCGGTCGAGCAGACCATTGCCGAGCGCTGGGCGCGGGTGATGCCCAAGCTGCGCATCGAGCGCCAGGTGGCGCTGGCCGACGAGGCTGACATGCACTGGTTCGTACGCAAGGAGGCCAGCATGCTGCGCGCCAGTGCCGACGGTTTTCTCAAGGACTACCGCGCACCGCAGAATCAGGATGCGGCCTTCGAGCGTGTCTACCGGCGCCTGTATAAGGTGCATTACCCGCTCGACCGTACCGGCCGGCAGCGCCTGGAGAAGGTGCGCCCGGTGCTGCAGCGCTACGCCGAGCAGATCGATCTGGATTGGCTCAACCTCGCCGCGCTGGCTTTCAAGGAATCCACCCTCAACCCGGCGGCGCGCGGTGCCGGCGGCGCCACCGGGCTGATGCAGGTGACGCCGGCGACCGCGCGCAGCGTGGGCGTGGGCAATATCCAGCAGCTGGACAACAACGTGCAGGCCAGTGCCAAGTACCTGGCCAGTATCCGCCGCAAGTTCTTCGCCAGCCCGCGGCTCAACGAGCGCGAGCGCATGGCCTTCGTGCTGGCGGCCTACAACCTGGGGCCGCAGCGGGTGCAGAGCATGCGCGCCGAAGCGCGGCGGCGCGGGCTGAATCCGGACCAGTGGTTCTTCCAGGTCGAGCGTATCGCCCTGGAAACCGTGGGCATGGGCGTGGTGGGCTACGTCAACAGCGTCAACAAGTACTATCTCGCCTTCCATCGCGAGCGTTATCTGCTGGAAGCCGAACCCGCACGTCGTAGCGCCTCGCGCTAGC
>JAEAMG010000984.1_pt1 | contig 25909 bp, 14 predicted proteins | sample 8958741 | NCBI WGS metagenome assembly JAEAMG01 (sample SAMN16933256, study PRJNA681125) | bioreactor sludge metagenome | isolation source: anaerobic bioreactor treating anionic surfactant - SDBS | place: India: Bengaluru | collected 2019-02-28 | reverse complement strand
TTCTGCCTTGGCGGCGATTTCTGGTTATAACCATGTCACTTATTATTTGGACCCCAATAACGGTTGGCTGCCAAAGTTGTTTTATATCCGGAAAAAATTAAAATACCACGACTCTATCGCGGGTATCCTGCTGCTGAGTCCCGACAATCCCACCGGAGCGGTATATCCCCGTGAAATCCTGGATGAGATTGTCGCCATCGCGCAGGAACATGATCTCTTCATGATAGCGGACGAAATTTATACCCATATTACCTATCCCGGCTATCCGCGGCTGCACATGAGTCAGTGGATCCAGGATGTACCGGCCCTTGCCATGCGGGGTATCAGCAAGGAATACCCCTGGCCGGGAGCGCGCTGCGGCTGGGTGGAGATTTTGAACCGGGGCCGGGATGAGAATTTCAATACGTATGTGAACAGCCTGCTGGCGGCCAAGCGGCTTGAAGTATGCTCGACCACGCTGCCACAGATGTCGCTTCCCCGGGTGTGCGGCAACGGCCGGTACAAGCAGCACCTGAAAGACCGCGCCCTGATGTTCAGCGGGCGGGCCGATGAGGCGGTGCGCTTTTTCGAGGGATGCGACTCCGTGATTGTAAACAAGCCGGGTGGCGCCTTTTACCTGACCGTCATGTTCAAAGACAACGTCCTGAACGACTATCAGAGGTTGCCCATTGACAATCGGGCGGTGCGGGAACGGATTGAAGCCCTGGTGCGCAACGTCAGTCCGGACAAGCGCTTCGTGTATTACCTGATGGGGGCCACGGGCATTGTCGTAGTGCCCCTGACAGGATTTCAGTGCGCCCATGCGGGATTCCGGGTAACCCTGCTGGAAACGGACGATACCAAGCGCGCCTGGATTTTCAAGACGCTCCGCGAGAGCATAGATGTTTACGTTGCGAGTTGATCCGGTTGCGCGTTTTTTAGGGGCGGTCCAGCAAGAGGCGCAACCAATGTCGGATACATTGGGAACAAAAGGAGGATAAACACTATGACCAAATCAACGGAAACATATAAGTTCAAGACGGAGGCGCGCCAGGTGCTGGATCTGATGATCCATTCCGTTTACTCGAACAAGGACATTTTCCTGCGCGAATTGATTTCCAACAGTTCCGACGCTCTGGACAAGCGGCGGTTCGAGTCGGTGAAACATCCCGAACTCGGATCGGCGCAGGAACCGGCCATCCACATTGCCTTTGATAAGAAGGCGCGGACCCTGAGCGTTTCCGACAATGGCATCGGTATGAGCCGTGACGAGGTCCAGAGTTTCATCGGCACCATCGCCCGATCCGGCGCCCAGGAATTTCTCAAGGCGTTGCGCGAGTCCAGAGAAGCGGGTCTGCCTGAATTGATTGGACAGTTCGGCGTCGGCTTTTATTCCACCTTTATGGTGGCGGATCGGGTGCAGCTGCTGGCTCGACGCGCGGGGGAGGAAACAGCGACCCTTTGGGAAAGCGCGGGGGACGGCGAATATACCCTGAGTGAGGCTGGACGTGACGAGGCGGGCACATCGGTTACCCTGTATCTGAAGCCTGCGGACGAGGAGGACGGACTCAAGGATTACTGCCAGGAATGGGAAATCCGAAACATTGTAAAACATTACAGCGACTTCGTTTCTTATCCCATCTATCTGGCCATCGAACGCACCGAAACCGAGCGTGATGAAGAAGGCAAGCCGGTACCGGGTGCGGAAGAAAAGACCGTCATGAAGGAGGAACGCCTCAACTCGATGAAGGCGCTTTGGCTGCGCGATAAGGAAGAGGTTGCCGAGGAGGAGTACAACGAGTTTTACAAGCATATTTCCCATGACTGGAATAATCCCCTTACCCGTATTCAGGCGAAGATGGAAGGTACTCTTGAATATCGGATTCTGCTGTATATTCCGGAAAAGGCCCCTTTCGACCTCATGATGCCCCTGGAGGCCCGGAAACACGGACTGCACCTGTATATTAAGCGAATCTTTATTATGGATGATTGCGAGGATCTCCTGCCCGCCTATCTGCGCTTCATCCGGGGTGTGGTGGATTCGGAAGATTTGCCTCTGAACATCTCGCGGGAACTGCTTCAGGAAAATCGGCAGGTACAACGCATGAGCAAGGGTATTGTCGGCAAGATACTGGCAACCCTCAAGTCCATACAGGATAATGAAGTTGAGAAGTACCAAACCTTCTGGACGCAATTCGGACGTGTTCTGAAGGAAGGCCTGGTGATGGATTTTGAAAACCGGGAGGCTCTGCTGGACCTGATGTTGTTCGACTCCACCGATTCGGGTGATGCACCCGTTTCCTTCGAGACCTATATTGAACGTATGAAGCCTGGTCAGGAGTGCGTGTATTTTATTACGGGCGAATCCCGCGTCTTCCTGCAGGCGTCTCCCCACCTGGAAGCTTTTCGCGAGAAGGGTTACGAGGTATTGTTGCTGAGTGACCCGGTGGATGAAATCTGGGCCTACTCCGTCAACGAATATCGGGGGAAAAAACTTCAGGCTGTGGGAAGCGGTTCCGTGGATTTGGGCACGACAAGCGAAAAGGAGGCCGTCCAAAAGGAACGTGATGAAAAAGCCCGGGAATACGAGGGGCTTCTCACGGCGCTGCGGGAATCGCTGCAGGAGCAGGTGAAGGAAGTGCGCCTGTCAGGCCGCTTGAAGGCTTCGCCCGCCTGCCTGGTGATTGATGAAGGGGACATTTCGCCTCAAATGGAAAAAATGATGCGCATGATGGGACAGGAAGCGCCGAGCGTGAAACGCATTCTGGAATTGAACCCCAATCACCCGCTCCTGGAAAAGTTGAATGCCTTTCAGAAAACATGCGCCGGTCCGGATGAATTCAAGCCTTATGCCGAACTTTTATACGGCCAGGCCCTGCTGGCGGAAGGCGGCCAGGCAGGCGATCCGACGGCATTGAGCAAACACATTACGACGGTTCTTCTTAAAGCCTTATAAGATACCGCTCTGAAGAAAAAATCGCTTCCTCCGGAAAGATTCTCACCGCTCCCCTTATGTTGCGGGGTCTCCCGGCATACATAAATGCTGCTTGTGGCCCGTTGGGAGCGGGCGTTTTATCCGAAAGAGGATGCGAGAGAATCGGCGAAAGCGACCCAGCGGTTGATAATGGAGTTGAGCAGGCCAAAAACCCATGTGTATATGAATTGCATAAACGTGTAGGCAAAATCCATCTTTTGACCTCATATAAAGTTGCATTTGTTTGCTGTCAAGTATACCACAGACCCGGTTGTTTCGTTACGGCTGTCCGCCGCCGATTACAATCGTGGGACAAATCCGGGAGAACTCATGAAATCATCCGCCGTTTATGAAAGACTCCAAACACGCCTGCGGGATGTAACCAATCTTCGCGCCGCCGCGGCTGTGCTGGAATGGGACCAGGAAGTCAATATGCCGCCTAAAGGCACTGATGCCCGCGGCCGCCAGCTGGGAACCTTAAACGCCCACGCCCATACGCTGTTTACCTGCGAAGAGACAGGCGATCTGATCAGCCAGGCCGGGGAAGACGCGGAACATCTGGATCCCGATGCGCGGTCGCTGGTGAACGAAGCCGCCTATGACTATGACCGGGCACGGCGCATTCCGGAAGTCTTCGTGCGCCGTTTTTCGGAAGCGCGCAGCCGTGCCTATCAGGCATGGCTGGAAGCTCGGAAACGCTCCGATTTTGCTTTGTTTCTTCCCCACCTCGAAACGATCGTCCGTCTCTGCCGGGAGGAAGCAGAATACCTGGGATACCGGGAAAACCCCTATGACGCGCTGCTCGAAGGATATGAGCGAGGTATGACTACAGCGGAACTGCGTCGAATTTTCAGTGTGCTGGGGACAAGCCAGAGGGAACTGACGGCGCGTATAGGAGCGGCACAGGAATCACCGGGACCGGACTGGCTGCGGCAGTCGTGGGATGTAAACCGGCAATGGGAATTCAGCCTCCGGGTACTTCGGGATATGGGATATGATTTTGATGCGGGCCGACAGGATCGGTCGGCTCATCCCTTTACCACAAATTTTTCCATTCATGATGTGCGCATTACTACGCGTCTGTCCGAAGATGATTTTTTTTCAGCCCTGTTCAGTTCCATCCACGAAGGTGGCCATGCCCTTTATGAGCAGGGATTTCGTGAAGAGGATGAAGGGCTCCTCCTGGCAGCGGCACCCTCCCTGGGCATGCATGAATCCCAGTCAAGGCTTTGGGAGAATCTCATCGGCAGGAGCTTGGCCTTCTGGACCCATTATCTGCCGACGCTTCGGGAACTATACCCGGGCCAGCTGGACCGTGTGGGCGCGGAGCAATTGTACCGGGCTGCGAATCGGGTCTCACCGTCCCTGATTCGCGTCGAAGCCGATGAATGTACCTATAATCTTCATATCATCCTGCGCTTTGAGTTGGAGGTTGCTTTGATCGAAGGGAATCTCGCGGTGGCGGATGTACCCGCCGCATGGAATGAAAAGATGAAACGGTACCTGGGCGTGATCGTGCCAAATGATGCCCTGGGATGCCTTCAAGACATTCACTGGTCGCATGGTTCGTTCGGTTATTTTCCCACGTATGCCCTGGGCAATTTGTATGCGGCCCAGTTATTCAACACCATGAAACAGGAGGTGCCGGGCTTCGACGCCCAGATTGAGCGCGGTGAATTCCGGGGATGTTTGGATTGGTTGCGAAGCCGGATTCACCGCACAGGAAGGCGAAAAACCGCTATTGAAATCATCCATGAAGCAACCGGCACGCCACCGGAACCAGGCGTCTTTCTTGCATATCTGGAATCAAAGTACGGATCGCTTTATAATCTTGGGTGATATCCATAGTCCAATCTTAACATGCTTTGTATGCATTAAGGAGCAGCCATCATGGCCATGTCACCTGTAGATGACCGGCAAGGGAGCAATGTCTCCCGGCCCTGGGGTCCATTTCCACAGTCCCGCAAGATTTATGTTGCAGGTTCCAGACCGGATCTTCGTGTTGCCGTGCGCGAAATAAGTCAGCACCCTACTCGGGATGCCCGGGGCGATATATTGGATGAAAATCCGCCCATAGCCGTTTATGATACTTCCGGTCCTTATACCGATCCGACGGTGGACATCAATTTGTCCAAAGGTTTGCCCGATATACGCGGGGCATGGCTGGGGGAACGGGGCGACACGGAAGTGGTCCGCGAGTCGAAGGCCTCGGGCAAGACCGCCTTCCCCGGAGAACGTCCCATCCTGCGCCGCCGCCCGGATCGGCGCCTTACACAGTTATACTATGCGAAACAGGGAATTATCACCCCGGAAATGGAATATGTCGCCCTCCGGGAACATGTGGATATGACGGGGTATTCTTCGCTCCTGCGTCGGCATACGGGGGAAGACACTACAATGCGGGAATCCATTACGCCGGAACTGGTACGCTGGGAAATTGCCAAAGGGCGTGCCATTCTTCCCGCGAATATCAACCACCCCGAAGTGGAACCCATGATTATCGGCCGCCGTTTTGCCGTCAAAATCAATGCCAATATCGGCAATTCCGCGCTGCGGGGCAGTGTGGAGGAAGAGGTGGAGAAAATGATCTGGGCCGTGCGCTGGGGCGCCGATACGGTGATGGATTTGAGTACCGGCGCGGCCATTCACGACACCCGTGAATGGATTATACGGAACAGTCCCGTGCCCATCGGTTCCGTGCCGATTTATCAGGCCCTTGAAAAGGCGGGCGGCAGGCCCGAGGACTTAACCTGGGAAATCGTGCGCGATGTCCTCATAGAGCAGGCGGAGCAGGGTGTGGATTATTTTACACTGCATGCAGCCGCCCTTAAGGACCATTTTCCCCTTGTAGCGTCAAGGCTTACAGGCATCGTAAGCCGGGGTGGGGCCATCATGGCCGCCTGGTGCGCCGCCCACGGCCGGGAAAATTTCCTCTATACCCACTGGGACGAGATTTGCGACATACTTGCCGCCTACGATGTGGGGGTTTCCATCGGTGATGGCCTGCGGCCGGGCAGTATACATGACGCAAACGATGAGGCACAGTTTGCGGAACTGAAAACCCAGGGGGAACTTACCCGCCGTGCCTGGGAACATTTTGTACAGGTGATGAATGAAGGCCCGGGACATGTGCCCCTTCACCTGATCCGCGAAAATATGGACAAACAGGCGGACTGGTGTTTTGAGGCCCCTTTCTACACGCTGGGTCCGCTGCCGACGGATGTCGCGGCTGGTTATGACCATATCACCTCGGCGCTGGGCGCCGCCATGATAGGATGGAACGGTGCCGCCATGCTTTGCTACGTGACACCGAAGGAACACCTGGGACTTCCCGACAAGGAAGATGTGCGCGAGGGTGTGATCGCCCATAAATTGGCCGCCCATGCGGCCGACCTCGCCAAGGGCATGCCCGGAGCACAGATTCGGGACAACGCCCTGAGCAAGGCCCGGTATGAGTTCCGCTGGTCCGACCAGTTCGCCCTGTCTCTCGATCCGGAGCGCGCGCAACGCCTGCGCGACGATGCCATGCCGCAGTCCGGGCTGTTGCCCGAAGGGTATTGTTCCATGTGCGGTCCCAACTTCTGTTCCATGCGCCTCTATAGAAAACTTTGCACGAAACCGATATCCCGTGATTGATCCATATCCACTTTTTATGGTCGGCTTTGAAACTGGATGAAAAAACAAACTATCTGTTGCGCAGGCGGCGTTGGCATAAGTGCTTCTGATTGCACGTGAAGTACCAAAAAATGGGGGGTAAAAACCAGAAGGATTCTTCTGTCCGGTCCTCTGGATACTTGGGGATAGCAGTAGGATTTGACGTAAAAAACAGAGGGAACGTGCCTGTCCGTTAAAATGAAAAATAACCCCGTTATATACTATTTATAGTGTATGCTTTGATTAACAAACACTATATATTGAATCACAGGTTTCTGGGCAAATCATAGCGTTGCAGGCGCTGTGGGGGTAATTTATCGGCCCGCGCTCCCTACTGTCCATCCGTCTGAGGGATAAATACTTGACTTTTTGATTAAAATATCGCAAAATAAGCAAGTTTTTAGTTTACTGTGTGAAGACCGTTTCAGCCGCTGTATTATTTAGACACTGGGTCAAATGCTTGGCGACGAAGAAAGGTTTATAACTATGCCCAAGGTGCACCTTGTTAAGTACGCCGCTGTACTTATGCTCATTAGCCTGTTCCTGACGGGATGTCCTCCGGAAGGGACAATCATCAATCCGGCCCCACAATTTACATTCCACCCGGGCGATGGCGACATTCCCTTGAAAGTGCGTTTTGAGGATACATCCAACCCCGGAAATGATAGGATTTATGCTTGGTGGTGGGATTTTGGCGATGGCGCTACCAGCAACAGCCAGAGCCCGGAGCATATCTACAAGGTAGTCGGTTCGTATGATGTGACCCTTACCATCACCACAAGCAGCGGTAACTTTACAGTGACCAAGCCGGGTGCTATTACGACCACGGAACCGGGCATTTTCGGCGAGCCGGATATGAACAATACATTTTCGGCCTATGGAGTTTCCATACAACTTCCGGATAACCATGACGGGTACTTTGTTTTCGGTGTACAACAAGGTCGGGGGGAAGTGGCGATTGGCCCTTATGCTCCCGTTGACATTCTCTCCGATACCTATACCCTCTTTAACAATCAAAGTTCTTCCAACATGTTTGTTTATGACAACAAGGGAAATATTGTGCCCGCGACGCTTTCCATTCCCATCCTGGGCGCCCTGCCTGCTTCCGCGGAAGCCTTGGGCCAGATTCAGCTGCTTGCGGGATTGCAGGACGGGCGGGTGGTCCCCATTCCGGGTATTGTTAGCGGTAATAAATATGTCGCCTCTGTCATGCGCCTGCCGGAACGGGCGAATTATCTTGTCGTGCGGCGTCCCAATACGATCACCACCGAAGTACTCAAACGGGGTGCCGTGGATGATGCGGGCAAAGCGGCCGGGGACAGCACCTGGGCGAATGGATTCAGGGTCCGCGCGTGCACCGACACGGAGCAAATTATTACCGCCCTGTATCGGGGCACCCTGGGCGATGAGAATTCCTTTCTTCGTCGCAATTACTCCCAGGCCTCCCTAGAAGAGGCCATGGGCCTCTTCCTTCTCTCCATGCAGGAAACGCTGGATGATCTTGCGGCCACGGGCTTGCGCGCGCCCGCGCTTATTGCCCAGAACAATATGTATACGCTGAGTCTATTCAACATGCACCCCTCCTATTCTTACGATATCGCGGATCTCGAGCGTGTATCGGATTTGGTTTACCAGGATAGTTTCTTTGGCCACCTGGTGCTGGATCCCGCCCAGGTGCTGGCCGTTACTATACGAAACTCGCGCATCATTACCGAAGATGCGGAGGCATTGGATTATGCGGAACGTTTTTCTCCGGAGTCCGCCTTTGCGGAGGGGCTGATTCAGGCCGTTTTTCCAAGGTATGCGCTTCCCGCCATTTCCACGACGGGGAATACCGCTCTGGGCTTGCCCATACCCGCAGACCTGACATACGCGGGAGAGACCAAGGCGATTACCTTTGACCAGGGCCTGCGGGATGGCGCGGCTTTGTTTTTTAGCAGGCGCAATCTCGAATTTAAAGGACGCGGTTTTGGAGCGAACGAACATGGCCGATTGTCCAACTCATCTTTGTTTCCCTACAGCCAATTTGTGCCCGGGTACAGTTTTGCCGCCCATGAGTTATTCGCATGGCTGGATTCCACGGGTTATGTGGGCAAACCCCTGTCCACGCTCGCTTCGGCCCTCGAAGAGTTTCCCACGGAATTGGACCAAGTTATGATGAACTACACCCGCCCCGCGAATTTCAGGGATGCCTTGGCTGCCCTGTACAAGAGTCTGGACAAGGCAATGAAGCCGGACGCTCCGGGGATAGCCGCGCCGCTGGCGGATGCCTATTGGAAGTTTTTGAAGGACTATGCCTACTTGAACGGGTGGGACGCCGTCCTGCGGCCGAGCGACAGCCTGCACAAACCCTATACCCTCAATGAAGACCGTTTTGATGAAACAGCGATCATTCGGAAAACGCTTAGCGGGCCGAGCGCCATCGTTGACTTGTCTTCTGGTTTAAGTAATGAACAGCTCAAGAACATTCCGCCCCTGGCTGCGCGGGCAATTGTCCTGGACTTGCATCCCATGACCGCGGAAGTGGAACTTACGCTGGATACTTCAGGCTATGTCCTGGAAAACGGTTATGTGCCCAGTGTCGCCGTATATCATGAAGGCCAGGATGGTGTAGACTTTGCGGATCTGCCCACCAGCATCCGCAACTACACCCTGATTGATGATACCGGTGACGGGCGCACGGACAGGATACGGGTCTTGCGCTTGGGATGCCTGGAGCAGTCTTGCACGAACCGGGTGGTGGTGCTCGTGGCGAATCTCCAGTATGATAAGAACTGTGACCTTACGCTGGGTGCCAATATGTATTCCGACACGCCTACCTCTGAAGAGAGCATACTGAAACGCTATGTCAGCATCTATGAACCTTTGTATGAATATGATGTGGCGCAGGTTCTGGATTATAACGCCACCGCCGGGGTTGCGGAATACGTGATGACTATGACTTCCGGGGCGTGGCGCGGCGAACATGAAATGCTGAATACCATTTGGCGCCATAAATTGGTGCTGATCGAGCCTACCAACATCAACAAATCCACCGGCATGGTGTTTGTCGCCGGCGGCAGTCTTACGGATGTGTTATTATCAGCAGAAGAAATGGATATGCTTGAGAAACTCGCCAAACTGGCTGTGGACAGCCGATCGGCGGTTGCGCTTCTTACCCTGGTGCCGAACCAGCCCATCGTCTTTCTCGATGAAGGCACGCCGCGTGAGGCGAACCAGATAATCGCCTACAGTTTCAATAAATATTTGGCCGGGTACGACGCCGGGGACCTGGACTTGACATGGCCGGTACTGCTGCCCATGACACGCGCTATTGTGCGGGCCATGGATACGGTTCAGGATTTCATGGCCGGCAAGCCCGGTCGGACGTATGCTATAAATGACTTCGTAGTGGCCGGGCTGTCCGAACGCGGCTGGGCGGCGTGGCTCGCGGCCGCTGTGGATGACAGGATCTCGGCTGTGGCCCCGATGGCTTTTGACGCGTTGAACCTCAAAGAACAACTCCAACATCAACACGACGCCTATATAAGTTATCCGGCCGATGATGCGGACAACGAAATTTTCGGCGGCTATTCCACGGCGTGGCGTGACTATGTCGCCTATGACATTCCGAACCGGCTTGGAGGAGAGGCAGGGGAATCGCTGCTTCGGATCGTGGACCCCTGGCGCTATCGGAACGCGCTGACGCTGCCGAAACTTATCATTAATTCCACCAGCGACAGGTTCTTCCTGCCGGATTCCTCCCGCTTCTATTTGGATGACCTTGGCGGCACCACGCGCCTTCAGTATGTCCCGAACGCTGATCTCAGTCAGACAGATGGCCTGGAAGTGGACGCGGCCGCCCTTGCCACGCTGCGTGCATTTTATATTGCCCAGGTTTCCGGCAATGCCGTGCCGACGTGTCAATGGAACTATAGTACGGACACCACCGAAATTACAGTAAGTACCAGCGAAGCGCCACTTGAAGTGATCTACTGGTACGCCAACGCACCGGAATATCGTGATTTCCGGTTGCAGACCCTGGGCGACATCTGGATTGGCAGAACTGTGGACGTCTCCGAGGACGGCGTATACCGTGAAACCATCGGGACGCCAGGAAACAGCTGGCGCGGCGCCTTCATGCAGGTGCGCTTCGCCGGGCCTATTGCCGACACTAACTATACCTTTACCACGCCTGTATGGATCACACCGGACACCTATCCGGCGGTGGAGTAGTGTGTGACTTGAACGATATCGGACGGCCCAACCTCGAGCTAGAGGCGGCCGTCCTTTTATTTACAGGGTAGCCGATAGGGGATGCCTGCTTCTGTGGAGCATAATGGTGGCTCAGCATTCTTGTCTGTTTTAAGGAAAAACCGGTTTCTACGTCCTGGGAACCGGTGTTCAACACAAAAGGAGACCTTCCCATGAATCCAACTCCTCATTCTGAAATCCCGGTCGCTGCGGCGATGAACCGGCGGGAGTTCGTGCGGCTGGGCATGACCGCAGGCGCCGGCCTGTCCCTGTTGGGAACAGTCGCGCAGGCGCCTGCGTCCGCCCAGTCAGAGCTGCCAAAGTTCTTTTCCGCGCCGCCGTTGGAAAAGGTCCGTATCGGTTTTGTCGGTGTGGGTAATATGGGAAGTAATCATCTCGGAAACCTCCTGAAGCTGGAGGGGGTGGAAATCAAGGCCGTATGTGACATCGTTGAAGACAAAGTAACGCGCGCCCAGGACATGGTCGAGACCGCCGGACAGCCCCGGCCGGCGGGATATTCGCTGGGTGACCGTGATTTTGAACGCCTGTGCGCCGAAGAGGATTTAGACCTGGTTTATACCGCCACGCCCCACAAATGGCATGTGCCGGTCTGCGTGGCGGCCATGGAAAACGGCAAGCACGCCGCTACCGAGGTGCCCGCCGCTATCACCCTCGAAGGGTGCTGGCAACTGGTGGAAACAGCCGAGGCGAAACAGAAACACTGCCTCATGATGGAAAACTGCTGCTATGGCCGCACAGAAATGGCCGTTTTAAACATGGTACGCCAGGGAGTGCTTGGGGAACTGCTTCATGCGGAATGCGGCTACCTGCATGATGTCCGGGACATCTACCTGCAGCTCTCCCCGGGCAGAGAATGGTTCCAGGAAAATCCGCTGACCCGGAACGGCAACCTGTATCCCACTCATGGCCTTGGCCCGGTATCGCAATGTATGAACATCAACCGGGGCGACCAGTTTTCGCACCTGGTCTCTATGAGCAGTCCCGGCCTCGGGCTTGCCGCGTATGCCCGGGAAAAGCTGCCCGAAGGCGACACGCGCCGCGACCTCGTATTCAAGTCGGGCGATGTAAATACCGTTCTGATTCAGACGCATCTTGGACGCACCGTTACCGTGATATACAACTGCAATAACCCGCGCCCTTACAGCCGCATCAACCTTCTGCAGGGTACCCGGGGTATTGTGAACGGGTATCCGGACCGGGTCTATTTGGATGGTGTCAGTCCCGCCCATGAATGGGAACTCATGGAAGCCTATTACGAGAAATATGACGCCAACCTTTGGCGCGAACAAGGCGCGACGGTCACCCAATATGGCCATGGCGGCATGGATTTCCTTGAAGATATGCGCATGATCCTGTGCCTGCGCCAGGGATTGCCAACGGACCAGGATGTGTATGATGCCGCCGCGTGGAGTTCCATAGGACCACTGAGCGAGCGCAGCGTTGCCGGACGCGCCGCCGTAACGGATATACCCGATTTCACGCGCGGCCGCTGGCGGGAACGGCCCCAACTCGAAGTGCCCGGCGGTGCGTAAGCAGGTCTGGAAACATGACGCAAACCGGTCCGAACAGTTCGAATCATCCCGTCACTTATGTTCTGGGAAACAGTGGCAGCATTTCCGTCGCCAGTGCCCGAAGATGCTGCGTTTCTTCCTCGGTAACGGGAGTGAGGTTGCCGCTTAACGCAAGCGCCTTGCGATAATACCGTTCCTCGCCGGGCGGCAGAATGCTGACAACGGGTTGGCTCAACGCCCAGCGGATGGCCAGGGAGGCCTCGGCATCGTCTTCGATGGGCTGATACCAGCACTTGGCACAGCGCTCGGCTTTCGCCATGTCCTGAGACCAACGTTGCCTCGCCAGGGATTTCAGGGAAATGCAGGGAACGCCCTTTTCCTCGGCTTTGGCAAGTACGGCCGGGCCAAAATCCGCTTTCAAAAACGGCACATAGCTGACGGGGAAATAGAAGAAGTCGAAGGTATGGCGAAGCAGGGCCGCCAAGGCCGACTCCGTTGAGTGTGCCGAAAAGCCCAGAAAGCGTATCCGGCCTTCCCGCTTCTTTTCCAGCAGAAATTCCATGGCGCCACCGGCCGCAAACGCCGTGTCCATATCCCGGTCCACATGCTGAATGCCGTGCACCAGATACAGGTCGAAATAGTCCGTGCCCATGATTTCACAGGAACGCCTGAAATCGGCTTCAGCGCCTTCACTGCCGCGTTCCCGGGTTTTCGAGGACAAAAGAATCTCTTTCCGATGCGGGCGAAGGGCCGGGGCAAGCATCGTCTCCGAGTTGCCATACGAGGCGGCAACGTCAAAAAAGTTGACCCCCTTATCCGGCGACTCTCCTACCACCCGGTCCACTGCCTCGGGGGTGCTGTCTCGCGCCACAAGCCCGCTGAAACTGATGACGGAAAGGGAAATTCCCGTCTTGCCCAGAGGACGTTTGGACAACATTCCGGAGCTGGAAGCCGGGGTTGTGGCCGCCCAGCCTGTTCCGGCGGCTGCCGCGATAGCGGAGCCTGCCATTGTACTCATAAATTCGCGTCGTTTCATCGGGGCTCCTTTAATCCGCACAAACATTTCTTTCGGGGTGTTCTCACCTGGGTAACAGTTCCCTGAACTTTTACCTAGACGCCCAGAAGGTATTGTACACCATTGTGCATATCCATGATGCCTTGGATAAAGATATCCCGATACCCCTGTTCCGGCAGGATACCGATGATGTTTCTGTCAGTTTGTTGGAGCGGGGATATCTTCTTTACAGGCACGGATATTGAATATTCTTTATTGTAATGTCACGAAAAAATGACAGGACAGGACGCCACAGTAAAATTAGGAAGACACTTTTCTACTGTCTCAAATGAAGCGGAATGCTGCTTCATCCCGAAAATGCCTCTGCGGGCCGCTCCCACTTTGTGGATATCCGCACAGCAAGACGCCCGAATTCCATCGGTGCTTACCGCAAGCAAGGATAAATCAAGGAGTTTCGGCCGGGCGAACTTGATAGACACTACCCTTTTCTGTGCCGAAGGCGATATCGTTCTTCCCGACCGGCGCCCCTTTTTCAAAAAGCACCACGGGAATCGCGGCATGGACGATACAGGGATGCCCGTAGTCCGAACGCAGGACGGCTTCTTTAAGACGTCCCGCTTCCCAGGTGATATCCACCTCGAAACCACCGCGTGCGCGCAGGCCCCGCACCGATCCGTTGGGCCAGGCCGCAGGTAGGGCGGGCAGCAGGTGGATTTTGCCTGTATGGCTCTGGAGCAGCATCTCCGCCACGGCCGCCGTGCCGCCGAAGTTGCCGTCAATCTGAAAGGGCGGATGGTCGTCGAACAAGTTGGGCATGGTGGATTTTTCCAGCAGCGCCCGGAGATTCTGGTGGGCTGCATTGCCATCCTGAAGCCGGGCAAAAAAATTAATCATCCAGGCACGACTCCAACCCGTATGCCCGCCGCCATGGGCCAATCGCCGTTCCAGGGTTATGCGGGCGGCCTTGGCCAGTTCGGGCGTCGCTTCAGGTGTAATTTCTTCACCCGGATGCAAGGCGTACAGGTGAGACATGTGCCGATGCCCCGGTTCAGGTTCCTCATAATCTTCCAGCAGCCATTCCTGTAATTGACCGTGCTTCCCGATTTTGTTCGGCGCCAGCCGTTCACGCGCCTCTTTCATGCGTTCCACGTCCGGATCCTCTTGCTTGAGAATAGCCGCCGCGCGAATGCAGTTGGTGAACAGGTCGCGGATGATTTGAACATCCATGGCCAGACCGAGGCACACGCGTGCCGTCTGACCGTCTGCCGTGCGGTAACTGTTCTCCGGACTGTTTGACGGTCCGGTAACCAAGAAGCCGGTTTTGGGATCTTCCACCAAGAAATCGAGGTAGAACAGGGCGGACTCGTACATAATCGGGTAGGCCCATTCCAGGTAGGCACGGTCGGGGAAAAAAGCGTAATGTTCCCAGAGGTGACGGCACAACCAACCACTCGCCGCGCTAAAAGCGCCCCAGCTCGGGTGCTCGCCGGGCGAGGTAAACCCCCAGATATTGGAAATGGTATGCGCCACCCAGCCCCGCGCCCCGTAATGAACTTCGGCTGTCTTTCGGCCGGGCGCGCGCAGCGATTCGATAAACTCCAGGAACGGCTTGTGGCATTCATGCAGGTTAGTCACTTCCGCCGACCAGTAGTTCATCTGGTCGTTGATGTTGTGATGGTAGTCCGCGTTCCACGGCGCCTGGATATGGTCGCACCAAATACCCTGCAGATTGGCAGGCAGCGTGCCCGGCCGCGAACTTGCGAGGAGCAGGTAGCGCCCGAACTGGAAATATAAAGCCATGAGCCCCGGATCTTCCCCGCCCCCGCGCAGCGCGCGAAGCCGCTCATTGACCGGGACGTCGCTTTTGTCGGGGCCGCCGAGATCCAGCGCCACCCGCTTCATAAACGCCGCCTGGTCTTTCACATGGGCTTCCCGCAATGCAGCATAGGATTTGGCGGCGGCGGCGTCCAGGTCCTGAACGCATTTCGCCGATGGATCGTTGTGGCGGAAACTGGTGGTGGCGCTCATCATGAGCGTAACTGTATGCGCGCCTTGCACCTTGAGGACGGTATCGGCGGCGGTTACCTGCCCGTCCGTTTGAGCAACCGTGAGCATGGCGGCATACTGTAGAGTAGATTCAGGCGTTGCGGCGCCCTGAAGCAACAGCCGGTTCTTTTCTCCGGCAAGCGCCTTCGTCGGTGGTATCGTTTCTTCGGTAGCAGCAAAAGGCTCCAGCTTACCGTCATTCTTCCAACGGTAGCTGCCGCTTTTCGGGTCCCGGTCCAGGCCCGCCTCGAAATCCACAGTACCGGGACCGGAAGAAGTAACGCGGAGTACCAGCACCTGGTCCGGAGCGCTGATGAAGTATTCCCTTTCGTACTGGGTATCCCCGAGTACATAGGAGACATGAATAATTCCCGTGGAGAGGTCCAGTGACCGGCGATATCCGGCGGCCTCTCCGTTTGTGGAGAAGGACAGGCGCAAATCACCCAGGGTCTGGTAAGACCCGTAGGGGTCGTATGCACCGTTGCCAAGGCCGGAGCCGGCGCCCTTGCACACCAGCTTGGTGTTGGCGAGGCGCTCGGCTTCCTCTACCTTGCCTGCAAACAAAAGGCGACGGATTTCCGGCAGGGCTTCGCGCGCTTCGGGATTATCCGCATCCTGTGGCCCGCCAGACCAGAGACTGTCTTCGTTCAAGGCAACCCGCTCCGTCGCTATACCGCCAAAGACCATGCCTCCCATCCGGCCGTTACCCACGGGCATGGCCTCCACCCAGGCATCCGCCGGCGCCGCATACCACAGTGTCATTTCACCCGGCTCCGCCGCATCCAAAACACCTGACAAAACAATCATCCCGGCAACTGACAGTATACCCATGGTACAAAAGTCTCCTTATCGCTTGGTACAATACCTGCATCATAGCAGAAAATGAAATATCTTTTCGTGATACGTTATCCTGTTTTTTGCGTTGGCCTTGTGTGCAGGAAAAGAAGAGGAAAAGGACATGAAGGAGATGGCTTGCCGTTGTTTTCCGGTAGCGGGGAAAGGCATCGCCCCGTTGCTTTCTCGTAGCGTCTCAGTTTCTTAAGCACGGTGATTGCGGGATTTCATTCTTGAACTGTGGAAAGGTTTTGATCATGACTCAACAGACACGAAGACAGTTTCTGGCGGTATGTGCGGCGGGCATTTGCAGTGTGCGCCAGGCTTTCGGTGAACAGACCGCGACGGACTTTTCTTTTGCCACCATTAACGATTGTCATATCAAGGATGCTTCCAGTATTGGCATCGTGGAACAGGCCGTTGCCCGTATCAATGCTGATTCCCGGATCAGCGCCGTGATGGTATTGGGAGATGTTGCGACGGTCGGGGCAAAGGCTGAACTTGAGTTGGCAAAAGCGGCCTTGGACAAACTGACCCGGCCCTGGCATGCCGTGCCGGGCAATCATGATGTGTTCATGCGCGACGAGGACATTTATACCAACTATGCCGCCGTGTTTGGTGAGAGGCATTGGCTGCACGAACATCAGGGCTGGGCGTTTCTTGGCTTTGACTCCTGCGAAGGCATGAAAAGCGATGTCACCGTGGCCGCAAAAGAGCTTGACTGGCTGCGGGAACAGGCCGCACATATTGCCCCGGATAAACCGATTGCCCTGTTCTGTCATCATCCGCTGAATCCCCATACGGCCAGTTACCGCATTCTTAATGCCGATGTGATTCTGGATATCTTCAAAGGTCACGCGCTGCGGATGTCCGCCGCCGGACATTGGCATGGAAATCAAACGGAGGAACAGAACGGTGTTCTATTCACCACCACGGCATGTTGTTCTTCCACGCGCGGTAACTTTGACAAGACCGAGGCGCGCGGATACCGTTTGTTCCACGTGAAGGGGAATACGGTAGAAACGGAATTTGTGGAAGTGCCCCTGGATGCGAAGAAGGCATGAACGACCGATCGGACGATCAGGCCGATCAGCCGAAGGGTTCACTCGTGTTTCGGCCTGTCATGCCCGGCTTCTATCCAATGCAGCAAGGCCTCGACGTTAATAGCGCTTTCCCAGGGACGGCAACGCGTACCGGCTGGTTGATGGTCCCGGTAATACTCCGCCCAGGCGCCGGTAGCGTCGGCAAGTTCAAGGGACTTGTCATACAGTTCCCGCGCCATGGGATGACGGAGCTGGGTAAGTGCATACAGCAGCAGGCCGTAATCGTACCCTACCGCGATATTGCCATCCGGCCGCGAGGGAAGCTTGCCAGTATTTTTATACCCGGCAATAATAGCCTCCACGTCGGGGCGCAGTTCGTCCGCGGGAATAACGGAGGCATGAAAATAGAGGGGCGTCAGGCTGACGGACTGCAGTTGCAACACCTCGGGCGCCGCTGCCGGCAAGGGGTCAAGATTTAGGCACGGGACACAAATATAACGGCTGTTTGCCGTACGCAGCGTCCATTCCACACTCATGCAGCGCTCGCAAACCCCGTGCCGCGTTAAAGGCAGGGACGCGGCCGAGGCTCGGGCGGGATTGTTCGTCACAAGCCGGCCGTCCCGCAGGAAATTGCCACGAAAAGCGTCCCGCACTCCGGCGATTACGTCACGCGCCCTGGCAATGCGATCCGGGGCCCAAAGGCCATGTTTTTCCACGAAATCAAGCAACAGCGTGCCGCTTTCACTGAATAATAACGTAGATTCGGCGGACCCATCGTTAAGGGCGGAACGGGGCAGAATGCCCCCGGCGACATAGGTTTCATCGCCGTTGAAGGGAAGCATATCCTTCACAAGATGACGCTGCTGCATTTCCCAAGCCCACTCGAGCATGGGAAAGATTTCAAGAAGGAACTCCACATCTCCCGACCTTTGGAGGTAATCAAAAGATTGAAGCGTGATGTAGCCGGTAAGCTCCACGTCATCATTTTCATGGACATGATAGACCCCGGGAAAGCCGAAGGCCTGAGCGTTCCGGATTAGCCCGCCTTTCCTGAAGACGTCCCAATAAAAATGGAGGATGTCCCGGGACATTTCGTCGTGCCCCAGCGCGACAAGGCCGCGATGCGTACCATATTGGTCGCGCACGTACCCAAGGTGATACGGATAGCCGGCCAGAATGCCCCCCTCCGCAGCCTGCTGGGTTTTTATCATGACCGCCACATCATCCAGCACCTGCATCAGCCGCACTCGCCCGGGGGCATCCTCGGGAAGTTCAGCCTCAAAGTTACGGCCTTTCGCGGTAAAGGCCTCCCATGCGCTCCGGGTCTCCTGTAGCAGGGAACCCGGGGGCGCGTCCAATGCCGCGTTCATGTACTGGAGGCATGCGTCCAATTCGGGCCCCCCCGTGATATACAGGATGCCTTCTCCGGGAGATATGGTCACGTGGAGTCCGTCTTTTTCCAGGACGACCTCGGCGCTGCCTTTCCAGGCCAACTGGTTAAAAACAGCAAAGGGAAGCGGATAGCGGCCAAAGGGGACCAGCGGTATGCCGATGGGTGTTTCCACAAGAAGGCCGCCACGAACTTCCTGTTGCTCCATTTCCGGTGTGACATGCTCCGCGAGGCGGAGGTCCTTGCCGGGCTTGTATAGGAAGGCCAAAGGTTCCGTTGCATAAACAACTCGCACAAAAGCGGGCAGCTCGGCACAGACAAAGTCCGTCAGCACGGCGACAGGCGCGTCGGCGCGGGTGACCTCATGCCGCCAGATGGCCGTGCCCCATACGCGACGTGACACGCAGGAAATTCCGTCCCCCTCCAGATCAATGCGTCCTATGGTGGTTGCGCTGTAGGGAGGACCAAAAATTTGTATGACATCCGGGCCTTGTTCATAGACGCACAATTTGCCGTTGCCCAGGCAATGGACCGCGCCGCTGTCACCTTCACGGCCATTCCAGGTGCGTTTTTCAGACCAGTGGAGGTCGGGAAGGAGTTCGCCTGGCGCTTTGTCCGTAAACTCGGAGAAGGCCACGGCTGTAAGCACAAAGACAAGCAGGAAAAGGCCGGTCTTCTGAAACATATTCCTCATCGTCATATTCCTTCGCTGAAGTGTCAACGAGAGGCTCCATTCATTGTCCCTGTCCGACGAAGTCCGACAGCGTTCGATCCTATTGGACTCGTGGGGAAGGTGGAACACTATATCCGGGCAGCTCCGGTATGTTCAGGCGCCTGCATCGCCGTAGCCGGAAATAATATTTTCGTGCACCGAATTTTCCTTTGGCTCTCCCTCTCCCTGAAGGCAGATGGCAGGGAGCGATGTCGCTTCTTTTTGCTGTTCATCATGGATGATATTGTTTGAAACCATGCAATGTGTCGGGTTTTCCAGAAGGAACGCGCAAAAAGTCCCGGGGGCCTCAGAAGAAGCGTTAAACACGGTATTCCCGGTAATGGAGATTCTCTGGTTGGCTTTCCCGGCCGCTTTCACGGCTTCCCGACGCATTGCGGTAAAGGTGTTGCCGGAGATGGTCACATCCCGCGCGCTTTCGAGGAGAATACCGCTGCCCGGGTCGCCCTTGCGCGAACGCTCGGGATCAAAAGGATAGCGGCTGAAGGTGTTGCCGGTAAGGGTCAGCTGCGCAGCGCCATCCAGAGCATGGATGGAATGCTCCGCCAGTAGCACGAAGGCGTTGGCACTAACGGTGATGTCCCGTGCGTTCTCGATGCGCACGCCCTCGCCCTTGCAATGCGCCAGGGTGTTAGCGCTTATGGCGTCCCCGTAACAGTCGCCGCGCAGGATGACCGCGTGACCATTGCACTCTTCAATCATGTTGGCCGAAACGATGGACCCGTAGGTGTTCTGAATCACCACCCCGTTTCCAAGATGGTCATCCAGATTATTTCCCGTTAAGGTCAGATTGTATCCATCAATACAGTGGACGCCGTCCATGTTCTCCTCGAATTGGTTTGCCGACACGATGATGTCGTGGCAGCCAAGCAGATTGAGGCCCGTAGCGGCGTTGTAGGTCATGAGGGAGTCGCAGATACGGGGGTCTTCATAGCAGTGATCCATGAATATGCCGTCACCGCCGTGGTGTTCGACGGACAGGCGACTCAGCAGCAACTCGTTAACGCGTGTTGCTTGAATACCTGCCCCGCTCTTGGGATTGCCCGTGATACGCAGGTCACATACCTGGACGCGCCACAAGTAAGCCTCCGTGTCGGAATTCTGTATACGGAGCGCAGGTTCCCCCTGCTCATTCAGATTCACGATATGGGTGGCACTTCCCGCTCCCTGGATCATGATATCTCCCCGGGACACCACAATAGGCCGGCCAATCTCATATCTCCCCGGCGGAATAACCCAGTTGCCGCCACCGGCAGGCAACCTATCCAGTTGCCCTTGGAGAAATTCCCGGGCATCCGTGTCTGGCGGCACTCCAGGTTCACCACCTTCCTGCAGGATGACTTGACCAGCGGCACTTTGCGACTGGATGCTGAATCCCATGAACAGCAAAAGTGAAATACCACCATACAAAATCTGAAGCAACATGTTGTATTTTGGAAAGTTAGAGCATTGTTTTTTCATAGGGTAACCTCTTAATCCTTTCATGCAGGTACTATAACAAATCTTTTAGCCCCGTTTCCTCACCCACCTTACGGCAAGAATTTCGTTCAGACCCACCTCACTGTATTCGCTTGGGTTCCCTGTCTCTCAGGATTACGGCGTCGCTTTTTGAATCAGGACGGCCAGGTCTTTGTTGATTTCAGGCATCATTACCATCAACAAACCGTCTGAAGAGGAAGTCGGCACTTGACCGGCGGGTTCTCCTTTCCATGTATCCCAGAAGCGGCATGTATAGTTCCCGTCGGCCATGCCGGGTATCCGAATCGTACATTCGGGAACGAAGGAAACGACGACGTTTTCCCCCGCATTCTTCCAATGGTGTTCAGGATTAAGAACCCAAAGCAGGGCGCTGGTCCCGTTGGAAAGACCTTCACAGAACATAGGGATGATGCGATCGCTGACATACCCTTTGAAGGCATATTCTTCCACGCCGGCCCAGTCCCCGTCGCTCACATCCGCGATAAGTGTATGGTCGCCGGCAGGGATGTCCAGGCCGTACCACTTCTGAAAGGTCGCCTGGTAGCTGTTGTATTCCGGGCGCAGACGGGTGGACGCGCATTCAGGGTTCGGGTTCTCCTGTCCCTTGGGCAACGTGGAAAGGCGGTGGGTACTCACGGCAACGCCGTCCAGGAAGAATTCCACCTGCGCCAGGGTAGACACGTCGCCGACGCGCATTTCAAAACGGCCGGGCCGCTCGAAAGACACATTTATAACGAGCGGGACGCGCAACTCGGATTTCCAGGGACCAAACAGGAACTTGGGCAAGGCCGCACCGCAGGCGCCCTTTACAGGATCAATCGTATAGCGTTTGACGGGATTGGCTTCCCAGCCGCCGGAGGACGGAATCACCAAGTCCCGGTAAGACCCCGGATCCCGCGCGGCTTGCGGGAGCTCAAGTTCCAGCGGTTCCCAAGCGCCTTCATTCCAGGGAACAAGGTCCGCAAATTTTCGGATGGAAGAATATTGCCCGTACAGGTTACCCGGGTGAACATAGGAGTCCCAGTACCAGATCATGGCGGTGCCGCCGTTGCCGGACGCCAGCGACGACCATAACCCGTTATGCAGGTTTACGCCGAGGAACGCCTTGTCATATTTTTCGTCGGAAGAACGCCAGTCCAGCCCGAACTCCGCCATCAGATGCGGTTTCCCATATTTCCGGTGCCAATGGGCGTCTCTTTTGATAACGGCTTCGATGTTGGTTACGTTTCCTTCCCCGTAATAATGGGTCATGGTAAAGTCCACTTCCGGCAGCATCCATATTTCTTCCTTGCCATAGGTGGTGGATACCAGGTGCTGATACGGATCAAAGGGGGGCGTGTCGCCGGCTCCCTTGATACATTTCGACATCTCCCCTATCCATGCCGCTGGTGCGTTGGCTTCATTCCAAAATTCCCAGGCGAATAGGTTGGTGTAAGCGCCGTACCGCGCGATGATATAGCGCAGCCGGTTCCGGTAGTACTTTCGCGCCTTTTCATTCGTCCAGAAATCCGCTGGTTTTTCGCAAGGCCCCCCGTTCGCCTTGTTGAAGGGGTTCACATTCCAGAGTCCCTCATTAAAATAACCGCCCGTGGTGAATTCGCCATAGGTGCCCATGCAGAGCATGACCTGGATGCCCTGTTTCTCCGCGGCGTCAAGTATGTAATCGAGTTTCCATGCGTTGGCGAGGTTGTACACACCGAGCCCGCCGAAACGCGAGGGTTCCCAGCCCTGCTGCCCATCTGCGTTCCATTCAATGCCCAGGTGCCAGGGGGACATCCATACCCGTATCCAATTGCCCCCGGCCGTGCCCAGCGCGGACAGCCAGTCGTCATAATCAAGGGCGCCGCGACGACCGGGCCAGCACATATTCTCGCCCACAGCGAAAAAAGGATGCCCGCTGTCATAGGCGAAAAGGGAAGGATTGTTCTTGTTGTGCCTGATAAAGCCGGGATGCGGGGAAGGTGTCACGGTAAACGGGTACACCGGAGAAGATATGCTGCCTGTACGGTCCGTCACCTTTACCTGGTATTGCCAGCGTCCTGCAAGATTTGGCGTGAATCGTATTCTCCATCCCGCTTTTCCTTTGGGAAAAATACTTTCGTTATCGTTCTCAATGCGCCGTTCAAAGGGTTGTGAATAGAAACCGTTGACCCTGACTTCGGTACCGGATTCATGGGAAAAAGCGGCATGAACGTCTATTTCTTCCGGGTTGAAAGGATTGTCATAAGAAGCGCCCACCTCAGGTTCCAGTTCAAGCAGGCCATAACAGGAAATCTCGGCGGTGTTGGCTTCACTGGATTCTATGGACAGCGTCTCGTGAAGCGACAGGGATGCCGCCTGTGCCAGATATCCTCCCAGTAACAGCGGTATTAACGTGATTTGCATGGGATGATCCTTCTATTATTGTGCTGTCAAAGGTGCGAGTTCATCCTTCATGTACGCCGACAAAAAGGAATTGCGGAGTCCGAGAATCAATCTATTTGCGCAATAATGACGGAATAATTTTTTCCGTATTTCCTGGCGCACTTGGGGCAGGTGGTGTACCACATGAACCACTTGCGAATGTTCATTCCCTGTTCGCGTGTGTAAGAGTCAAAATTCTTGCACCATTTGCCAGTGTCACTATAGGGGCCCTCGTATACCTTGCTGAAATACCGGCCGCTTAAGGTTACGTGTTCCGCCCCGGGAATCTCCTTGTCCACAGCCAGGTAGACCTCTATCTTCCACTTTGATCTATGATCAGAAAGGCAGAGGTACTCCGGTATGGTGGCGCCGGCCGCCAGCACGCGATCATGGGTCCTTTTCATAACCGTACCGAAGTTCAGCGGTACGTAAGAGAAGCTGAAGGCCCGGTCCTTGATAAATTTCTTCTCGTTCCATACAAAGGTCTTGTTTTCCCAGAGCTCGGGCTCAAATTTTGGACAGCAGATGGCGGTATCCATAAGCATCCTCCTATAGGTAGAATTCACAACAAGAAGGTAATTTTCATCTTGAATTAGTATAAAGCTTGTATGGATGAAAAAGGGATACCTGTCACGCGGGTATTTTAAGGAGCGGCTTCTCGAATGCGCATATCCGTTTCACAGTCATTGCCTGTAAGGCAGCGCGCCTTCAATTGTAGCGTAGTACGGCCTTTCTCGTCGCTGGTGACCTGGTCCGTGCGCTGGATACGCCAGGCATTGGGTCTGTCCAGGGGCGTAATGTGACGCGGTGCTTCCACACCCGCAATCAACAGCATGACATTCATGGTCTCCATCTTTTGGTTTTTATCCGTCTTCTGAATCTCGATGACATATTCGCCGGGTTTGCGAATCGCTGAAGTCAGGTCCACCTCCACGGTCTGCCAATCGGAGGAGAGGTTGACCTCCTTCCACGATTCCACGGGAATCCACTCCGTTTCCCCGGACTCCTGGAGAGGTTCAAAATAGGCATTGGTCTCATAAGCGGCAAACTTTACAATATTCGGAACGGCGGCGGATTTCGTGATATGCAGCCGCAGCGCCGTTGCCTCGATCTTTTCAAAGCTGTCTATGCGTTTATAGCCGATGGGTTCACCCTGGGCGAGTAATGTCCAGACATCATTGACCAGGCCCTCCACCCGGAATGCCCTTACAGCGTGGCCTCGACGGATGTCTTCCTTGATGAAGGTATGGGTAATGGTGGTGGGCGCGTCAAAACGTATTTCGAATTCGGTGCCCTCTCCGGAGGTCTCGCCTTTCTTGTTCTCATAGAGGCGTTTTATGGCAGCACCGAATTCTCGGTAACGGGCCAGGTGTGATTCCGGGATCAATCCCGAAGTGTCCGGCGTGGCATTAAGCAGCAGTACGCAGCCGCGCCCGACGGACTTCAAATAGATCCCCATAAGAGTATCGAGGGGCTTCAGCATGTGCTCCGTGCCCGGTCCCCAGAACCACTTGTGGTCCAGGAGGGTTGTATCCATTTCCATGGGCAGCCAGACCTCGCCGTCTGGATCGGAGTGGGCGCCCGTGGCGCCGCCGGATAGGGCGTCTGCCCGGTTCACGGTCTGCCAGGCGGGTTCGGGGGCAATGCCTTGTTCGTTGCCGGGCCAGCGCAGCGTTGCATGGGGTCCTTGGAAAACCATGGCCTTGGGCGCGTATTTTTGGAGGATGTCGCCCAGTTCAATGACACAGCTGCCGTCGAACCAGAGTTCGGAAATCTCGCCGTATCGGGTGAGCACTTCAGTCCACTGGCGGCGTAGCACTTCGTTGTACTCTTCCTGTTTGGCCGGGTCGGCCGTTTTGCCGCCACTGCCGATGCCCGCGCCCCACTGGTCGTCGCCGGGATAAATATAGACGCCGAGTTTCAGCCCGTGACTCCGGCAACTGGCGGCCAGGTCGCCAAGCACGTCTCCTTTTCCGTTCTTCCAAGGGATGTTGCGCACGCAGTATTCTGTGGTTTCCGTGGGCCACCAGCAGAACCCGCCGGTATGCTTGGCCACGAAAAGGATTTGCTTCGCGCCGAAGGTCTTGGCGGCCTCGCACCATTGTTCGGTGTCCAGCATTTCCGGGTTAATCTTGTCCAGCGGCGTGGAGTGATCATCATATTCCCGGCCCTGCCAGGTACAGGGGTCCAGGCACAGGAACATCTGGAGTTCCATTTCATGCCAGGCAAGTTGTTCGGGCGTGGGAATGCCGGCGGACATCGCCGGAGGTATAAGCGCCCCGGTCAGCAACAAGGCCAATGGCAGCAGTTTCATATTGTCGCTTACCCTCCTTCGGTTCATGTTTTGGGCGCTGGTCTATTTTACAAAAAACAAAGTATGAGAATGTTGAATCCTTAATATCATTACCTATATGGAGTGCGCAAGTCACACTTGCGCTTTGACTTTCGTAGTATCGTAGACTTTAAGTATATGCATCAAGCCCACGAACTGCACAAGCAAGAAAGCGAAAGCGCAAGTATGACTTGCGCACTCCCAAAAAAAGAATAAGCTTTTTCAGTTGCCCTGCCAACTGAAAAACTTTGTTGGACTAAACGCA
>JAEAMG010000981.1_pt1 | contig 25950 bp, 24 predicted proteins | sample 8958741 | NCBI WGS metagenome assembly JAEAMG01 (sample SAMN16933256, study PRJNA681125) | bioreactor sludge metagenome | isolation source: anaerobic bioreactor treating anionic surfactant - SDBS | place: India: Bengaluru | collected 2019-02-28 | reverse complement strand
CCAGCACATCAGCCAGTTGTGCTTGCGCTTGAAGATCACCGCCTGCTCGCTGAATGAAGCGCGGGCGCTGGACAGGTCATTCATGCCGAACCAGGCCGCCACGGTGACGGTAAGGATAAACGGCACCCAGATAAAACCGGCGTTCTGCAGCCAGAGTTGACTGCCATCCGGCAAGGTTTGCGGTTGACCGCCCACCAGGCCGAACACGCCGAACGTGATCACCAGCGGGACGCAGAACTGCATCACCGACACCCCCAGGTTGCCGAGCCCAGCGTTCAGGCCCAGGGCCGTGCCTTGCTGCGACTTGGGGTAGAAGAAGCTGATGTTGGACATGCTCGAGGCGAAGTTGCCGCCGCCGAAACCGCACAGCAGCGCGATCAGTACAAACACGCTGTAGGGGGTACTGGGGTCTTGCACCGCGTAGCCCATCCACAGCGACGGCAGCAGCAACGACGCGGTGCTCAGGGCGGTCCAGCGGCGGCCGCCGAAGATCGGCACCATGAACGAGTAGAACACCCGCAAGGTCGCACCGGACAAGCCCGGCAACGCCGCCAGCCAGAACAGCTGGTCGGTGGTGAACGTAAAGCCGATGGCGTTCAGGCGCACGATCACCGTGCTCCACACCATCCACACGGCGAAGGCCAGCAACAGCGCGGGAATCGAGATCCACAGGTTGCGGGTCGCGGTCTTCTTGCCGCTGGCGCCCCAGAACGCCGGGTCTTCAGGGCGCCAGTCGTGAATCACCGGCCCCGAGCCGGGCTTTTGCGCGATGGACATGTTCATTCTCCTTGGAGAGGTTGGGCGGTTTTGCCCAACAGCGGTTGCTTGCGCATTTCGCTGAAGTACATCCAGGTCAGGGACACCCAGACCACGCCGTACATCAACATGAAGCAGGACGAGCGCACGCCGGTGAGGTCCACCAGGGCGCCAAACAGGATCGGCAGCACAAAGCCGCCCAGGCCACCGGCCAGGCCGACGATGCCGGACACCGCACCCATGTTCTGTGGGTAGTCATTGGCGATGTACTTGAACACCGAGGCCTTGCCGAACGCGAAGGCGATGCCCATCACAAACAGCAGCACGGTGAACAGGGTGGCGTTGAGGCCGATATGGAAATCCAGGGGACCGCTGACGGTCTGCACCTGCAATTGGGTCTGCGGGTAGCTGAGCAGGAACAAGCAGATCCAGCTCACCCACAGCACCCACCAGGTCACGCTTTGGGCGCCCCAGCGGTCGGACATCCAGCCGCCCACCGCACGCAGCACGCCGCCCGGCAGGGAGAAGCAGGCGGCCAGCAACGCGGCGCTTTGCAGGCTGAAGCCGTATTCCTGCACGTAGTATTTGGTCATCCACAGCGCCAGGGCCACGTAGCCGCCGAACACAATCGAGTAGTACTGGCAGTAGCGCCACACGGCCGGGTCTTTCAGGCACAGCAGTTGCTCGCGCAGGGTGGCGCCGCCAGCACTGCGGTGGGCCTTGTTTTCGCTGGTGAGGAACCAGAACAGCAGCGCGGTGATAAACAGGATCGCGCCGAACACCTTGGGCACCAGGTGCCAGGTGCCGAGGGCGATCAGCGCCGGGGCCAGAAACTTGGTGACGGCGGCGCCCGCGTTGCCGGCGCCGAACACGCCCATGGCAAAGCCCTGGTTCTCTTTGTCGAACCACTTGGCGACGTAGGCGATGCCCACCGAAAACGAACCGCCAGCCAGGCCGACGAACAGGCCCAGCACCAGGAACTGCCAATAGGCGGTGGCGTAGGTGATCAGGTACAGCGGCAACACACAGGCGAGCATCAACAGGAAGAACACGATGCGCCCGCCGAAGCGGTCGGTCAGCAGGCCGAGCGGAAGGCGCACCAGCGAGCCGGTCAATACCGGCGTGGCGGCCAATAGGCCGAACTGGGTTTCGTTGAGTTGCAACAGCTCTTTGATGGGTACGCCCAACACGGCGAACATCATCCACACCATAAAGCAGACGGTGAAAGCCAGGGTGCTCATGCCCAGCACCAGGCCCTGTCTCATACGGGGTTGAGTCACGGTATGCGCTCCAGAAAGTGATTCCATGAGCGCAGGTTAGGGGCGGCACCCCCGCGGAACTTGACCCAGGTCAACGTCCGCCTGGGGGGTATGGGGCTATGCTGGCCCCACATACCTCTAAGGAGGTAGTTCCAATAACAAGAGAAAGTCTTTATTTATCAATGGATTGGTCTCTTGTGCCGGTATTTTCCCGTGGGAGGGTTGGCCGGCAATTCTTTAGAGGTAGTGCGCCAGGGATTGCGGTTTTTCAGCCCTTTTCCCTTTGCAGGTGCCGCCATGCAGGCTTCCAACCCCCTTCACTTACGCCGCCATGTTTAACTGGCTGCGCAGCTCCCTGCCCGCTCGCGCCGGGTTGGCGGTGATCCTGATCGCCATCCTCGCCCTCGCCAGTTCCTTGAGTGCGGGCTTGATCGCCTGGTTCAGCCAGGGCGACGCCGCCGCCATCAACACCGCCGGCTCGGTGCGCATGGAGACCTACCACCTCAGCTGGAAACTCGCCGCCGGCGCGCCCACCGACGAGATCGACACCATCATCCACAGCCTGCAAGGGCGCCTCGACAGCCAATCGCTCAAGGCGGTGCTCGAAGACGGCCCGCGCAGCGCCCTGCTACAGAGCTACCAACAAATCCAGCAGCGCTGGAACGATGACTTGCGCCCGGCCGTGGCACGCGGCGACGCGCTGCTGTTCCAGGCCAGCGCGCCGGGTTTTGTCGATCAACTCAACCAGTTCGTCAGCCTGTTGCAGCAACAGAGCGAACAGAAACAAGGCTGGCAGCAGGGTATCCAGGGGCTGGCGCTGTTCAGCACGCTGATCATCCTGCTGATCGGCCTGTATGAACTGCAGTACGGCGTGGTCAACCCCCTGGAAGAACTGGTGCACGCGACCCGGCGCTTTCGTGACGGCGACTTCAAGACCCGGGTCAACCACCGCTCCGAAGACGAGCTGGGGCAACTGGCCCTGAGCTTCAACGCCATGGCCGAAACCATTGAACAATCCCACCGCACCCTGGAGAGCCAGGTGCGGCAGAAAACCCTCAACCTGCAACAAGCCAACGCCGCCCTCGAACTGCTCTACCAGAGCAGCCGCAGCCTGGCCACGCGCCTGGCGAATGCCGAGGGCCTGGATGAATTGATCCGGCGCTTCCAGAAACGCCTGCCGGGGCTGCGCCTGTCGCTGTGCCTGCAAGGGCACTTCCTCGCACCGGCCCAGCAGATGCTCTCGCTGCATGGTGAGAACGGCCGTAACGTCTGCGCCATCGGCGACTGCGCCTCCTGCCAGAAGATCCACGTCGCACTGCCCCAGGTGTTCAGCATCAGCAACCAGGGCGCGGAACTGGGTGAACTCAAGGCACACTTCCTCGACGGCCATGCGCCCCAGGACTGGGAGAAACAGTTGATCCAGGCCCTGGCCAACCTGATCGGCACCTCGCTGTCGCTCAAGCGCCAGCGTGAACAGGACCACCGCCTGCTGCTGCTCGACGAACGCACCATCATCGCCCGCGAACTGCACGATTCCCTGGCCCAGGCGCTGTCCTACATGAAGCTGCAAGTCAGCCGCATGCAAACCCTGATCCGCCGTGGCGAACCGGTGGAAACCCTGGCCACCGTCACCGCCGAACTGCGCGACGGCCTGAACAACGCCTACCGCCAACTGCGCGAATTGCTCACGACCTTCCGCCTGCAAATCCACGATGCCGGGCTGGTTCAGGAGCTACAGGACACCGCCGAAGAGTTCTCGCGGCGTGGCGAATTCCAGGTGCACCTGCATATGGACGCCCTGGCCTTTCAACTGTCGGCCAGCGAACAGATCCACTTGCTGCAGATCACCCGCGAAGCCCTCTCCAACTGCCTGCGCCATGCCCATGCGCAAAATGCCTGGCTGCAACTGCGCCAGGAGGGCGAGACCGTGAGCCTGAGCATCGAAGATGACGGCCGTGGTTTTTGCGAAGCGGTCGACAGGCGTGAACACCACGGCCTGACCATCATGGACGAACGCGCCCGCAGCCTGCACGGCCACCTCGACATCAGCCCCCGCGAGCCCCAGGGCACGCGGGTGCAACTGCGCTTTCACCCGGAATTTCTCGGGCAACCCCTACAAGGCACCCACGCATGAACACAGCCACTCGCCACCGTATCCTGCTGGTCGACGACCACCCGATGATGCGCCACGGCATGCGCCAGATGCTTGAACTGGAAGACGACCTGCAAGTGGTCGGCGAAGCCGGCAACGGCCAGGAAGCCCTGGACCAGATCGACGCGCTGCAACCGGACCTGGTGCTGCTGGACAACAACATGCCACACATGAACGGCCTCGAAACCCTGCGCCGCCTGCGCGCCATGAACTATGGCGGCAAGGTGTTGCTGTTTACCGTGTCCGACGCTGAAGACGATATTCGTGATGCGTTACGGCTGGATGCCAATGGCTATCTGCTCAAGGATATGGAGCCGGAATTGTTGATCCAGTACATCCGCGATGCGTTGCATGGCGCCTTGGTGATCAGCCCTGGCCTGACCCGCGTACTGGCCCAGGCCCTGCGCTCGCCGCAACCGCATGCGGCGGTGGAGTTGACTGAACGCGAGCGCCAGGTGCTGCGCACGATTGCCAGTGGGCACAGCAACAAGGTGATCGGGCATAAATTGGGGATTACCGAGGGGACGGTGAAGGTGCATGTGAAGAATTTGCTGCATAAGCTGGGGTTGCGGTCGCGGGTGGAGGCGGCGGTTTGGGCGATGGAGCATTTGCGGCAGGCGGGGTGAGTTTTTTTGGGGGCGGGGGCTTGCCCCCGATAGCGCCGGGTCAGTTAACAAATAAGTGACTGACACTCCCTCATCGGGGCATAAGTATCTACACATCTTGAGCCGCCCCCCCTGCGTAGCAGCTGTCGAGCCTTGGCGAGGCTGCGTCGGCGGTGTGTCAGACGCGCCGCAAACGCAGCCTCGCCAAGGCTCGACAGCTGCTACGCGTTATCCTACTGAAGTTGTGTAGATACTTATGGACATCGGGGGCAAGCCGCCTCCCACATTTTTTACACAAGCCCCGCAAGAGGTACCCCCACAGAGGCATATCAACCCCGCGCCAAGCCCCCTACGCTACCCCATTGCGGAGGCCCAAAAATGCTCACCCATCCCCACATCGTCCTCACCCTGCGTCGCCATCACCTGTTCAGCCAGCTCCCGGAAAAAACCTTCCAGGATGTCTGCACCCTGGCCAACCTCAAGCGCTTGCCCGGCCATGCGCCTTTGATGCATCAGGGCGACGCGGCTGACCGTTTCTTCCTGCTGGTCAGCGGCCAGATCAAGTTGCATCGGGTCACGGGCGAAGGCCAGGAACACCTGGTGGAAGTCATCCAGCCCGGCCAGACCTTTGCCGAAGCCCTGCTGTTCACCCAGGCCAAGGCCTACCCAGTGAGCGCCACTGCGCTCAAGGACAGTGTGCTGGTCAGCATCGAAGGCCAGCACTACCGCCGGGCCCTGGAGGACCAGCCGAAAATTTGCCTGGCAATCCTCGCCAGCATGAGCATCCACCTGCACCAACGCCTCAAGGACATCGACACCCTGACCCTGGCCAACGCCAGCCGCCGGGTGATCAACTTCCTGTTCCAGGAACGCGATGCGCTGAGTGGCGAGGTGGTGCTGCAAGTGCCCAAGCGCCTGGTGGCGTCGAAGCTGGGGATCCAGCCGGAGACCTTTTCAAGGATCCTGCACCGGCTGGTGGAAGGCGGGTTGATCGAGGTGCAGCGGCGCACCATCCGGATCTTGTGTGAAGAACAGTTGATGGGCTACCAGGCCGGCTGATTCAGTGCCCGCTATGCCCCGCTGGCTGTTGCAACAGCGCCAGGTCTATCTCGGTAAAGCGCAACACCCTGCCCCCGGTGTCCGTCGCGACTTTCTGCGCCTTGGCCTCATCGGCAAACGAGGCCAGTACCACGCCCATCGCGCCCTTGAGCCCGGTGCCGAGCACATAGAACGCGGTGCGGGCATCGATCAGGTGCCTGTCGTCCGGCGTGTCCCACTGGCTGCGACCCATGTCATGCACATACAGCTTGGCGGTGTCATGGTGGTTTTCCGGTTGCAGCCACCAGCCGAGCATCTCGGCGGTGGAGCAGAACTTCTTCACCCCGCCCTGCTCCACCACTTGGCCCTTGGGTCCGGGGAACTCATTGATGACCATGCCGCACACGTGGCACTCATCGTTGGGATGAAATGCCACCGGCGCGTCACTGAAACTCGACGCCTGCTCCTTGTCGCAGGCTGTCAGCAGCAAACCGACCAGCAACGCCGCCAGTACCCGTGTCTTAAAACCCATATCGCTTACTCCAGCAGTCAAAAAAATCGTCAAGCGGCGCGACGCCGAAACATCCCATAGGCCAGCGCCAACGGCCCGGCCACCCAGGCCAACAGGCACGCCCACAGGGCCTGCGGCGGTACGTCGAGGTCCGTGCCCAGGGCCATGACCCCGATGGACTGCGTGCCCGTGCCGAAGCCGGACAGGTTGATCAGCCGATACACGTCGGTGGGGTTGAGCAGCAACAGCCAGGGCAACCCCTGCGGGCTGAACTGGCCCTTGCCGACCACCAGCAGCGCCAGCAACGCCAGGTCGAACACCAGCACAAAGAAAAACCACACGCCCAGGGCCAGGCCGGCAGCCGTAGACTTTTCCGCGCAGCGGCTGCTCAGGGCATAGGCCAAGCCGAGAAACACCCAGCCCAATAACGTCGAGGTCAGCATGAAACGCCCAAAGGCCCAGAGCAGTACGCCGAGCTCGACGTCATCCACCAGCAGCGCAATGGCGAGCATCGCGCAGCCAAAGCCGAGCACCGTGGCCAGCGCCAGGATCAGCCCATGGCCGACAAACTTGCCCAACAGGATCTGCCCGCGCCCCAGGGGGTAGGTAAGCAACAGCAGCAAGGTGCCGCTTTCGTCTTCGCCGACAATCGCGTCATAGGCCAGCAGCAACGCAATCAACGGCATCAGGAAAGTCGCCAGGCTCGCCAGGCTGGCGATGGTCGCCGGTATCGAGGTAAAGCCCAGTTGCCCCGCAGCGGCGGCGCCCAGCCAGGCAATGCCGATGGCCAACACCGCGAACAACAGGCTGATCGCCAACAGCCAACGGTTACGCAGGCCGTCGCAGAACTCCTTGCGGGCCATGTTCCAGATCGGTGTCATAACAGCGCCTCCTTGGCCGTGACCACGCCCGTGTTCACGTAATGGCGGTAGATGTCCTCCAGGGACGGCGCCAGCATCTCCACTTCGCTGGGGTTGTCCTCGGCGAGCAGCTGACGCAACAGCTCGACCTTGTTGGCGCTGCAGGCGGCCACTTGCAGCCCGTCGTCGCCCCAACGGCGGGTGACGTGGCCGGCGGCGCTCCAGCGTTGTTGCAGGCGCTCGACATGCTGCAAGCCGCGACTGCGGATCAGCGTCGGCAGCCCGGTCTCGGCGCGCAGTTGCGCCAGGCTGCCGAGGGCGAGCAAGCGCCCCTGGGTGAGGATCGCCGCGCGGTGGATATGCGCCTCGACGCCGGGCAACACGTGGGAACACAGAATGATGCTGGTGCCTCCCGCACGCAGGCGGTCGAGCAGGCTATACAAGTCCTGGGTGGCAATCGGGTCGAGGCCCACCGTGGGTTCATCCAGCAGCAACAGTTGCGGCTCACCGAGCAACGCCTGGGCCAGGCCGAGGCGCTGGCGCATGCCTTTGGAGTAGGTCTTGACCCGGCGACCCGCCGCCACGCTCAGGCCGACGTCTTCGAGCAGGCGCGCCACCTGGTGCAGCGGCGCACCTTTGAGCCGGGCAAAGTGGCGCAGGGTTTCGACACCGCTCAGTTGCGGGTAGAACGTGACGTTTTCCGGCAAATACCCCAGGCGTTGCCGCACGTGGCTGTCCCTCGGTGAACGGCCAAACACCCGCACCTGCCCGGCGCTGGCCTCCAGCAAGCCCAACACCAGTTTCATGCTGGTGGTCTTGCCCGCGCCGTTGTGCCCGAACAGCCCCAGCACTTCGCCGGGCGCCAGGCTCAGGTTCAAGTCATGCAACACTGTGGCCTGCCCATAACGCTGGCTGACCCCTTCGATCTCGACCACGTTCATCATGCAGGTTCCTTGGGAATGGGGGCTTGCATCAGCGGATGACTGTCCATCACACCCGGCGACTTCATCACCGGGAATGCGCGCTGCACCCAGCGCAGCAACTCGATGCCGGGGCTGTTCATCAGCAGGCGCACCTGGGGGTAGAGCCACAGCAGGCGGTCGACGTTGTCGTTGGGCTCGTAGGCCACATCGCCGAGGCCATCGCCATTGCGGTCCCAGCCAAGGTAATCGCTCCAGTAGTTACCCCGGCCGTCGGCCGACCACTCCTGCAAGCGGCTGGCGACGTACTTGACCTGGCGTTGGTTGTCGACAAAGGCGTTGCCGGCGATGCGATTGTCTTCGGAGCCGGCGGTGAGGTGAATGCCCACCGCACTGCGCGCAAAACGGTTGCCTTCGATGCGGTTGAACAGCGAGTTGTAGATAAACAGCGCCTTGCCTTCGCCGCCAGCAATCATGGTGTCGCCGGTGGCACCGTCGCGCACATCGGTGACGAGGTTGTCCTGCAAGGTGGAATAGGTGATGTAGTTCATCAGGATGCCGTAGTTCTGGTCCTGCTCGGAGCGGTTGCCGATCACCGTCAACTGGCGGCTCTGCATCAGGGCGTAGCCGGTGCGCGTACGGCGAGTGGTATTGCCCAGCACCTGGTTGTCGTTGGAAAACATGTAGTGGATGCCGTAGCGCAGGTCTTCCAGGGTGTTGCCTTGCAGCAGGTTGCCGTTGGAGGTGTCGATGTAGATGCCGTCGCGGGTGTCGCGCACCTGGTTGTCGATGACGCGGGCACCGTGTACCGCATACAGATGGATGCCGTTGCCACGGTCCTGGGAGCGGATGGACGGATCGCCCTGGATACGGTTGTCGATCAGGCTGACGTCCGCCGTGCCATCGACCCAGATACCGAAGCCCGGCCCTTGCAGGCGGTTGCCCACTAACTGGGTGCGCCGGGCCTGGGGCTGGATGAAGATGCCGGCGTTCATGGCGGTGAGGTCGCGGCCCCAATCGAGGAATGTACAGCCCTGGACGCTGACGTCCGGGGCGCTGATCAGCAGGCCATTGCCCTGGCCTTCGGCTTGGAAGACGGCACCGGGCGCGCAGGTCAACTGCAGCGGTTGATCGATGCGGAACGCGCCCCGGTATTCGCCGGCGGGCAGGCGCCAGCGGTTGGGGCCGTCGGTTTGCAGGGGCAAGTCGGTGAGTGGGCGCACAGTGGCGCCCACACCAAACGAGAGCAGTGCGAGCCCTATCAAGATGATGAATGATCGAGCCACAGTGATGTCCTTAAACTGAATGCGGCTAAATGTGGGAGGGGGCTTGCTCCCGATGAGGGTGTATCAGTTGATGCATCCTTGGCTGATTCACCGCCATCGGGAGCAAGCCCCCTCCCACCTTTGTCCTGCGGGGTCCTTTCGTCAGGCCCGTTCGACCTTCATCCGCCCCACCATCTCCATATGCAGCGCATGGCAGAACCAGCTGCAGTAGTACCAATGCAACCCCGGTTTATCCGCGATGAAGGTGATCGACGAGGTCTGCTGCGGGCTGATCTCCATGCTCACGCCGTGGTTGACCATGACAAAGCCATGGGTCACGTCTTCGATCATGTCGATATTGGTGATGGTGACGGTGACTTCATTGCCCTGCTTGACGGTGAATTCCCCCAGGCCGTAGGCCGGGGCCATGGAGGTCATGTACACGCGCACCTTGTTGCCGTCGCGAATCACCTTGTTGTCGGTTTCCAGCTTGATCCCGTCCTTGGCAGCAATGGCCACGGTTTCGGCAAAGAACGGATCGTCGCGCTCCCAGATTTTCTTGGTCTTGATCTGGTCGCGGCGCGCCATCACACAGTCGTGAGGTTCGGCAAAGGCCGGGCCGTCGTGCACCAGTTTCATCTCGTCGCCGGAGATGTCGATCAACTGATCGTTTTCCGGGTGCAGCGGGCCGGTAGGCAGGAAACGGTCCTTGGAAAACTTGCTCAGCACCATCAGCCACTGGCCGTCGGCGTCGCGGGTTTCGGTGAGCGAAGCGTGGTTGTGGCCGGGCTGGTACTGCACATCGAGCTTCTGCTTGATGTAGTTGACCTTCTCGCCGCCATAGGCGCGGATGGCCTCGGCGATGTTCCACTTCACCACCTGGCTGTCGATGAACAGCGTGGTATAGGCAAACCCGCGCCCGTCGTAGGTAGTGTGCAACGGACCCAGGCCCAGCTCCGGCTCACCCACCACCACGCCGCGCGGGTCGGCGATCTTGCCGCTGAACAGGTCATCGAGCTTGTCGATGGCAATGATGGTGCAGGTCGGCGACAGCTTGCCGTTGGCGATAAAATACTTGCCGTCCGGCGAGGTGTTACAGCCGTGGGGGTTCTTCGGCACCGGGATGTAGCGGGTGAATTCGCTGTCCTTGCCGTCCAGGGATTTGCGTCCGTCCACCACCGGCACCTTGGCGCCGTCGACACTGATGAACTTGCCGGCCTTGATCGCCGCTTCGATGCGCGGGATGTTGAACACCACCACCCAGTCGCGCTCGTTGCGCATCATGCCGGCCAGGTCGGTGGCCTTTTCCGAGTTGTAGCAGGTGGCCGCCGCGTATTTGCCGGTGTAGTCCATGTCGGCGTTGTCGAGGTTGCCGTCGACAATCACCTGGAAGGCCATTTCCATTTTTTCGGCGTCGATGGCGTTGAACATGGTGAAGGCATTGCGGTCCTGCAGGTCGAAATTCTTGCCGTCATTGGGGTGCGGAATGATGAACTCGGCGTTGCAGAACACGTACTTGGTGTAGGGCACTTTTTGCAGGCGCAGGCCGTGAATCGCCTGGGCGTTGGGCACGGTGAGGATCTTGTCGCACTTCATGATGTCCAGGCGGATGCGCGCCACCCGGGTGTTGGCCTTGTCGTTGATAAACAGGTATTTGCCGTCGTAACGGCCATCGGTGGTGGACAAGTGCGGGTGGTGGCAGTCGCCATTGGCGTACTTGGCGCCCTCGCCCAGGATGCGCTTGCTCTCGTTGGTCAGGCCCCAACCGGTGGCCGAGTCGACGTTGAACACCGGGATACGCATCAGCTCACGCATCGACGGGATGCCCAGCACCCGCACCTCACCCTGGTGGCCGCCGCTCCAGAAGCCGTAGTAGTCGTCGAGCTGGCCGGGTTCCACATGGATTTTCGACTTGGCGTCCTTGGCCGCGGCGGCAAAGGATTCACGGGTAAACACCGCACCGCCGATGGCCGAAGCCCCGGCGAGTACCGCGCCGGTAACCGCCCCCGTACCGAGAAAACTGCGCCGGGTCAGGCCTTCATGTTTGTCGTCTGTATCGTTCATGGGGTTGCTCCTTCAAGGGTTGGGATTTATCTGCACCACGGGGATCTGTCCGGGCGGCGCTTTGTTGCGCTTCTTGCGCTTGTTGATCAGCGGCGGGCACTTGTTTTCGTTGTGCCAGGTCATCTGGCAGTCGAGGCAGTAGTGGCATTCATTGGCGTTGATATGGCCGTCCGGGTGAATCGCCTGGATCTCGCATTCCTTGGCGCACAGCTGGCAGGGGTTGCCGCATTCCTGGCGGCGCTTGAGCCAGTCGAACAGGCGAAATTTGCTCGGGATCGCCAGGGCGGCGCCGAGGGGACACAGGTAGCGGCAGTAGACTTTGCGCGTGAACAGATTGATCACCAGCAGCGCCACGGCGTAGAGCACGAACCACCACTGGCGGTCGAACCTGAGGGTGATGGCGGTCTTGAACGGTTCCACTTCGGCAAAGCGTTCGGCGGTGGCCATGGACTCCAGCGACAAGCCGAACAGCAGCAACAGGATCAGGTACTTGATCGCCCACAGCCGCTCATGCAGCGCAAAGGGCAATTCGAACTGACGGACCTTCAGGCGCCGCGCCGCCTCGTTGAGCAATTCCTGCAAGGCCCCGAACGGGCACAGCCAGCCGCAGAACACGCCCCTGCCCCAGAGCAAAATACTCGCGGCGGTAAACACCCAGAGCATGAAGATCAGCGGGTCGGTGAGGAACAACTCCCAGCGAAAATCCTGCACCAGCGCATGCACAAAGGTCAGCACATTGACCACCGATAACTGCCCCAGGGCATACCAACCGATAAACCCCACGGTGAACACCAGGTAGCCACGCCGCAGCCAGTGCAACAGACGCGGACGACGGGCCAGGCTGTCCTGCAAAAACAGGATCGCGGTGAGCACTAGCAGCGCCACGCCGAGCACCAGCACCTGGACCTGCTTCTGGTACCAGATGGTCAACCACAGCGGGCGGTTGGCCTCATCCAGCGCGGCTTGTTCCGCAGCAGTGGGCGGTGGCCGTTCGAGGTACTGCTCCGGCAATTGGTAGGGCAATTCAAAACTGCTGAAGGTGCCGCTGACCGGGCCGGTCTGGCGTCGCACCAACAACTCCAGGGTCCAGGGGGAACCGGGGTCGAATGCTGCCTGTGGGCGCACGATAAACACCGACATCTCGGTGAAATCCGGCATGTCCTGCGCGTAGGCATCGTCGATGCGCTGGTGATCGAGGTCGCGAAAGCTGATCACATTGCCGAACTGGCGCAACTGCACCCGATCGAAAATCCCACCGCGCACATAACCCGAGCCCTTGAACGAAAACACCCCACGGCCAAGCACGGCGATGGCCTGCTCGCCGGGTTTGAGTGTGTGCATCAGGTTGGCGTAGTGCGCATCACCGAGCAGGTTGCGGCCGATACCCGGTGGGTTGATGTCGGCCACATACAGGTCGATAAAGGTCTCATTGGCCGCCTCACCGGCTTCGGCGGCGGTGTCCTTGAAGGCGGCGTCCACCTGGCCACGGGTCAAGTGCAGGCGGCGAATCGCACCGTTACCGGTCAACTGCTCCCAGGTGGCGGGGGCGAATTCGTCGGTACGGATCAGCGCGACTTTCTGCGCGGTGGCGGCCTTGCCGTCGATCAACTTGAGCGAGACCGCCACCTCATGGGCCGCACGCATGACCACCTCGTTGACCACCATCGCGGTGACCGTGGCACCGGCAATCGCATCCACCGTGACGGCCTTGGGGTCACTGGAACGCCCGACCACCACGCGTTGGCGCACGTCGACGCCCGCATAATGGCTGGTGAAGTCGTGGAGTTTGACCTCGGGGATGCCGATCAACAGGATCGGTTCATGGTGTTCCAGTACGTAGGCGTCACGGATGATGCCGGCCGTGTCGAGGATCACCTGGGTGTTGATGGGCTTGCCTGAGTAGGCCGGGATCGCCACCACGTCGAGGCTTTGGAACACGTAGCCGATGGGGGTGTTGGCCTGGGTGATCGTGCGGACGTTGAACTTGCCTTCGGGGGCGGAGACAGCGTCGTGCTGGGGGAACGTTTGGTTGATGCGTTGCTGTTCGATCGCGCCGTAGGGTTTGGCGTGGGCGCTGGCGAAGAGAGTGAGCAGTGCCGACATGACCAGGCATTGGAGGGTGAAGCGTGTAGAGCGGGTCATGGGTACCCTTCGTCATGGCGCTGGAGATGGGGGCGATGGTAGGTGGGAAGGTGGGGGGTGGCCCTTGATTGAGATCAAGTTAGGCAGGGTGTGGCGTTTGGGCGCGGGGGTTGGCGGTGCCACGGGCTGATCAAAAAGCAGAGCAAAAGCCTGTGATACCTCCCTGCTGCATGGAGATCAAACTGTGGGAGGGGGCTTGCTCCCGATAGCAGTCAGTCAGCCACACATTCAGCCACTGACACGCCCTCATCGGGAGCAAGCCCCCTCCCACATTGTTAACCGAGTACACCAGACCCAACGCCGGTCGGCTCCACGGCCGCAAAAGCCAGCGCAAAACCAGGCCGAGGTCTACCTGATGGGTGCGATCAAACTGTGGGGGCGGAACCAATAGCGGCCGTTACCTAAATAACGGATATACCCCCAATCAAACAGCAACCCCCCGCCCCGCCCGCTCCAAGTTCCGCCACAACCAAGGCGGCAACACATCCGGGTCCAGACTGTCGATCAAATTCTTCAACCCCAACCCCAACTCCGTATCCCCCTCGATCACCAACCGCCGCCGAAAGAACAACGTATCCGGATCTTCCTGCCGGCTGGCCAGCAACAGAAACTCCCGCCAGTTGCCACTGATGCTCACCTGGGCCTCGGCCTTTTGCGCAATACGCAACCCGTCCCGCGCCAAGGTCAGGTACCAGCACAACCCCAGGTCAGGAATACGCAAGCACATCCAACGCCCGCGCAGCAGGTCAAACCCGCCGTCGCGCAGGGGTTCGGCCAGGCAGCGGTTGAGGGCTTGCTGCAGGACCAGGCGCTGCACGCCAAACGGCACGCGACGGATCAATGGGAAGAACTGATCGGCGCCCTTGAGCAGCCATTGTTTACGACTCAACACAGCCCCACCTCCTCAACCCGCAACATGCCCGCCTGGCCGTGCCAGTAGCCGTTACAGCCATCGACATACAGCGGCGGCGTGGCGCCCTGGCGCACCTGATCGAAAGCGCGCACCACCTCGACCATGCCTTCAGCCCGTGGGCTCAGGCGCAACAGATCGGCGCCACTGGACACCAGGCCGGCGTAATCGGCCAGCAGGTTGGTAACGTCGGCCGACATGGTCTGGATGCCGTTCAAGGTGAACAATGCCTGCCCTTCCTGGCTGGTCAGCGCCATGCCATCGGGGTAGTTGATGCAGCAGAACTGGCAGTCGTCCTTGGGGCGATTTTCCGCTCGGGCGGTGAAGCAACGCGCCGAGTAGGCCAAGGGCAAATGGCCGTAGGCGAAGACCTCCACCTCGGGCAACGGCCGGCCCAATTCGCGTACCTGTTCCAGCACGTCGGCGATCAGGCCCTGGGAGCATTCCACCGGTGGCACCCAGCGCTGCATGCCCGCGTCGAGCAGTTGCACCAGGGCGTGACCGTTGTAGAGGTTGAGCGCCGGGCCACCGACAAAGGGCAATTTGCGCTCGATCAGCATCTGCACCGCGCCCATGTCATTGGCCTCCACCAACAGTTCGCCGTTGTCGCACAGGCGGCGCAGGCTCGAGAGTTCGGAGGCGGCTTCGATCAAGGTCAGGCTCGACAACACGATCTGCGCCGAGCTGTAGGTTTGCAGCTCCCGGCCCAAACCCAACCAATGGTCCAGGGAAAACGCGCGGCGTTTGGCGCACACGGTTTCGCCCAGGTAAATCACGTCCAGGGGCAAGCCGGCCATGTCCGAGTAGAAGCGCCCCAGGTGTTCCTTATCCCAATAAAACAGCACCGGTCCCAGGCTGAGTTTCATCTGTGTCTCCTCACTGCCATGCACGATGGTAGGCGCCGAGTGTGGTCTGGCTGCCTTCGGATAACCCGGCCAGCACCTGGCGCCATTGGTCCTTGACCACAAAGCTGGCCGGTGCGTTGCGGTGGGCGTCGAGCGCGGCGCGCCAGACGCGGGTGACTTGCTCCACATACGCCGGGCTGCGTTGGCGGCCTTCGATCTTCACCGCTTCGACACCGATGGCGCTGAGCTCCGGTACCAGGTCGAGGGTGTCGAGGCTGGTGGGTTCTTCAAGGGCATGGAAGCGCTTGCCGCCGACCAGGAAACGGCCCTTGCACAGGGTCGGGTAGCCAGCGGGTTCGTCGGCGGTGTAGCGGTCGATCAGCACTTCGCTCAGGCGCGCGCTCAAGCCCTCGGCATCCTCACTCCAGCGCACCGCCTTGGCTGGCGAGCACACGCCGCAGAGGTTGGGCGACTCGCCGGTGATGTAGGAAGACAGGTGGCAACGCCCCTCGGCCATGATGCACAGGCTGCCAAAACCGAACACTTCGATGGGCACTGGGCTGCTCGCAGCCACCTGTTTGACCTGGGCCAGGGACAACACACGGGGCAATACCGCGCGGCGAATGCCGTAGCGTTCGGCATAGAACTTCAGCGCCGCCGCGTGGGTGGCCGAGCCCTGTACCGACAGGTGCAAGGCCATGTGTGGATGCTGGCGGCTGGCGTAGTCGAGCACGCCGGGGTCGGCGGCGATCAGGGCGTCCACGCCGTGGTCCGCCGCGCGGTCGACGGCGCGTTGCCAACGTGCCCAGATCTTCGGTTGCGGGTAGGTATTGACCGCCACGTACAGCTTGCGCTGGTGCTGGCGAATAAAGGCGACGGCACCGTCGAACTGTTTGTCGTCCATGTTCAACCCGGCGAAATGCCGGGCATTGGTGTCATCGCGAAAACCGACATACACCGCATCGGCGCCTTGGCGCACGGCGGCTTTGAGCGCAGGCAGGTTGCCTGCGGGGCAGACCAGTTGCATGGGGGCTCCTCACAAAAATTCGGCAAAAGACACAAACGGCACCGGTTCATCCTTGAGCACCTGATGCTCACGCTCGACGATCACCAGGCCATCGGCCCAGCACGCGGCGGTCAGCATCGCCGAGCTTTGCTGGGGGTGCAGCACGGCGCGCAGTTGCCCGTCCTCACCGGGGCTCAGGCGTGCACGCAGGTACTGGCGGCGCTTATTGGGCTTGAGCCATTCAAACGCGGCCGGCACCTGGATCGGCACCGGCAGCACGCGCTCCACACCTTGGGCGCGCAACAGGAACGGACGCACCACCACCAGCGCGGTGATCAGCGCCGCCGACGGGTTACCGGGCAGGCCCAGCCACGGTTTGCCCGCGACTTCGCCAAACGCCAGGGGCTTGCCGGGCTGGATCGCCAGGCGCCAGAAGTCCACGTGGCCGAGTTCTTCGATGGCCTGCTTGAGATGGTCCTCCTCCCCCACCGACACACCCGCGGAGGTCAGCAACAGGTCGCATTCGGACGAGGCCAGGGCCAGCGCATCACGGCTGGCGGCCAGTTCGTCGGCCATCACGCCGTAGTCATGCACGTCCACGCCCCAGCCACGCAACAACGCGGCCAGGGCATAGCGGTTGCTGTTGTAGATCTGCCCCGGCACCAGCGCTTCGCCCGGATCGCGCAGCTCGTTGCCGCTGCTGAGCAGGCACACCCGCAGCGGGCGATAGACTTTCAATCGGGGGATGCCGGCCGAGGCCAGCAAGCCGATGTCCTGGGCGCGCAGGCGTTTGCCGACGGCGATCAGGGTTTGCCCGCGCTGCAGCTCCTCACCCTGCTTGCGCACATGCTCGCCGAGGCGTACCGGCGGGCACCAGATGCGCTGGCCGTACGGGCGGCAACGCTCTTGGGGCACCACCGTGTCGGCGCCGGGCGGGACCGGCGCGCCGGTAAAGATGCGCACGGCCTGCCCGGCCTGCACGTTCGTCGTGCTGTGCTGCCCCGCCGCAACGCGCCCGGCGAGCATCAGGTAGCCGCCTTCAGCCGGCACGTCCTGGGCGCGCAGGGCGTAGCCGTCCATGGCGCTGTTGTCGAAGCCGGGCAAATCCAGGGGTGAGAACAGTTCTTCGGCGATCACCCGCCCCAGCGCCTGCTCCAGCCCGATCACCTGGATGGAGGGCGGTGGCGGCGCCTGGGCCAGCAGCGTGGCGATGGCTTCGTCCACCGGCATCAGATGGCCGCCGTCACACACCGAGACACTCATGAGCGCGACTCGCAGGCTTGCAGGATTTGCTCGGGCTGGGGCTTGAGGTGCGGCACGAAGTTGCATGGGCCGGTGCGACTATCCAATTGCCCCGCCAGAATCTGATCCCAGCCGGTACGGCACGCGCCCGGCGAGCCCGGCATGCAGCACACCAGCACGCCGTTGCTGATGCCCGCCAGCGCTCGGGACTGCAAGGTTGAAGTGCCGATCTCGGCCAGGGACACCTGGCGGAACAGCTCACCGAAGCCTTCGACATGCTTGTCCAGCAACGGCAACACCGCCTGGGGCGTGTTGTCGCGGGCAGTGAAACCGGTGCCGCCGGTCATCAGCACCACTTGCACCTCGGGGTCGGCGATCCACAGCGAAACCTGCGCACGGATCTGGTAGATGTCGTCGATCACCAGGCCACGGTCGATGAGCACATGCCCAGCACTTTCGAGGCGGTCCACCAGGGTCTGGCCGGAGGTGTCGGTGTCCAGGGTACGGGTGTCGCTGATGGTCAGCACGGCGATGTTCAGCGGCACGAAATTGCGTTGTTTCAAATGGGCCATGATCAAGGCTCCAGGCGTGAAGAAAGTTGCCGTCAGCCTGCGCCGCAACGGGCGCAGGGCCTATTCCTCCAAGGAGGTATCTCGTTCAGGGGGCCAGGCGCGTGCGCTGCCACGTGCCCGCGTGCAGGCGGTAGTCGAGGCGGTCATGCAGACGGTCGGGCCGGCCCTGCCAGAACTCGATGCGCTGCGGTTGCAGGCGATAACCGCCCCAATGCTCGGGGCGTGGCGGTTGCTGCCCGGCGAAACGCTCGGTGACATCACGCAAGCGGCTTTCCAACTCGCTGCGATGGCTCAGGGGCTGACTTTGCGGCGAGGCCCACGCACCCAACTGGCTGGCGGCCGGACGCGCATCGAAATAATCGTCCGACAACTGCGCATCCGCACGCACCACCGGCCCTTCGATACGCACCTGACGCTCCAGCCCCGGCCAGAAAAACGTCATGGCCGCATGGGGATTGCTCGCCAACTCCTCACCCTTGGCACTCTGGTAATGGCCGAAAAAGAAAAAACCCTCAGCGCTGAAACCCTTGAGCAGCAAGATGCGGCAATGGGCATGGCCCTGGCTGTCCACGGTGGCCAGCGCCATGCTATTGGCCTCCGCCGGAGGCACCTCGGTTTTGCGCGCCTGATCCAACCACTGGCCGAACAGCACCAAGGGATCGTCCTGCACCAAGTCATCACGCAGGCCATAAAGGGTGTAGTTACGGCGCAATTGCGCAAGAGACAAGGGCATGGCACGGTCCTCCAGAAAGTTCGCCACAGTGTGGGAACTACCGCGCCGTTATCCCTTGACCACGATCAACATTCGCCCGTGGCATGACGCCGCATGTGAGTGCTTGACGTTTGGGCTCTACATAACTGATCGCGTTGTTGCTGTTGCTGTTGCTCTGGCTCTGGCTTTTGATCTTGATCCTAGGCGCCCCGTCAAACACGCTGGCCGAACGCAGGCTTGAATCCGTGGGTAACCCGGCAGGACGCCGGGTTAGCCGTCCTGGGCCAAGGATGGCCCATGACGGCGGCCCACGGATTCAAGCCTTCGTTCGGGCACACCGAGCCTAGGCGAGGTGCCGAGTGTTGGGGCGAAGGCCTTTTGCTTACTTTTGGGCCTTTCCAAAAGTGAGCCGCTGTAAGAGCGGAACCCTAAGTAGCCGTTACCGCAGCAACGGATATGCCCCCGGTCCAATCCAAAAAAATGGTCGGCCCGGAGGCCGCCATCGGGAGCAAGCCCCCTCCCACATTTGATCTCCATACACCAAGTAGATATCAGCCTGCTCTGGATCTGGATCTGGATGTGGATCTGGATCTGGCTCTCTACTTAAGCCCCAACCGCCGCGCCAGCTTATGCAAATTGCTCGAATCCACCCCCAGCAAACGCGCCGCACTCGCCCAATTGCCGCCGCAATGCTCCAGCGCCTGACGAATCTTATGACGCTGACACTCATCCACCGCAACCGCCAACGGCTGGAACACCTCACCGCTCAACACCGGCGGTTCAAGCACAGGCACGGCATCGCCCAGCCCCAACCACTGCGGTTCAAGGCTCATGAACGCACTGCTACCAACCCGACACAACAGCTTCAACGCCGCCCGGCTGATCACATGTTCCAACTCGCGCACATTGCCCGGCCAGGCATAACCCAGCAGCGCCTGGCGCGCAGCCGCGGATAGACACAGGCCACGCAACCCCAGGCGTACACGGTTGAGTTCAACAAAGTGCTCGGCCAACAACAGGATGTCATCGCCACGCTCGCGCAGGGCCGGGATCGTCACCGGGTAGACCGAAAGGCGGTGATACAGGTCCGCGCGAAACAAGCCATCGCGCACGCAGTCCGGCAAGTGGCGGTTGGTGGCGGCGATGATGCGCACATCCACCTGCAACGGCCGGTCGGCGCCCAGGCGCTGGATCTCGCCATTTTGCAGGGTGCGCAGCAACTTGGCCTGAATGCTCAGGGGCAATTCCCCCACTTCGTCAAGAAACAGTGTGCCGCCATGGGCCGCATCAAAACGCCCGGCGCGGTCATGGCTGGCGCCGGAAAAAGCGCCTTTGACATGCCCGAACAACTCGCTCTCGGCCAACGCCTCCGGCAGCGCCGCGCAGTTGACCTGCACCAGCGGCCGGTGGCAACGCCGCGACTGGCGATGCAGGCGGCGGGCGAACAGCTCTTTGCCGACGCCGGTCTCGCCCTGCAACAGCACCGGCAACTCGGTCTGCGCCAGCACCGTCAACTCAGTGAGCAACTGGCGCAGCACCTGGCTTTGCCCAAGGATCTCGTCGGCCGCCAGGGTCGCCTCGACCCTGATGGGGTTCGCATTACCCTGGCATAGGGTGGTCATGATCACCTCACCTCACAATAAAACCTTATTTATCAACAGCTTTCGGATTGGCATGGTGCCTGCAACCACTCGTTCATACCGTTATCCCCGATGAGGAAACCCGATGAGCCTGAGCGACTGGAACACCCAACCCCAGGATCAATTGATCGACCACCTGCTGGCGCGCTACCACGCCCGGCATCGCGAGCAACTGCCGGAGCTGATTCGCCTGGCCAACCGGGTCGAGCAAGTCCATGGCCACCACCGGCAATGCCCCAACGGCCTCGCAGACCTGCTGCTCGACATCCAGCAGGAACTGGAGAACCACATGCTCAAGGAGGAACAGGTGCTGTTCCCGATGTTGAAGATGGGCATGGGCCCACAGGCAAGCATGCCGATCCAGGTGATGCGCCATGAGCACGGCCAGCACGGCGAGGCGCTGGAGCAGGTGTTAAGCCTGACCGACCGCATCACCCCGCCGTCCGGCGCCTGCGGCACCTGGCGCAGCCTGTACGAGCAGCTCACAGCGTTTCATGACGACCTGCGCGAGCACATCCGCCTGGAGAACGACGTGTTGTTCATCCAGGCGCTGAACCCCGCCGCGTGATCAACGCAACATCAGCTTGGCGACGATCACGATCACTACCATATGCCCCAGGATGCTGCGACGAATCCACGTCGCACGCCTTGGGCTCAGGCGCTGATGGCCCAGCAGGTACGCCAGCCACAGATAGTGGCCGATGATGCTCAGGGCCAGCAGGATTTTCAGGCTCAGCAGCGCGGCGAAATGGCTGGCCCAGGGCACCACCAATAGCCCGCGATAGTGCCAGGCCAGGCCGATGCCCGCGCCGTACAGCAACACCACCACGCCGTGCAGTACCTGGCGCGAACGCCGTGCAATGGCGTGGTCGGACGTGAACTGCGCCGACCAGGCCAGCTCCTCACGGGCGCTGTGCCAGATCACCACTTCGAAAAACAGCGTGCCGATAAAGGCAATCGCCGCCAGCAGATGCACGATCAACAAGGTGGAATAGAGCATGACGTTCTCCTAGCCTGGATGCCCATCGACCCGTGCCTGCCACAGCATCGGGCCATACCGCCACAGGTACAGGCCGAGCCCGACGGTCCAGCACACACCCGCCAGCCACAATGCGGCCATCGGCAACAGCAGTACCAGCACCACCCGGCACACACAGGCCAGGTTCAGCAGCCCAAATGCCAGGGTCATCCCCGCTGGCGGCTGCAACGGGCGGCCGGTGTGGCCCAGGCTGACGCGGGCGATCATCGCCAGGATCAGGCCGGCCATGGCGCCGATGGTCAATGCATGCACGGCCAGGCTGGGATTGAGCGGCGCGCCGAAGTGCCACAGCGCCATGCCCAGGCAGGCCACGGCCAGCCACGCATACGCCAGGTGCAACGACCAGAGCAACGGCACCCGCCACAGGCCGCGATCATGCCAGCGTACCAGGCGCAATAAGTGCCCGAGCCCAAGGGCGGCGAACAGCAGGCCGATCCCTGGGTGGGCGGCCAGCGCAGGCCCGGCGGCATACAGCACGGCGATCAGCACCGAGCCGCCGAGCAACATACGGTCCAGCCATGGCCAGGGCTTGACCGCCTCGACCCGGCCCAACCCGCGCTGGGTGAAAAACGGAATCACCCGCCCGCCGATCAAGCCCATCATCGCCGCCACCAGCCACAGGCCGGTCAGCACCGCCTGGCGTTGCAGGCCTGGGTCATTGCGCAGCAAGCCATACAGCGACAGCGCATCGGCCACGGTCAACAGCGCCAACACCAGCACAATCGGGTAGTTGCGCTTCTGGCGTACCTGCCACAGGGTCCAACCCATCACGCTGGCCACGGCCAGGGGGAAGGTCAGTTCCAGCACCGCCAGCAGCGGCCAGTGCAGGTTGAACAGCCACCCCAGGCGCGCGGCCAGCCACAGGCCGGCAAGCAGCGCCAGGGCGTTGCCGCTGATGCCTGGGCGACCGGTCCAGGTCTGCACCGCCGTGAGCAGGAACCCGGCGATGATCGCCAGGCCAAAGCCGAACAGCAGCTCATGCCGATGCCAGGCCAGCCAGCCGCCGGCGGGTTGCCAGGTGCCGAGGTGCCCGCCCAGGGCCAGCAGCCACAAGGGGATTGCCAGCGTCGCCAACACACAGGCGCCGAGGAAGAATGGCCGGAAGGCCAGGCGAAACAACGGGGTAATCGACATTGCCTTGCGCCGATCGAGCACTTGCATAACAGGTCTCCCTTCAGGACTGCGGCAATCTTGCGCCGATGGGCGTGCGTTGCCCTTGTCGTAGATCAAGTCGCTCTCGGAGCCAAGGGATTACCCTCGCGCCTATATCCACACCGCACCCCGGAGCCATGATGAAAAACGCCTATGTCCCCCTCGCCTGGTTTGTGATTCTCGGCTCCATGCTGGCCGCCGCCAGCGGGCTGTCGCTGGTGCTGGTGTGAACGCCCCGCTGCTGTTCAAGGAGCCGGGCATGGTGCTGCATCGCGTGCACCACCAGATCCTGCGCAGCCATCACCTGTTCGAACCGCTGAACGAGGAAGAACTCAACGAGCTGATGAGCAACAGCCAACTGCTGAGCATAGACAAGGGCGAGCCGTTGTTCCGCCAGGGCGAACCAGCCGATGCGTTTTACTTCGTGATTGCCGGTGCGGTGAAGATCTACCGCTTGACCCCCGACGGCCAGGAGAAGGTCTTCGAAGTGATCGGCGAGCGCCAGACCTTCGCCGAAGCCATGATGCTGATGGACACCCCCAACTACGTGGCCTGCGCCGAAGCGGTGTGCCCCACCCAGTTGTACCGTTTGTCCAACGCCACCTACATGCGCCTGCTGCACAGCAACAGCCGCCTGACCTTCGCCCTGCTCGGCAAGTTGTGCGTGCGCCTGCACCAGCGGGTCAACGAGATCGAAACCCTGTCGCTGAAAAACGCCACCCACCGCGTGGTGCGCTACCTGCTGACCCAACTGATGCACTTGCACTGCACCGACAGTCGCTTCGAACTGCCCATGGCCAAGCAGTTGATTGCCGGGCACCTGTCGATCCAGCCGGAGACCTTTTCGCGGATTATCCGGCGCCTGATCGATGAAAAGATCATCACCCAGGACGGTCGTCAGATCGCCATTCTGGATCGGCTGCGCCTGGAGCAATTCGAGTGAAAACCTGCCTCTACTGCCAGCAGCGCAATGCCGACAAGCATGAGCAGTGCACGGATTGCGGCATGGCCCTGCCCGCCTCGGACGCCGGCGTACAGGCCCTTCGCTTGCGGCGTTTCCAGTGGTTCTGCCTGAGCCTGACACTGTTTTGCATCGCCATGTTCTTCTGGTTGCCGCGCGACTTCTACTGACCCTCGGTCAGTTGCCGGTACAGCTGGGGCAACCGCAGCGGCAACTGCTCCGGTTGGCGGATCAGGGTGTAGCCATGGGCACCGAACATGTAGGGCAAATAGTCCCCAGCCTGTTTGTCGATGGTGATGCAGAACGGAATCAGGCCCTGGCGCCGCGCCTCGACCACTGCCTGGCGGGTGTCTTCGACCCCATAGCGGCCCTCATACAGATCCAGGTCATTGGGTTTGCCATCAGTCAGCAGCAACAACAACTTGCGCCGCTGTTTGCACGCGCCCAGCAACTGGGTGGCCTGGCGAATCGCGGCGCCCATGCGCGTGTAATAGCCCGGTTTGAGCGCCTGGATGCAACCGCGCGTGCGGTCGTCATAGGCTTGCTCGAACGTCTTGAGCTGTTGCAGGCGCACCTGATGACGACGCAGCGACGAGAAACCATACAGCGCAAACGCATCTCCCAACCCGGCCAGGCTTTCGCCGAACAGCAACAGGCTGTCGCGGATCACGTCGATGACCTTTTGCTCGTCGTTCAAATGCGCGTCGGTAGACATCGACAGGTCCGCCAACAGCAGGCACGCCAGGTCGCGTCGGGTGTGACGTTGCTCCTGGTACAAGCCGCGTTCGGTGCAGGTGCCATGTTGGCGTTGCACTTGGAAATCCACCCAGGCCTGCAGGTCCAGTTCCGCGCCTTGGGTTTGCTGGCGCAGCCATTGGCGGTCGGTGCGCAGTTGCTGGAATTGACGGCGCAGGCGCTGGGCCGGGCCGAGTAATCGGGCCGGTAACGGTTGCGGTGCATCGGCACGTGGCTGCATCAGTTGCAGATTGACGAAACCGGGTTGCAGGCATTGTTGACGATAGTCCCACTCGGGCAGCTTGATGCCCTCGCCCAGGGGGATGTCATCGACGTCGGCGGGCGGCAGGTCCAGGTGCAGCTTCAAGCCGCCGCTCTTGCGCACGCGCTGGCGCGACAGGCTCAACTGGTCGAGGTCTTCGGCGACGCGAGCGGCGTCCGGGTCCTCACTGTCGTCGGCCCAGCGATCGAGGTCGACGTGCTCGGTCCAGCTGAACAGGTTTTCCAGGCGCACCACCAGCAGGCCGCCCTCGCGGCTGTGGTCATCCACACGGCTGGCGCGTTTGGGCGCGCCCTGCTGCTCGCCGGGCGGGGTGGCGAGGTCATCGGCATCATCTTCAAGGTCGAGGGCCTGGGGCGTGTCCAGGTGCAACGGCGGGTAAAGCCATAAGGGCAACGGCCAGGCGGCGCGTTCGCTGCGGGGTAAATGGCGCACGCTGCCGGGCTCGCGCAGAGCCTTGCGCAGGGCTTTTTCCAGGGCCGCTTCACCGGGTTTGAGGCTGGCCGGGTCGGGGCGTAGCGTCAGGTGCGCGTCCACCAGGCGCTGGTAACTGGGCAGCAGCGCCGGAAAGCGTTGCAACAGCAGCCAGGTCCAGCGTTGGTTGTCGCGGGCCCAATGGGTCATGGGGCCTGCATGGGCGGCCAGCAGCGCCAACCAACGGTACAACTCCAGGTTCAACGCGACGGTGGGGTACACCGCCAGGCTCGACGGCAGGCGCAGACGGTTGCCATCGCAGGAGGCCAGGGGTGCATGTTTGCAGGTGCCGGCGATGCGCATCAACAGGTTGCGGCGCAGCAGCAGGTCGCGCTCGCTGGCGGCTTCCAGGGCGATCCCACTGGCACCGCCCAAGGCGCGGAACAACACGGCCAGGCTGCGCTGGCGGTCGACCAGATCGACCCGCGCGTGCGGAAAATCGACACTGGCGCGTCGGGTGATAAAGCGGTGCCAGGCACTGCCGACCCACTCTTCCAATTCAAGGGTAAAGGCCATGGGATGGGCTCCAACTGTTTGATATTTGACAGGCACACCGCGGTCAAAATGTGGGAGGGGCGGTGCGACGGTTCGACTTGCTCCCGATTGCAGTGGGTCAGTACCAAATCCATCAACTGACACTCCCTCATCGGGGCATGGGTATCTACACAACTTTGGCGTGACACTGAACCTGTGGCGAGGGGCTTGCTACCGTGACGGCCCGGGAGCCGACGACTATCTAACTGATGCCCCGAGAGCTAAATGTGGGAGGGGGCTTGCCCCCGATGGCGGCCTCTGGGCCGACCATTTTTT